>Ga0222712_10000006_pt1 | contig 363943 bp, 448 predicted proteins | sample C33_657DmetaG_FD_165043 | JGI IMG/M metagenome (GOLD analysis project Ga0222712, IMG submission 165043) | Estuarine water microbial communities from San Francisco Bay, California, United States - C33_657D | ecosystem: Environmental > Aquatic > Marine > Unclassified | place: USA: California...
ACAAACGGGCTTCCACGGCCCGGGCTGCTGTGACTCGATACCGGAACGAACTGGAGAAAGGATATCGAAGCTATCCTAGGATCCTGGGCTGCTGCTCATATCAAGACTTCGAAGGGATCCTGATGGGGCTCAGAGGAGATGCCCTGAAGATGTGGCAATTTTGCCACAGTAAAACGGGTTGACAGCAGCCCAAAACGATCGTACAATACGAACACTGAAACACTAGGAGCGAACATGACCTTTGACACACTGAAATCGGGCCCGATCCAAGCTACCGAGGACCTCGATCACTTGATCAACCAATTGGCCTTCCAGGTACGCAGCACACGCAGCGAGTATGGGTTGACACAGAAGCAGGCGCAAGAGATCTACAATCGATTCAACAGAATCGTAGCGGCCTATCCCGAGATCCACGGTCGGGTCAGGGAGGCCTGCGACACGGACGATCGCTTCTGGCAACAGCCCGCAGACACACAGCTAAAGTACCTAGACAGCGCAGGGTTATTGGTTGACACTTTGGGCGTTTGAGCTTATACTAGCAGCAACAGTTAGGGAGCAGGGATGGAATACACAGTCTTATACCCAAATGGGCGCCAGCAACAGTTCTACATCAGATCAGTGGCTGACATGTACGCAGCACTGGGTGGGGGACGTGTTGTAGGACGGCCACACTTGATTTTGGTTGACAAACGGGCAGCTTGATCATATAATACACACACTGAAACAAAGGAGCGAACAATGACAATCACAGTAGCAGAAATGATCCGGGCCCTAAGCGAGTTGCCCCCAGAGGCTGAGTTGGTGGTCACTGAGAGTGGCTACTACAGCTACTCAGAGTTTGCTGAGATCATGCTGCCCGAAGCCTACACTGTGGAAAGCACAGAAGAAGGCCGCACACAGGGCACACAGGTCTACCGTATCGGTCACAGCCACCAAAGCTATTGAGTGGTTGACCGTTTGGCTAAACGGCCGTATAATACACACACTAACACAGCAAGGAGCGAACCATGAAGAACCCAATACAGAAAAACGGCTTTTTTGCCACTCCAGATAGCATGCAGGCCCTGGAAGATCAGATCATGGCATTCACTGGTCAGGAACGTATGGTAGCAATGACCGCAGCACTGATGGCTCTGAACTTGGCCAGCAAAATGGTTGACGAAGCTATCCAAAACCAGTATAATACCAGCACAGACAACACACAAGGAGCCTAACATGTCAGAACGTTCAGCCGTGTTTCTCTTGGTCACGGGCATACTGGTAACAGCATTCGGCGTAGGCGGCATTGAGTCTAGCTTAGATAATCAAGGACTGTTAGCTGGGGTAGCTGTGAGCACTGTGGGCCTACTGATCATGTGGTCGGGCACACTGGGATTGCGCAACAGGGATCTGTTGTAAAAATACAACAACAAATTGGTTGACAGGGTGCCTGTTTGAGCTTATAATATACGCATACTTAGACGTAAGGAGCGAACTATGAAGCTGGAGAACCGCAGGCACATCGTGTATGCTATCAACATAGCGGGTGCTCAGTACATAGGCTGTACCAATGTAGACGCCAAGCTGGGAGTAGCTGGTAGCCTACGTCGACGCATAGCCAAGCACTGGTATAGACTCAAGGACGACAAGCGCCGCAAGTGGGCTCTGTATCAGGCATTGGCCACACTGCCCAGCAAGGATGCGGTACCAGCAGAAGTCATAGTGGTAGCCGCTAGCAAAGCAGAGGGCCATGCTGAAGAGCAAAGGCTAATTAAGTTATTGGATCCCAAATTGAATTCAGACAAGGACTGATATGAATGACAAAGACTACACCGAGTACGACAATCAAGAAGAAGCAGAGATAGCACAGATAGCTAACTTGAATGCCAACACTGCTGCTATCAACGCAGCACGTGCACAGCTGGCTAAGCAAGCTGAGCAGCCTAGCGCAGAAGAGTGCGAGGACTGCGGCGAAGACATCCCCAAGGCACGTCGAGAGATGATCTTAGGCGTACAACGCTGCGTCTCATGCCAGGATATCTGGGAACGACGCCGAAGGATGTATGGCACTGGACCTCAAGACGAGTGATGGTGGTGATGGTGGTGGTCAGCCATCGATAGGGGTGGGGGGCATAGTGTATATGCTAGTGTTGCTATTTTACAACAGGTATGGGTACAGAATCACCACCTTGAAAAGAAAAGTACTCCACCACAATTTTTTGCGCAGCTGGTTTTTTTCCCTGTAGACCCATTTCGGGCTATATACTAGCTTATGTACGCACCAATAGAATACGATCTTATTTTAGTAGAAATCTTACTAGAACTGTTATCACAAGGTAAATTATGATCCGTCCCGCATATGTGGTTGTAGCTGTAATGCTTGTAGCGTTTATAGCCATACATCTATATCTATAAGTAGCTCTTAGCAGTCAGTATCTTTAGATTACTGTCTGTGAGCATGACCAAGGCTATCAGCTCTTTAGGCACGTAAAAGTCAACGCAGCCTAGCATTCCACTATGCGCAGCACCACCTTTTGACTGTATCAAACTCCATAGATACTCTGGATCCACTGAGCAGTAGTATGGATCATAGTGTACACAATATAGTGTGATTGGTAGTGTATATGTCGACGGCCCCATCGCTTACTATATAGCACTGTAGATCGACTGTCAAGAGATCCCACGGGGCCAAGAGGAGAAATTTTGCTAACCGTTTTGCAGCTTGCGCTGCGCTTCGCTAGCTAAAAACCGCTTGCACCGCTTCGCGGATATCTACTTTAGCGGGTCGTCAAGTCCAGAGATCAAAGTTGACCAAACACCTAGGGCCTGTTGTACTAGGGCTACCTGCGTGTAGGATCTTGCCGTCAAACATGACTACACGGCCTTTTTTGGGTGTAACACGTTTGACTATCTGCCTATTGTTGTCAAAGAACACAGTGTCTCCATCTGCGTCATTGACATAGTAAATGACCACTGTGTGTGCGCCTGGCAGATCCTGATGCGGGTGGAAATGCGTTAGTGTAGTTGCTGTGGGCGTGGCAATGAATATACGTGCTACTATGATGTCTTTCAGTGTGAGATTGCTCTGTGCGCAGGCTGCTTGTGCTATCATGCCAAAGTTAGCTAATTCTCTGCTCTGCGCAGTGTTGCTTTTTAATATGTGTACAAAACTCAAAGGTGAATATTCTGGGGTTTCAGCAGTGGGCTCCCATTGGCAACGGAACTCCACTGTGGGATGTATGAACTCATCACTGCTGCGGCCCAAGCAGATCAGCTCAAAGTAATCCTGTAGATATCCAGGTATTAGATCATCCCAGACTGTGATCATTAGGCAATCACTACAGTGTCAGCTACAGCCACTTCTTCAGCAAATAGGCCGTCGTAGTAAATGCGCATGTCTATGGTGTGTCCTGAGACCGCAGCAGCATCTAGGGTTTTGGTTATCACAGCTTGATTTTCGTTGACTGTGACACCTGCGCTGAGATCGTTGTCAGTGAAGTCTCCGCTGACCACAGTGCCGTCTGCCACATAGTAGATCACATCACCGTTGGCCACGCCCTGTGTGGTAATGGTCCAGGTAATGGTGTCTCCCACAGCAGCTGAACTGACATCTGCGGCGATTTCGTAGCCCTGCCAACTGATCAGGATGTTTTCGTCAGCACCGCCCGTGGCGTAGAAACCCAAATCTATGCCCGCAGTGCCTGGTGCTGAACCATCATAGACACGATATTCTTTGCGGCGCAGCCAGGCTTCTATGGTGTCTCGAGTTTCCACAGTTATGGTAACTTCTTTGGTAAACTTGCGATCTTTAGCTCGTTGATCTATTAGGTTTAGTATTAGTCCGTAACGCTCGTCTAGTTCAGCGTCATCGAATTCCGAAGCAGCTTTGGCTCTGCTCTGTGCGGCTGTGCTCATGTGTCTTTTCCTTAAGGCAAATTGATGGAAATATTTAGTGCCTGATCTTGACAGGCGTTGCTAAAAGTGGTATAATTAAACATGTAATAACTCTTCTAGGAGAACCTAATGTTTTACAATGACAGTATTGGAACTTATAAAACTGCTGAGCAGATCAACTCAGCGATGATGCGTGTGTACAATCACATGTGCCTAGCAGTCTGTACTTCGGCTGCGGTTGCTGGACTCACAGCCTCCAGCACTGCTCTAATGGCAGTTCTGTTTGGCACAGCTCTAAAGTGGGTCATCATCTTTGCTCCCTTGGTAGCTATCTTTGCCTTTGCTTGGGCAGCAGATCGTTTGGACCGAACGGGGTTGATCCTATTCCTACACGGTTTTGCTGCGCTGATGGGTCTTAGTATGAGCACCATATTTGTGGTCTTTACCATGGGCAGTATCTTTTCAGCATTCATGGGTGCCGCAATCTTGTTTGCTGTGCTCAGTGGCTATGGATACTTTACCAAACGCAGTCTAGATGGTCTTGGGCAGTTTATGTTTATTGGTTTGATCGCTATCGTTATAGCATCAGTCATTAACATTTTCATAGGCAGCACTGTGATGGCCACAGTGATTTCAGCATTGGCTATCATCATCTTCTTGGGCTTGACGGCCTATGACACACAGAAGATCCGTGAGATCATCTCAGTGGGCGGTGATACAGGACGTGAAGAAGTCATTGGCGCACTGACGCTGTACTTGGACTTTATCAACCTGTTTATGAACCTACTACAGTTGATTGGCGTTAAACGTGATTGATTGATCAGTGACAAAAAAGCCCGCTTCGGCGGGCTTTTTTATTGGTCTATACTAAGCTCTTGATCCTGTAGCCTACGTATGCGATCTGCCATTTTATCTATAAGCCCTACACGGCGTAGCTGCTTGAATACTAGATTTTCCACTGACCATTCTCCGGCACGAGCCAGTCCTGATTTGCGCATCTGTGTGATCTTGGTTTTCACACGTTCTAGACGATCTAGTTCGTTAGAGTCCAGTGCTTCGCCTATACCCCAGGCTAGACTCTGATACTTGGCACTCACAGCACGATCGTCTATCTTGGGTTTGGTCTTTGTGGGCACTGTGAGCCATTCATTTTTATTGATGCTGTATATGCCTGTTGAGTGATGTGGCTCATCTTCGCCCTGTACATAACACTCTACCGGTAGTCCGCGGACAGTGATTTCGTGTTCATCGCTCCACAGGCTCTTTTTAGCTGAATACAGTTCGCGTTCTTCTTCTGTGGGTATACCTGGAACTATTACATGTAGATCTAGGTCTGAATACTGATTCCATGTGTAGTTGGCATTTGACCCTGTGACTGTGAGATCTACAACTTCTACCTCTACGCCTAGGAAATCAATGAATGCTTCTGCGATCTTGTGCAGTGCTTGATCGACATCGGGCTGTAGCTCAGTGCCATTCCAAATTTTTGGATTTAAGGTCTTGTTAACCGTGATTAGATCGCTGGCTCGCATTTAGACTCCGTAGCGATTCTTTCGGGGCTTGGCCACTGGACTGACATTGTTGATGCTGCCTAGTTCGTGACTGTCTAGATCACCGTCGTTGAGATCATGCCATGTAGCACCTACAGCTTTATAGGCCAACTTCAACATGTTGACTTCTTCTTGTGTGTAGGGATTGTTAAACTTGTGCTTGCCAATCCAGGATTTTGGATCTATGTCTGGTTTGGTTTTTCCGTCAGTCATTGCCAGAGCCATGCCTAGTCTAAACATGGTGTAATCTGAATTAGCGTGTTCTGCGTCGGAATATAGGTGTGCGCCCACTGTGCTACGCTGCTGACGTTTGGTCAGCTTGGCCTGGGCTACTTCACTTAGAACTGTTATTTCTTTTGCTCGCATCCATTATTTATCAGCCTAAGGTGTGTGCTGCGATATATGAATTCTTGGTCTACAACATCGTTGAATGTTTCTAAGACCAGCTGATTGATCTTGGTTTTTGGATCTACGTAAAGATAGCTCTGTGCGAGTTTAGCATCTAGATCTCGTATCCAACGACTGAGATCTAGACCAAGATGCTGTGCTGCTTCAGCCCAGGCTATTTTAAACTCTTTGCTGGTAGTGTCTGTCCACTGATATAGTATGTGCTTGTTACACTTCATCGCTAGAACCCAAACCGTTAATAAACTGCCTTAGTTTGGTTGATTCTACGATTGCCTTGACTTTGCCTACTTCTACGCCTTTAGTGGGATCCTGTACGACCCCGTCATCATCTACTACTGTGCTGTTACGACTTTTGATTTGAGAAATTATGCTTGAACTACGTTGTGAGCCTGCTTCATCTGATTGTTGATCTTCTGGAAGATCTGCGATACGCAATGTATCAATGTTGAAATCTAGATCTAGTTTTTGTCCAACACCACTGCTACTACGTGTCTTCATTAACTGGATCTGATAACGACCACGTTCACGCATAGCACGGCTTGTAAAGATACCAAACACGTTATCCGCAGTTTGAATCTTACTTAGACCACCTGAAATGTGACTGTGATCGAATTCTACTTCTTCTACAGCGCCACGATTCAACTGTGCGGCTGTGACCAACAATACCTGTTTTTCCATAGCCAAGTTACGCAATTCTTCTGACACATACTTGTCTTTGATAAACAGATTTTCTGCGGAGATCTTTTTACCTATGGGCATCAATAAGTCCAAATAGTCAACTAAAAGTACGTCTACTTTCTTGCCCATTTGTATTTCATATTCTTTTAGATACGCACGAATATCGTTGGTAGTTTTACCCGATGGCATGTATTTGACCTGGAACATACCTGACTTCTTGCCTACTAGTTTGACTTTCATTTCAACATCGTCAATGTTCTTAAAAATGTCTTTGGTAGTCACACCTGTAAGCATCGAGTCAATACGCATAGATACCAGTGCTTCTGAAAGTTCTAATGTAAGGTACACAACATTAAGACCCATCGTAGCCCAGTTAACACCTAGATTGGCTAAGAACAAAGATTTGCCAGCACCAGATCCACCTGCCCAAATATTCAGTTCGCCTCTGTTCATACCACCAAACAGTTTACGATCCAAAGTACTCCAACCTGTAGATACCTGCCCGTTCTTGTCTTTGAGTCCCATCAGTCGTGCTCTAGGATCAGCAAAGTAGTTAGTACCCATGTCTCGAGCAAGGCCGATCTGTACAGCTTCTTTAACCAGTGCTTCTACCTGTCCGTAGTCTTTCTTTTCTAAAAGATCTGCTGATTTAATAATCGCACGTTCTAGACTCTTATGACGAGTAAACTGTTCAAAGTCATCTAAGAACCAATCCATGTGGCCGTCTTTGAGTTCACCTGGATGTGCTAGTTCAGTCTTACAGGCCGCATTGACCATGTTATATTCTGGCAGCACAGAATATTGCTCTGCGTATTGATGTACGAACTCTGCTGCTTCTTGTAGTTTGCGATCAAATAATGTGTGATCAAAAATGCCTTGGCAACGCACAAATGTTTCTGCGTCAGCTAACATTATTTCAAGATAGAGTTTTTGTACGTCGTAGTCGTATTCTTTTATCATTTAACTATTATACTGTAATTCAAGATGTTTTACAATACCTAAGTTACAGTTTATTCTCTGATTGGTGGTCAACAATGCTGCGCCGATAGCTGAACTACCGTCGCCGGGATCAGGCAATGACCATATACCTTTCCACTGTCTATTCAGCTTCTTGTTATACTTGCTGTTCATAGCACATCCGCCCATATAGACTAGATTGTCTATTGATGTATAAGAGTGTGCCAAGGCCATAACCCAGTCTACCTGTTCTTCGAATACAGTCTGTACAGCAGCAGCAATATCAGCACGATTCTCGTCAGTGACTGGTTCGTCCCAATCCCATACACCTCTGTGTAGATTTCTATTCAGTGTCATAGGCGCATCAAAATAACCTTTGACTTTGAAATAGTATCTTTTGAAATCACCTTGATCACTGAGTTGCTGAAGCAGATGCTCTTCTGCCAGTGGCTTGAATCCTATCAGTTTGGTGAATGCTGAGTAGAACAGGCCTAGACTGTTGGGATAAGATGCTGACCATAGTTTGGTTAATTTAGTGCCACTGCCTAACCAGATGCTGGCCGATTCCCATTCTCCAATAGCGTCTAACACTACTACTATTGCTTGATTAAATGGGCTGGTAAAAAAACCCGCAGCAGCATGTGATTTGTGGTGCGGGTGATATACTACTTTAGGATATCTTAGATTCATTGATCTTAGATAGTTGCTCGGCATCACTGACATATCCATGGCAGCATCCCATTGTCCCGCATACAACTGACGTGTCTTTTTAACCAACGGACGTTCGTACCAAGCGATAGTAGATGGACCTCGATAGCCACTGTAGTCAATGGCTTCTTTGACCATTTCTGACGTTAGGCGATCGCTGGAGTTATTCCTAATCCAATGTACGGTATCCTTGCCGCCTACTACAGCAATACTAGATCCGTGATTTAATGCGTTTACGCCCCAGACTATCATTTATAGATAAAAGGATCGCGCTTACGCAGTTCACGTATCCTTCTCCTGTACTTGATATAATTGATTAACTTTCTAAATAAGTTCATTTAACTTTTCTCTCGAACTGCTTCATATATAGATTTATCTTGATAGCACCACTGACAGCAGTATTCATGGCATCTACCATAACAAACAATTTTCCGTATTTTGCCACAGCATCTGCGCAGTCTTTGACATCCGCATCCCAATTAGGAAATGCCACATGCCAATCATACTTTAATGCGTCTTTGATTAGACTAGCACCTGCTCGATCTTGATCAGGAATAACAATCACAGTCTTACCTAGTTTGTTAATCAATCTTGCTTGTTCTTCTGATATCTCGTTGTGTAGTAGTGCTAGTCCTTGTACAGCAAGAGCATCAAATGGACCTTCTACAACAAATACATACTCTTGTTCTTGTGTAACACTATCCATGTTAAACACAAAATGCGGCTGTTGTTCACTGAGATATTTTGGCTTGCCTTCTTTGATCTTTCTGGCAGTCCATCCTACTATTCTTCCTGTGTATTTGAACGGTATGATTACACGCTCATCCATGCCATCTAAAGGACTCCAATAATATTCGCCTAATGGATCAATGCCCCTGCCAACAAGATAGTTAACTACGTTTGCTAGTTTTTGATCAGTATCTGCGTCCAGTTCTTGATCAATCCATTCGCTTAACAATAGACTACCTTCTGGTAAAGGTTTATCTGGAAATACTACTAGCTCTCTTTTTTGTTCTTTTACTTCAGGAGCTTCTGCTCTAAGAGCTTCGAATACCATCTTGTTGATATCGTCTTCAGGAGCACCTAACCAACGCATGAAGTTTTTTAGTTTTTGACCGATCTGTCTGCCTGGTTTCCAACTGGCTGTATATCCGCAGTTGAAACAGTTAAAGACTAGTCCTTCAGAAAATATCACACCACCACGTTGACGATTGTCTGCGGTATGCCCTCTATGATGACAACAGGGAGCATTGAAGCTAACCCATCCACTGGGTGTTTTTTTGCTTCGATGCGGTAAATGTTGTTTGAATATATCGACTACCAGACTCATGTATACATTTTAATATCTGTATAGCACTTTGTCAATAGTCCCGGTAGCCGGAGTGTGTTTTATTCTTAGATTATTCCAAACGCCAGTGACGTTATGGTATGTAAGCCCACTGTTACTGTAGTTTATGCTGTCGATATCAACCCATTCTACTGGATTGGTTGAATTGTCCAAACTGCCCTGTATTGTTATCGAACCGGTGTAGTTTGTTAGATAAAATGCGAATGTGTGTAGGCCTGCGTTGGAGTTAAACTGCGGCTTGGCATCAAATAGATCGCTGGTATACCAACTAACTGGATCTCCCATAAGATCAAACCCACCAGATTCAAAATTTGTTACTGTTTGACTGTCTACAGGCTCTCCAGTAATGCTGCCTTCGACGTCTATTCTGCCAATAGCTGAAAATTGTGTATCACCGTACAATGGAGTCTTGACACCGTTGGTATCTATAGTGTAAGCGGAGAATAGATAATGTCCGTGCTCTAGATCCGCCATGTCTGCTTCTGTTAGGACTACATATACTTTGCCAAGTGTGCTATCATACACCGAGCAGGTCTTTTGTTTTATCAACTCATTTGATTCAGGTAATATAACATTGAATACTACTTCATACCCAGTAATGTTTTTTGCTTTTTGGTCAGAATTACGTACCTGTAATTCAAGACGATTATCTACTCCACGGTAGACTTTGAATGTTCTTTGATACACTTTTCTATACCTCTCTGTTGTCCAAGAGCCGAGATTTGTGTAGACGTCGATCTTGTTTGGATATAAATAACACGGATTGAGCTGCATGTTGTGGCCCTAATAATAGATATTTATCGATGAGAATCAGCGAGCACTTACAACAAAACTTCCCATTTATCACAGTGATCACGTATGTGGATCAGGAATTTGTGGGCATAATAATAAATCAAGACGCACAAATAACCAGTATCTACGACTATTCTAGTTTAAAGACAGAATCTGAAAAACAGAAGTTTTTAGAGCTTGGTGAAGTTTGGTGGTGGGAATCAAATAGACAGATTCCTATTAACATTTTCTTATCTAAAGAAATGTATGAATTCCGATACATTATAAGGAATTTTACAACCAAAGATGTAAAGGTCTTGTTTGGACCAGTTACAAGTCTAAATGATATTATGACCAAACGAGTGAAAAGAAAAAGTATCACTCTTATTCGCAAAGCAAAATAGTTACTGAAATCCGTAACTTATTGTTTCACATATTAAGTTCATCTGTACCACCACCGCCGTAGCATAGGCAATAGCATGTGACTTCTTAAAGAAGTATTCATCGCTGGCAGGCTTTACCCACACCTCGTCTTCTACATCTTTCCAGCTCTTCCCTATCAAATGCCTCTTTGCTGGCCTGATCATAGCCAGTACTGCCGCAAGCTGCGGAATTGTTTTCGGCTTCATTGTTCTTAAGATAGAACCATGTCCGTTGACGTGAAAGAGCATACTGCTGAAATCGTCTTGTTCGAGTAAATCCCATAACGGCTCCGTGTTCATTAGAATTTCTAAATGCTCTTCTGAGCGTACCTCTTTGTAAATTCCAACGTTTAAAAAATCAATCTTGAAGTAGCCTTGATCTTCCGCTTCTTCATAGGGAATAGCACATAGACCTGTCGGAGCATGTACAGGAACAGTATGTAGATATACACCTGTGTTGTGTACAGCCATATCTTTGCGACTAGCCTTGATATGTTTAATATGTGCTAGTGCTTGATTTCTATCAGCAAAGTCTATGTCTATGTCTGGCATTATTGTAACCTTGTGGTTTCAAAAAGTAATAACGGTAGTGTGTCTTGTAAAAATTGTGCGTATTCTTCTGCGTCTTCGAAATCTTCAAAGCCTGTAAATTTTAGATATACAGCTGGTTCCTCTTCGCCTACTTCGATTTCAATGCCTATGTCATCTCTTGAAATAAATTCTTCGTTTTCTTGTAGTTCTTCTACTTCAACTTCTACCTGCTCAGTTTTCTTTTTTGTCATTAAGGCACCTTGGCTTCCTTTAGAACCTCTTTCACTAGCTCAAGATCGCCTGGAGCACTTTTAAATCTGCGACTCCAGTGGTCTGGGTCTAGCATAGGAGATACTATTTCTATTTGTTCGTTATTTAACTTGGTAAGCATCTGTCGACCACTTTTACAGTTTAAAATAAACCAAGGACTTACCAATCCTTCTTTTATATGTTTAGTTGCTCTGTTTAAATTTACATACAAAAAATAATGTTCCCATTGTGCTGAATTTTCTTCAGCCCATTCTAACATTGTAGTCATGGTTCGTTGTATAGCACCATCTGCTGGCTCAGTCTTTATTAGCTCAGTGATATAATGATCATACAATTCATCACGACACCAATGATCTAATTTTATTCCACTACGAATAACATAGTCAATAAATCTCTCTGGATATACAGGATTAGCATTGACTAAAAAACTACCAAATTTTACAAAAGCGTTATAGTATGGGCTTTCTACGAACTCATCGAAGTTTTTGTGTTTGCCCTTTTGAACCAAATCATAGAATTTTTGATAAGCAATTAACGCAGCCTGTACATGTTTTTCATTGCGACTGAGATGGCGTCTTTTCTTTTCGCAGATATGTACAGCCAGAGTTTTTTCTCTAGTAAAGTCTTTACCGCAATACACACACTGATAGGTCATATTAGATCTTTAATCGCCCTTTCATCTAGACCGTGATCTCTAGCCAGTTCCTTGACTTCTTTATCTGTCATTAGTTTTGCTAACACTTCAACATCATCAATCTTCATGTTAGGATTCATAATCATTAAGAATCTTGCTTTCTTAGAACTGCCGTCACTCTTTCTTTCTAGTTTAATCCATTCGTGGAATTGTGTTTTTTTACTTTCGTGACAGCACATACACAGCAGAGTCCACAGAAGTTTAGAATCTTCTTTGGCTAGCACCGCATAATTCTTGTTGTAGAATTCGTTAACGATAATGACAAAGTGTTCTTGTAGTTCTCTATTGCTGGTCTTACAACTACTGATATATCTATTAAGATTCCACAAGTCACCTTTGATTTCTTTTCGGCCTTCATCTGTGGCAGCGTCCCACAGTTCTTTCAATCCCATGTCTACCGCTGGGATCATGTCTTTAAAAAGATCTACGTGTTTATTTCTGCCCATGTTCTTTACTCAGTTCGTATACTAGTATAGCATGATCAATTGCCTTTTGTAAAGCGGGATTAGTTCTTGCTTCTCGCATCATATCGACCCATTTAAAGGATCTCCAATTATTTTCTCGAGTTTCTTGTTTCTTATAATCCCATCCGATTGCTATTCTTGTGCTCGGGTCTGCTCCAAATTCTCTAGCGTAGACTGTGTCGTCTACACGTTCATATATGTAGGTTGCTCCAGGTTTAAGTGTCCCCATTATTTCTATACCCTATAGTTTCTCTTTCGATATCATTATGATCAAATTCTGCCCAATACAATTCAAACATGACTCCGTCTGTAATGGCTTCAAACTGATGATATTCTCCGGGCGCAACCTTAGTATATTGCCCTGCTTTAAGTAACGTTGTGTCAACAAGATCATAATCATTCTTCCAAACTCGAATAATCATTTCTCCTTTTTCAACAAAGAATCCGTTCCATTTATATTTGTGTTTATGCTTTGAGCATACGCCACCAGCATTAACTTCAATACGATGAAATTCTAATACTCCGTTAGCTTCTAGGAGTTCAGTAACTCCCCATATTTTTCCTGCTCTCATAATATTTTATCAAGTTGTATTACTTCGCTTTGTCTAGAAATTTCTTTTACGAAATAGGCACATGGCGGATTAGGACCTTCACGCAACGGCACTGTTAGTAATTGATTATTTTTCATCTTTGGAAAATACCATTTAACATCCTGATAGATGTTTACAATTTCCACTGATGCGTATTCTACTTTGAATCCTTTAATAGGATTAAACAGCATAGCATCAAATCCACGTTCATTGATACTGGTCAATGGCAATACTTCCGGATCCATTCCGCAGTCTTTGTCCCCAACTAGCATAGCCCAATCCAATGGCATTTGTACTTCATACCCGCCAATCTTTAATACGATGGCCGGCGAATTAAATGATTCCAGGAAGATAAGTGGTATAAAAAAGAAATCAGGTTCTGTAGGATTAGAATTATCTAATACCGAAAACCGTGTGTCATCTTCTATTTCTTCTGGTAGATCGTTTAAATCAAACGATTTATTTTCTAATGTTAGTATTCTCATATTGTTACCTTGGTTATATTGAAAGGATATTGAGCATCCTTGTAAAATTTCTTGCGTTCTGTTAAGTGGCGTTTAGCGTATTTGGTGCCGCCTGTTATGTCCCAAATCTGTACAAAATCTTTGTCCTCTGCTTTGCGAATACCTCGTCCTATGCTCTGTATGACCCTTACAAAAGATTTGCCAGGTTCAATAAGTATAAGATTAAAAATGCGAGGAATGTTAATCCCCACGGCGGCAACACCATAAGTAGCAACAATGATCTTATCATCCACAGATCGTACTTCATCGTATGTTTCTTTCCTGTCTTTGGTTTTTACAGATCCGCTAATAAAATCTGCTTCTGGTAATCTTTCACATAACATTTTGCCTGTTTCGATTCTATCAATTAATACAAGCGTGTTTCCTGTAGCAGCAATGTTTTTAATTTTATTAGCTATCCAATCAACTCTTTCGGAATCAGTTACTAGATATTTTAATTCCTCAGGATATGACCGGAACTCTTTGATTTCAATAGTCTGTAATACTTCAACGTGACACTCTGCCAACACACCTTTTTGTTGTAGATCGTGAGCAGAGATACTGTTAATAACTGGCCCTATACTGGCTAACAGACTTGTAAATTCAAATTTTTCTTTAGGAATAGTTCCTGTCAACCCCCAACGTATTGGGCAATTTGCTAGATCTCTAGTGAGAATATTTTTTAATACTTCTGCTTTGGCTTGATGTACTTCGTCGACAATGATAGCAGCAACGTCTTGAAAAAATTCCGCCAATGTCAGCAGTTCAGGATCGTCTTTGCTTTTCTTATCTAATACATTAAGACTCTGCCAAGTACAGATAGTGTGTATTTTTCCTAGTTCTTTGCGGTCGCCGTAATACACACCTACATCTAGTCCAACGGTTCTAAAATCTTCTTCTGTCTGTTCAACTAACGACTTGTTAGGAACGATAACGATAGATCTTCCATATTTTTCACAACAGTGACTTAGTGTAGCAGTGGTAATAGTTTTACCTGCTCCTGTGGCAATTTCTTGAAGGCATTGCGGATTTTCTAAAAACTTGTTAACAGCATCATATTGATAGTCACGCAGTATAATCGGCTGTCCTTCTGCCGGGTGTCCCTTGGGCCAAACCTTACCTTTGTCTGCCCAATAGGTTTCTGTGACCTTAGTGAACTCTAGACTTACCGAAGACCTATGATCTTCGAATTCTACATCATAACCGTCTTTAGTGACGATATCTAATATCTCTGGTAAGTGGCACATATAGCCTGTACCGCCTATGCCAAAGAAGGCAACAGTACCATCCCAACGTCCGAGACGATAGGAAGGTTGATATCTAGCCCACGGAACGTCAATCTTAAACTTGTTGGCTAACTTTCGTCTAGTTTCTAGTGCCAACCCTTCGAATTTAATGTTTACTTCATCTTTTATTATTAGTTTACAATTCGACAATCTTTAGGTCCTTATTAACAGACGGCTTCACCTTGCCGATATAAAAAACTGTGTGATGTGAATTAATCATAGAGCTAGCGACTATGTTAGTCTGCGGGTATAGCGAATTACTTATCACAATCTTCGGTGAAAAATCACCCTTCAACATCCACTTTGGCGGTTTGTGTTGGCAAATAAAAATCTTTCCAGACTCTACACTTCCGCCTAAATTATTTTCTTTGACCCATTGATTGAACTCGGTTCCTTCTGGATCTTCCTTGGGGAATCTGAAACACACCCTCATGCCTTCGATACCAAGATTTTCGGCCTGAAAATGGTAAAATATGTTCTTGACCCAATCAATGGCATCATGGCTTCGATCAAGAAAAATCACAATAGGGTATGCGTTTAACTCTTTGATCAGGTTGGCAATTTTTTTAATGTCACTGGTCCAGAACTTGGTTTCCATGGTTGAAAAAATCTCAAAAATTTTGGATTTTTCTTGAGATTTTGCCACCGGAAATCCCATGGTTTTTGCTAGGTGTAGATCTTCAATCAACTGACCACTTTTGTGGTTTTCAAAATATGTAAGAGCGTTGGCGTTGGCGTTGACTAACAAAATATTTTTATCTTCGATAACACAGTGTGGTGACAAATCCACTTCATCACTCCATATTTCTTCGACCTGTTCCACAAGATTTATGAAATTTTCACTGAATTCAAATTCGTTCTTTTTGCCATACTCATACAAGCGAATATGATTGATATCATGTAACGCAGCCTTTTGAACTTTTTGTTCGTTGTCCCATACTGTGGGAGTTTTACCTCTGCTGTCGGCAAATTCTTTCTGAAAATTTTCCTTTAAACTAAATGGAAAACGTATGTGTACGTAGGTCTTTCCGTCTTCTTCAAATTCTATAGAAATTCTTTTACTATAGTCGATTTCTCTAAAAGGATTTTTCCATAAAGGATTATCTATCAACTCACCGATTTCTTTGCCTAGGCTAATTTCAAGATCTTTTCGATATTTTCTAACCAGTTTTAACATAAAGTCGGCCTGGCGTTTAGTAATGCCACTTCCACTGTCAAGAGCATGTTGGAAACTCATCACAGGAGACGCATCGGCATGCCAAAAAGAAATTTGGCCAGCGTTTACTAGTTTTGCTAATTCAAGAAAAGCGTCTTCAATAAATCTTGTCGTTGACATTTTACTATATTAACATCTTGCTTGCCAGAGATCAAGAATTTTCTGTGATTTTTTTGACTCAATAAATATCGTATGGAAAGAAAAATTGCCGTAGTCACTACATTCAACGATCGTGGGCGTATTCAGTATGCTCAAAAAATGATAAACAGCTTCTGCCAAAATTGGCCTAAAGAAGTAACACTATATCTGTACCCTGAGGACACAAATCCCCAGGTTCCAGCCCATGATAGAATACGTCTTGTGGATCTTGGTACTGGAGTACCGGACCTAAAAGCATTTAAAGACAAATGGAAAGACGTACCTCATGCCAATGGCGACATTTCTGGCGTCCCAAGACTGGCATCTAGAAAAGACAGCCATAAACCATTCAAGTGGGATGCGGTAAGATTCGCACATAAAGTGTATTCTATATTTCATTGTGCTAAAAATTGTGATGCTGACGTGTTGATATGGATGGATGCTGATATGGTTTGCCATAGCCCTATTACTTTAGAAAAAATCAACGAAATGATTCCAGAAGGTGCTGATCTTTGTTATCTAGGAAGGAAGGGCAAGTTCTCAGAATGTGGCCTGTATTCAATGAATCTACGATCTCCTATGGTAAAAACGTTTCTACAAGAATTTCAAAGAATGTACGACGACGCAGAGCACGGAATTTTTTATCTTGACGAATGGCACGATAGTTTTGTGTTCGATGCTGTCAGACAAAAAATGCCATTTCTACAACAGGTAGATTGGAGCAACGGAATTATCACCGGAGAAGGCCATCCGTTAATTAACAGCAAATGGGGTGCCTATCTTGACCATCTCAAAGGTGACAGAAAAGCTCAAGGCAAGAGTCATTTGAAAGATTTAAAAGTAAAAAGACAAGAAGCATACTGGCAATGATATTAGATACACAACCAAAAACTTTTGTAATCGCAATTAAAGGACATCCCATTAGCGAAAAACAACTCCAAGAATGTTTAGATACTGCTAAAGCATACAACTGGAGTGTAGAAGTGTTTTGGGGTGTAAATGGCAAAACAATTACACCAGAAACTTGGCTTTCGGAAGGTCTAACTCCTAGATTAGATAAACCAACAATGGGCTCGCTTGGTGTACAAGGTTGCTTTTTGAGTCATTATTCGTTATGGAAACGTTGTGTAGAACTCAACGAACCTATCATCATTTTTGAACACGATGCGTTGATCCAAGGCAACTGGATTCCTATAAATTTAGACAACGCTGTGGTAAAATTACATAGATATTACAAGCCAAAAAATCTTAAATTTGATGATGACTCGGGTCTATGGTCTCCATCGGGGCATGCCTATTGTATTTCTCCAACACACGCAACAATTTTAATTAATTTTGTAAAACAAGTAGGTGCGTTTGAAGTAGATAGGGTGTTAGGTGATAAAGTTATACCAGTAATACACCTAGGAAAGCCTTCATTAGTCGAAAGACAAGATTCTTATTCAACAACAAATAATTTAGAGGAACACCTATGAAAGAACCTAGAGTTGAGAACAGAGAAGGATGGGTGTGGCCTGTTCAAGATGTAAAATGTTGGGAGTGGTTACAGGCTGAAAAAGATCTTCCTAACTTGATTTCTTCTTACTGTGCTAATAAACGTGTAGTCGTACAGGCAGGAGGAAACTGTGGCTTTTATGTTAAACCCTATGCTCAGATGTTTGAGACCGTTTATACATTTGAACCAAATTCATTGAATTTTTATTGCCTAACTAATAATGTATGGGAAGGAAATGTTGTTAAAATTCAAGCCTGCTTAGGTGATTCTCATAATTCAGTTGGGTTAACTTATAAAAAAGTAAATTCTGGAGTGAGTAGAGTACACGGCGAAGGGATATTTCCCACTTTCAAGATTGACGACTTAGGTTTATCAAATTGTGACCTAATACATCTGGATATCGAAGGCTACGAAATGTTTGCGTTAAAAGGCGGCATAGAAACCATCAAAGAATTCAAGCCAATAATTGCTTTAGAATGGCTAGATCATAATAATCAATTTGGCATTAGCGCAGACGACATACTTAATTGGTTAACAGAGTTAGGATACAAAGAAATTGCTTCTTTATACCACGAAAAGGTCTTTTCAGCATCATGAAATCATTTATTATTCATTTATCAAAGATACCAGCTTCCTTAAAAACTGCGTTAGATGTTAAACAACAATTAGAGTCGTTTGGTATGGAAGCCGAACTGTTCGAAGGGTCGTACGGCAACGAAGTAAAAGAAAGATATGCCAGGGAAGGTCGTCGATATCATCCTTGGAATTTTAAAAATGGTCCTGAAAATCCGTTTCCTGAAGAATTTCGTGACAGCCAACAAAACCCAGGAGAAATGGGCTGCTTTGACAGCCATTATCGCTTGTGGGAAAAATGTGTAGAACTCAACGAGCCTATTTTAATTTTTGAAGATGACGTAATTTTTGAAAGACCATACCTTCCTGTAACATTTAATGAAGTATTGATTACAGTTTTTGGAAATTTAACCAAGTCAGCAAAATATTTTCACTATTATACATCGCCGACTGGAGATCCTCGGGCTGAGTGGTACGGCCAGGCATCTATGCCAGGTACTCCGGGATATGCTATCAAACCATCGGCTGCTAAAAAACTTGTAGAAATGTATAAAAACACTTGGTTGCCATCAGACAATGCTATGATGATAAACATTGTAGGTATACAAGTACATAGTCATGTCATGGGCAGAGCATTGATAGCCGAAGATGGCAAAAAATCATTGGTTCGAGGAAAAAATAATTTTTGGGGAAAGCAGGAAATGAAAAAGAAGGTGTTAATCACAGGTAACTCCGGATATATTGGCTCACATCTTACACAACTGTTAGTAAAAGATTCAAACATTGAGATACATGGACTAGATAAGAACGACCCGATAAAACCTGTTTCAAAATTTTTCCATAGAGACATTACACACGATACTGAATGGTATATTGAACACGAGTACGACTGTGTTATACATCTCGCAGCAGAAGTAGCTGTAGGAAGAAGTGTAGAAACACCAACATTGTATTATCAAACCAATACAATTGGTACACTCAATGTTCTTAAGAAAATAAAAACCAAGAGATTAGTGATAGCATCGACAGGTGCTGCTGCGGGTATGGGAAGTCCTTACGGAATCAGCAAACGAGCTATGGAAGATATTGTTTTTGAATATTGTAAAACTCATAATATTCCATTTACAATTTTTAGATTTTACAATGTTACCGGTAGCGACGGAATAGAACCAACTAATCCAGATGGGCTGTTTGCTAGCTTAATCGCTGCTACTAAGACTGGCAATTTTACAATCTTTGGTAATGATTATAACACAGAAGACGGCACATGTATCAGAGATTATACACATGTCAATGAAATATGCCATTCAGTAGTCGAAGCAATAGATAAGTCAACTAATCAAATAGAAAATCTAGGGCACGGTGTTGGCACTAGTGTAACACAGATGGTAGATATCTTTAAAAGAGTGAACGGTGCTGATTTTAATGTTACTATAGGATCTCGTAGAGAAGGTGATCTTGAAAGAAGCGTACTAACTAATCCTTCACCTTTTATGAAAAAACTTTATCCTATTGAAGATCTATTAACAATGAAAAAATAATTATGTCAGATAATTTAGAAGAAATATGGTCAAAGTCAATGGCCGAAAACAGTCAGCTAGGATTGGAATCTATTAGCGGTGTTGGCTCAACATTAAGATACACTGAAAATCTAAGAAAAGAATTGCCACATCTGATTGAAAAATTTTCTATTAAATCTATATTCGACGCACCGTGCGGTGATATGAATTGGATGAATGTGTTTTTAAATGAGCACCCTATAAAATATATCGGCGGCGACATAGTTAATCAAGTAGTAGATAGTAATCAACAGTACACTAATAATCTTACTAAAGTAGTGAAATTAGACATTACAACTGACCCGTTTCCTTCGGCAGATTTATGGATTTGTAGAGACTGCTGGTTTCATTTGCCAGATGAAAAGATATTTTTATCTATTGATAATTTTTTAAAATCAGATATTAAATTTTTGTTGACTACTACACATATCAACACTGGATTTAATAATTCCGATTTAGCTACTGTTGGATTTAAATTAATAGATCTTTTTTCTTCTCCATATAATTTTCCAAAACCTTTATACAAAATTACAGACTACTACGGAAAAAAATTACCTAGAGAAATGGTGTTGTTTAGCAAAGAACAATTAGTAGCATGGAAAAAATCCCAAGAATAATTTATTGTTTTTGGTTCGGGCCAGAAATGTCTGCTGATCGAGCTAGGTGCTTTCAAAGCATTACACAACACTCTAAAGTTGATGTAAAATTAATAACTGAGAACAATCTTAAAAATTATCTAACAACACCAATACACGACGGTTTCAAATATCTAAGCTCAACTCATAAATCAGATTATCTCAGATCCTATTTCATGTATCATTATGGTGGAGGATACACTGATATTAAACAGTGCGATTTTGACTGGAATCCTTATTTTGATTGTTTAGAAAACAGCGATAAGTCGTTTATCGGATGTCCGCAGTACAGCCCGAAACATATTGCTTATCGACCCTACAAAGAGTTTTATAATGATCTTATTGGGTGTACTAATTTTATTTTTAAAAAACAATCAAAGTTTGGAAAACTTTGGTATGATCAAACAAATTATGTAATGGATTTAAAACTAGCTGCGTTAAAAAATAATCCAGGGACATATCATCATCGAGCGATTTTAGGTGGAGTACAAGGTATACCTGATATTTTTAATGAATCAAAATATCCGCTGACTTGGAATGAATTACTGGGACAAATTTTTCATAAACTTCAATACGAAAATCGTGAAGATTATATGATTGGAACACCGTTCCCAAATATAGAAAATTATCGCTGAATAAATTTTTTCATATGATCCCAGCATTCGCCGGATCTTAATTCGTCAAACTTCCAGTGTGACATTGCTAGTCGCTCAACCCAGGCCTGTCTATCTGGCATCCACGGATTTTCCATCTTAGAAAGATCTGTATTGGCAATATCTCTACATTGACTGTTTGTCGGATCAGTAACAAACACCGGATATCCTTCTATAGCTGCTCCGACCACTGGACTAGAATTATGATTCACCGCAGCCCAACAGTTTTTTAAATCGTCTAATAGGTTTTCATTGTGACTCAATGTAACACCGTAGTCAAATTTAATTTTACACAAGGGACCGCCGGCTTTAACAATTCGTTTAGTTTCTTTATCTCCTGGGTGTAGTCTAATTACTATAGGTCTACTACTGTATTTTCTAATCTCTTTGATAGTATTCACAGCCCAGTCTTGATTATTTAGACCTCTCATAGACCATCCGCCATTTCTCTGTAAGCATAGTAATATATGGCTTCCGGTTTCTCTGTAGTCTTTGAGTTGTAGGTTTAAATCTTTGCTGATCGACTTCCACCGTTCTGGATTTACTTCAGTATCGCAGTAAATGCCCGTGTTAGGAAAAATTCCATTAAAACTGTATCTAAGATAATGATAAGGATTAGTTGTGTCTGCGTAAAGGAATAGATTACTGTCTACACCTACAACATATCTTGAATGCTCTAGTTGATTTTTTATAACTCTGGCTCTTAGATCACCGTGAGGGCTTGTTGGCTGTCCGTCAGCGACCCACCCTTGTATAACCGCAACATCAGCAGCAGAATAGACCGAGTAGTTGTTAATATCAAATACTGTTTCGCCTTTAGCTCTGGCACCTTGGGCAAATAATCTCAAGATATCCATTTTTTCTTGATTCTTATTGTTAGGCACTGACTTGTGATATACTGCTAAAAGTGTCATTGTGTTAACATCCTTAACGCTGTTCCGTTATTCATTTCTGTGACATGAAACTGTCCGTATGCCAAGTGGCATCCCCATGCGTATAATTTATCCTGCGATGGATAGTAAGGTTCGTTTATACTAGATAGGTCTTGACTTGCCACAGGCATGGCAGCATTAGCAGGTGCTAGCGTAAAGGCTGGAATTCCATGAAAAATACTTTCGATAGCAGCTACGCTATTATATGTAACTAGAGCAAACACATCGTCATCTAATGCCTGCTGTAGTGTATTATGTGATATTCTATCTATTCTTTGTTTTGCTCGTTCTCTTACGACTATCGGTCTGTCAGTGTATTGTTTTATAGTGTCTATGGTGTTTTGTACCCATGTTTCTTTGTCTACACCATAAAATTTACAGGGTTTTTCATCTGGCGCTGCTATAAGAATCTTCCTACCAGACTTTTTCCAAGGATTAAATGTTTTATTAAATTGCTTGAATCTGTCGTCTGGCCTTGGAATTATATCTGTATGCTGTAGATTGTTTTTAACTATGCGATGCCAATATTTCCATCCGTTGGGATTCTTATTAGTTTTTTCGTTACCAAAATATCCAGTGTCAACATAGTAAAAATCTCTGTTGTCGTCCCAACACTGTTTCATTAATTTATATTTGAGTATTCCTCTAATGACTATCGGATCAGTGCTGTCTTCGTAAGTAAAATTACTAGAGTTCATAGGCTGAAACCCAGAACCTCGAGCAAAATTATTAATGTATTCGTCTTGGCCGTTCTTACTTAAAAATATCATGTTGTTGACAGTATTCTGTAAGTATTCGCTCTCTGTGCCATTCGTCTCCCATTGGAGTACCTGCGTATTGATAAAAACTAGGTGTACCTAGTGTGTAGTGTAGTAGTTTCGCATCAGGATTTGGACCGTATTCATCGGGCAACCAATTCCATTCTTTAGGAAGTTCTCCTATGCGTTTGTCATCCAGCCATGAAAATCTATGTAATACAGAACCTGGAGAGTTTTGTACAAACTCAGGTGTTAATTTACGATTAGGGAAACTAGCACAATTCCACATTATCACACTAGACCAATTTTTTCTAGGATAGTCTTCGTTTTTACTTCCTAGATATTTTTCTTTTGCTTTGGTTTTATAGTCATGCTTTACGACCATAACGTCTTTGTCGATTTGTTTTGATTCCCACAGCTCATTGATGTCGCCGCGTAGAATCATGTCACCGTCAATGAATATTGCCCAGCCTTGCCAACGCATTAGATAAGGCACAAGAAATCTACTATAAATGAATGAGTTGCTGCCGTCAGTATGTGTTTCTGTATAGTCTTTAAACAGGTTAAGTGATACAGGAATAATAGCTACAGGTTTGGAAGAATGCCTAATAATACTGTTAACACAGGTATGATAAGCAATAGCTTCTCTTGGATCATATCCAATGAATACCGGTATGATGTCTGTCATTTTCTTTCTATGTCCTCTTCTTCGCAGCGTTCACCGTATTGTATTTCGACAATTTTACACGGTGTGTCATAGGGGTTGTGTACTCTATGCCAGTCGCCTACTGGAATTGATATTTGTTGATGTGTTGTCAGTTCTTTGCTAGGTAACGCATAACCGCTTGGCATCTGTTGCTCGACTACACATTTACCATCAGCTACATGCCAAAACTCGTGTCTTAGACTATGCCGTTGAAGGCTGATACCTTTTCCGGGTTCAATGGTTAGCTCTTTTACTTTACACCCTGGGATCTCATGTAGTACACGATAGTAGCCCCAGGAGCGGTGTGTCTTAGGTGCTTTCCACTCCTGTAGGATCCAACTGCTTGAGTTAGACTTATCAAACCCGCCAACTCCGAACACGAACGATAAATGTTCGTCTTTGAAATCCATTTCTGGAATATCAAGGTGTGTTCTATCTCCACCGTTGGCAAAAACAATTTTATGATCTGGCCAAGTCTGTCTAGCTAGCTTAATAGCGTGTTTAGCACTACCGTCATCGTCATTGAATTCTAAAACAAAATCTACATCTTTTATATTTTTAATAATATTCAATCGCTCAGTGAGCGGCATAAATGGCGCACCCTTTTTGCGTGTTAGCCACGCATCAGAATTTACGCCCACAACCAGTACATCGCCTAGTTGTTTTGCTGCTTTGATATAAGAAAGATGTCCGGAATGAAGCGGATCGAAACCGCCGGTTATTAGCACGAGTGTTTTCATGCTAATATTTATATGTGTATATTATAGGGGAATGATACTTAGAGTGTAGCATCTTCCATGCCAGCTACTCGCAATTTAACTATATTTGTTAGTTGCCATTGTTTCTGGTCAAGAGCTTTGACAATGCCCAACCATTTGTTACGTAGTAGGGCAAATTCATTGATAATTTTTTCAAAGTCAACTACATCTGCTTCGCCATCTACAAACTTTTCACAGTCTCTAGATGACAAAGCACGTTGGTAGTTTTCTAAGTATTTTCTAAAATGCTGACTCTTTAATCGACGAAGTTCAATGTTTAGATATTCAAGAATCGCTTCAATCTCTTGTAATTGATTAAAGCGATGCTCAACGATACCGGGCATATTTGCCGAGGCACGTTCAACATTTCCATGGATTTTACATTCCATTTTCGCTGCTTGTAATTCTGCTTCGTAGTATACAGCAGCATCAGGGATGTTGCTAATATCCTTGGAAATCTTATCGTACCAGTTCATTAGTCCTCGTCATCATAACGATCATCATCAGTCTCGTCGCTATATGTTTCGCCATCAAGTGCGTAATCAATAGCATTGTCGAGATAGGGATCAATACCTAAAAGATTGTCGAGCGTTGATTCTTTAATTCCATAGTCTAACAGAGTATTAACAAAGTCTGCTGCTACATCCTTTTTGAATTTTTCTGGAATGTGTTCGCTCATCACGTTCCAAATATCGGCAATCAAATCTTCTTTCATTCAGTTGGCTCCATTTCGGCTTGAGTAGTTACCTCTGCTTGCGCTACTAGTTCGGGCTTCTTGGCGATATCGTTCATGACCATGTCTAGTTTTTCTCCAGTCCATGCCTTACGATATTCAAGATGTACTACACCATCGAGGTCAACATATTTAAGTCGATTGCCTTCTTTTTTCAAGATACCTTTTGCTTCAAACAGATCAACAAGACCGCTGTATGGATTCATACCTGTCTCATAAGGAATCTTAACCTGTACACTTTCAAAAGGTTTGGCATAACGTGTCTTCATGATCTTACATGCGGCACGAATACCTAATACTTCACTGACCTTGTTGCCATCTTCGTCTTCTTTGAGTTTAAGTTTCTTCATAGCAACAACGATACTTGAAGCGTAGATAAACCCTTGACCACCTGAGATCTTGTCATCTGGATCAAACATATCTTGTGAAGCGTATGTGTGATTAGTTGCTACTAGACCAATGTTCAGTGACCCAAACATATTAACACAGTTACGAACAAGTGCTGTCAGTGCTTTAGGCTTACGGCCCATATCACCTTTTAGATCACCTGCTTCAAACTGATTTACGTCTGTGGGTGTTAGCAACATACCTAATGAGTCGAGTACAAACAAGACCTTAGGACGAGTTTCTTCTGGCATTGTTTTATATTCAGCGACAAATTCTGTAATAGTTTTTGCCACGTCGTCAATCATAGCCATGTTAAGTTTTAACAACTTATCTTCTGCTGTATCGACACCTAGAGCCTTAAGCCAATCTTCGTCAAGTGCGTTTTCGCTGTCGATTAGGATCGGATAAATGCCCTGTGCCTGTGCTGCCTTGATAAGGTTGCCAGAACAAATATATGATTTGCCTGCGCCTGATTCACCAGCGAATACAGTAACTTTACCTAGCGGAACTCCACGATTGAAATCTCCACTGATAAGATAATTTAAGGCATAGTTGCCTGTTGAGATCCAATCTGTTGGATCGTTAAAGCCAATGCTAAGACCTTCAATGCTCTTAGTGATCGACTTTCTAAATTTAGAAATATCAAATGCTTTAGTCATTATTGATCCAACTCCATTGAATTCCATTCTTTGATTACTGCGATAACCTCGTCTTCGGTACTACACATAGTCTTTGTGGTTTTCCATTCTTCTTTTTTATCGCGGCCACCAATTTCAACCATCCAACCATTGTCGTAACGGTTAAGAGTAATTGATTCGTTTACCTTTGCCAGTTTGTTTAATTTTGCCATTCTGATCTCCTTTAGTGACAAGAGAGTACGGGCTCACGCCCGCACTCTTATTTTATTGTTATTGCTTTTGACGGTTACGAATCATGGCAAGGATGTCTTGCGCACGACTGTTATTGTCTGAGCTAGGAGCAGATGCTTCTGGTTGTGGTGCTGGCGCTGGACGAGCTGCCACTGGTGCCGGTTCGTCATCACCGTCATCAACTGGTGCTGCTACTGCTGCCTTTTTAGCAACATTAGGATCACCTGTTTGCTGACTCATGCCAGCTGGCTTGAAGTATTGACCCCAACGATCCATGTCGTAGGCTTCGCCGTCGACAGAGGCTTCAAACATTTCCTTGATTACCTTCAACTCAACATCAGTTGGCTTCTTAGGTAGGAAATCCTTGAGGTTAAACAGTCCATGCTTTTCGATAGCCGCTGTTTCTTCAGGAGATAGAGCACGTTCGTTACGGCTCCACTTTGATGTGCTGTAATCAGCATAGCCGCCCTTTGATGTCTTAGCAATGCGGAAATCCACACCGTGTAAGAAATCAGTTGGAAGCTCGTTGAGCTCTGGATCCATCAATGCGGAACGGATGATCTGATAGATCTGAGGTCCGATGATAAATCTGCGGATTGGGTTTTCTGGTGTCGTATCTTCAGCGATAGGACTCTTGACTACATACCCTTGGAAAATGTAAGAACGTTTCTTCCAGTACTTACGACCCATTTCTTCCAATGATTTGTCTTTGAACCAGCCACGTACTTCGCTTAGAATAGGACATGTTTCATTCCACATTTCCATACAAGGAACTTGTACTTGTACTGGCTTGCTGCCTGTATCGCCTTTAACACCGGCGAATGGCAGTTTGATCATCGCACGTTCTGCCCAGAAGAATGTGTTTGACGAATCACCGTCTGGTAAAAAGCGAATAGTAGCTTCTTTACCTTCTTCCATATTCCAGTGGGGATAGATTGCGTTGTCGCCTCCGCTGCTTGATTTGCCGCCTTGGCCTGCTTGTGCTTCTTGAAGTTTCGCACGAATTTCTGCTAATGATGCCATTTTAAATTGCCTCCTTTAATATGCCTTAAAATGTATGCCTTGTACGCATAGTATTATTATGCGCTTTTTATTTATCAAGGTCAATATGTTTATCAAATATTTTTTCACCAAACAAAAAACCTGGATTTTTTAAGTCCAGGTTCGTTGTACTTTTTAAAGTATTTGGTTTGTTATAGGCCTGATAAAGATTTGATTCTTGCCAATTCGCTGTTTTCTGCTGAATTCTGTAACATCTGATCGCCTGTTATTTTTCTTTGATCAAGTCTATTAATCATTTCTTGAGCAATTTGTCCAGCACGGTCGCCGTACTTCTTAGCAACCATAGTTACTACTGCTGTTGGGCCTTTAGGAAATTCTTCATTTTGTTTGTCGTAGAATGAGCCAATAAATTGTGCTAATTCATTCATGTTTAAAGATTCTTGTTGTCCAGAACGCTTACGGAAATCGCGAGCGTGTCTGTCGTCATGTTTTTTAGGATCTGGTAAACGGTACTTGTCTGTGCCTTTGCCTCTCATGCTTGGTGGTAGATCGTAGTCGTCTTGCTTGTCATACTCTGGGTGATTAGGGTCGCTGGCTTCCTCGTACTCGTCGTTAGCATAACCGTAATCTTCATCAGATCCAAACCCTGCTGAAGCCAACGCATAGTTGTCGTCAGTTTCGCCACCTTCATCGCTGCCGTCTGGCATTTCCATATCGCCAAAGTCTAGTTCGTCAACAACTTCAGGAGCATTGTCCTGTAACCATTGATATACTAGCGGACGTACACATGTGTCAGCATCTTCTTTTGCTGCTGCTTTGATTTCCTGATGTAGTTGTGGATCGTCAATAATTCCTTTTAGACTGCTGATAGCATTTTGACCATCAACACCTGCTGGGAAATGCTCTCCTACTAATTTCTGTAAAGCATCAATAGCAGAAGAACGTTCTTCTTCGTCATTACTTTGAATTGCTGATTCTTCTCCTAGGTTCATAACCCAAGATTCGAAATTGCCAAAGTCATTTTCAAATGTATGTTCTGTTTCTAGATCTTGTTGTACAGTCTCCTGTGTCATTGCGACTATGTCGTCGTAGCCTAATCCGTTGTCGCCCTCTCTCATCAAATTATAGATGACTGGGAATACACTCTTGATATCTTCTTTGAAGTTTTTAACGGTAAATTTGTTTGTTAGGTCTTCGATTACATCCTGTGGTACTTCTTCTTGAACTTGTGATTGGAAACTTTCTTTGAAATTATGGTAGTAATTTTTTCCTGCTAGTCTTTTAATTTCTTCTCTTAGTCTGTTTAATGCCTGGCCAGTTCTTTCAACAATGTCATTAGTATCAGAATTCATTAGATCATTACGAACAACATAGTTGCCAAAATTCTTTAGTTGAGCAATTTGTTCGCTCATATTGATTATGTGTCTACCAATGTCGTCGTATGGTAGGCCGCCCTCTTGAACGTGTCTCTGCATAGCACGAGCACCTGCTAGGTGTATGAACGGATATTTAAAACGTTCACCTTGACCATTTTCAATGAACATAGCACTGATGTGTCTAGTTCTAGCACCTGGGCTAGTTTCGTCCACTTTCTGATTGTGCTTGATGATCAGTGTTGTGTTTTCTAGTTTCTGATAGCTGGTCTTTGTGCTACCGTACATGCCTTCTTTCATAATTGATTCTCCAACGGGCGATGAATATTGTGTTAGGAAAGCGTAATCACGCTTGTCCAAGTTGTCTTTTGAAATGTCTCTGGTATCAAAGCTCATTAGCCTTCTTTTAGCGAATTCTCGTAGTCCTCTTAAGAATCCGTACCAGTTGCCTTTTTGCTCATGATCCATTTGTTCGCTAATACCTGTGCTGTAGTAGACCTTCATGTTTGAAGGCTCAGCAAGGCTAATACTTACATGGCCAACGGGATTTTCTCCCTCCATGTAGTCAAAATCAAAAAACACAGCTTCTTCTGGATTAATAGTAACTTCGCCAGTTTCTTTACCTAATTTTAGGCCAGAAAAACGACTACGTATTTTGTAGAACAAGTCCGTGCTTACACTTTTAAGGTTATCTTCCATGTTAATATTTATCAAAATCCACTGCTGACAAAGATAGGCATAGGCATCTGATCTTCGGTTAATCTTTCTGTCATTTTTTCATAAATCTGCGGATCCCAATCACTTAGGACTTCAGCCATGCGGCAGATCAACAAAGTAGATGACACTAAGTCATCGTGCTCACCTGTTTTAGCACCAAATCCCACACCGTGTGCTACGAACGTTTTGAGCTCTGAAACTAAGGGCTTGCTGTGTATCTTCATTTTATATGTTTCAAGCATATTTTTAAACACAGCGCAGGCAGCAATTTTAGTACGGTGTGTGGTATTGAACCCTTTACGGAACTTACGTACATGACCCTTACGTATAGGCTCGCTTAAGAATAGCCCTGGAAAGTTTTCCTCACCAATATCGCTAATTACTACCAGTGCTGCTTCGCCTAATGTGTTGTTTTCTACAGAATAGTAAATTTGAGGAGTTCCGCCTTTTTCAGCACCACGATCTTGTATGTACTTACAAATCTCTCTCATGTGCTTGACCTGCTGTTGTATCGGTGTTAGGTTATGATGCCACTCTGCTACCTGAGTCATACTAGGCATTTCAAATACCTGTATAGCACCATAGTCTCCGCCTGTACCTAAGCTAGGATCGAGTGCGACTAGATATGTTGCTCGCGGATCAACATCTTTGTACCAGCGTGTTTGCCCCATAGTCATTACAGGGTCAACACCTTTAATTTCCGCCAGCTTTACTGCGTTGATCAATGTTTCATCAAAGATCAAGAATTCGCAGTCAAATTCTCTGCGGAATCGTTCGTCACCAATCTTAGCACGTTCTATCTTAGCCCATGCTTCATCGCGATCTGGATGTTCTGCCCAGTGAGCAAAATACGAATAAAATCCGTTGGTTCCTAATTTTTGTTCGTTGCCAAACTCGTCAAACTTTTTGTTGGCTTCAGTCCAAATCAACGCAAACTGATCTTCGTCTGAGTTTGGTGTTGATGTGATAATACATTTACCACCTGTTGATAATGTTGGCGATAACGCAGTCCAGAACTCTTTAGCTTTCTCTGGGGGCTGTACGAACGCAAACTCATCGCAGTAAATTAAAGAAAGAGACTTACCACGACCGGTGTTTTCTGTAGTAGTGGTAGCTTGGATTCTTGCTCCGTTATCGTATTCAATAGTGTTCCTATTGTAACTGTAGACACCAGCACGAATAAAATCAGGTAAATTTTCATAGCCATACCTATAACGATTCATAATATCCTGCGCACCTTCATATTTGTGAGCAGCAATTAGAACTTGTGCTTCTGGTACAAACATTGTGTACCATAACAGATAACCTGTAGCACAGGTTGTTTTGCCCATCTGACGAGGTAACATAGCAATACATTGCTTGTTTTCGTGGTAGGCCTGTATTAGACGTTCCTGGTATTCGTAGGGAACGAACGGGATCGATCCACGAACAGGATGTTGTATTTTAAGAAAGTTTTTACAAAAATAAAGTGGGCCCGTAACAGGATCCATACATGCTTCTAAGTGCTTAACTTCTTCTAGCGTGTATCTTTGTTTTGCGTGGGCCTTTTTGATTAAAACGCCATCAAGTGATTTTGCCATAACTTTATTTACAGAAAAAAATAGGCTCCGAAGAGCCTATTTGGATCACATATCTTATTATTGATTCTTGTGTTCAGCTAACTGAGCAAGCAGTTGTGCTTTAATGCTATTAACTAGATCATCGCCTTCGCCCATGGCACGTGGATTATCGCCACCTGCTGCTGCCGGATAACCTTTCTTAGGCTTGTGCATGTCGTTGCCATCTGGAATAGAAGCAGAAATATCTTTATAATCTGGGCTAGGATGTGTTGTAGCATCATCGAAACCGTCTTCTAGTTCTTCTCTATCTCTCATACCAATTTTCATGATAGGATTTGTCATTGTCGGCAAAGGCATATCATTTTTTGGCATCATATCTGGGTTAACTTTAGTCATTAACTTTAGTAGACTTTCGATATTGTCCATGCCTTGTGCGTTTAGACTAACACTCATGCTAGGTGGAGTTGCTGGCGGAGTTGGGGAACTCATAGGCATTTCACCGCATTCTGCGATGACACCTTTGTCGATGTCATGAATGCGTTTATATAGATCGTTAAAGTTCATTATTTGCTCCCAACGGCACTCTTAGCACCGGCTTTGTCTTCTTTGTGTTTAGGTAATTTGTACTCTACATGCTGGCCTTCATCTTTTTTACGTGCTTTTGATTCTTTAGCAAGATTCTTTAAAAATGAAGTATTGTAGTCATCGCCAAAATAATCCTTGCTGCGAATCTTTTCTGGGTCTGATAATTCTTTGTTTAATAGTGCGTCGCCACTTGGATTTTCTACATCAAAGTATGGTTGTAGATCTTCTCCTAGACTACGTACACGGAAATGGCTTTCTGGCATGCCAGTAACCTCACGTACACGTACAGCAATCTGTTGTGAAGTTACAGGATAGTCGCATTCTGCTTCAAACACAGTAACTTCGATATTTTTTAGGTCGGGGAAATCCAAAGCAGTTGGGCGTATTGGAGTTTCGCTTGATTTAGCTACTTTTGAGCAGTTAAATTTAGCAAGGCCACCTTTTACTTTGTCTTCAAACCCTTCAGCAAGACTACCTGCTACCTTAATATGAAAGGTATAGGTTTTTTTGCTTTCGGTTAGGTAATCTTTCAATGTCTTCATACTCATATTTATTCTTTTCCTGAAAGTTTTTTAAGTAGCTCATTACGGTCAGTTATAACAAACCCTTGCCCGTTTAGGACGTTTCCGTCCTCGTCACCGGCATCTTTGTCTATTTTGAGCTTTTTAAGTTTAAGCTCTACTGCTTTGAGCTTTTTATCAATCTTCGCTGACTTGGCATCTATGGCATTTTTAAGCATAGTGCCCGCAACTTCTAAAATTCGACCGCTGTAACGTACTTCTACGTTCATGCCCAAATCCATAAGATCGTCGTAGGCATCTTCGGCCTTTTTTGCCAATGCGTCTAGGTCTTTTTCGTCTAGAGTGTCTAGGTCATCTATAGGGGGCAATGATCCGGCTATTTGATCAATTTCTCTATAGCTGCGTTCTAGACTGCGTACTTCTTCTTTAGTTTCTTCGACTTGAGGTACAACTTCCTGAATGTTTTCAGGGCTATCTAGATTAAAGAGTTCTTCAAGTTTTTTAGTCATACTTTACTTATCTGCGTTTTGAGCCTTTATGGAAAATATCATCTTCGTTGACTACACGAAATTTGATACCCTGCTGCTTACACCAAGCAGTAGCAGCTTCCCATTTGGCTAGATTTTTGATATACTGTTCTTGGTTATACAAGCTCTTGCCCACACGTTCTTTTAACGTATGGTTACTGGGCTTAACTTCTACAACTTCGGCATGTGTTGATTTATTTTTGTCTACATATACTACAAAAAAATCAGGAACATACACGGTGTACTTGCCAGTTAACGGATCTTTATATGGAATCTGTATGCTTTCGCTGGCCCAGTTTTGTACTCCTGGATGCTCGTCTAACATTCTCATAAAAACAAATTCCCAACTGCTTCTAGCCAGCGGGCGTCTTTTCCCTATATATTTGTCAGGGTTTTTTAGAGTATACGGTCCTTGGGCAAATTTTGGCATTAGGCTAAGATGTTTCTTGTTTGGAATTGATTTTCGACTGTAGCAAATCTAAATCCCAATACTGATGTTACAGATCTATTTTGATTTAATACTGTGCTTACAATAGACGAAAGTTGTAGTTCTTGTAGACCTTTTAATGTGTCCAATAACGCATATACTGGAATGTTTTCTTGTTTGGCCTGTTTTAGCAATATTATCGACGTGATAATTGATGCTTGGTCGCCGAACCCCTTAGATCGAAGATATCCTACAGTAGAATCAACATCACTGGCGTTGTATTCTTCACCTTTGTTTGCGTAGTTGTTGAAATATGTTTTTGAAAAATCTGAACTGTCTGTCGACGGCGGTGCTGGTAAATTTGATAACACTGTTTTCATATTATCTTACTCCGGGGAAGGACACACCGGGGAGACCGGATGTACTGTTTGGCAAGGCAACAGAACCTTGTAGTATGTTTTGTGCGTCGGCTGCTAGACTTTCTGGACTGATGCTAGCGAGGCTCTTATAGAGGTTTACAGCTCGTATCGCAGAACTTAATAAATCTCCCGGTGAACCGGCGTCATCGACATAGAACCCTCTGAAAATAATGCTAGCATCGAATATTACTTCGGCACCAGCATCGGCTAAGATACCTAATGGGCCAAACAGTTGTCCTTGACCAGCTCCTCCGCTAATAGTCAACGGGCTCGGAACTTTATCATAATGAACCAACTGGAATCCTTTTGGTTCTTTGCCTTTAATAACTCTGCCGGTTCCATATCTAACAGATTCATAGGCAAGCTGCATTGTAATTTCACCTGTACCGTTGCTTTCTGAACTATTAACTTGACCATGAGACATACTAACAATATGCGGTTTTATCAATGTATAAGAATTAAAAGTTTTCTTAGCCATTGTGTATATTGTTATAGAATTAAAGAACGGCATGTTTGTTCCGTCAGAGTCTAATCCATAACGCTGAGCTTTTAGCTCTTCGCCGAGATGACTGTCATACATGCCTGCGCCTACACCGGTTGATCCGTTGGAATGATATCCTACATTCAAACTGTCAATGGTTCCAATAAATCTTTCAGGCGAATAATAACCATAATACAAAGCCATCATAGCATTAACAATACCAGCGTTATCATCATGTAAGCTAATACTAATAGGATCGTATTTGATATCTTTGTAAATTATTTTTTTCTTATTATATTGATTTTTAAAATCATAATCATAAGTCATTTTGGGAAGGTCTGCGCTCTTGACTAACATCCCTGCTTCTAGCTGATGTTTAAATTTCCAGTCTGATCCTCGCATTGCTTCTTTTTCTATATCAAAGAATATATGATACGAAAACTTAGTACGTGGAGCTCTCGACATGCTATAATCGGTAAACAACCGAGCAGCATGACGGGCATCGCCAAGGTTACCCTTGGGATTTAATATGCCTTGTCCAAAACCTTCTAAAAATCTATCGAATTGATCTGCCATAATATTATTTAGTCGTAAAAAAAGCCCGACTTTAAATCGGGCTTTCTTTGAGTTTTAGTGCTATTAAGTGCTACCGCCACCAGTTGATAAGCTACCAATTGATCTAGCACCGATGCTTCTACCAATACCATCGACGCCGCCGCCTTTGTATTGGATAGCGTTGTCGTATCTAATCGCTAGCGTAACTTGTGCTGGCTCATTAGTTGTATAGTTTAGATCACCGTAGTCGATGTTTTGAACAAAGCAACCATAGCACTCAAATGTTTCAAGAGTGTTTGGTGTTTGTGTACCGTTACCACCATCTAGGACTTCGATTACTGTTGTAAACTTGTAATCTTGTCCTGAAGCAGCACCAGACTGTTCGAAAAAGTCAAATTGCTTTTGAATCTGCTCACCACACAATCTTTGAATAGCGCCAGTAGCGTCATCGCGGATGTTAAGCGTTAGTGGTTCCCAGTTATGACGTCCTGCTAGATAAACTCTAGAGTTGTAAACTGGAAGTTCGATTTCTTCGAAGTTAATCTTTGGACGTGTAATGTCCATGACTTGCTTTGTAAGCTCTGTGGGCACCGTACCGTTAGCACCGAAGCCCTGTAGTGTAACCCTAAATCTATATTTTAGTTTAGGCATCAGCAGACCTTGGCTCGCTGATGAAGCATCAGTTGCTAAGGGTACTGTTAGTTTTGATAATGTTGAAATTGCCATGTCTTCTTGCTCCGGGTAATGTTATTTATCACGGAATCAAAGGGGTCATATGACCCCCTTAATTACGATGCTCTCGCTCCCTGTATTTCTCCTGTGTTCTTCAATCTTAATGGAATGTAAATGAACTCAATTGCCTTGACTGGCTCAATTGCGATATCTACATATAGCTCATTACGATCGATTCTTGCTGGAGTATTGTTTGTTTCGTCACAAACTACAGCGTAGTCATAGATAGCTCTTAGGCCAACTAGTTCTAGCAACAGACTTTCAATAGCCTGCTTGATCTCATCACGTGTGATCTTGTCGTTTGGTTCAAACACATAAGGTTTAGCTAGTTTGTTTAGCTGACTTCTTAGGAATACTACTAGACGAGCTACGTTAATTCTATCAAGTGCTGAATTACCAGCTGAACGTGTTCGTTGACCGTAGTTTACTAGTCCAACACCATTAAAGAATGTTAATGGATTGATCTTAACTCCGTATAACGCATCACGTTGTCCTTCAGTTAAGCTAACAGACTTAAATTCGCCTGTGGTCTTATCAACGTATCCGACTGATGTAGCATTAGTGATAGCACCTCTGCGTAGACCAGCTGGAGCAAACCATGGATAGCTAACTTGATCGCTTAGGGCGATTGTTTTAAGCATCATGTGGCTTGCTGGAACAACGACTGTGTTACCAGTGTTGTCGTTAGTTAAACCACTTGGATAAAATACTGCTGAGTAAGCGTCATATGTTACAAGACCAGTATCACCGTTGTCAGTAGCACCATTTTCGTTATTACCCCAAGCAACTAGCGATGCTGTGTCGGATGGTAATCTTAGTGGTGTGTCGCCAACAACAAATGCTGTGCCTCCACGATCATTGTTAAGATCTACTAGATTCTGTAGAACTTCTGGATAACCTGGGCAAGCAATTAGATTGAAGCTGCGTACTTCGTCTTCACGCATTTCTTGGTTTGTAGAAATAGCTTCTTTCAATGCCTGTACAACTACTCTGCGTTGTGCTTTACGGCCAAAATCTTCACCGGACATAGTTACCCAACGTGATGGGAAGTAATCAATCATTGATTGATCGCCCTGTCTTGGGTTATCATCTTCAGTGTTAATATAGTTTTCTCTGTATACCTTGACGTTGAAACCACTTCTACGTGTGTTCCATAACAAGATACCTTTTGGATATAGATCTGGATCTGGAGCATCTGGATCTAGGAAGTCGCTTGTTAATAGGTCTAGTATATCTGCTGCTGTGCCAGACTCTGTGCCAGCTCCTGGACCAGTTGTCCAACGAGCATCAGCAAACACAACACCTTCTTCAGATGTGCTGTCTGATGTATCAATAGCAGTCCATTTTAGGGTGTCTGTATTCCAACGATAGATAACTGGGTAGTTTTCTAAGTCGCTAGTGTCAATCCATAGATCGCCTGCTTGTAGATTAGTTACACCGTCGCTTTGTTTTACTGGTTTTGTAGCACCAATTAGTGGACCAGTTGGGTCTGCTAATGGAAACTCGTTTTGATAACCGACCCATGTATTGCCGTCGTGTACCATGATATCAACTTCGCTGATAGCACTTGAATACCAATATTGACCGTCCGCTGGGTCATTCAATGGAGGATCCATATCTGCTACATAGCCAGTTAGCGTTGCTGCTAATGGCAACCAACCGCTGGCAATGAAATCGTATGTTTCGCCTTGTGGAGCAGGGTATAAGTTTACAGAACCTTCCCATGCGCCAGATGAACCGTTGTAGTCAAATCCGCTAAATCCAATATCTGTAAACACGTTGCTAGTGTCAAGAATTCTAAATTCTCCACCTAGCTTATGAGAAATAGTAACCTTGTTGTTGCTTACAGTTGCTTCGATATTTGCTAGCTCGGAGTTGTTAATTGCCTGAGCAATAGCATTTGCGTTTGCTGCTCCGTCGCCTGCTACTGAAGTAAATGTAACAGTGATTGGACTAGGAGTACCTGTTTCACCAGATGGTGTTCCTAGCAATCTGCTGCCAAGCACACTTTCTCTAATTGTGAATGACTTAGACACTGACGTACTAAATGTAGAATCAGTGATCTGTCCTGAGGTAATTGAAACAGCGCCAGATGTGCGTCTTGTGAATAATTTGAAAGCAGCAGTCTGGGGTGTAGCATCGTACCCAGTGTCTTCTGTGTAGTTATATTGAACATATAAAGTGTCTTTGACAATATTCTGTCCGCCAGCAATTTTGTCAATGCCATATACCGCAGCATGGCCGCTAGCATATAACGGAGCAGTAACTTCTACCCATGCTTTAGATGTGTCATTCCACTTCTTAACTCTCCAACGAGCACCTTGATTTGGTTCAGTTGCCTTGACCCAAACAGAACCTGTTGGGCGTGGTTTTTGTGAACTTGTTTTCCACTGAGGAACACTAGTGTGTGCTGCTATTGATAGATCCGGAGCATAGTATTGTCCTGCGGCAAATCCAAAAATGTCTGCGATAGTAATTGCTGGATTCTCAGAACTAGTTTCGAACATGATAGAAGCAGCGCCTTCTGAGTCGCCTGGGCCATCTGTTTGATCGATAACAAAGAACGATACCTTGTTGTTTACAACACCTGCTCTTACACCCTGGATAGCATATCCATTGATTGTGTTAGCAAGATTTTGTGCTGTTTGGCCACCTACGCCAACTGTAACAGCCACGCCGTTAACAATAAATTTATATGCGTCATTGATATTCGCATACCCAGCTACAGTAGCAGTAACAGTTGGGGAAGTACCTCTCCAACCTGGTGTACCAATTAGGTGCCATGCTGCTGATGATGTTGATTGTGTATAATTTTTGCCTTTGTAGTAGTATCTGATAACATCAGTTTCTGCTACTACTGCGTAGTCACCGACTTTACCTACTCCGCTTGCTGGAGCACCGTTGTCAATTTTGTCGCTGTCAGACGCTGAGAGAACGATTGGAGTCTTAGCAACAAACTTCTGTCCGCCTAGATCGGCCGGGGTAGCATCCCACTCTAGTAGACCCCATTTTGTGCTTTGTGTATCGAGCCACCACTGTCCGTTGGAAGCTTCTGAACCTGGTACTGTTTCTGTGCCAGTTAAGTCATCTAGATTAATATCTGCTCTTGCGATATATGCTGTGTTGGAAATACCTAAAAAGCTATATGCTGCTTGTAGACCGTATTCGTTTTGTTCGTCTCCGTTTCTTGGGTTTCCAGAGACTGTCTTTTTAAATGTAGGTGTTCCGTAAAATTCAGCCAACTCGCGTTGACTTGAAACACGGTATACCTTACCTATGTTTGCTGCTAGGGTACCTTTTGCTATTCCGGTGCCACTAGCGTTTGATTTATTCTGTGCGGTGGCTACAACAATAAGAGGAGTTGTTCCAGCTTCTGCTGGAGTATAAAAACTCTCGTCGTTTACGGTAACCTGTACGCCTGGTGATGTTAGAGCCATTCCGTTCTCTCCTGATGGGTTAAAACTTTGTATAGATATTTAGCGCCATTTGGTAAAAATACACTGTTATAACCCTAGGAAAAGGGATAAAAAAGGGTAAGTATGTATATGAGACCTTTATGCGAATGCGGTTTAAGACCCTCTGCGGTTAACTACCATAAAAATGGTAAAACTTTTTACAGGTCAAGATGCGAAACTTGCCTAAAGAAAGGTAAATTTCACGGTATACCTAAATGGTATAGAGTTGGGTATAGATTAAAGAGTCAGTGTGACAAATGCGGTTTTAAAAGCCCGCATAAGGAAGTATTTGCTGTCTATCATGTAGACGAAAATTTAGATAATTGTAGACCCAGCAATCTTAAAACAGTATGCGCTAACTGCCAGCGCATACTTGCTAAAGAAGGTATTAAATGGAAACAGGGAGATCTAATTGCTGATTTTTAATCAAACTCTCGGACTGCTTAAAGAGTTCATCTATAGTACCGTTGTTATCTACGATCAGATCGAAATCGGTATCAGCCCATGCCCATTCGCTTGCGTGTACTTTGTGAATACTGGTCATAGCTTCTAAAGCCATTTTATCCCCTTGGCAGGCTAGTCGAGCTGTGTCAAACCAAATAGGTTCTTCACCGCGAACTACTCTAACTACAAATCCACCAGCATTTTTAATAGCTTTTACTTCATTGGGGAATCTAACATCGCTGATAACAACGTTGTCTTGTGTTTTTCTTAACTTGTTTTCTAAGCTGGCAATCCAAATATCATCGTGGAAGCTCTGGCGGCAGACTTCTGTCCCCCAGTACTGTAATACCCAACGTGGCGTTAAGTGAGGCATCCCCATACGCTGCGCCCACCACGGATCTACCTGTTCTCGCCACTCACGTGCTTCTTTAGTACGTCCTTCAAGCAGTACACGATCCCAGCCAAACACAGCAGCAACGGCATCTTTTAGTGTGCCGGCAAAACTATCACGACGGAACTCGTGGAAGTTAACAAGATAGTCTGCTATCGTGTCTTTTCCTGTTCCAATAAAACCGCAGATTCCTATGATCATAAAAAAGCCCTCTATTTGTTATATAATAAAGGGCTTTTAGTTCTGTGTCAAGAGTGGCTTAGCCAATCACAAATGTGTATCCTGCGTTAGCTGTACCTGGTACAAAGTTCACTAGTTCCGCTGTCAATCTTTCGATATCTGCTTGGGCTTCTTGTTTGAGGGCTGCTCCGTTGAGCTGTGTGCCTCCCTGTGGGCCTGCTATGCTGGCAAATTTTTCACGAGCTTGTCCTAACATCATCTTACAGTTAGCCAAAGTATAATCTTTGATCCAGATATTAGCATAAGTGTCTGTAAGTATAGCGTGGTCTGGCCGTGTGTTGTATACCCAAAGCATGATCTCTTCATCGGATCTTGGTCTTTGGTGAATAGTTAATTTGTGTGATTGAGCGTGCCATGTAAACTGAATAAAACTGCCAAACATTTTGCCCACACGTTCTTGATAGCCAGCAAAAAGTTCGTATGTTAACAGCCCGCCCATATTTGTTGAGCTTAACAAATAAGTGTTTGTATAGGCCAAGTTAAACGGCTCAAAAACAGTACCACCGTTTCCGCCGCCCGATCGAGATCCTATAGATCTTCTATACGCTTCTCTAACTACCTGTATTTCTTTAGGTAGTATGTATTCGTTTTGATCTATTTCCAGCTTCAAAAATGCGAAACTTTCTTCCACTGAATTATCACCGCGTTGTCTGAATATAGCAAGAGATCTATCCAGCGCAGTTGTATAATGTATAGGGTCTAGCTCTACATCAACCATACCGTCGCCCAACATGGTTTTACAGTAATCGTAGACTTTTTGTTTTTCTTGATCTATTTGGCTCATGCTAGTATTTATTACAGCGGTAAATATATGACTATGCCAAGACTCAGTTTATACAAGCCCGAAAAAGGCAACGATTACAGATTTTTTGACCGTAATATTTGGGAGATGTTCCAAGTAGGCGGTACGGATGTGCTGCTACACAAGTATGTAGGGCCAGGTGCTCCTGCTCCTGGTGAAAGCAGCCCTACAATACCGAACTATACCAGCGGTATTCCTGAACTACAAATACAAGATCTTTTGTTTTTAGAAAACAGAGATCGTAAGTATGACCCAGATATCTATCTTATGAGGGGCATATACAACATACAAGACATAGACTTTAACCTAAGTCAGTTTGGTCTATTCTTACAAAATGACGTAATTTTTATTACATTCCATATCAACGACACTATAGAAAAAATAGGTCGTAAAATTATGGCAGGTGATGTTCTCGAGTTGCCCCATTTGAAGGACGATCATGCTCTTAATGATCTTAAATTTGCTCTAAAAAGATTTTATGTCATAGAAGAAGTTAACAGAGCAGCTGAAGGGTTTTCAGCTACTTGGTATCCTCACTTGTATAGAGCCAAATGTAAACCTTTAGTAGACAGTCAAGAGTTTAAACAGATATTAGATGGAATCGCCGATACTGAAAACTTCAAAGGCACATACAACCCAGCCGCAACATACTATCCTGATGATGTTGTTACTGGCCCAGACGGTAGAAAATACACAGTGACCGCACAGGTAACTGGAATTGCTCCTCCTAACAGTACCTACTACAGAGATGCCGATACCTTAAGAGAAATAATGAGCACCTACGAAAAAGAAATGCAGATCACAAACGCAGTTTTAGATCAAGCAGAAGCAGATGCTCCAAGAAGTGGCTACGACACATCTATGTTCTATACTGTGCCGTTAGATGAAAATGGTAAAATAAAACTAAACACAGTAGATAAAGATACAGTTACCGCAGACAATGCTGATCCTAACGCAGGCAGTGACGCTAGTATGATTGTTGCTTCTCCAGTTAAAGACGGATACCAAAGCTATCACGAAGATGGTATTACACCAAATGGTGCTCCTTTTACCAGTGGTATAGCATTCCCTCAGACGCCAGTCGAAGGACAATTTTGCCTAAGAACAGATTATTTTCCAAAGAGACTGTTTAGATATAACGGAACACGTTGGGTCAAATACGAAGATAATGTACGAATGACTATGAGTAACAATGGAACAGATTCCGCTGATACTAGACTTAATCAGAAAGGTACATTTATTAACAATAACACAGTATCTACTATTGACGGAAAACAAATACAAGAGAAACAAAGCCTTAGCAAGGCACTACGACCAAAGGCAGATGAATAATGGATTTCTTTTATGACGGTCAGATAAGACGCTACATTACACAATTTATGCGTATCTTTATCGGTTTTAGTTATAAGGCCGGTGACAATACGTTGAAACAGGTGCCAGTTATGTACGGTGATCTTAGCAAACAGGTAGCTAACGTGATCAGAGAAAACTCAGGAAACAAACTTCCTAGTGTTCCTCGTATTGCCTGTTATGTAACAGCATTGGAATTAGACAGATCTAGACTAGCAGACCCGTCATTTATTTCAAAAGTAAACATAAGAGAACGTGCTTATGACTACGACGATGAAGGTAAACCAGTCTATCAAAACTATCAAGGTGGCGGTTATACTGTTGAAAGATTAATGCCGACACCGTTTTTATTAACTATGCGCTGTGATTTATGGACATCTAATACTGATCAAAAATTACAGTTGTTAGAACAGATGTTGGTATTGTTTAATCCTAGCCTAGAAGTACAGACCACCGACAATTACATTGACTGGACCAGTCTAAGCACAATCATGCTACAGTCTACAACATTTAGTTCTAGATCTATTCCTCAAGGAACAGAGGAAGATATAGACATCTGTACTTTAGATTTTGAAATGCCTATATACATTTCTCCGCCTGTCAAGGTTAAGAAGCTAGGCGTTATACAAAATATTATTATGAATATGTTTAATGAATCTGGAGACATAAGACCATTAAACGAATTAGCTTATAATTTCTCAGATGCTCAAGGCGCAAACATTTATTCAACTGCTGTTACTCCTGGCGGATACGGAGTTCTACTAGTTGCTGATAAATCAGTAACAGGTGCTGATATGGGAACTTATTACGTTTCTGTACTCGAAGCCAACGAAGCATTGCGAGACCTAGGTCTTGAATTGCCATTGAAGTCCGGTGATCGACTTGACTGGAATAAGGTCATACTACAGTACATGAACTATCGTCCAAACATAAGTCGAATAAGATTTTTACAACCAAGTGGCAGTGAAATCGTAGGTACATTTGCCATTAACGAGTTAGATCCAACATATTTGGTTGTTGAGTTTGACAACGATACATTGCCTCCAAACAATATACCTCACATAACTTCTATAATAAATCCTCAGACATTTAATCCCGTGACAACATTTGGATCAAAGGCAGCTATTGCTACTGGAACACGATATCTTATATTAGAGGATATCGGCAATGCTATAAATCAAGATGGTCCAGATGGGTGGAAAGGCCTAGGCAACGAAGATCTTATCGCATCAGCTAACGATATTATAGAGTGGAACGGAGCAAAATGGATCGTGTCTTTAGATGCTTCCGCAACTACTACAACAAAATATGTCACCAATTTAAGAACCAAAATACAATATAAGTGGGACGGAGATCAGTGGCTCAAGAGTTTTGAGGGCGAATACACTGCCGGTTATTGGAGTTTTGATTTCTAAAACAGATACATAATAGCATGCAAAAACATGCTGGCATACTGTTTATTTCTAAAAAATCTTCTAGGATCTTCCTGTTGTTAGATGACGGGAAGTGGTCTGTGCCTACATTCGTTCGGGCCAAGTCAGTAATAGAAGATGCTCAACCAGTCATCGATTCTTTCTATGAAAAAGAATCTAGACTAATACCTATCGAATTATATCTGAGTCAAGACCAAGGGTTTGAATATTCAACCTACATCTGTTTGATCGAAGATGATTTTATTGCTAAAAATGGCGATACTTATTGTTGGGCTTCGTTACAGAATCTTCCAAAAAACATACACACTGGTCTAAAATCTACTCTAACAAATAAAATTATTCAAACAAAGATTGACACTATTTTATTAATGGGGAAGAATGAATGAGTGTGTTGTCTATAAAAAATAATCCTCAATTTCAAAAGGATCTTGATCGATTCACAGAAGTTATAAATCAGCTTGATGGTGTCAAAAAGAATGAAGCTGAAAAACTGTTAAAAAGATTTATAGAGGCTATAAAAAGAATCGACGACACACTAGTAAATGTCAGTCTTGCTCCTGTTGATTATTCTTTTCACGTAGAAGCAAGAAGAGAACTAAAAAAGATTAGGCTCGATTTAGAAAATCTTTTACAGAAATAAATCGATAATCGCCGATCACTGATTTTAATTTTTCTATATCAGCACAGGTATACTTTTGATATTGTCCTTCTAATTCGAAAGGAAACTCTATTTCTTTTATCGAAGCATCGTATTTCTTAGCAACAAGCTCAGCTACATCTTTAAAAGAAACTACTGCGCCTGTACCTAAATTGAATATGCCACTGTGCCAATGGCCCACTGATAGTTTAATATTAACTATATCCTCTACGCAGATAAAGTCTCTTAGAAAATTCTCACTGCCTTTGAACACAAATACACTGCCTTCTACCTGCGCCTGTTGAGAAAACTTGTGTATAGGACTCGCCTGTGACCCTTTGTGCTTTTCACCGTTGCCGTAGACATTGAAGTATCTCCAGCCCTGTAACTTAGCTCTAGGGTTTTCTAATAATTTGATAGCTGTGTAGTAATCTATATCAGCTTTGCTTTGTGCGTACAAGGATCTAGGATCAAGAGGTTGATTTTCTTTAAAGCTCGGGCCGCTGCCATACACACTGGCAGAGCTAGCATATGACAAAAGAAAATCATGCTCGATTGCTTTATCTATAAGAAAAAATGTAGGATTTTTATTTTTTCTTTGTATTAGATTTTTATCACGCTCTGTTGTACTAGATATCGCACCTTCGTGATATACTACTTCAACTGTGTGCCACTGATTGAAATTGTTATAGAACTCGTCAACAGTATGCCATTCAGAATAGGCCAGTTCTATATTAGCACGAGCATCATCGACACAGATAATGTCAGTGCGTCCTAGAGCATTTAATCCACGAACTAGATTAGATCCTATAAATCCTGCTGCGCCAGTGACTACAATCATCCCAGTGTCTGCTCCAACCAAGTCTTACAATTAGGCCAACTTCTGTAAATGTGTGCCCTACCACCAGCTCTAATCCATTCTTCGCAGTTACTATTGCGATCGTCAATTAAAATGTCACCTGGTTCTCTACAGTGCATGTATTTTTCGTAACTGTAAGGGCCAAGAAACACAGGTATGTGTGGAAAATGTTCTTGTGCCCAAAATACTTTATCCTGAGGTGCCCAGGGCATGTCGTTGCCTTTGGGAATAGCACTGAGAAAATAGAGACCGCAGCCTGTAATTGATTTATATGTTGTTACCCAATTGACTAATTCATATGCGCCTTCTTTGATTGGAAGTTTGCTGTACATACGCTGATCATCTTTGAGCCTACGCCAAGTTGAGTCAGGTAAAAGGTCACCGTCTTTAAACAAAGGTGCTTTTAGATAATCTCTAGCGTAGCCATACCAATCAGCTACAACATCATCCATGTCTAGATATATGTTCATGATTTTTCTGCGTTTTCAAAAATCTGTTTCTGACTGTCACCTGGGATAATTCTGTAATTGTCCTCTACACTGTCAGCAGTACTGACTTCAAACAGCATGGCATTGTCTGTTAATGCTTCTAGTTGGTGCGGCTGTAATGGAGGGTTATGCCATGTGTCGCCTTCGCTGAGATCTTTTTCAAACAGCACCGCACGTTCTGTATCTATCCAACGGACTTTAAACTTGCCGCTGTTAACAAACCATGTTTCGTCTTTGTCTTTATGGAAGTGCATAGAAAATTTATTTCCTGCCTTAGTAAAGCACAGTATTTTTCCGCAGTATTTTTCGTTGGTGGCAAATATTAATTCGTATCCCCAGCCTTTTTCTTGATAACCTTGTAATTGTGTCATTTTATTTCCTCTATTTTTGGAGCATAACAACCTACGTGCTGTACTGTTATTGACGCAGCGTTGTTGGCAAATTCTACTGCCGTTTTAATTTCTTTTGTTTCTAGATACATGTAGGCTAACGCAGATAAAAAAGTATCGCCTGCGCCTGTAACATCAACTACTTCAACTGAGGGAGCAGGGGAAGAAATGTCATGATGCTTTATTATTGCGCCTTTAGCACCTTTGGTAACTATCAGTCCTGTACATTCAGATTTGATTTTACTATATTCTAATTCATTGATCTTAACCCATGCGCCTTGTAATCGTTCTAGATCTGTTTTCTTTGTGTCAACAAACACAGGAATTCTAGTAGCTATGGCTTCCTCAATAACATCGTAGGATACCGTACCTTTGTCGTAGTCGCTGATAACAATAGCATCATAGACTTTAGGTATTGCTGTCACAAACTCAATTGGGGTTGAGCTGGCATCATTGTCTATTCTAACAATCTGTTGTTTACTGCGTATATCTATCAAGCGTGTCTTGGTTGAGCAGTCGCCGTGTAAGAAGTTAACTTCGCAGCCCAGTGCTTCTAGATTACGAGCAACATTGCCGGCCATACCTGGTTTTTGTTCTTCATGACTAAACTTAAACACAGGCACAGGTGCTTCCGGACTGATGCGATCCACAGTGCCGTATTGATATATGTCAAGACAATTATCGCCGATCAATAATATCTTGTATCTTTTTTGTTGTTGAATAACCATCGATTCTTTCAAAAAATTCTATCCTTTTACAGACCTCTTCGCCTACTATAGGTTTTCCCTGCCAATCGGCACCCTTGACCATTACATCACAGTCTGCGATAAGATTTCTTAATTCGGTATCTGTTTCGAAAACTTTAACATCTGATACAGCTCTAAGGCTTTTTAACATTTTAGTACGTTCAAATTGATTATTAATTGGCCGACTGTGACCTTTTAATCTGCGTACACGCTCGTCAGAATCTATGCCCACGATTACCTCGTTACCGAGGCTCTGTGCGTATTCTAATAGTTCAATGTGTCCGACATGAAGTATGTCAAAGGTGCCATTCACAAAAACACGAGTCATACTATATTTTAGTATAGTACGACCCGGTTTGTCAACGGATTAGGCTTGCGCTTCTGCCCAACGTAGAATAATGTTAGCTGGTGTAGCTGTTCCAGATACCTTATACACGTTGATAGCCAAAACGTCTGGTCCGTTCGGGAATGTACCACGTCCGCCTAACGCAGTTGTAGTCAATTCTTTAAGTTCGCCTAGGTTCAACGCATCAGTTGATCCTGGGTTTGTAATGAACGAGAAGATCGTTTCGCCCGGTAGCGCATATGGTGGTAAACCAAATTGGAACTGTACTGTGGTAGACCCTCCAGTAACCACAACGTTAGTAGTTTGTGTAAAGGTTACTGTATAATATGGCGTTCCTGAGAATGTCTGTAATGTGCTCACTGACTGTACACGAGTACCAGCAGGGAATTTGGTTTCAGTTGTGGCAACTTCAGTGTTAGCCGATGCTCCAGACGATTCCCACGATGCTTGTGTAAAGTAAATCGTAGAAGTGTTAGCAGTTGACTGTGCTAGCTGGAATGTGATGTTATTGGTGTTGCTAATTGCGCTGGTCGATGCTCTACTAAATGACAGTGTATAATACAGTGTAGTATTAAATGTCACTGTTCCGCTAGCAGACACAACGGCTGTATTTCCTGCGTTAAATGTCACAGCATAATAACTAGTACCAGCAAATGTTCTCAGTGTGCTCACAGAGCTAATTTGAGTACCGCCGCCAAATTTAGCATCGTTAGTTGTCTGACCTGCGATAATATCAACAGGTAACGCAGCCCAACTTGACTGTTGGAAGAAGTGTATAGTATTTCCAATTGCTCTAGTACCAGCAAATCTAAATGATACTGTCGAGTTATTATTAACTTGACGGAGTGTTGATGTGCTAAAGCTCACGGTGTAAAACCCACCACTTGGGCCTGTTACTGCTGTAACATAAGTTCCATCAACAAACAACGACGTATCATTAGTAAAGATATCAGTAGCAGTAGTAGAACCTTGTAGTGCTGCCCACGAAGCCTGTAAGAAATATAACACATTGCTTGGAGCACCAATAGTAAACGCAGATACTGATGTTGATTGTAATAATGGTAAAGTAGTTGCTGTTGGATTTGGGCTGTCTGTCTTGCCAGATACTGTAGTACCCGACGGAAACTTAACGTCATTAACAGATTGTCCTACCACGGCAGCAATGCTGTCCCAACTGGTTCTTGTCACATAAGCAATAGTAGTACCGCTAGATCTATTAAATGCTGCGCCAGTTGGCACAGTGGCATTACCAGTTACAGTACCTAATGCTGTAGCAGTAGTAAATGTATACGAGCCACCACCTGCCCAGTTAACAGAACCGCCAGGAGCAATCTGTGCGAAGCTAGGCTGTCCACCTTGCGCTAGTCCGTTTAATTTACCCCAGGTAATATCTCCTGGGTTAGTTGGATAGTTTTGTGGATTCAACACACCTTCAATAACCACTCCGCCAGTGCCTGCGTCTGAAGCGATTGAAATCTCTTTCAATAACAACTGCGCTCTGTTTAACAGTTCACGCTCGCCTAGATCTCCAACAACAGCGTTAGACACGCTAGGTGCTAGTCGAATCAAGAACACAGTCTTTTTAGTAGTCGAAATTGAGTTACCAGTTGATGTATAACTGAATAGATAACCGCGGTCTTCGTCAAATCTACCGTCTGTCAAGAACGCAGAACCCCAGTGACTAATCAAAGGTGTTGTTGTATTTGTTAATAATATTACACCTGTTCTTGATGTATGTGATGTAGCTATACCTGCTCGGTAACTTCTTAACGCACCAGATTGATAGTTAGTTAACTGTGCTGCTCGAGTAGCGCCAGTTAAGGCTGTCGCTGTTTTACCTGAGTAACTGATTAATTCATTATCGACATAAACTACACCCGTGTCTGGATAGAACTGAGTGTCTTCAATAGGAATAGTTGTGTCTAAGGCAGTTATGTCAGCAGTTAGTCTTTCAGCTGGGCCATAGTTAGCTACCTCGTATCGCACTGGCAAGTTACCAGTTCTCATGAACGCTTCTGAGTTCACGTTACTGTTACGCATACGATGAGCAAAAACAAAGTTACCATCTCCGCCACGTAGCATAAAGTCAATAAATCCAGCACCGTACCAAGTATATTGGATACCGATCATCTGCATTTTTGTAATATCAACATCGTAGCCGCTAGGACCGGTACCGTCTAGTCTGTCTCTATTGAACTGACTCTGAGGGACACGTTTATCAAACACCAAACAGATCTTAGTTCCGCTGACTGCGCTGACTCCTCTGAAGTCTGGATTCACAGTCATTGAAGTGTTAGATGCTACCGCCGTGACTACGTGAGTCATTCCCTTAACTACCACAAAGTCGCCTGCTTTGACTTGATCTAAGAATCGAGAGTTACTACCAGTTATGGTATTACTACCAGGCAATATAGAAATCGTGCCAGCTAGCTGCTTGGTAGCAGTTCTTTGTACAACTGCTAGTTCAGTGCCGTTATATTCCCAAAACACACCGTTTTGATCATCAAACGCACCTGCTCTAACTACTGCGCCTTTCCAATTTAACGTTGATACCTGACAGCTGAATCCTAGTGTTGGAATTTTTGAACCTAATCGTCTAACTGCCTTAACTCGGAACACTCGTTCACTGACAATTTCGTCAACTGTGTAATCTTCACCAGGATAAAATTCATTACCACTGTCATATCCTGGAGTATCTACTCCAGTGATACGCACCACAGCACCTGCTTGGAATCCGTGATCGTTTTCGTCTAGAGTAATTGTTATAGTAGAACCGACTTCCACTCCATCAGAGACAATATTCTGTATGTCGTAACTAGGGGCAAATAGCGCACCGGTGGTGTACATCATGCCTTTACCAGATTGGTAACGAATGTATTTTTTACTTTGACGTATTGCCTGTACACCGTGCTGCGGACCGCCTGTGCCTAGTTGTACACCACCGTCGAAGGGTCTATGTGTAAAGAAGCTGTCTGGTCTAGCATAGACTCTACCAGTAATAGTGCCAGCAATAGTACCCGATGCTCTGGCCTGATAGCTTAGAGCTGTTGCTGTTGGTATTGAAGTTGCTGTATATGATCCGCCGGCAAGTGTATGATTGTTAGAACCGTTGTCTGAAGATGGCACAACAATAAAGGCTCCGCCCGGTGGTATACCATGCGCTGCTAAGAAATCTATACGTATCGTTGCCAACGCAGCATACGTCAATGTCGTTGATGAAGGCACAGCTCCTGTTGTGAATTCACTGACAGTGATTGCTGAATACAGCGAGAATGTAGTACCTGCTGAAGCAGTATGCGATCCTACAGTTATGTTAACAACTCCGCCTAGGGTAACATTTGAAACAGTTAGAACAACATCGTTAGTTGGACTTGCGCCACCAAGGGTAGCACCTGATAACTGTATCTTATTACCGATGTAATAATTAGTCCCGCCAGTTGCTGCTACTACAGAACTGTATGCGCTGCTAGATCTTGTTAGATTAAATGTTGCTCCGTTGCCTCTAGAAGCTGTGTTTGTTCCAGCCACTCCTGTGTAGGTAATTTGATAACTGGCAGTTCCAGAAACGCTAGCTTCTGTAATCGCGCCAGACTGGTTACTTGCTGCGCCTGTTACAGAGAAGTTTGTTATACCGCCAGTGACATTAGCTGCTGTCACTGTGATTGTTAAATCGTTGGCTGTTGTTGAACCACCTAACTGTGTACCGTAGATCGTTAATGTATCTGCGGAATTATAACCAGATCCTGGGTTTGTTAGAGTCACAAAATATTCAGTGCCGTTCCTGATAACAGTAAATGTCGCTGCTGACCCAGTACCAGAAGTCAGGTCTTGAATAATGCTAGTGTAAGTAGCTGAAACTTTAGATACTGTAATAGTAGCGTTATTTGACGGTGTTGATCCGTAGGTAAATGTTGTCCCAGGAACTGTAAACGATTCACCTGCTGAATAATTTGAACCGGCAGTGGTAACGTTAACTGTATAAGCGTTGCTGCGAGTTATTGAAAACACAGCACCTGTGCCTGCTGCCGAAGTTGTATAAACAGTGCTATCAATGCCAGTTACTGTTTGATTAGCAATGGCAAGAGCTGTTCCTTGGATCACTGTCACGGCTGAGATAGCACTGCCTGATAATGTTTCAACGTTTAGATACAGGTCGTTGGCTGTGGATGTTCCACCGAGATCTGTACCTAGTATTACGATAGTGTCACCAACAGCGTATCCGGATCCTCCGGCATTAACTGTTACTGTAGAATAGTTAGTAGTGTTATCTCGCAAGACATTAAATGTTGCGCTAGATCCTGTGCCTACAACGTTAGTACCTGCTATACCTAGATAGTTAACATTATTACCTTTGATGCTAGCAGTCAAAGGATCTGTAAACACTAATGTAAGGCCCTGTATATCCGAAATGAATATGTTATTACCTGATCCGTCGTTGACTGCTAGACCAATTTGTACACCGACTGTGCTGGTCACATCAACTTGTGTAGTTCCAGAAGGATAATCGGCGGTCAATAAAGGTGTTGTCACAACACCTCCAGTACCAAGCACTGAAGTTATCTGTGAACCTACACCGAGATTCGTACCGGTTATAGGAGCACCAATTTCTGGTGCTGTGCCTGTGAACGCAAATCTATTAGAACCACTCGGTGCTGCTAATGATGTTGTCACTGTACCGCTAGTACCGTTGCTGATAACGGAAAATGTTGGTGTACCAATTTCAGCACCAGTATAAAAACCGCCTTGACGTACCTGTGAAAATGCTGTGGCCAATGCTGTGGGATTGCTCGATCCTACTCGTGCTTTGGCATAGTATGTAAATGATTTAGTAGTCGGTACTGAAGTAACAATAAATGACCCCTCAGCACGTGAAACTCCACTGATAGCCTGAGTAAGACCTCTCACAGTAATAGGCTGACCAACAGCAAATCCGTGTACAGCGTTTGTCGTTACTGTAATCAAACTGCCGCCGATGCCACTGGTGCCCACTGACGCATCTGAAACAATGCTAACTATATCTTGATCAGTACCCGGGACTTCATAGATACTTGGATATCCTCTCGCTACTGCGATAGCCTGCCACTTGGTTGGCTGTAAGCCGTATTCAAAGTCAGCGTCAAGCATGGCCTGCGGCGGAGCAACACGCATACGTTCAATAGCATCTGTGCCAAAGTCGTATGGACGTACTGACATATCTTTGGTTTCTACAAATATCTGTATCTCATCATCTTCGGTCATTGAAGATGTGTCACAGTTTAATTTAATAGTCGTTACACCGTCAGTGGCCTGTAAGAATTTTACAAAGTCCTCGTCTTCAACAGTCTCTTGTGTAACGGTTCCGCCGATAGCAGGATTAGAGAAATTATAAATGATTACGTTTGCGGTCGTGTTTGTGATCAATAATAGATCATCACTACCAGCTTTACCTTGGAATTTAATTCTACCATAGGTGTTTGGAATTGCTGCTGCTAACAAGCTCAGACCGCCAGGAATAACAGTTAACACTATATTAGATAGTTCTACAATTCTCGCGGCAGCTCCTGCTTCTGGAGATCCAGTCAATACAACCTGAGGTGTAGATGTCTGGTATGGTACAGTTCTATATGAAGGATACGAAGGCAACGAACTAGTGCCAACCAACAATAGATTAATTAATAAATCCGATAACGCAGTGATTCGTGTTGTAGCACCTGTTTCAGCGAACGGAGATGTTCTAACCTGAGCATAGGTATTCTGGAATGACGGAGCAGCTATACCTGTTAAAATATAGTTGTTTATAGTGTTTCTTAAAAACGTATGAGCATAAGCTTCTGGATATCTATCGCCGTCAACTTGTGCTTCGTTTCCATAATAGTATTTTGATACAACACGATATGTTTCTTCATTTCCATTGTATTGTAAGTCATAGATGTATGCGTCGATAACATAACCGGAATCTCTAATACACTTAGCACTGTCAAATGTATATCCTTGGAAATCTACCACGCTGTTAACTATAGTTGTCTTAGCCGATGCTATAGCTGTCTTAGCTGTTTGTAGTGCTGTGACAGCAAAAGTCACGCTAGGTACAGTTCTTGCTATTCCGCTTAGATATGAATTAGCCTGTGACTGTGTTGTACAGGCAACTACATCTTTGGTTATCTGTACCAGACCCTCTAATATTGTAGTTTCAGTATTGCTGGCGTTTGCGCCAGTTATTGTCTGAGACAGTGTATTTGGTGTAGACCCAGTGACTGTTTTTGTTATAGATATACCTTGAACAATTTGACCTATTATAGTTTTCAGTCTTCCGTAGGCATCTACAGTCTGTAATCTATGCGTTGGATCAATGCCCGGAGCTCCGTTAGCAAAACCATAGAAGAAGAATTTTGCTTGGTCATAGGTCGCAGCATTGCCACCATATAGAATATCATAACATAGCGCATCAATGGCATATTTGACATCTCGAGTACACTTAGCTTCGTCGTGATTATGTGTGGGATATGCGTCAGCTACCCAAGCATTGACTTCTGCTGCTATAAAGTTTTTGTTGGCAATCAGTTTGTCTTTGGCTGCGATTTGATTTGCTGTGGCCGAACTTGGATTTGTGAACGTCACTGTATCAGCATTAGCTCTGCCGTTAGTAGCAATATCTCTAACTTCACTAAAGAAATTATTAGATCTTGTAACTGCTAGTGTACTTGCTGAAACACCGGCTAGTGCTGCTACTTCTAGTCCGGCTCTACGAATAGTATCTAACACGATAAAATCGTTGTCAAGAGCATTGTATTCTGCTAGTCCAAGGAACACAGCATTATAATTAGTGCCTAGGGCTATGTCGTATTGAACACCATCTATTAGATAACCAATATCTCGAACACACTTGCTGGCTGTATCGATTTGATCTTGTATCCAAGCAGTGACTTCATATTGTAGATATTGTTTGTTAGCAGTTAACAAACGAACTGCTTCGTCGTAATCTTCTGTGCCTACAATATTTTCAATGATATTGCTGTTAATTCTTTCTCGAACAAATCGATGTGCTTCAACTTCAGCTTGGCCGCTGCCGTCAACTTGTAGAGTATCTCCGTCGTAATAGACCTTAACAATATCCGTGATTGCTTCTGTACCGTCGTATCTTAAATCGTTTAGATACGCATCAAGTACAAATCCAAAATCTCTTTCGCACTTGGCATTGCTGTAAGTGTAGTTTTCGTAGGTAGATGCTTTATATTGTATAGTCGGTAATGCGCTGAGTCCAGTGCTAATTACATCTTTGGTTATTTGTATTAATGTAGAAACTTTAGCAAATGATTGTACTTCAGCAGATGGTCCAGTTCTATACTGTGTGTAAGTTCCCTGATAAGAAGAAGCCGCAGTAGTTGTTAGGATGTTATTCTGTATGAGAGAATTTAAAAATGTGTAGGCCGCAACTTCTGGGGTTCTTGGTCCGTCAATTTGTGGACTAGATCCAATCCAGTAGTAGGTCGCTATTCTTCTAGTTTCTTCGTTACCGCCATATCGCAGATCATGGATATAGGCATTGATATTATTGGTTACGTCATTTAGACACTTTGTTGCGTCATAGGTATAACCGGAAAATGGTGCTATGCTGTTTGTTATCTGATACTGTATCCAAGCAACAACTTCATATTTCATATAGTTGATATTATTGGTCAGTAAGCGATAAGCTTCTGGATAGTAGTTAAACGCAGTATCAACAGTTATTCTTCTGTTGATGAATGCTGATAACTCTTTCTTTAGATGTTCTTTGTTAGCTGCTATGCTGGCATAGGCACTTGGAAACAAGTTATCAGTGTAACTTATTCCCGGTCTAAAAACGTAATTATTAATTTTTTTCTTTGCCATTTTTCTCTCTTAGGCTCCAAACGCTACCGCAAAAGCGACAACGGAATTGTCTACATAATCTTTTCTTGCCGGATTGGCTGCTAATGTAGGAACAGGGATTAGCATACCATCGACAAATGTCACTATACCACTTATATCTGCCCCAGACGCTGAAATTTCAGCGTTGTCAGCATTTAAACTTCCTGGGGAGACACCATTACTTACCACATCTATTTGGTAGGCCGTGACCTGTCCTGGCGTTAGTGTACCAATATCTACATTATTAATAGTTCCTCTGGTCAAGCTGTTAATAACTACACGACCAGAAACAACTGAAACTCTGTTTACCCCACTGCTTCTTAAATATACATCGCCATTAGTTTGTAACTGAGACAACACACCTATAGTTTCAAGGCTGCTGTTTTTAATTGTGTTGCTAAGGGCAGTTAAATCAGTTGAGAATGGATTGCCATAAGAACCTATGCTGAGAGTATTTGCGGTAAGATTACCGTTCTCATCAACATAGAACCCTGGACTTTTAAATCCAAAATCTGACTTTAATGTTTTTTGTCCTACAGTCATAGTTTATCCAGAGTATTTATAGCCTGCCCACAACCACTTCTATAACGCCTTCGACGCCATCAAAGTTTTCTAGAGCCTTGCCGATTACGGTTCCGACTTTTGGGTCACTTGAAGGTCTAGCATATCCACCACCACTTGCGACCATCATATCACCTTTGTGGATTTTTCCTCGAACTTTACATGGCACACGCCCTTGTAATGCCAACGGAACTACATGTTTGCCTTCTAAATGACCATTCATTAAATGCGCAGGCTGTGTAGAAACAATGCCTGCTACACGTCTTGTTTCGTCTGATGCTACGGTTACTTCATAGTCTCCGCCAAATTCTAATACTGTTCCGGGTTCGTAGGCAGCATCTGCCAAATAATTTTCTGCCAAGTCCGCCCATTGTGCTTGTGTTGATGTAACTGTAAGAACATCAGTTGCTGTATTCAATGTCACTGTGCTCTTAGCATAAAGAGACTGCCCAGATACAGAGTCTGTTCCTGTAGAAAGCACCAACGGATATGAGCCAGTACTAACAGCCTGTACAATTACAGCCTGTGCTGTTCCGCCACTTCCGCCTCCACCACCAGAGGACGAAAAGGTTATAGTATCAGAAGCAGCATTGGTAGTAATAGTCATGCCTGTGCCTGCTACAAATGTCAACGTGTCACTTGCTCTTTCAGCTATGACATTGGATTGTCCAGATACCGCAATAGTAGTAAAAGAATTACCAGAAGATACTGTTCCGCCACCTCCGCTGCTAGATCCGCTGCTGCCTGTGTTGGTAATAGTAATTGAATCCGTCAATGGATCTGTAATAATACTGATTCCAGTACCGGCAACTAGTGTAACTCTATCATTTGGTGTTTCGGCTACTACATCAGATTCGCCTGCTACAGATATTTTATTAAAATAGGTAAATGCCTGACCACCTATAGTCGAACCTGCGGGTACTTCTATGGCATTTGAACCTGTGCTAGATATTACTGCGCCATTTAGATTTAACACACCACCTAGGTATAAATTGTCCCAAGGTGCTGCTGCGGTCCCAAGATCGTGAACAAATCCTAAATCTGGAATTATATCTCTGTCAACAGCGCCTAGATTTATAGTCGAACCACCTCCAGATATAGGAGGTCCACCTGGTGTTGGGTCAGGTACTAAAAAGGTAGGACTCTGAGGACGCTCAATGGCATTAAGAACTCCAGAGTAATGTGCTCTATATATGGCTTTCAGACCGTTGTAGTCAGCAATTTTTGGTGATAGTTTCAGTGACAGATAACTGTCGTTGACTTCTACAGACACATCAACTAATTCGTCATCAATAGCTACACGACCAACAATAGAATAGTTGGCATAATCGGGTCTAGCTACAACTAGGACTTGAAGTGTTTCTTTTTTGTTAGAATTAAATTCTAAAGAAATTTGATAGCTAGCACTGGCAAAGTCGCCTACATACCAGCGATCAATTTCAGTAGAATCAAAGATTTGAATCCAGGGCCCTTTGTGGAGAAAATTGACCCCATTTTTAAACTGTAGGGTATTTTTTACATTAGGTATAAAATAATTGTTAAAATCGGTCATAGCTCGCTCGGGGTTATTATGTATTTAACAGATTTTATCCATAATAAAAAACCCCCTTGCGGGGGTCTTTAATTAGCTATTTGCTATTTTTACCAACTTACCGTATTCTGGCAAGTATAGGTATTCAATATCGCTGCGTACTAGCGTATCTATAGCATCATCTAGTGTTTCTACTAGTGGGTCGCCACCTAAATTAAAGCTGGTGTTAAACAAGATAGGAATACCTGTTTCTTCTTTGAATGCTTTGATTAGATCATAGTAATGTTTGTTTTGCTCTTGTGTAACTGTCTGTATACGACAAGTGCCATCAACGTGAATAATACTTGGGATCTTTTCAGCAATACCGGGCTTACAATTTACAGCATACATCATGTGAGGGCTTGAACCCATTCCTCGCAGATCAAACCACTCATGAACATCGTCTTGTAGAATAGATCCTGCGAAGGGTCTAAAATACTCGCGACGTTTGACCATGTTTACGAAGTCTTTTCCATCTTCAAAAGTTGGATCAAAAAGCACACTTCTGTTACCAAGTGCTCTAGGACCGTTCTCACTGCGTCCTTGGAAAATAGTAACAATATTTTTTTCACGCAACAATTTAACAACATCTTTATGTGTAGCATCAGTCATTGTTCCGTCTGCAAACTTAACTTTTTCTTCTATTTCATCGACAGTGTAGATCTGTTCTGGGCCAAGATACAGCGTATCTAACTTGTGAACAGTCATGTTATCATCTAAAGCATGCCAGAACATCAAAGCAGCACCCATAGCAGTACCAGCATCATTGGAAATTGGTTCTACATAAATTTCGATGCCGTCTTTTTCTAAATGTTCTAGATAGAAATAATTGGCCACACAGTTTAGGCCGTAGCCGCCACTGATAACTACACGCTTCTTGCCGCTCATTGCTGAGGCTTTACGAATCAAATTCAGTACCTGTTCCTGTGTCTGAGTTTGTACAGCATAGGCCAAGTCTCTTCTATTCTGTAGTGTAGTCACATCAGTTTTTTCATCTGTAGGATTTTCATCTAAGAATTCAAACATATCTGCGTTAACTGTAGAACTTGACGGATACATTGGTATGATCAAATTTCTATTTGACACAGGAAACTTTGCGTTAGATTCAAACAGCGGAGGAATCTTATCGTTAGGTTTACCATATGGAAATAGTCCCATAGTTTTTCCAGCTTCGATAGCTGAAAATCCACAGTACTCAGTTACACCTTCGTAGGTCTTAACAATGCCAGCACGGTCTGTTACCCATGCTTCGTGTGTTTCGCCCTGTTCACCAAATTGGTCAGAAGCTAACTTGTCATAATACTGCGCAGGAATACCTTCTCTAGTTCCATAGTGTTTATACAATGTTTTAAACTGTGAAGGATAGTTACAGTCAACAATAGATTCTACTTCATACGACCATATCTGTTGTCCGTTAAATGACAGTGGAATAAAAGTTCCTGCTCCGTCAACAATAAGTGCTACAGCATCTTCCCATCCTGAACGATAAAACGCACAGGCAGCATGTAGTTTGTGATGCATAAAGCTGAGATCAATAATCTGTGGGTGATTATAGATATTGGCTTTACGATCAATTAATCCCATCTTACGAGCTAGACCAGTATAGACATCGTCACCGGTATAGTCGACTCTGCCAGCTGTGTCGCCAAGTTTTTGTGTGTGAGCAATGATCAAATAATCTAACTTGTCTGTATATTCTAAAATTTTCATTATAGACGCATACGGACCGCCGTCATACTTGTGTCTTGTTAGTCGTTCTTCCTCAATAGAAAATACGATTTCACCATCTTTTAATAAGCAAACACCAGCATTATGGCCACGAGCTACGGCTGCGATCCAACCGCTTTTTAATCTTGGAGTTAAATCTTGTTGTTCGTTCATTTCTTATGTTTTCCTAAAACAGCATCAACGACATAATCTATAATTTCAGGCGTCATTGACATTAGATTTTCATGCTTTCTATCTATACGTTCGTCCATTGTAATACGTATAGGGCTGTATTCACGCAGTTCTTCGCCCATGTCTAATACATTAAAGTTTTTGGCATTAGGATATGAAACGTTTATAGGATAGGTAGAACCAAATACCACAGTTGATGGCTTATCCATTGCGTAGGCCAAGTGCTGGCCTAGACTATCACAACCTAAGAAATGATCTGCGTATTTGATTACAGCAGCCCATTGACGTATACTGATATTTTCAGGGAACGCAATTTCATCTTTGATAGTTTTTTCTTGAGTTAGGTCTAGTTTTATTTCGCTCATCATTATTACAGCAAATCCTTTTTCCTGTAACTTCTGTATGATTTTCTTAACATCTTTGTATTCAATACTGCGAGCAGTTCTGTCTACAAACGATTCGTCGAGATATTCTATGCCTCTACCAAACGGCTGGAATACAATTACTTTTTCTTTTTTTAATTTCTTTTTAACTTCAGCAATTAGTTGACGACCGGCAATTAATTCATCCTTGCTGAGTCTCAACGTAGGTCTTGGTAATTCTCTAATACCCTGCTTGTTTAATTCGATATCAATGGCTTGGCTAATACTACATTTTTGATTGTAATATTCCCAGACACGATACGGTTCAATTGTGTAGATATCTTTGTCTTTGAGTTTCTCTACGAACAGATTCTTGTGCCAAACGTCATAGGTTCTAGCATCAAGGGTGGGGTGTCCTTTAAACACATCTGTGCCACCTTCGCAAACGATAATAAAATCTTTATCTCCGGACTCTTGTTCGTACTTTTCAAAAGCAGGTACTGAACAAAGCATACGGCCTGCGCCGCCATTAATAAAGAATGCTTTAGAGCGTTTTTCCATTTATACTCCAAGAAAATAGGTTCTGTGTACTATGTATCAAACAATAATAACACAGAACCTATTCTTGGTTCAAGTATTTTAATAGAAAGTTGGTAAGTCGCTTGGGAAAGGAATCTTCCAGTGATCTACATCAGCATATGTAGTTTCAAGGTTTTGTAGCCATTCTAAATGGTCTTCCATTTTTTGAATGTCTTCAGCGGAATACATCATTTCTGCTGCGTGTGCCAATGATCTTTCTACAGACTCAATTAGACTTGGGATTGAAGCTAAGAAACTTGCTCTTGAGTTTGCGTGTTCACGGAATCTCGGTCCAACAAATGCTCCGTTGATATATTTCATATCGTTAGTCCAACGACATTGACCTAGCGCACCCTGTTTCTGATCATAATGGTATGTGTATGTTCCACCAGGTACTTCTTCTTCATACGTTGGAATTTCTTCTACATACTCGTACTGATTAGTTAGGTACGCACATTGATATGTGTATTCGTCTGCGTCAATTTTGTAAAAAGTAGTTGCTGGATCGTCATCAACTAAATCTTCAAAATTTAAATCCGCCTCAGTTTCGGCTCGTCTAGCGATGTATTTTATCTCGCCAGTTGCGTCAATAACGCAAATAGCAAGGTATCTTGAACCGGTATAAACAGCATTCACTGTGTTATTGTTAACAGTGGTAGTCTTATATGGCTCATCTGGTAGTAAAAAAGTAAATGCTTTTCTCATAATCGTCCTCTAAATCTATTTATCAAAAGAATCTAATGCGTACAGCACCATGACCGCCACGTCCTGCGTGATCTCTATGGTCTGGACAAGGTCTCGGTGCCCACCCACCAATTCCCGGTGGAATGTAAGGAGTACAGCCCTGCATTTCATAACAGCCACATGCTCGGTCTGAACGCCAGCAGTAACTCATTGGAATTCCTACCTGCGGACTTCTTGACATAGCAGCCACAGCATTCATGGACTGCATTTTTCCTTGACCGTTCATACCGTTTGAGTGTCTGTTATCGTCCTCGGTTTGCCAAGAAGCAGCACCACCGTTACAGCCGTATAATCCAGGAGGCGCAGCGACCCAATACTGGAAGCAACAGGTACATGTTGGTTGACATCCGTTAAACGATGTACAACTAAATGCGCCACAGCAGTTAACATCGCCGCCAAATCCGCAGGCAATCCAAATACCTGAGAAGTAATTACAGATCAAACCGCAGTTATCATTATATGGTCCACGAGCACAATAGCCGTTAGCAGCAAAACAGCAGAACAAAGAAGTACCTGTTGAGCAGAAAGAACGGCCGCCTGCCCCACCTTGGGCGCACATACAGCCGTTAGCACCAGCGGCTCCTTGCCAACATAGGGCAGTTGAATCTGAACATCCTCGGAAACAGATAGCATCTGCGTTACCGCAGCTCATTCCAACACCGCCGCAGATAGTTTTACCTGCGCAAACTGATATTGTTCTCTTAGAATACGCACCAGCATTACCTGGCAATCCGCCACCGCAGCAGCACATACGAGCACCACTACCACCGGCACCCCATATTTCTATGACTGCTGTGCCTGTGCCTGGTGCTATCCAGCAAAATCCTGTACATAAGTTAGTGTAAAAAGTAGATGGCGTATAGACCCAGATTCTACCCTGTTGGATATTGTCTTCTTCTCTACCTATTGATCGCTGTCTAACCAGCATTTGTAATGATGACGGCATTGTTTTCTCTCTGTTATTCTAAGAAATTATTTCTTGTACCTGCTGCCACGAATCTAATACGCACAGCACCATGACCTCCGCGACCACCCACGTCACGAACATCTGGGCAACCTCTTCCAGCATAACCAGGAAATCCTGGTGGCATATAAGGTATACAGCCGTTGGATTCTTGACATCCGCATGAACGGCCACCTGTCCAACAGTTGTTATTCATGAATCCCATGCTTGGACTCTTGCTGGCGATTCCAAGTCCGGGAAATATTCCGTTAAGTCCTGTTCCTGACCAGTTTTCTGAAGCGTTATCTGCGTCCATTGTGTAGGTAATAACTGCGCCGCCAGTGCCAAACTTGCCAGGTGGTGTTGCTACGTGATATTGTGTAGCACACGGACATTGTGGTAAGCAACCAAAGAAACTAGTACAGCTAAATCCACCAAAACAGTTGATGTCGCCACCGTAGGCCTGAGCACAGCAACCGCCTGTGCCTGGACCATAGTTACAGATAATTCCGCAGCCTGTGCCACCTAATTGTGTACCGCAGAAGCTGCCTGCTATAAAGCAGCAATAAGGAGCAGTACCTGTAGTACAATAACTTGTACCACCGCGGCCACCTTGAGCACACATACAACCGTTAGTTGTACTGCTAAACCAACAGGCCTGTGTAGGATCCGAACAACCACGGAAACATAATCCGTCTGTGTTACCGCAGCTAAATCCCACTGTTCCACAGATTTTACAGCCAGTGGCCACGGCGAAAGAACGTTTAGCATAAGCGCCAGGATTACCCGGAAGTCCAGCGCCGCAGCAGCACATACGAGCACCACTACCACCAGCACCCCATAATTCTAATGTTACACAACCTGCGCTAGGCGCTGTCCAGCAAAATCCTGTACAGAAATTTGTTCTTACGTTACCTGGGCTCCATGCCCAAACACGACCTTGTTCGAGGTTTTCCTCTTCATCTGCGATGAAGTTTAATTTTGTTCTTATTAATCCTCTAAAACTTGTAGGCATCTTAGAATCCCTCGATAAATTTAATTCTGATCATACCGTGTCCGCCTCGGCGTCCTTGATCTCTAACACCTGGACACGGAGCTCCTGCTGATCCTGGATGTCCTGGAGGTATATGTCCAGAACAACCTTCGTTTTCATAACAGCCGCAACCACCACCGAAGCCCCAGTTATATGCGAACGGAATACCTGAGTTTGGTTTTTTACTTGCTGCTGACAGCGCAGAAACGTGTTGGTGTGCGCCTTGACCGGACCAGTTTGAGAATTCGTTACCATCTTCTGTGGTAAACACAGCAACACCACCGCATTTAGCATATTGTCCCGGTGGAATGGCTACATGATAGTGGAAGGAACATGGACATTGTGGTAAGCACCCAGCAAATAGCGTACAGCTAAAACCACCGCAGCGATTAACGTCACCGCCAAAACCACAGCCAATCCAAGCACCGCCGAAGTAGTTACAGATCAAACCACAGTTATCGTTGTATGGACCACTGAAACAGAACCCTTGGTTGACAAAGCAACAGAACAAGGATGTGCCTGTAGAACACATCTGTCTACCGCCCAAACCACCTTGAGCACACATACAACCGCTTGCTCCGCAGTTTCCGTACCAATATAACCCTGAGGCATCCGAACAGCCTTTAAAACATAGTCCTTCGTTACCACAGGCATAACCCACTGAACCGCAGATAAAGCAACCTGCGTTCATTCTTATTGTTTTCTTAGCATAGCCGCCTGCGTTACCTGGCAATCCGCCACCGCAGCAGCACATACGAGCACCACTACCACCAGCACCCCATAGCTCAATCACAGCAGTACCGCAGGTAGGGGCAATCCAGCACATGGTAAACTGTGAAAAGTCGTTGCCTGGTGTATAAACCCAAACTCTTCCTCTTTCTAAATTTTCTTCAGCGCCTGCTGAGGTATAGAAAGAGTTAGTCTTGGTTCCTATCAGGCTTTTAAATGATGTTGGCATATTGTTCTCGCTTCCTGTAAGTTGTGAATATCGCTCGCATCATTAAGCCGATGATACAATCCATCCGTAGTTTGATCCTGTGTACACTAGTGTGATAATAGATCCGTTAATGTCTATTGTTAGATCGTCAGCAATATTCTGTATCTTAGCACCATTTCTAGCAACAGTGATGTTGTTAGTAGCTGCTGATGCGCCAATATCAATGATCTGAATAGTGTCATTCAAAAACAGTGTGTTTGATGCCGGCAGCGTTATGGTAAATGCTGTGCTTGAAGAATTTGCTAAAATTCTGTCGTTTACTGAAGCGTTGAAGGTATTACTAACTTCACGTATAGTAGTACCTGCTGTTCCAGTTGTTGTGATATATCTTCCCATTTAAGTCCCCTATGGAATATTTATTTTATAACGTAGATGTTTCAAGTCCGAACGCTACGGCACTTATGTTTGCTTGGTTACTGTAAACCACCAAAACTTTGCCTGCGTCCATGACTATACCAGTTCTTTCAAGCACACCTTTACCTAAAAGTTCTGTGTCGTATTCTATCCATTCAGCGTTTCCTGGTGTTGCTGTAGTAGCAATCGCCATCCTGATGTTTGTAGCTTGGTTAGCTCTGTTACAGAGCGATACCGAAACCACCGCAAAAGTATCTGCCGGGCAGGTATACAACGTTGTGTTTGTTGCTGCTGCTAGGTCTTGAGCTCCTAATCTTCCTGTTGCCATTTAAATCTCCATTATCCTTGTAAGAACAAATTCATTGCTACTGGGTAGCCATCAATACCACGAGTAAATTCAAGTTTTGTGTTAACCGTAATTTTGAACCCAGTAGTTGTTGTGATCGTAGACCCCGATACAAATACCGAACCTGCGGTAAGTGTATTTACGTTCAAAGTACTCGAACCAGAACCAATTTGTGAAGCAATATACGCTTTAATAGCTCTCTGTGTCGGGATCACTGTATCCGAATCAGCTGTAAAGAACGGATCTGTACTGAATTCAGTGATTGTCGCACCACCTGTGCCCAATTCTACCGATCCTAGCTGCAGTTCCTGTAGACCAGCTAGGTTAAACGCACTGGCATTCAAGCTAGCTGTACCAGTTGCCTGTTCAATGGTAAACAGATCGCCAACACGGAAATTACCGTCTTGGTCGGTTGATGTAAAGAACACACGTCCACCGCCACTTTCCACTGTTTCTGAGTCTTGATCTGGGTCAGTGTATGGTAGCCCCGGATAGTTTGTGCTGGTAAAGTTCCCAGTACCAATGTCCAAAAAGTCGTGTCCAGTTAAACGACACTGTGAATATCTGATTCTAGTTTCAAAACTTTCTTCATGTGCTGGTGCTTCGCTGATCGTCAACGCCGGGCTAATTTGTAATCTAGCAGTATATGGGCCTGTTCCAGCTAGGTTAGTAACTGTAACCAGCTTGTAATAGTTATTAGGCAAGCTGGAAAATACTACGTTAGACCCTGCTACAGGCACGCTGTAAAGATCTTTAACATCAACATAACCACCAGGTTGGTAGAAATCAGCATATCCGTCGCCGGCTACTGTTGATGTAGCAGTAACCCATAGTGTACCTCTGTTGTTGAATGTCGGATTACCCAACGCACCTCTGCCTGTTCTAACAGTATGCGGTGCTTCAACGGTGTTGTTAGGATCTGTGATTGTCATTGTTGGAGCACTTGCATAACCGCTACCTGGCTCTACAATTCTAATCTGTGTGATTTTTCCATCAGTTATAGAACATCTTGCCTGTGTAGTAGCACCGGCTACTACATATCTTCCTGTTGTTCCTGTTGTATTGCTGATCAGTGCCCAACGAGGTGTCCAGTTTGTGTTTCCTAGAGCAGGTTTAGCGTAACGTCCACTGGTTACAGTTCTAGTAGACCAAACTATACCGTCTGGTGAAGTCCAAATTGAAGTACCTGCGGAATCTATACGTGTTCCCAAGAACACACCTTGACCATAAGAAACTCTGTTTGCGCCCGGAGGGCTAGAAACTGTGGTCCAAGTAGTACCATTAATACTATAAGCAGCCGCAGTACCTGTTGAGTTTACCGCAACAAATCTATTATTTCCAAATGTCACGCTAGACCATGTTGTGCTTGCTGGCATAGTAGCAGTGACCCAAGTAATACCGTCTAAACTGTAACCTGCTCCGTTTGTACCAGTAGCTACAGCAACAAACTTGCCTGCGCCATAAGTGATAGAAGTCCATGTAGTCACAGAGTTTGGCAACGGATTAGCACCGTTTGCCCATGTAGTTCCGTTTGTAGAAATCACCGGAGTAGCAGAATCGCCCCTGACCCCAATAAATCTACCATTACCAAACGCCACAGCATTGTAGGTTCCAGTCTGTGGCAACGAAGCAGTTGTCCATGTTTCACCACCGTTTGTTGAGTATGCTGCTGTCGTTGAACCTGTATTTGGCAATGCTACTGTATACACAGTAGTTGATATCGTTCCACTAGCTACACTGGACCATGCCTGAGCAGCTGGCAATGTGGCGCTGGTCCATGTCACAGCATCTCGACTGTACATACCCGAGCTTCCGCTTACTGGTACAGCAACATAGTTGCCACCACGGCCGTAGCCAGTATAGGTAAATCCTGTAATCACTCCGGCAGGCGATGTGACATTTGTAACTTTAATAGTTAGATTGTTAGTTGTAGCAGTACCATTTAAGCTGGTACCTGCGATTGTTAAAGTATTTCCGACGGCATAACCAGTACCACCGGCATTTAATGTAACAGTATATACTAGCCCAACCCTAACAACATCAAAAGTCGCCAGTGTGCCTGCACCGCCGGTGGCTGCTACTGCGCTATGACTAGATCTTGTCTGTACATACGCTACTTCGTTTACCCCAACAGTCACAGGTAGTGTTCCGGTTACAGTGTCAGTTAATGTAGGAGCAGTAAATGTTAATCTTGGCTCTATTACATATTGTGTAGAAGCGTCAGGTGCTGTAATTGTTGTGCCAGGGACACTGTGATCCCAGCCTGCTGTACCTGTCGATTCTTTGTAGACCTGTGCTACTTTGGTACCACTGTTATAAGAGTTAATATATCCAAACTGTGATTGACCAGTACCTGATGTTAGGAATATTCTCATTCCAACATATGCTGAACTGGTATTTCCATCTGTGGCTGCTAGTGTGATTGAAGTAGAAGATCCAGTTTGTGCTACGTTTTCAACGCTGATATAATCTGCGCCACCGTAGTTATCTGCTGGGTCGGTTAGTCTTACTTCAAATACAGCATTGTCACGTACTTCGTTGCCTGTAGTATCAGCATTGATACCAGCACCGTTGAACGTGTACGTTGCGCTGGTATAGTCACTGCCAGCATTCAAGAACTCAACACGCTGTATTGCGCTGTTATTGGTGATAACTTTTGCGATTGCTGCTTCTTCAAATCTGTTGTTTACTGTGCCTGTGACTGCTGTTTCTGTAGGATCAACGCCTTCGGACACACAACCAAATGTACCATAAGAACTGTTACCATTGGTAGCACGTATCTTACCACCGTTTTCAGCTAGGTAACCAATGTGTCCATAATATGAGAACACAGAAACAAGCTCTGTTCTTGCTAGGTTGGTACACCATACACCAATACCATCACTTAGTACCTGTGTAAAGTCGTTGGCAACTACTGATTTATTACCGCCACCATGTAGATTTCCATCGATCATTAGACCAACGCAGGCAGTACCAAAAGTCGTAACGTTCTGTACATAACAAGATCTTGTGGTAATCCATGCTCTAGTGTCGCCTGTGCCCCATCCTGGGTCAAGAGATACATAAGCACCTGCGGTAGGACGTTTTGTACCATACGCATTAACCGCACCTAGTGTGCCTGTTAATCCCTGTACTGTGCAGTTACGTAAGCCAGTGCTGTTTCTAACCAAGAACATGTTCTGTAATAGAGAACCAGTTACACCGTTGACATACAATTTTGCTGCTGTCAGTGTTGCGTAATTGCCTGTGTATATCAAATCATATTTGAGAGCGTCGATATACTCACTGACATCACGAGCGCAGGCTGCTAGAGTATATGTGTAACTAGGATACGCATTCGCGATGTAAGCGTGTATTTCAGCTATGATAAATGATCTATTCAATTCTAACTGTCTTACCGCAGCATAGACATCGTAAGCCGACACAGGAGCAACTGTTCCTGACATACTAGGAGCAGAACCAGAAGAATTAACATAGTAATTGATGTAGTCGTATGCGTTCTGTACTAATCCCTGTGCTAATGTGCCTTGTGTGGCTGTGGCAAACGGTTTAGTTTGACTCTGTGTCAACGTATTAGGATTAGAACCTGTGGTTGTTTTGGTTACTGTCGAACCTTGTATTATTGTTGTAACTATTGCTTTCAGTCTTGTTAACGCATCAAGACTCTTGGCAACATCACCTACTCCAATTTGACTCGGCGCTGGTCTAATATTTGTAGATCTTAATTCGTCTCCGACTACTGCTGTATTGATAGGTACAACAATAGGCAGTGTTTCGTAGAATACACCAGTCTTAACCAGTATTGTTCTTTGAGGTAATACTTCAACTGGAATATTTGTAGAAGTTCCGGCCAGTACGTTTACATATACTATGTCTTTTAAATCAGCTAACTGATCTAACGCATCTTGTTCGGCAGTATAGCTAATATCTTGTATTTGTAATATTCTATTGCCAACAGTTATACCATTCAATGTTTGATAGTTTGCTGCCGGAGGAGTATTAGTCAACACCGCAGCAATAGCCACTGTGTTAATCGCATATTGTAATGCCGCTACAGTTTCCTGTTCTTGGCCTAGAGAATAAACGTTAGGAGCATTATTAATGTATTCTAATGTAGCTCTTCTTGTGTTTGCGTTGCCGCCTTGACGAACGTCTTTGATCAACGCATCAATGATATATCCTACATCTCGTTCGCATTTAGTTTTGTCATAGGTAAATCCAGACACGAACGGTGAGATATTATTTGTTCTTTGGTAATCGATCCATTCAACAGTTTCACGTTGTATAAATTGTCTATTGATTTCTAATAGATATGCTGCCTGTGGATTTCTAGCACCTTTTTCTATTTGCTGGCAGGCGTATTGTATGGTATTCCATGGCTTGTCTAAGGTTATGCCCCAAGTTGGAGCAGGACTGTCAGTGCCAGCAGTATCAACATAGTACAGCTGATCAATTAATCCCCAATACTTCCACTGCGGAGCACTGGCGTTACTGACTACTAGTACCTGACCATCAGATCCGATTGGCAGTCTTGTTGGTCCTGCGCCACCATAATAAACGATATCGCCTTGTGTAGTTAAAACGTTAACTTCACTACCGACTGATAATACATTCCAATAAGTGCCAGTAACATCAACATCTGGTCTTGTTACTAGAGTTCCTACAGTTAATGTCGAACCATCATCACCCTCTGAATGGTGAGCATTTACACAGATATAGCTGTTAGGACCGTATCTAACAGCATCTCCTAGCATGTAATCGTAGTCATCTCTCCATTGTCCTAACCAACGGATACCGCTGTTTAGTCTTGACCAGTAGCTTGGATTCGCTGGGTGGGCAGTAACTGTTACAGTCATTGACCCTGATGATGTCTGTACATCAACTGGTGTAGACCCATTTTCTAAAACACGAACGGTAAATTGCGTACTGCTAGGTACACTGTTTACATAATAGGTAACGTTATTTTGTATGTTACCAAATGTTGTGCCACCGAAGCGCACACTCATTCCTACTACAAAACCAGTAGTATCGCCTACAGTTATTCTTTTTGTAGCAACATCTGTGGCTGTAGCAGTTGCGGTAATATTAGGTACATCAACAACAGCGATGTAGGTATATCCGTTTAGTCTTACTACATCTCCGACTTTATAGTCTAATGTGTAATCCCAATCGTTTTGTAATTTGAAACCAGTAGTAAACAGATCCCAATTCTGTGATCCTGTCACTGCTGTTGTAGGTTTAATATTGCTGTGGTTAGTCTTTGCTATGTAAGCATAGCCACCGTAGGTAATGACGTCACCTGGTTGATAAATTGTTGCCGAATTCCATGAGCTCTCAAACTCAAGACCTTCAACAAATCTAGCCCAGTATCCAGAATCTTCGTCATCTTCGAATGTAGTTGTCTGAGATGATGTGTGCTTTGCTGTACAGATCCACAAACTAGCACCGTATTTGACAACATCGTTGATTTTGTAGTCGACGTTATAGTCATCCCAGTCACCAAGATATTCGATACCTTGGTTAAAATAATCCCATTTTCCTTGATCATCTTCAAGACCTAGAGTAAATGTAGCTGCTGATGTATGACCTTCGTTACAGACATATGTTGTACCACCAAACTTAACTACGTCATTGATTTTATATCGATAGCTAGTAGTCCAATCAGTTTTCCAATCAAACGCCTCTGAATAGATATCCCATTTAGCTAAATCTTCTGCTATTCCAGGAGTTACTCTGCCTAGCCCCTCTAGACCTTGTGTGATAGTAGAAGCTGATGAATGTCCTAGATTACATAGGTAAAGATTACCGCCGTATTTGACGATATCGTTTAATTTGTATCTCGTTGAAGTAGTCCAGTCGCCCTTCCAGTCAAATGACTCGGCAAATTGATCCCACTTTGAAAGTGTGCTATCGCCTAGATCTAGATCTGCTTCAAGCCCAAGTGCTAGCGTGGCAGCGGAGGTGTGCCCAACTGTACAAAGATAGACTTGCCCACCGTATTTTACTATGTCATTTTTATAGTAAACTTCTCCAGTGACCCAATCGCCTCTCCACTTTGTTCCGTCCGAGATTTGATTCCATCTTGCTGGTACGTTTTCAGCGTCTACATAAAAGTCCGTATCTGCTACGTGACCGATAACGCAGATGAAAACTTTACCGTTGACTCGTACTACGTCATCTTTGACGTAGGTGGTCCCGGCAACCCATTCGCCTTTCCAAATAAAGCGTATTCTACCTAATTTAAACTCAGCCATCAATCACTCCGCATATGATGTTAGTATATTTATCCATACCCAAAAACTGTCCTTAACCCAAATCTCTACCAGTTTCTTGCCAATCTAGCTGCGAATTAAAGCTATCTGCAAACATACTCCATGCTGTCATATATCCACCCGCACCCTTTTTAAACAATACTGGCACTGTAATTTGATCCCTAATACCTGTGGTATTTCCGATACTGTCTGGCCCTATTGATACTGTACCAGCTATCAAACGACCTGTAGCAGCATCAGATCCACCTCCCGAAATACGTCTACCAATATAGGCTTTGATCGCTTTCTGCGTCGGCACTATATTGTTTGAATCTGCGGTAAATGTAGCATCTGTAGAAAATTCTCGGATAACTACACCAGTACCGCCCACTCTAATACCACCTAATCTAATTTCTGATAAACCGCTTAGGTCAAAATAATCAGCACTAATAGTAATAACACCCGTGGCCTGTTCAACCGCAAACAATTCTCCTACTCGGAAATTACCATCTTGGTCGGTCGATGTATAGAAACAGCGACCACCGCCTCTGTAATAAATTTCTTTGTCTGGTTGGAAATTGTTAACAGCAGTGTAAGGATAATTTGTATCTATAAAATTACCAGTACCAATTTCCAAAAAGTCGTGTCCAGTTAATCGAACTTGACTGTATTTTTCACGTATCAATACCTCAGTGCCGTTTACAGGCGCATTGGTTCTTGTAAATGCTGGACTTACTGTAACTGCTATTCTAGCATTTGGAACTGAACCGCTCACAAGGGCAACAGTTAACACCCTGTAAACAGTGTCGGTGGATCCGTCTGGGGCTACAATTGAAGTTGTTCCGGTGCCAACTGACACATAAACGTTAGCACCACCTATAATGCTAGTGCCAGCCGTTAACGGATAAGGTCTTTCTTTCCATATTAGACCGTCCGTTGATGTAACAAATTCATCAACGTTATTGCCAACTACAATAAATTTTTTGTTGGCAAATGTAGCAGATCTCCAATCACCAACAATAGGCAATGTACCTTCAGTCCAGGTAGTTCCAGCATCGTCAGTCCACGCATAGGTATCACTACCAGATGCAAAGACTACAAACAAATTTTTACCATATGTAACTGCGGTCCATGATTGTGTTGATGACAGTGCTATGCCGTTCCAATTTATACCGTCGTTTGATGTAGCTCCGACTGTGCCTCCTGATGCTACGGCCATAAACAGACCGCTGCCATAAGTTACTGCTTCCCAGTTTGCTGACGAAGGCATAGAAGATTCTAGCCAGGTTGCGCCACCGTCGATAGAATATGCTGCTTTGTTAGATCCAGAAGCAACAGCAACAAATGTACCGCCGCCAAATGCTAAAGAAGTCCATGTTCTTCCTGCTGGTAATGTTGAAGACGACCAAGTAATTCCAGTTGTACTGTAGGCTGCGTTAGTTGATGATTTAGCTATTGCCGCATAGTATCCGTTGCCGTAGGCCACGCTAGTCCATGCTGCCGATGTTGGCATTGTAGCTGATGACCATGAAGTACCGTCTGTAGAATATGCTGCCTGTGTAGTTGGTGCTCCGGTAGTGCCTGCTACTGCAACAAATCTAGTACCATAGGTTACTCCTGACCAATTATTGTTAGACGGCATATTGTTTTCCACCCAACTGATTAAATCTAATGTAAGGTTAGCACCTGTTCTTGGCAGTCTTGTTACGTTATCTAATATCAAAGCCTTTCCTACAGGATATATGTCAGCGTAACCATCACCGCTGACTGTTACAATAGTTGTAGAAGTTTTATATCCAAGACCTCTATTGGTAAATGTTGGGTTTCCTAACACACCTACACCGACACGACATTCTATATTCACCTCTGAGGTGTTGTTTGGGTCTGTGAGGACCGCTGTGGGCGTTGTTAGATATCCGCTACCTGGCTCCCATAGTTTTATTCTAGATACTCTACCGCCATTAATTTCCACACGGCCTTTGGCTGTAGCACCATAGTTAATGAGATTACCATTGGTTCCTGTGCTAGGTATAGTAATCCAAGCACCATTATTATTTGGATTACCAAATGCTGCCGATACTCGTCCTAAATTACCAGTAACTGTTTTTGCTACCCAATAATTACCATCATCGGAAAATGCCACCGTAGCTGTTGTAGATGTTGATACTGCTAAAAACTGTCCCTGTCCGTAGGATACATGATTCCAGTTGCTTGATACCGGCATCACTGTAGCATACCAATTAATACCGTTGGTACTTACTGCTGCTGCGCCAGTTCCTGAAGCTACGGCTACAAATGCTCCGTTACCAAATGTTATAGATGTCCATGTTGCTGTTGCTGGCAGTGTTGTTGCTGTCCATGTCTGGCCGCCATCTGTTGAATAGGCCGCAGCGTTGCTGGTAGTTCTTATAGCTACAAATTTTCCGGCACCGTAGGCTACTGATGCCCATATTCCGGTACTTGACAGCGTCGATGAATTCCAACTTAATCCGTCTGCGCTGTATGCTGCTGTTGTTCCTGAAGATGCTGATATAGCAACATAAGCGCCGCCACCATAGGCCACCGAAGACCAGTTAGTGGTTGTGCCAGGCATCGATCCTGTACTCCAAGAAGTTCCGTTAGCACTCACTGATACCTGTGCTGGACTTCCTACGTTTGTTGCGTTTGTAGCTACTGCTACAAAGTTTCCACCGCCATATGTTATAGAACTGTATGCGCCACCAGCAGGAACTGGCAGAGTTGCTGTTAATAGCGATGACCCGTTATAGACTGACGCAGTACCAGATGCTCCTAACAGCACCCATACTCCTGCCCCAAACGCTGAGTCTACCCAAGTTTGACTAGGTACTGTCAACACTGTGTTAGAATAATCTGGTGTGGTAAATGTTATTCTAGGTTCAATACGATATACAGATGTAGTATCTAGTAATGCTATATTTTGTGTGGCACCGTTAACATGCTGGAATCCTGCCTTGTGGACGTACATTAACCCTAAGCTGGTTGTTATGGATTCCGCAGAACCCCCTGGTAGTGTACTCACAGCAAACTGTGTGCTTGAAAAATTAGCAGCAATAACGTAATATAGTTGTCCTGTAGATACACCGCCAAACACACCACCAGCAGTTCCGTTAACTGTGATATTAGCCGTAGTCAGTGAATATGTAGATCCAGTTGGAGTTTGTCTTAATTTGATTTTTGTTTGACTAACAATCTCGTCAACATAATAGGTAGTAGCACCTGAAATATTACCAATCGACACTTCAAACTGTATAGGCATACCTACAGCCAAGCCAGTTGTGCTGTATAATGTCACAGTGTTAGCACCGACTAATGAACCGGTAGCAGTTACAACAATCGTTTCATAACTGAAATAAACTGGCATACCAACATATAGACTTGATGTGTCAGCTACTGTAATTAGATTATTTGTAGAACTAGAAACTGTGGCATTTAATCTTGTAAAATTTTCACAGGCTATAGCTACTTCTTTTGATACTGTATTATAAGCGACTATCTGTCCATACTGACCAGTTCCTGTACCACTTTGTATAATCAATCTTAGACCATAATAAATGTCTATGTCGTTTTGATCACCTGTGGCAATAGTGATAGAATAAGGATTTCCTGCTTGAGCATTGTTACCAGTTGATATGTAACTACCACCGCCAATACTGCCTGTGGAATCAGCAGGATCTAAAACTCGAGCTTCAAAAATAGCGTTGTCTCGGAATTCGTCACCGATTACTGCTGCGTTAACACCTGATCCTGAAAACGCATAAGAAGCTGTTGTATAATTTTCGCCAGCATTTGAAAATTCTAGTTTTAAAATTTCATCATTGGCTTCGCCGGAGAATGCGCTAACTACCTGTGCTTCTCTAGTTCGGTTATTAATAGTTCCAGGCACTGGTAATTCGTCGTCATCAACACCTTCTGCTACACAACCGTATGTACCATAAGAACTGTTACCGTTAGTAGCACGTATCTTGCCACCATTCTCAGCTAGATAACCAATGTGTCCATAGTATGAGAACACTGAAACAAGTTCTGTTAGACCTTTATTAGTACACCATACACCAATGCCGTCTGATAAGACCTGTGTAAAGTCGTTGGCAACGATAGATCTATTGCCCCCATTATGTCTAGCACCGTCAATTTTAAGACCAGTACAGCCGTTACCAAAAGTTGTAACGTTCTGTACATAACAGGATTTTGTATTAATCCATACAGATGTATCGTCAGGACCATACCCAGGATCTAGAGATACATAGGCACCTGCGGTAGGACGTTGAGTTAGGTACTCATTGAACGGGCCCAACGTACCATTGAGACCTCGCAATGTCATGTTACGAATACCTGTTCCGTTGTTTACATGGAACATGTCTTCAGTTTGTGTGCTGATAGTTGGTTGTATAATAGTACTGCGTAGTTCTTCACCTACTAGAGCAACATCTCTAGGAACTTTGATAGGTAATATTTCTGTATAAACACCTACCTTAATAAAAATAGTAGCAGGACCAGATATACTGCCACAGGCATATTTTACAGTTCTCCAAGGAGCATTAATAGTTGTTCCGTTTCCGGGCTGATCAACACCATCTGGACCTACATAATATATTTTTTCAATGAACTGGAAAGTGTCCCAATCAATTGAATTAGATGAATTAATTTTTAAAGCCTGGCCTTCTGTACCAATAGGCAACCGTGTGTTACCTATAGAACTACCATCTTCTTTGATTCCAAATAGTTTTATATCGCCTTGCTCTCTCAATGATCCCCATTGATCGCCTAGAGCAACTAGTGTCCAAATTCCGCCGGCACTGGTATCTGGTCTAGTTGACGGTGAAGAAAGATGCTGAGTTAAGCAACGATAGGTGTTACTTTCAAATGTCAGCATATCACCGATGGCATATTCAAAATTATCTTGCCAACGCCCCTGCCATTTTTCTCCAGGAACTAAGAGTTCCCAATTAATAGAATCAATGTTAGGATCGCTGGCTACATCGGCTGTAGCTACATATAATTGACCCTGACGTCTTAGTACATCGCCTACCTGATAAGAAGTCGCGGCGGTCCATTCGCCTTGTATCTTAAATCCCTTAGTCAACAGTTCCCAAGAATCAACGGAACTATCGCCTAACGCAGTTGACGGAATAACATTTATGTTATTGATTAACGCATAGTATGAATAGCCGCCGTACTTGACTACATCACCTTTTTGATATATTGTAGTGCTGTTCCATGTATTTTCATATTCAAACCCTGGAACATAAATGATCCATTTTGTAAGATCAAAATCAACAGCAGAAGTATGATGCTGCGAGCAGATCCATATACCTGCTCCCCATTTCACAACATCGTTTACTTTGTATCGATAGCCGTCAATAGGTGTAGGTGAGGTTACTTCAGGTACCCAATTGCCTTTGTAATCTATACCATCATTTACAATTTCCCAACTGCTTTGATCGTCTTCTAATCCTGCTTCGGCATCAGGTGCTGAAGTATGTGCTACTATACAACGATAAACAATTCCACCGTACTTGACAATGTCATTTAATTTATATTTTGTATCAGTGGTCCAATCACCTTTCCACTTTTCAGATAATACTACAGTTTCCCAAGAACCAAAGTTGCCTTCGAGACCAGCAGTTGACGCAGCACTGGTATGAGCAATTATACAGCGATAGACAATACCTCCCCACTTGACTACATCATTTTCAGAGTATTTGGTATTTTGTGTCCAATTACCTTTCCATTCTTGACCTCTAGCATAAGATGCCCATTTAGGTTGGTCAGATTCTAGTCCGGAAAGAGCGTTATTCGATGTGTGTCTTAGCACACAGATATAAACAATGCCGTTGTATTTTACAAGATCACCAGTGTTATAAAAAGTAGTCGGTTGCCAATCACCTTTCCACTCGTAGCCGTCGAACATCAATTCCCACTGAGGGTCTGCTGTAATAGGTACTGTGGTAAGATCCTGTTTTTCTAAATCGGTATAAAAATTAACATCCGATGTATGACCGTGTAGACAAACATAGCTTTTACCGCCATATCTAACTATGTCGTCTTTTACATAATTGTGACCAGCAGCCCAGTCACCTAACCATGTAAATTTTATTCTACTTAATTTAAATTCAGCCATTGTTTATCTCTTAAATTCCAAAATATTTATATACCAGTTGGATAGTTATAGTTTTCGTTGATCCTAACAACCAACTGTCCGTCATCGTCTATGTAATAAAATAGATCTCTGCCATCCCATCTGTATTGCTCGTACTTGATATTAGCATACACTAACTCGTGTTGTACGCTACGGCCTTCTGTGAAATCTATCCCAGTTTCAAAATCATTATAATTGTCTTCAGATGCTCCTGGGTTATTAACGGTTATAGCATCATCAGCTCTTAACTGATCTAATTTACCCATGTAGATCTCGCCGTTGTCTGTTCTTCTCAGGCCATAGAAATATCTAGGAGTTCCTTGTCCTAACAAATTTTGTAAATCTACATCACCAACATAATAGGTCATGATATTTTCCTTATACTAACTCGACATAACTGACAACAACATCTACAGAAGAAGCAGTATCTGCTTGTGCGTATATGGCATTGTTTTCTGCCAATACTAATTTTTCTCCGCCGTTGACTATTCGTGCGCTCTGAAAAGGCGGCAGTGTGATATCTTTGATATAATATCCCATAGTAGAACTAGCATCTTCTATCAAAACACTAACACGAACTGTAGCAGTAGTTAGATTACATAAACTAAAACCAATTACAGTAATGCGACTGGTAGGAGTAGTTTCTATAACCTGCGTTCTAGTTGTGCCTAGCTCATTAATAATCTTATTTCTAAAAAACGTTGCCATATCTTTTATCCAAATATAAGTGCGTTTCTAATAGCGATATCTTCCGCTTCAGTTATAGTTACGCCGCCTCCGGAGCCCGCCGCCGATATCCACTGTGTGCCGTCATATATTTCAACACGATTATCTGTGGTGTTGAAACGGATCATTCCAGTTTCTAAAAATGCGCCGCGCTGTGTGTCTAAACCTGTAGGTATTACAAAACCCGTAGTACCTGAAATTTTAAAATAGCCGCTACCTGTTTGATTAAAATAGGTAATACTATCATTTACTATATTAGTTATCGTATTTTGTTTGAAGGCAAAATTACCAATAACTGTAGATCCTGTGCCGTTTGGACTGAATACTAAATTAGTATCTGGAGTAGTAGTCGATATAGTGTTTCCGCTGATGTTTATATCGTCAACTTGTACTTCTGCGATATCCAATCGGCTAGCAGTCAAAGACCCAGTTAGTGCCCCGTTATTATAAAATCTAATAGTGTTGTCGTTAGCACCAGGAGTTAGCTCTGCTGTTATATAGGTATTCTGATCAATATCCCAAACACCATCAAGCCTTCGCCAGTTAGTTCCGTCAAATCCTTCATACCCAACTATGTCAGTGTTAAACCGAATCATACCAGCTTGGCCAGTTGGACGTTGTACATTTGTACCTACAGGTATTCTCAAACTTTGGGTAGAATTGATACTTACTATACCTGTGCCGTTGGGCTGTATAACGATGTCATCATTGTTCTGTGTGCTAATTGTATTTTGATTTACATAAATCTGCTCAATCTCAATAGCACCTGTGCCGTTAGCACGTAATTCTAAGTTGGCATTAGAAACCGTAGTTTCTATTAAATTGCCATTGATTCTTATTGCGCTGGTTCTTATAGTCGGCGCTGTTACTTCTGCTGACGCAGTTAGGTTTGAAGTTGTAGTATTTCCTGTAACATATAGATCGTTGGTTACTTCTAGATCATTGTTTGGTACATAGACTCTTCCTGACCCAGTAGCCTGTAATGTTAAATCATTGTTGCCTACAGTAGTGGTAATAACATTACCGTCAATTCTAATATCAGAGAATTGAGCAGCGCCGTTTACTGTTAATATACCGGTTAAGTTGTAAGCACCTGTTTGATTCACAGTGCCTGTTTGTGTAGTGTTGCCAGTTTGTGTTAATGTTCCTACAAGATTAGTAGCTGCTAGTGTTGTAGAATTTGTAACAGTTAAGTTTTGTCCCAGTGTAACATTGTTGCTGGGAATTAATACTTTGCCTGCGCCATGTGCTCTAAGTTCTAGATTGCTGTTGCTTAGAGTAGTCTGTATTAAATTACCTTCAATGACTATATCACCGTCACTGAACGCATCTGTGTTCAATGTTTGATTTACAGTCAGTGTACTGGCAGTTATGTTTCCAGTAACTGTTAGATTTTGCTCAACAACGACGTTGTCATTTGGAACATAGATCCTACCTGTGCCTGCTGCTTCTAGTATGAGATCATTGTTACCAATTGTAGTAGTGATAACGTTGTTGTCTATGTTTATGTCATAGAATTGTGTTTCACCTGTTACTGATAAATTTCCGTTAAGTGTAACGTTACCAGTCTGTGTAAATGTGCCAGTCTGGTTGAAATTACCAACCTGTGTAATCGTTCCGGTTACTGTGGCGTTATTAAGGTTAGTAGTTCCGTTTACTGTAAGGTCGTTATCAATCTGTACATTGTTTGTTGGAACTAATACTTTTCCTGTACCGTTAGCACGTAGTTCTAAATTACTGTTGCTCAGTGTAGTTCTAATTAAGTTACCAGCTAGCTCTATATCGCCATTGCTCAACACAGGAGCAGTCATGGTACCTATGGTATTGATATTATAAGCTGTGAGATCACCTAGCACAGTAAGATTTTGATCTATCTGTACATTGTTGTTTGGTATCGAAATTTTACCAGACCCGCTGGCATCTAATACTAGGTCAGTTCCTAGCGTAGTGCTGACTGTGTTGTCATTGATTCGAACGTCTTTGAACTGCGCCACTTCACTGATGTCAATTGACCCAGTTAGGGTATAGTTACCAGTCTGATTCGTATCACCGGTTTGATTTAAAGTTCCGGTATGTGTTAAGGTACCATCAATCTGCGTATCGTCTAATGTAGTAGTTCCTAACACTGTGAGATTGTTAGCTACCTGTAGATTGTTTGATGGTATGTTAACAACGCCAGTGCCATTAGCAGACAGTTCTAAATCACTGTTGCTCAGTGTTGTTTTTATTAGGTTTCCGGAGACAACAATGTCACCTGTACCAAATTCCGGAGCAGTGATAGAACCAGTTAACTGTAATTGATTTAATGTAGTAACTCCAAGCACAGTCAAGTCTTGCGACATAACAACATCATTGGTAGGAATAACAATATTACCAGTGCCGCTGGCCTGTAACTGTAGATCGCTGTTAGAATTTGTAGTTCTAATATTATTGTCTTGTACAGCAATGCCTTCTAGCAATAGACTGTTAACAGTTAGTAAACCATTTAATGTATAATTGCCAGTCTGTGTAGTGTTACCAGTCTGCGTTAGGTCGCCTGTTTGTGTGACATTACCAGTTATGGTCGTGCCTTTGAGATTTGTAGCACCTAGCACTGTTAGATTTTGATCTAACAAAACATTATCTTCAGGAACGTACACACGGCCTGTACCGTTGGCAGCAAGCTCTAAGTCTGAATTTGATACAGTCGTGGAAATTCTGTTGTCATCGATTACAATATTATCTAGTGTAACCTTAGTTGTGAACAGTTCTTTCCAACGTAGGCTATTGGATCCTAGATTATATGTGTCAGTGATTTTAGGAACGATGTCACTGTCGACTCTAGCAGAAATCGTCACAGTGTCGGTGGTCTGATCACCGATAGTTATGTTTCCGCCAATAGTTACATTGCCTGTGACATCAAGATTACCTGTGATAAATGTATCACTTTGTAGATTAATCTGATTGTTGAAAGCAGTTATGTTGACTTCACCCGATAGGCTTTCGATAGTATTGCCGGATATTCTTAAATTACCAGTGTCGATACCTGTAGCCTGTATCGTTGTAGTGTTTACGCCATCTGTTAAAACGATAGATCCAGTAACACTTAGATTACTGTTTGAAAATTCTACTTCACCGGTGTCTTGATTGATGTAAAAATATTCACCTACACGGAAATTACCACGAGCATCTACAGATGAGTAGTAAAGTTTTGCTCGATTAAGTTGTACAATTTCGTTAGCCTGTATAACTGACGAAGCATCATTGTCAGTGCGTTTACCTAAACCAATGTAGGCTAAATTCTGTCCGATAAGATACGCGATAACACCGTCACCATCGCCGTATGCGCCATAGTTACCATAGACACAAGCAGAACCGATGCTGCGCACCTCGGCACCAAAGTCTGAATAATCAGCAAAATCTATGGCTGTAGCTGCTCCGCCCGATGTGGTCCTAATATCTTGTGTAGTTATTCCATCGTCTAAAATAATAGTCGAATTGTTTGCGCCATTAAAATGTAACAACAATACAGTGTCAATGTCGCTGGTAAATGCTGATGTTGGAGGAACAAAGTTTGATGAGTACCTCGATAGGCCTTTAGATATCCTTACATCATCTAAGTAACCGTTTAAGAATTGAGTTGCACCAGTATAAGATGCTCCAATAGTTAACGGTGATTGAATGTAGTTAGTAGTATCGGTCCAAGTTGAACCAACTTGACTACCATTTACAAACATTTTAGTATTAGTACCTGATCGAGAAACAGCAATGTGATACCATTGACTAATATTTGGTACTACTGCTGCAACGTTTATTGTTGCAACTCCTGCTACATAATAAACTAAATTAGTACCGTTAAAATATAACCAAGGAGCATCTGTTGGTGTTGTTGATCTAAAATCAAATATTGTTTGTACGCCAGTAGTATTGTTTCGATATACCCAAGTTTCTATTGTAAAGTCGCCTGTTCCAAACGCAAAATCTGGCTGGCTGGCATACACGATATAATCGCCAGTGCCATCTAATGCTAAACTAGCTGTACCAAATTTCTTTTGAGCTGTTGATAATTTTGCGTCACCTGACAGCGAAGCCGTTTTGCCGGCACGATCGCCCAGTGTTTCAAATCCTATTATTTTGCCATCGATTGTGAAATTATCACCACTGGCGCTGTCAATCACACCGGATGCTATAACTGTTGAGCCGTCAGTGTCGTAGTAAGTTAATGTATCACCGACATTAAATGCGCCGGTTCTTGAGCTGATCTTAAGTCTTGTTTTACCGTTGCCAGCAAACCCGTCATTGCTGCTGAATAGGTACATGCCTTTGTTGGCATAATATGTAAATGAGTTAAGCCACTCAATCCGTACGCCGTTGGTTGCTGTTAAAGCATCAACACCGGGAGTGATAAAAGTCACTGAGTGGAACAACATACTAGCTTCATTTGAGCTAGCAGTGGCATACGCACCGTCTACATAAGCACCTTTACCAGCGTCACCTTGATCAAATCCCAATGGATCTGTTGGTGAAGTTACACTGCCTCTGGTTATTACAGAGATATTTCTTACATATGGCGAGCGTGTAGTTACTTCAAAATCTGTAGTAAAACGGAAAGCATAACCGTTGTCAGGAAATACTCGTGTACCTCCATTACAGCTAAATGTTAGACTTTTAACAAATACTGTGTCGCCTAAACTAGCAGTACCACCAGTGTGTGTTAACACAAGCTCGCCATTAGCATAATTGTAAACAGCATTGGTTACAACATAATCAGTACCACTGATATTAACAACACCACCACTTACATACGTATGAGCAAATGTTGTTGTGCCTACGTTAACTGTGGTAGATCCAGCAGAAGCTGCTGTTACTTCAAAAAAGTTTCCGCCGCTGAAAAAATCTTTAACTGTTAGATCTTCAACAGTAGTTTCACCGTTGAGTAAGAAAGCATCGTTGTATCGAGTAGCTGTTGTAGGACTTATAGATACTGATCGTATACCTGTACCTCTAACAGTTACTCCAACCGGTACAGTTAATGGAAACGCTTCTTGATAGTCACCCGGATATATGTATACAGTATCGCCACTCACTGCCTGTGAAAGAGCCTGTGTTATTGTTCTTACAGGATCAGATGGATGTGTACCAGTGTAGGTGTCATCTCCGTTCTCTGACACATAGATAATATTAACTGGGCGGAATGATAAATTGATGCCATCAATGATAACGTTGGCTGTGTAAACAGCGTCCGCATACAGATCTCTAACCCATGTATCTGCCCAACGTTTGCCGCCTAGCGCAGGATTGCTACCTAGCGTATATGTTTCATTGAAATTAGGTATAATGTCGCTGGCAATGTCTGCGTTGAATACAACATTATCAGTGTTAGCATCGCCTAGCTGGATGTCGCCATCAGCAGTAATGTTTCCAGTTACATGTAGATTACCGTCGATCAGCGCATCAGAATATATTTCTACTTGACCAGTACCGTTTGGTCTTAATTCTATGTTTGCGTTTGAGGAATTTGTCTGTATGACATTGTCAAATATATTGAAATCGCCCACCAAAAACTTTGGTGCTACAAATGCTGATTCAGTATTTGTTACAATGTTTATATCACCAGTTGAACTGGTAATAGTATTGTTTTCTATTGTGATGTTGCCAACGTCTAATCTGTTTTCTAGTTCTAGATTAGTTGTTCTTGTTGTGCCGTTGACATGTAGATCGTGCGTAGGAGAAGCTGTTTTTATCCCAACTCGGAGATTGTTAACATCAAGATAAAGTAGGTCGGTCTCAAAGGCCAGATCTACCCCGTTACGAAGCAGGTTTGCCTTTAAGAGCGGACCGCTAATACGACCAAGCTGGCTCATTCGCTCTCCTTATACCCCGTGTTTCACGGTTAACCACTTTCTCAGCCGCTTTTACGGCTCTTTGCGGGTTTACCACAGTTTAACCATACAGAGAATTGGTCGTTCTCTGTAATCATTAGTATTTATCGTTTGGGCTTTTATCCGAGCAGTATGCTAAACAGCTGACCTAGGTCATCTATTTCTGCTTCTGTGGCTGTGACAGACTGTCCAGCTAAAGATGTGTATTCTATTCCATTAAAAATTTCAGGAACAGAAAGTTGAGTGTTGTATCTAAGATCACCGGTTTCTGGATTCAAAGGTCTTGACGCAGTATTACCGCTAGGGATTACTAGTGCTGTAGTTGAATTAAATTTAACATAACCAAAGCCTGTGCTGTCAAAACTCATAGGCAAACTGTTGCTTAGATTTATAAACGCATTGTCTACAACTGTGGTTTGATCTAAAACAGGAATACCTGCGCCGTTTGGTGTAATATTGATATTTCCGTTTGACTGTGTGGTAAACTGATTGTTGTTTAAATCTATATTATTGCCCAAACGTAATCCGTTAGCTCTTAACCCTGCGGAAGTTATTTCCATTGCGGCTGTTCCGCCCGCAACAAAGTTTAATATGTTTGAGCTGTTAGTAGCAGTTACTGAGGTGAGTTTGTTGGCTGAATAAACTCCATTGAAAGGTTTAGTTGCGGCTGCTGACCAGCCTTCTACCCTAGCTGTAGTAGAATTGTATCTAAGGTCACCATTTAATCCAACAATGCGCTGTGCTGTAGTGCCGTTGGGCAATTTTACAGCATTTGTTTTATCGACGATTAAATTTTTTCCACTAGCAGGAGTTATCGTGATATTAGCATTAGTAGTGTTTGCTATAATACTATTATTTCTAAACAGTATTTCTTCAGCTAGTACACCGCCTGTACCATCACCTTTTAGATTTAGATTACTGTTTGATAGCGTAGTAGAGATAAAATTATCCCGAACTCTGATATCTCCGTCAAAGAAAACATCTGCTGTCAGCGTGTTATTAACAGTCAATCGACCAGTGACTATATCTCCGTAGACATTTAAATTCTGTAGAATATCTGCTCTATCATTGAACTTAACTCGGCCAGTGCCTGCTGCTCTAAGCTCAACATCGCTGCTTGATAATGTAGTAAAAATTCTATTGTCAGTGAAATTGTAGTTTTCAAATCTAGCTTCAGAGCTGGCAGTAAGTGTTCCAGTTAGATCATAGGAACCTGTGGCCGTGTAGTTGCCAGTTCTGTTTATAGTACCTGTAACAGACAACAATCCGTTAACTGCTGTTGCTTTAAGAGCAGTAGTTCCTTGTACTGTTAGATCATATGTTTCAAAATTATTAACAGGTACAGAAATAATTCCGGCACCGTTGGCTCTAAGTTCTAGATCAGCATTTGAAATAGTTGTTGTGATAAAATTATCGTCAACTAAAACAGTGCCTGTGCTGATAGCATTGAAATTAACTCTGCCGACTGTGATATCCTGTGTAGTTAATGTACCAGTTACTGATAAATTTTGACCAAACACCACAGGGTTAGTGGCCATTACTATGTTGCCGCTGCCAGCAGCACGTAGTTCTAGATCGCTGTTGCTGTCAACTGTGGTTATCCTATTGGCCCGTAATCTAACGTTGGCTAGATCCACTGGCTGAGTGATACCATTACTCTGTGTTAATGTTCCTGTGAGATCAAAATCTCCAGTTTGTGTTCTATTACCAGTTTGTGTTATCAACGCATTGGCTAGATTTTGTACAGTTACATCGCCATTTATATTTGTATTAAGAAGGTCAGTGGTATCGTTTACAGTTAAATTATTAGAAATTGTTACGCTGTCAGCGATTAATATTTTACCAGTGCCATGCGCAGCAAGTTCTAGGTCAGCATTTGAAGTAGTAGTGTAAATGCTGTTGTCGTCTACTAATATTTCACCGTTAGTTAGGCGGTCCATTGATAAACGATTAACAATGGTTATGTCATCTACAGTCAGCGTGTTAGCGACTGTTAGATTTTTTGTTATTTGAACATTGTCGATCATCTCAACAATGTTGCCTGTGCCAGCAACTAGTTCTAAATCTGCGTTTGATGTAGTTGTACGTACAACGTTATCTGTAATATTGATTTCTGTAAATTGAGCAACTTCTGTAACTGTTAGATCCCCAACAAGATTTAGATTACCAGTCTGGAATGTGTTGCCAGTGCGTGTTGTTAACCCGTTATCTGTTATTGTTCCGTTGACTACCGTTGACTCGAGATCAGTGAATCCATCTACATTTAGATCTTGTCCAGATTGTAGAGAATCCTGTACTACTATCTTACCTGTGGCCGCAGCCGCAAGATCTAAATCACTGTTAGATAAAGTAGTCTTAACCTGATTACCTTGGATCTGTATATTGCCATCATATAAAGAATCTGCGCTGACTTGATTATCTACTGTTAGTGTTGGCGTTGAAAACTGGCCACCAATGAACAGATCGTTTGTGATAACAACATTGTTAGTTGGTACTGCTACTAGGCCTGCGCCCGCAGCGATAAAGTTTAAATCACTGTTAGAAGTAGTAGTCGAAAGTGTGTTACCAACTATAGATATATCGCCTAGATTTATACTTAGGTTGTTGAGATAAAAATCTCCGTTAAGATCAACATCGCCGGTCTGTGTTTTATTTCCAGTCTGTGTGATATTTCCAGTAATTGATAAGGCACCAACATTGTTAACTGACGTTACGTTGCTAGATCCATTAACTGTTAGATTGTTATCAATTGCCAATGGACTTATAGCATGTACAGTGCCTGCTCCGGCTGAAGTTAACTCTATATCAGAATTTGATACGGTTGTAGTGATTCTATTTCCGCTGACCTTGACATTATCTAATGTAAGATCAACCGCTGATAGATTCAACCATTTTAATAAGTTTGATCCAAGACTGCTAGTGTCAGTTACTTTAGGAAGTAGGTCGCTGCTGATCTCGGCATCAAACTGAACTTGATCTATGGTTTGATTTCCAACTGCTAGTGTTCCTTCGATATTAAAATCACCAGTCATTGATAGATTAGCATTAACTGTTATGTCTTGATCTAGATTTAAAATATTATTAATAGCATTGATGTTTACACTACCGCTGATACTTGATATGGTATTATCTTTGAATTTAATATTGTTAGCATCGACTTCTGTAGGTAATATTTTAATAATGTTAGTACCGTCAGAAATTATTATTTGATTAATGCCACCAACGTTTTGACCAATACCGTTCAATGTAACAAAACCTGTGGCTTGATCGACAAAGAATGCTTCTCCTACACGGAAGTTACCCTGTGCGTCATCGCTTTGATAATATATTTTTGCGGAGTTTAAAGGAACAACTTCATTATCTTGTATAGTTAATGTGGGATCGTTGGTTTTGATTAATCCCGATCCTATGTAACCAAAGTTGTGCTGTATCAAATACATGATAACAGCATCACCGTTGCCTTCTGCGCCTACATCTCCGTACACAGAAGCAGATCCGATACTTCTTAGTTCAGCACCAAATTTTACACCTTGGCTGGCAAACCCTAATGTTCCATTGGTAGCATATAGACCTTTGCTGGCAAAATATGTAAATGAGTTTAACCATTCAACTCGAACACCATTGGTCATGAACAATGCTATCGAACCTGGTACTATAAAAGTCACAGAGTGGAACAGCATTGTCGCTTGATTAGATGTTGACAGGACAACAGCCCCATCTACTAAGGCGCCGCGGCCCGCTTCTATCAAAGGAAGATTAGGTTCTGTTATTACTGTGATATTTTGCACATATGGCGATCTTGAAACTACATTAAACCCGGGAGCAAATCTAAAAGCATATCCTGTGCCTGTGCCGCTGTTGTAATAAAATCCAGAGACTGTTAAATCTGTAACTGTAGTTTCACCATTGAGCAAGAAAGCATCTTTGTCATTAGTTGCGGGCGTTGGGGTTATTTTTACAGCTCGTAAGCCTGTGCCTTTTACGGTTACACCCTGTGGCACAGTCATTGGGAATATTTCTTGATACTCGCCTGGTAAAATATAAACAGTATCGCCGCTGACACACTGTGACAGCGCATATTTTACAGAAGCAAATGGTCCACTAGGATGATCACCAACGTTGCTATTGTCTCCATTTTCAGCAACATAATATGTGTTACCTGGACGTGTGGCAATATTTGTAATACCGGGAAACGATAACGTAGGTGATGTTAGATAAAGACTGTTAACAAATTTAGTATGTAACTCTTTCCATTTTTTAGCCTGCGATTCGCTGGAGCCGCCGTCTACAAGTCCAGTGAATGTTATAGTAGATGCGCTGCCGGCATCTACGAAAGTCACAGGTGGAGAGTTGGCATATTCTCCATCTAATACCAGTGTATTGAAATTTGAACCAAGATTGTATGCGTCAGAAACATCTGGGATCAGGTCACTGTTGACATCAACATTAAATGACACAGAATCAGTATTTTGATTTCCAAATGTTATAGTTCCGTCAAAGGTTACATCGCCAGTTGAATGTAAATTTCCTCTAACATCAAAATTAGAAACAGTTGTAACTATTCCTGTACCATGAGGTCTAAGTTCTATACTAGCGTTTGAAACTACTGTGGATATAGAATTATCGTTGAACTGTAAACCGCTGGTTGTTTTTAAAGTGTCTGTGTTAATAACACTATTTGTAAAAACATCGCTGGGTAGATATGTAAACGTGTTAGCTACACCATCTATAACCCAATCATCTATTTGGAAGTAATTGTCAACTATGAGGTTTATAGTCCTCATAGAATTATTAACCGTGAGCTCACGTGTTACAGCATCGGTATTGACACCGAGTTTTCCTGTAATTACATCAAGATAAAGATTATTATCGCCTAGCTCGTTTTCAAAAACAAGATCAACCCCGTCTCTGACGAGATTGTCTTTGAGCATTGGCCCGGATATTCTACCTAGTTCTGACAAGATGCGCTCCTTACAACGTATTTATTGTAAGGGCTGATGCTTATTGATCGTAGCCCGTGTATACGGTTACTGGTTTTGTGTTTGGAACAGCTGAAAGGAATTTCAAATGCCATCCTGGTTTAGCGATCTTAACAGTGTAAGATCCGCCTGTTGCTCCTGGTACTGTTACAGTATAAGATTCTGAACCATCATACCCAGAACCCGGAGTGTTTATAGAAATGTAAGTCACTACGCCGCCACCATCTACTGTAGCTGTGCCTGTAGCTGCTACACCTCCCGAAGGAGTGGTAAATGTTACAGCAACGGGTGTCGATGGAGTTAGCCCTGTACCACCCGAATTAACCTGTACACCAACTACTATACCGGCCGATTCTATTAGATCAAAGTTAGTTCCGGAAATTTGTACTACATTTTCTACTAGAACCATCATGTTATCTACATAGTCTAAAGGATTTAGCCCTTGTGCTAGCCCAGGAACATAAGTTAATGGTTCACCGCTGATTGGAAAATATTTGCTGATGTCTTGATTAGTTTGTGTAATAGCATCCCAGTTGCCAACACCAAGGTCGTCCTTAATGACTTTCGCAGGACCTTGTAATCTTATTGGAAACCATTGTCCTTCAAAGAATGCTTCTAGACCAACAGCACGATTTGGCCAGTACACTGGAGTATCGGCAAACTCGTGATCAGCAGTATCGTTGGTAGTAAAACGCAACATCCCAGTCTCTTCGCTGCCTGTAAATGGTCTATTATCTATATCCCCTTTAGGCAAACGCACACTGTCCTGCGATGAAAATATCGCACGACCTGTTGGATATTTGACAATAAATTTAGAATCAGTGATGCTAAACTTACTAAGATTTTGTGTTTTAAGAAATTTCATACTGGTAATACGCTCACTGTACACACGATAGCACTATTCTGAGATGCTGATGCTTGTATACTATCGCCTGGGCCTAATACAACTCGTTCTGTATCAAAAAATACTGTTTCTCCACCTGGAATTGATAATTCTTTTATAATTGCGTTAACGCCAGCCGATGGAGAATCTCCAGCTTTTACTAGGTATACGTTTATAGAAACAGAATTTGTAGTTTCGTCAATAGGCGGTGTTGAATCTGGGCTCAGTATGTTACAGAAAATCATAGTAGTAATTGCGCTCTGTACGTTTAAATCGCCGGCATTGCCTGGGGCAGTAAACACCACTCCGTCACTTGTTGTTAATGTATAATTCTCAATCATTGCTGTTCCTTAAAATAAAATACTGTAGACCAGTGCTTTATGTTTACTTATTAGTTCATTTTTTACAGGATATGAAACAAGATCACCTGCGTTAAATTGAGTATTGTTAACTACCCATTGCTCCCACGCTATAGTCTGTGACTCACTGTTATAATATAAACCTGTTCCACCAGGAGTTAGCACGTCTACATTAGATGTTAACTCTCCTGCTGGGTTTTTGTATTCTATAGTTTCATCGTTACCAAAAATTATCGAACTGCCAGGTATGGCCGCCACTGGATCTAACGTACCAGTAGCATTAAAAATAGCAGCACGACTAAACTCAACACCTGCTGTGCCAAAAGTTCTTAGCTGTATATTTCCGTTAGTGTTGTTATTGGTAATTGCGTTATTTTGTACTTCAAGATCACCTAGTTCTATTCTATTGCTATAGAATGTTGTGATATCTTGATTGTCAATTACTACACGAACACGGCTTTCAGTTAATGCTAGGCTTCCGCCAGCTATCAACGAAACTGTAGGAATGCTGCTGTAAGCAGAACCAGCATCGACCATGTTAATGCCAGTGATCTGTTGGTAAGTATCATTCAGCGGATCAAGGTCAACTACTGCTACTGCTGAAGCAGTTATAGATCCTAATACAGAACCAAATGCCACTGACGCAGATTCGTAGTCATTACCAGAATTTAATACTTCAACTCCGTAGACACTCCATAGGATGTCAAAGGTTGCGTTTTCACCTAGTGCGTTTGCAGCTGTAGAGATATTGTTATTAGAGAGCGGCAATGTAACAAACTGTCCGCTGTTTATAACAGTGAAATCATCTATACCACCACCCGGCAATATAGCTTCAACTCGTATCACAGCATCGACCGCAGTTACGCCATCAGTGATAACCAACAGTTCACCAACAGCATAATCATTACCAGCTTGATTAATCTGAATATCTTGTATCTGCATCACAGCACGGCCAGTTGCGCCACCTGCGGTATCTTGTACGATCACAAACGTGTCGTCACGTCTAATTTCGTTGTCTGGTTCTCTGTTTCTAATAGCAAGGTCTACATAACGTTTGTTTGGAATATCGTCATCTGCGTTTACCTGTGCTTCGTAGTCTGTGGTACCTAGCACTTTAACTACGCCGGTGCCTGTACCAATAAGTGTTAAGTCGCCACCGTCAGTGGTTGCGTTTGTTGTTATCTGTCTAATTCTTAACGAACTGTTGTTATAGGAAATGTTTGTTCCTATACGTTCGATAATTTCCCAACCGTTTGAAAGCTCGTCAAATCTAATGCTTGGGTACGGATTCTCAAGACCAGGGGCATAGAAGCCCCTGTCTATTTCGATACCGGAGTAACCTTCAGTTACTCCGTCACCAGTTTCACCTTTGTTTAAAAGTATGATATTGTCTTCGATTTCAAGATTTGTGGCCTGTATATAAACTGTTTCACCTTCGACTACTAGGTCGCCAGTGACACGAACTGCCCCAATGCCAGCACCAGTGTCTAAAACAACTGTGCCGCCTCGGGAAGTTTTAATCTTATAATCACCACTGGTCTGTAGGACTTGACTCATACTTTAATTCCAAATTAGATAGCTGTTAGGATGATTTGATCACCTGATGAATCGTTGTCTAAGAACCAAGTGTATCTGTTACCACTGAAGTCGATAGCAGTACGCTTGTTTAAGTGAGCGATTCTTGTAGCAGAAGCATCTGGACCACCTGCTGTGTAACCTGTTAGTCTCATTTCGCCTGCTGCTGCTGGTGTGCCGCTTACTAGTTTAGCAACTTGAACAAGTCTCACAGTTCCGTCTGTTGTTAGACCCGATCCTGATACTGTAGCTTTGAATATTTTGCCAACATAGGCATTGTCAACACCAAGTGCTGCCCAATTTGTTGTGCCTAATGAAAGTATAACGTATGTTGAACCTACCGCGATATTTTCGTCTGCTACTGTTGATACATCAGCAACTAGATAACGGTGAGCACCTTTTTGTTTGATAATATATACATCGGTTTGATTTGAAGCAAAATATGCTTCGCAGCGGATGCCTGCTGCACTTACGTAAGTACCGAATACTTCAGTACCACGTACATCTCTTCGTACTGGACGTCCCATTGTTTTCTCCTTAATTGACGTTCTAGGTCTACGCGGTGGGTACCGCATAATTAACTTAGATACTTTATTTATCCGCGGCTTAACAATGACATTAGCTCAATCTTTTCCACAGTCTTTATAACTCTGTTTATTTCATCTAGCTCGTGTTGTGCCTTTTCAATATACCTACGCTGTTTGGTTTGTCTGTAGAATATTCCAGCTATTGAATAATTTTGAATATGTGTTTCTATGATGTTTTCTATTTGATTAACATCGTGTGAAAACATAGGAAAGCGTTTGCGCCATTCGCTGAATTTTTTTCTAAGTTCTGGAAAATCTTTATCGCTGGTTACTTCCATAGCGATATTTAAGTCAAACAAAAAGGCTCCGAAGAGCCTTTTTGCCAATCAACTAAATGATTACTTGAATGATACGCTAGTATCAGTGATCTCAACACGAGCCAAGTAGTCAGCAGCATTGCCAAGAGATGATGCAGTGTTTGTTAACTCTACATAACCGTATCTTGTCATGAAGCTTACGACTGGTTCGAATGTTGCTGGATCTAGCACAACACCGCTTGACATCAATGGGATGTATGGGCAGTAGAATGCTGGAGCATCGCTTTCGCTTGAGCCTTTGTAGCCAATTAGCACTGGGGCATCGTTTGTTGCGTATGCGTCAACATATACCTTCATTGCGCTGTTCAATGTACCAACAAACTTAGTGTTTGTAGGTGCTTCGAATGTACCTTCTGTTGTTCTTGCGAACGCAGAAGTTGTAGCACTTTGTAGGATTGTTAGGGCGAATGGGCTAACTACAGCGTAGTTACCTGCGCCACGACGTGTACGCTGAGCGATTAGGTTAGACTGACGATTGATTAGAACAGCTAGAGCAGCGTGTTCGTCACCAACGAAAGTAGCAGTACCTGAAACAGCAGTTTGATCATAAGTTTCAGTTCCTGTACCAGCTAGGGTACGTAGGGAACCAAGAACTTCTTGGTCAATTTCAGCTGTAATTTCTTGAGCTAAAGCAGCCATAATTTCTGCTTCAATGTCAATGCCTTGTTGAGCTTGAGCATCCTGAGCAGCTTCGAATGTCCAGCGAGCTGATAGCTTTCTGGTCTTAGCTTCTACAGTTTGTTTCAAGATTTGGATTGACATACGCTTACCAGCTACACCTTCTAGAGCAGCAGTTGTAGCCGCAGCAGCTAGAGTAGATGAGCTACCTGGAGCATTACCAGAGTAAGCAGAAGCGATCTTGAATGGGCTGAATGCCTCATCACCAGCTGTCACACCAGCAGCAGTGTCAGCATAGCGAACACGTAGGGTGTGGATCTGTCCAACTGGGCCTGTCATTGGTTGTACACCAACTAGTTCATTAGCAATGACTGTTGGCATTACACGTCTGATCACAGGGAGGATCACACGATTTAGGGTTGCAACGTTACCGGCAGAAGTAGCACCAGCAGTGGCACTCTCCGAAAGATACTTGCGGGTATTTTCAAGAGTTGTGGCCATCACTGTACGACGAGTTCCATTTAGGCCTTCTAAAAGTGCCTCTTTGGTTTCCTGCCAGCGTGACTCGAGTAGTTCTGACATATTAGTTCTCCTTAAACTTTAAGTCCCGCGAGCTTGCGGATTGTAAAAATCTCAGCGGTTTTTTCCTCTCCGCTGGGTTGTTGGGCCTGCTTGTTGCCTGTAATTTCTGTGCCTTCTGTTAGTGCCTTCTTTTTAGGAGCCTCGCCGGCCATTACGGCAGGCAAATATTTGTCGAATGAACCACGTAGTTTATCTGTTGAAACGGATTCCAACAAATCACTCATAACTGTTTTCTTATCTCCAGTTAGTGGGTTCAACAATTCGCTCATAATTTCTTTGCGTTCCATCACATCTTTAGCGATGCGGATTTCGCGCTCTTTGCTTTCAACAATGCGATCTTTTTGCTCTAGAGCTTTAGCAGCTTCTTCGAGTTCAGCTTCTTTGATCTTAACTACTTTTAATAGTTTAGATGTTTCGCTTTTTTCATTGAGCAAGCTGGATGCATATTCGCTAGCGAAAGATTCAAAAATTCTACGACCAAAGTCATTCTTGCGAGCCTGTTCAATGTCTTCTTTAAGCTGTGTCATTTCTGTTGTTAGCTTGTTGATAACAACACCTTCGATTAGCTTAGAAGCTTTTGTGATGAACTGTGCTTTTACTGCTTCGAATTTCGCTTTGCTTTCACGAACAAGTTTAACTTTTGTATCTACTAGGTCTTTCTTGTCAGTGTGGAATTCTGCGATTTCTTTAGCTAGAGCGCCTACAATGAAGCTCTCTAGTTTACCGAAATTCTCAGCAACTTTCTTGCGGTCTTCGTGTAGTTCTGAAAGTTCTGATGCTAGTTGACTTAGAACGAATTCTTCCATCTTCTTAGCGTCGCCTTTCATTTTCTTAGCGTATTTGGCTTTAGCTTCAACAAGCTGATTGCGATCTTCTGCTAGTTCAGCTAATTCAGCTGACAGGCGATCAGAAACCATTTTATCAAGAGCTTCTACCATTACGTTTTTGTCATGCTCATATTTCTGAGCAAATTCTTCACGAAGTTCAGCAGTAACTAGGTCACGGTTTTCTTGAATTCTGCTTTGCCAAGCGGATTCAATTTCCGATTTGATTTCTTCGGAAATCACATTGTTTTCAAATAGTTGTTTAACGATATCTAGCATGTGATTCTCCTACTGTTAATTGAGACCCTTGATGATTCTCATCAAGCCCTCTGCTATGTATTTCTGTGCCTTTGGATCGCCTTGGACTTCCCTTGCTATATTAAATGCCTTGTATCCACCTACTGTATTCATTAGATGTTCATAAACTGGTGTAGGATATGCTCCCGGGGCTGATGGTTGGGCAACGATATCCACTGTGATAATTTCAAAGTCGGAAACTTTACCGCTTCCGTCTTCGGCCACGTTACCGGAACCCCTGCTTGATACGCCTAATTTTACTCCGCTCTCCAACATGGTTTGTATTAACTGTCCCATAGGAGTTGGAAGTACTTTTAATTTTCCATATCCATTTGGACCTTCCATCCACATTTTTGTTATCATGTGGCTGACACGGTCCAAATTAATGCGTAAGTCAGCAGGATGATCAACCTCTCCCAGACATGAGTAGCCGCCGCCGATCTGTTCATTGATGGTTTTGACAGCCTTAGCAATTTCGGAGGAAGGATAGATTCTCTGATTAGCATTACGAATGTCACCTTGGATACAGATGCCATTCAAATGCAGAGTCTTCTTATCCCCTTCTTCTGTGCTTTCAAGGACTAGACCTGCTTGGTCAAAACTCAAGTGTTCACTGAGATAGTTTTTCACCTAAGGGCTCCGATTACTTGCCGCGGAATAAACTGGCTGTATTAGTTCCAGTTTCACCTGCGCCTTTCTTCTCTGCGCCATGTCCAGGTACTTTAGCTTTGAAAGCGCCTTTAGCAGCTTCCTTTGGACCGTTTACGCCGAGATCTTTTGTAGCTTTGTTTAATAGACCTTTGTCTGAACCGCCACCTTCGCCACCTTTAGCGATGTTAGCAGTTGTGCCGCCCATGTCGTTCTTGCCAGCTACGATTGACTTGGTGTTTTGACCATTGTCGCCGCCTTTAGCAAACTTGTCGTATGTTGCGCCACCGACTTTTTCTGTGTATTCACGTACTGTTGATAGGTCTTGGATTTGGTCAACGCCAGCATCTAGACTGTCGCCCATGCCCATTTCGTCGCCCATGTCGCCCATGTCATCGTGTTCTGGCTCGCCAGCTTCGTCTGACATAAATGCGTCAAATGCTGCTTGTAGTGATTGGATTTCTTGGCTTAGGTCTTGTACGTCGCCTTTAGTAGCAGGCTCATCGTTGTCGCCTTCTTCTTCGCCGTCTTCTACATCACCCATGAAGTCGTCTGTTGCGTCACCGCCTTCGTCTTCTTCACCTTCTTCTTCTTCACCTTCTTCTTCTTCACCTTCTTCTTCAGCTTCTTCGTCGATGTCTACGAAGCTTTCATCCATTTCTTCGTCATCTTCTTCTTCACTTTTAGAAGCTTCGTCTAACTCTTCGTCATCTTCTTCTTCTTCTTTAGAAGCTTCGTCGATTTCTGAGTCGATTAGGTTTTCGTAAATTTCACGTGATTTTTCTACCACGTAATCATGGAAAAGCTCTTCAGCTTTTGCTTGTTCGTTGTTGAGCAAAGACTCTAACATCTCTGCAATCTTGTTCTTGTCTGACATAATTAACCCTCCTAAATTGTATACAGGCTGTCGAATATATTTACTGCTAAGATAATATTTCGGTATTAAATGGTAGTTTTTTGAAGGTTTTTGATCAAATAAGTATCGACCCTGGAAATTCCTCTTGAATTTCCTCAAAAACCTTATGCTGAAAGTTCTGCGTTAAATTTCTTATATTATCAGGTACAAATGTATTTTTTTCTATTACTCTATGATAGTTAATATGCGGGAACTCTCTAATTACTTTTTCTGTTTGATTAGCCCAATTTCCATAGTAGGTAGCTGGTTCGCTGCTGCGTCTATAGTTTGGTGTGTCAGCGTAGACATTGTTAAATTTTCCTTCTACACCCGCATAATCAAAGCCAAAAATATAGATATCTGTGTATTGATGTGTGCTGGCTAACCAAAGTGCTGTGGGGCCAGAACTCCAGCCTTTATGTGGATTAAAGAATCTAAATCCCTGGAATTTTAACACTCCTTTATTAGGATTTGTCCACACCTCATGCTGCATCTGCCAGTGTGTTTTTTCTATTTCTTTGACCATTTTTTCGTCTACAGCGACCAAATAGTCAGGATCAAATTCTCTATACAGCGCATTACAGCCGTAGATTTTGCCAAACTTTCTTAGCTCATGTAGATTCAATCGCTGTCTTGTGCGACCGTTTCCTAATACAAATGCTACGGATTTAGGCTGCTGGAGCTGCTTCTTGGCCGGCTGGTGGTTGTCCATACATCAACTGTATAAATTCACGTTCAGCAGCCTGCTCGAACTCATGTGCTTCGGTTTGTTTGCGAAGCTGATTGATTTGACGCAGTGTTAGACGTACTTTTCTTGTGTCATCTTTTTCTAGGACCGACGTGTCTTTACGAGCATCATAACGTTTGTTATCTGTGTACTCGTTGTGTTGGTCGCTAAAATAAAAGAATTCTAAAAGTTTCATCTTGTATTTATATTTAGGCTGCTGGGCCAGCTGGTGCTGGTGCTGCTGCGTCAATGGCTCCTTCTTCTGGAGCAGCCGGAGCCTGTGCTGCTAGATCGTCCGGTGCCTCGGCATCCTGTGATGCTGCTTCTGCTGAGATATCGTTAGGTGTAACTCCCACTGAACGCATTTCTGTAGAAGCGTTCATAGCGATGCCTACAGCTGAACCATTTTCTTCTTTCCACATACGTTCGTTTTCTGTGATTTCTTCTTGGCTTAGTCCTAGGAATCGTTTTAGAGCAAAACGTTTGCTCATATAAGGAACTTCTTGTAGTGCTGCGAATGTCTGTACACGAGCGTTATCAAGTTCACTTTGACGATATGCTGCGAAGTTTTGTGGAGGATTAAATTTCAACTCAAACAACGAGTTATCAATGCTCACACCTGATTTAATTAACCAACGCTTGAATTCTAGATCAAACTCTGTAATTAAGTTAGTCTGTAAACGCTTACAGTATTCGTTAAATCTAAGTTCTTGTATGTAAGCAGTGCCTACTTTTCCGTCCGAGAAAGCTGCTTGACTATCATCAGGCATAGTAGGAAGGTAACTGCTTGGAATACGCAGAGCACGGAATAATTTGTTGGTAAAGTAACGTAGATCATCAATCTCGCCTAGATTTGTACCGCCTGGCAGTGTGTCAACTTTAGATCCACGACCTTCTGCTGTCTGCGGGAAGAAGTAGTCTTCTGATATGCTGAGAGGATTATAACTAGCGTCAATGACGTTTGCCCCGCCGCCTGTTGAGCTAGGAATACGTCTTTGATTTATTTCGTTTTTAACACGTTCAACAAAGCTCATGGCCATGTGTGCGGGCATGTTGCCAACGTCTACATAAAACACTCTGCGCTCTGGAGCACGTTGTACACGGTAGATAATAATAGCATCTTCAAGCAGTTCTTTCTGCTTGTAGACTTTGAATACTGATTCTAATAAACTGTTACCAAATGGATAGTTGTTGTCTAAACCTTCTGATAAACTTAGGTGTAAAACATGTTCTGCGTCTACAGCTAATTCATTTTGCTGTGTGCCAAATCTGCTGCCTGTCTGTTGCGGAGCAGATCCAACCATACCTCGTCCAAGTGATCCACCACTAACATAAGAAGCAGTGCCTGCCGGTGTGTTATGTGTATTAGGGTGCATGGTTGTTGCCACAAGATGCTGGAAGTTGATGTTTAAATCACGAATAACATACTGCTCGGGCTTTTTACCTTCGCTTTCGTTTACAATAATTTTAACTAACTTAGCGGTATCTATGTAAAACAATTTCTGTGTTTCTGGATCACGTATAAAGAAACAGTCACCGTATTTGAAGGCATTTCTAACTATACGGAACATTCTAGTTTCAAATTTTTGGAATCTAGACCATTTTTGTAGACCGTCTTTTAACAGCTTGACTTCTGTAGCTGTTGGCTGTCCTTTGAAATTAATTTGAAAAGATGTGTTGTTTTCTCTGTTGGCCTGTGTACAGAATTCGGCTAGAATATCTAACGCAGCATTAACTTCACTGTCCATGTCCATTGTGTCGTACTGCATGTAGCGTTCAACACGATTTGGTGTCCCTGCGTATACATCAGGCAAGAAACTTGAGTAGTTAGACTTAGCTGGGCCGGGACGAGAACCGTTGCCTAGAGGGCTAAAACTGCCGCCTTGTTTTCCAGTTGGTACCGGTGTAAAATATTTTTTCCAGCTCAAAATCTATCTCCTGTCCTTAGACACGGGCGGATGCCAGTGCTCTGACCTTAGCTCTTTCAAGATCTAATTCATCTTTGGTCAGAGATATAAGGGTCTTTACATTACTATTTAAGTTAACTACAAATTCTGCTGCGATAAATTGACCCGCTTTCATCATTAAACTGCTCTGTTGGGCAGGTGTTGTAACAGCTTCTTCGTTGTGTAGAACAGCAAGGGTTCCTGAACCAAATTGACGGAATAGATTTCCATATTCGCCCAGTGTACCTTTACTAAACGATTCACCGTTTATATCAAGAACTGGTCTAGTAGGCGGTAATGGTATTCTTGCGCCTTCTAGCCATGTGTCTGCGTAGGCACCGATTAGATCACCAGTCATAACTTTACTATCTTTAAGAGTTTCCATCAGTTGACGATTAGACTGTGGAGGGTTAGTTCCTGAAGCGATAGCATTTCCTGGACCCATAATACGATACACTGCTTTTACTGTGCCATCTTCATTTTCAATTTCAGCAGAGATATAATCATACGGATAAGCGCCATGGGATTTGTATCTGATTATACCGCTTATAGCAGCACGAATAGGATCACCTTGTTTTACATTAGGTTGATTATATTGCCCAGTCCTTGTCATCCTGTCAACAATACCAGGTTTTTTCCTCATACTGATAGTAAGTAGTCCATCAACTACAACAATACTGTCAATTTCCATACCATCTTTGTCAGCAGCCCGTAGATTTTTATAAAGATCTCCTCTGGCAATAGTTTTTCTTCCACCATTTATGTCTATCATTTCTACAAGATTTGATTTAGCTGGATCAGCGTTGCTTAACGCAGCCATACTTGGTAGTGCTTCTCTACGTCTTTCTAACGCATTAATATCTCTATTAATTCTGTCTGCCCAAACATTCCCCATAACACTATCGCCAAACGCTAATCTCACACCAGCTAATTTCACATATAGATACAATCGTTGGGCTAACATTTCCATTTGTCTTTTCATTATACTATTAGTGCTGTCATCGGAGAATACACTTAATATTGTGCTTATAGTATTGAAAACATTTAGAAAAAGTTTATTAAGACCTTTGCTGTAAGTTTCAATTTTTTCGTTAAATTTATATTTTGAAAGCATTACTCCTATCTGCTCAAAGTACGGAGTTAGGCGAATCATTACTTCGTCTTTGAATTTCCTAATAGTCACAGTCATTTCATTCATTGCTGCTGTAAATGCTTCTTGTTTATTCATTTCTGCGAGTATTTTTGCTATGCGATCTTTAACCTGTTGAGAGGTCATCCCGTTTACTGCGCCAAAATTATTAAGGAATGCTCTAACTCCTTCTGTCGATTTGACCATATCGTCTAGACCTTCATAATTTGTCGACGTAGCGTTAAGCTGATTTTTTAATGCTTCAATGTCTTTGTTGATTCCCGGTATATATTTTGCCATTATAACTTCAGAAGCCTTAGAAAACTCTGCTGGCGGTGTAGATGAATCTGCTAGAGCTAACAGCTCTTCTAACATCGCTTTACTGTTTGGAGAAAAAGTGCCCAGCTGGCGACCCAACACAGACATTTCTTTTTGTCCCAGACCAGCAGATACTACATAGTCTCTACCAGCTTCGCCAAAGACTGCGTCGGCTAGTGTTAATGCTTTTAACATTTTATTACGTCTGCTTTCGCTGCCTTGTTCCAGGCTCAATCTAAACGCATCATTTTTCATAGATTCCATGACGCCCTGTTGTTGCTGCTCATTGTTTTTACCGGTCATCATGGTTATCATTTGCTGATACTTTGTGTACTCAGCAAATGATTCTGTTTGTTTTTTATAAGCCATCTTGCTGCTGTCAGTGCTTCTAATGACATTAGTGTAATAGAACATGAATCGTTGACCAACATCGTCTACTGATAGTCCTAGATTTAATAAGTCCGATGCTAATGAATTTTTTCCTTCCCAGAGTACTTTGGTATATCTATTAAAGATTTTAGCACCTTGTGTTACAGTTCCTCCAACTTCGGCAAGTTTACGACTGTTTTGTGCTAACAGCGCAGCATAAGAATCTAAATCCATATGTGCTTCAGCTGCTGACCTTCTTAGTTCTGTTATGCTATTTCCAAAAGAAGCACCCACTTTAGAAGTCTGCTGTAGTACATCGTTCCATCCTTCAAATACCTGTACAGCAGTTATCAGTGCGCCAGCAAGTTCGCCCATAGTTTCTCCAACTATAGGTACTTTTTTTACAAAATTATTATTAAGTGCCGATGCCCATTCTGAAGTCTTGTTAGACCCTTTTTCCATCAAGTTCGCAAAGTCTCTGGCTGTGGTCCTTCCCCACTTTTCAACTTTGTTAGAAAGATTTTTTATCTTGTTGGATTCTTTTTTAATACCAGAAACAAAAGAATTTCCTGGACCAGCTCCGCCTCCACCATCATTTATTTCGTCTTCTAGATCACTAAATGCGTTCATTAGATCACGCATTGTAGATTCGCTAGCAGCGTTGGCAAAAATCATTTTGCCATATTGATCTGAAATAAATTCTACGGTTCTATTAGCCATGTATTACCCTATTAGATTACCTGAAAGTTTTCTAGTATAGTCTATTTGTTCTCTATGTAAAGATTGACGGTCTTGGGTCAGTTGTATTAGTGTTGCCATGTTAGTGTTAAATTCAGAAATCAAATCTTGTAGATTTACATTAGCGCCATTTTTAGCAATATTTTCCATTTGACTGATATCTAACTGAGCAGTGTCAGAAGGTGCTGCTCCCATGGTTCCTTTATTATATTTGTATATTTGTCTAGGATCTAAAACATTTTCATTAAATTCAAAACCTTTTGCTCTATAATCACCTTTGGTCATTTGGAAATGAAGATGTTTAGGAATAGCAGATCCGTCTTTGTTAGTTCCAGTGTTACCCATGAAACCAATCATTTGATCTTTTGTTACCTTCTGTCCATTGATAGCTTCCATGGTATCTTTGCCTCGATCAGAAAGATGCATATAGATCGAAGTTAGATCAGCGTCGGGGTGATATATCTTAACCATATTTCCCTGAGGTTTACCTGTATCATAGCTGGAAGATGCTATACCTGCAGCAATCGACCTAATAGGAATATCTGTGTCAGATTTATCTTTTGGTACTATGTCATTGCCATAGTGGTAATTGCCATTAGGGCCGTTTCTAGGTCCTACTCCGGATGTCATAACATAGTTTTCCATGTTAGCCATTGGAGTGCTTAGTCCTTCAAGTTTGCCTGAGCTGACTACTGTTGCTGTATCAGTTGTGACATTTCTACCCGAAGGAGTTACTACATTTCCTCCCGGCGCAGGAGCTGCCTGGGGTTTGCCTCCCGGTCCTGATACTATTCCGCCTTGAATCGGCAAGGCTTTTGCTCCTAGGAAATTAGAATCGCCTGTTATGCCTGTGACACCTAATGATTCTGCCCGTTGGACTCGTCTTGCTTTTGCCTGATTAACTTCAGCTCTTTCATCTTCAGGAGTTATTTTTCTGTCTTTATACTCACCTTCTTTGCTAAATGCTCTCATAAAAGCATATTTTGAAGTTATCATCATTCGTTCAAAAAAGTATTCTATCTCACTTTTAATAAACTCTGTGCCTTTTTCTGATTGTAGATTAGTGAAAAAAGAATCTATAGTTGGTAGTGTTATAGCTGCTAGTTTAACTAATGATTCGCCAAATTTTCCTAGCATTCCGGGAATATCGTATTTGCCTATCGCATCACTGAGTTTTCTAAAATAAGGAAGTAGTGCTATAATAAATTCTTTCTTAAACTCATCAAAGGCCAACGCCATGTCATTCAACAATTTTGTCAATGGACTTCGTTTCTTTGCTTCAGCATCTGCTGCGTCATAGGCATCAAGAGCATTGGCCACAGATGTTTTTCCATCTCTAGTAAATCTTATAAAACTTCCTGTAGCACCCGATAACGCTCTATTCAGTTCGTTGTTGCCGCCATCCATTTGAGAATAGACCTTTAGAATCCTGTCATTGGCCTTGACAAAATCTATAATCCCTGCTGCGTTATCTCCGTAGGCTTTTCTTAGTATAGGTTCAAATTGTTCTACAGTCACAGTAGCATCTTTGGCTTTTGCCAGAATCTCTTGCATAGATATACCTGACTTGGCGATGCTTTGTTTTAGTATTTGAGCCTCCATGCCAAACGGTTCCATGCCTAGTGCGTTGGCTTTATAGAGTTCTGCTCCTGCTTTTCCGTACAAACCTGTGAACATAGCCAACGCTGCGTCCATTTTAGCTGCTCCAAGTGGACCTTGTTTGATTTTTTCTCGTTGGTACTGTAGATCCTGTGTAGCCACAGCCATTTGTTCTTCAAGCTGAGCTGCTGTTACACCAGTGATCTTTGTTAATCTTTCTAGATTTAATTGATAAAATCCAAACTGTTTATTAAAATCAGCGTCAGATAATTTTTTTCTATCGGCTCCTCTCATAGTATTCTTCATGAAATTCATTTGAGCTTCAGAAACGTCCTTGGCACTGTAACCAATCTGTCTAAAGATTTCTCGACCAACACCGCCTTGCTTGTTTATAACTTCATTGTAGTGCGCAAAGTCTTCAGCACCTTGTGTAACTGTGCCGCCAAATCCTGCTAGAAATTCTGAGTTTTTGTTTATAATGCCTACAAAATCATCCAACGACAAGTAAGTCCTTGCCGCTGCTAATCTCATTTCTAAAATGCTGTTGTTAAATGTTGCGCCCGATCTGCTGGATTTTTTAAGACTTTCGTTCCAAGATTCAAATTGCTCTATGGTGTAAGATATCGTATCGCCAAATATGCCCAGCACTCTACCAAATATTGGTATTTCTTTTAAAACTTGATTGCTTAGTACACTGGTATACGAACTGATTTTATCATTACCCGCAGCCATAAGCCCAGCAAATGAACCCATAGCACCTACAACGTTACCTATCTGATCTGCTACAGCACCTGCGGCTTTGCCTAGTACCGAAGCCGGACTTACTGAGCTGCCCGGAGCTTCGGCGGGTCCGGAACTTGAAGAAGCATTAGACCTCTTCATTCCTTTGTTCATATTGTTTACACTACGAACTATTTCCTGTAAGGTAGCCTCACTGGCAGCATTCATGATTGTGCCGGATAATTGATTACCTAATATTTCAACTTTTGTATTAGCCATTGTGCTCTACCAATATTAAAAACACCAGAAATCTGCGTACATAAATAATTCTGATACTACTATTTATAGGTGTAAAAACATGCCAGATTTTGATCCAACTAATTCAGGAATTAGACAGAAGCTAGGAGAGGCCGTGCCCACGCAAGCTGCTGCCACTAATCCGTTGGCTTCGTTTTTTAGACAGCCAAAACTTTTTATTTCGTTGCCTAGCAAAGGCAGATACTACCCAGCAGGTTCTCTAGACACTACAGAAACAGGAGAACATGCGGTATTTGCTATGACAGCCAGAGACGAGTTAATTTTTAAAACTCCAGATGCTCTAATGAACGGTCAAGCTACTATAGAAGTAATCAAAAGTTGTATTCCAACTATCAAAAATCCATGGGTAATACCTAGCATTGACGTTGACGCTATTCTAGTAGCTATCAGAATGGCTACCTACGGCACAGAAATGGATGTAACCACAGGCTGTCCCAAGTGCGGAAACAGCAACGATTTTGCTGTGGACCTTAGAACAGTTTTAGATAAGCTAAATCAAATCACTATCACAGAACAGGTAGAGATTGGCACAGACATGCTGATTCATCTAAGACCGTTAGACTACAGTCAAATGACAAAGACAGCTTTAAAAACTTTTGAACATCAAAGAATTTTTAACATCGTCAATGACGAATCCATGACTGAGGAAGATAAACTTAAGATGTTCCAAGAAAGTTTTATCAAACTCACAGACATCACTATCGATTCGGCTGTAAACTGTATCAGTAAAATTGAAAGCTCAGCTGGCAGCACAGACAATCCAGTTTACATCAAAGAGTTTTTACAGAAAGCTGATAAGTCAGTGTTCCAAAAAATCAATGAAGCTATCAACAAGTCCGCTGAAAAAGGTACAATGAGCTCGTTTTCAGCTACCTGTCAAAATGCCGAATGTAAACATGAGTGGAATGTGAACCTTACTATGGATCAATCGGATTTTTTCGGTCAAGGCTTTCGCAACTAACAATCCCCGAAGTCCTAGCGGAGACGAAAGCCCTTGATGATCAAGCTAGGTCGATCAAACTTGAAGCTATGAGAACTGTTTGGTATATGCGTGGCGGTATTAGTTTTGCTGAAAGCATGAACCTCAGCCACGATGAACGTCAGTTAGTCAGTGATATAGTCAAAGACAACATGGACATAACCAAGCAAAGTGGCTTGCCCTTCTTCTAATTATCCAGCAGCGCCTGGAGCAGAAACCTTCTTCAGCATGTTCATGACCTTAGTTGTTGTCTGAGGATCAGCTTTTATCAATGCTGTGAACGCAGTTGCCAATGCCTGCTGTTGTTTCATAGATAGATTGCCACCGGTCATAACAGCTTTAACAGAAGTCTGTAGTAGACTTGGATCAACACCTGGTAACAGTTGAGCCATTTGTCTAGCATTTAGAGAACCTTCAACATCGCCACTGCCACCATCAGCTCCGCCGAGGCTTCCTGTGTTACCGCCAGCTGCCTGTGAAAAGCCCTGAGCAAATTTGCCCATCATGCCTTGTTTTGGTTTGTCTTGATCTAGACCCGGAGTTGTGCCTGAAGCACCTGTGTTGATGTTCTGACCTGCGCCTAGCTTGTAACTATCTTGTACAGCACGTAACAGTGCTTGGTCAATGATAGAACTTGGTAATACTTTTACATCGCCTTCTTCATCTAGTTCCATGTTTTCTAGATCTAGATTTTCAAATGCTTTACCAAACTTGGCTTTAGCTGCTTTAAACCCACCACCTGTGGTTGCGCCTACGCCCTGTTTGGCTTTGAGTTTAGCTTTAAGATCAGCTTGTGGATTTGCCGGCGCAGCAGCAGCTGGCTCAGCAGCAGTAGCGGCAGTTGAACCGCCAACACCTGCCAGTGATTTGATCCTTGCCAATGGATCAGTTGTTGTGCTTGGTACACCTGTTGGCACTGGATTTCCACTAGGATCAGTAACGCTGACATTGGCTTTGGGCGCAAATCCAGCAGGAGTATCTGCGGCTCCGCCGCCCGCGGCAGGAGTTTCTCCACCTGGTGGTACTTCGATATTACCAGTAGGTTCGATTTTTTGTTGAGCATCGCCACCGGCAGCAGCTTTTTTCTGTGCCATCCTGTCGCGGAATGCTGAAATGTTTGAAGAACCTTTGCCTAGAACTCCTGTTGGAGCACCAGCGTCATGACCTGCTATAATCTTTTCTACGCCCTGTGTAGGATATCCACTTTGTTGTAAGAACATCATCAACGCTTCGGAATTAGGTTGTTGTCCTGTTTTACCTAGGTACCTATTAAACTCTTTTCTAAGAGCAATAGCATCGTTACCAGCATCTAATACACCAGTTGATTTACTGTGTCCTAGCTTAGACGCTATTTTGCGTCCAGCACGACCAAATACTCCCATACCTGCGGGTGCTTCGTCAAGTTGTTGTAATTCAGATTCTGTTATAACGTCGTGGATTTTCATTTGTCAATTCCTAAAAGCGATATCTTATTTATTCTTATAAGAGCGAGACAAGCTCGCTCGTGTTTTTCGCTTTCGCTCAAACACTTTTTTATTTCTTAATATTATTTAATCTTAGATGCGAAGCATTAAGTATTATCTAGATTGTTCAGTCACACTTAGCCCGTTGCCGGGCTAAAAAAACTGAGCATTATCTGAGTTGCACAGTCACACAGCAGTAGAGCATTACAGAGGCGGTTGTCCGGTACCTCGAGCTCCGTCTTATCACAACGGCGGTATACGCAAATCTGCTATCACTAGCGTATACGTAGGGTTTTTCTCCCTTCTTTTTGCCTATATTAACTCCGTTCAAACAGCAAAACCGCAGGCGAATTTGCGATCGTGGTCCTGTTAAGGATACTTGCTGAGCACTTTTAGCGGCGAAAAGATTTCCGTCCCTCTTGTTATCGAGTTGTCACTGGGCGCACGATGTTAGCCTGCGCTAGCTAAAAATCCGCTTTTATTTTGCCTTTTTATGTTCTTCTAGACGCTGTCTAAGTATGTTTGAGCCGCCAACTCTGACGTTTATAATGCCATTATAATAGTCATCTGTTTCTAAAACTCTGCGCTCGAACTGCTCTCTAGCTTCAAGATAGCTCATTTCTGCCTTGGATTTACAAAGATAAAGTATTTCTCTAGTGAAGTTTTCCGGACCTAATGCTTGGACGTCTGCGTTTAACCTATCAGATGAGCCGAAATAGTCGCGCCAATCGCTTTCTACTACAGATCTTCTTTTAAGTTTTTTGCCTTTGAGTGGAGGTTTAGTACGTTTGAATTGTGCTAGTTTCTTGCCTATGTACTTTTGCCCGGATTTAAGATTCGTGATGAGATAAACAAAGCCAATGTAGCCTTCGGGTATTTCTTCTACGGGTTGATTTTGATATGTCCAAAGCACTCACTTAGTTATTTTTGGTGGTCTGCCTAGTTTGCCTTTTCTGGCTGCTTTACGTTCTTGCCTTTTGTTTTGTATCTCTACTCGCCTTGTGCTTGCCTCATTGCGTATTTCTGAAAGCCAATATCGTGCCTTAATAGCTGCTTCGTCTGAGCCTCTGTATTCAAAGCGTTCCTGCCACTTAAAGTATTCTTGGAACGCTTTGATCATTCGATCGTGTGTTTCTGTGGTCATCCTACGATATCAATGTCATTACTGTAACTAGTAAAGCCATTTTCCTTGATAACTTTAAGAACTTGATTTACACGGCTGGTCAAATCATCTCTATGTGAAATCAAGAACACATTCTTATCACGCTCACGTGTCATTTTCTTAAGAACCGCAATAGAACTTTCAACACCGCTGGCATCCATGCCTGAATCAACAAGCTCGTCGATAAACAACAGATTAATACTTTGGTATAGATTCTCCCAAACATCGCGGAATGCCCAGCTCATGCTTAGGATCAATCTATTGCGCTCACCTCTTGACAGATTATCAAAGTCTAGATCTTGTCCTAGCTGTGTGATTATCACAGTTAGATCGTTTTGGAACTCTACAGTATGTGGCAATCCGATGCGATCTAGATAGTAGGTTAATCTAGTATTGAGATAATTTAAGTTTTGATCAATAATACGTTTACGAACAAAACTGTCTTTACTGGTTAACAGCTTATGAAGGAACTCTTGGTGATCCTTAACACGGGTTAACTCATTGATTCTACCCCAATCAAGTTCCTGTACTGCTGTGTTTTTAAGTTCTTCTATCTGATCTTCGTAGGGATCAGCTTCAGCTATCTTGTTTGCCAGTTCTTTTTCAAGACCGCTAAGAGTATTCTTGTGATTATAAGCATCATCGATGCTGTCATAATGTACAACTGGCTGATCTCCTACTTCGCCTAATAGGTCTAGTGCTTCTTTAAACGCAGTAATTTCGTCTTGATGCTCAGTAATACTTTCAGCGCAGTCACTGACCTGCTTGTTTTTAACAGTCAGCATCTCTTCGTGCTTGGTATCGTGTATGTCTTGACCGCAGCTATGGCACTTGTGTTCGGCCAATAGTGCTAGTTCTTTGTTAAGCTTCTCAAAGTTCTTTTGATCTTTATCTAACACAGCATTGCTCTTAGCGATTAATGCTAGAATGTTGTCTACTTCTTTCTTTTTCTTAGTCCATTCACTGAGATCTTTTTGTTTTGCGATCTCACTGTCAATATCAATAGTGCTTAGAACACGTATATTTTTTTCTAACTGTAGAATAACATCGCCTTTGGTAGATTGCCACAGGCGCTGTTTACGTTCTAGACTTTCGATGCTCTGTTGTACTTTTTCGTTTGATATCTTTACAGTTTCTAATCTAGTAGTTTCTGTTTGGATAAGATCTTTAGAAATACGAATAGAATCTTTTAGCAGTTCTGCTTTTTCGCTTAGGATAGTTATACCTAGTAGCTGTTCTATGATAGCACGTTGATCGTTGGCTTTCATAGACAAAAACGGTTCAGTATACGTGTTTAGTGCCACAAGATGTTTAAACATTTCGTGACTCATACCAAACAGACGTTCTATTTCTTTTTGCGTTTCTCTGCTATCGCCCTGACTTTCGTCCTGATCGTCAGTTTCCATAGTTTCGCCGTTGACAGCAAACTTCAATAGGTTGGGCTTGCGTCCACGTTCGATATGATATTCTACACCGTCCTTTTCAAAGGTCACGGTACACAGCATGCCTTTGCCGTTGATCTTGTTAACAAGATTATCTTTTTTGATGTTAGTTAACGCTGTGCCGTAGATAGCATAGCTCAACCCGTTAATGATAGTAGTTTTACCTGTGCCATTACGAGCTCCGCTGTCATCTCCGCCTAGATCTAGGTTTTCGCCTAGCACTAACGTTAGTTGCCCCTTGTCAAAGTCTATGGCTTGGGTCTGATTGCCCACACTCATAAAGTTTTTAACTGTTAGATTTTTAATTTTTATCATAGATGATTATAGATCTCCAACAATAGATTCTTGTCGTAGGTTTCTGAGTCAATAGATGTGATTTGATTGACTACGATAGTGTCAACACTTTCAAATTTAATATCTATAGGCTGTGCTGTAGTTGCGTCAATCTCTGCTTTCTCTGGGATTAACATCAATTCTCGCAGATTATACTGCGGCATAAATGTTTCTTTGATGAAGTTTGCTTCTTCAAATGTAATGGGCAGGTCGATCGTAACACGACAATGCATCTTTTCACGTAACAATTGATCCGGCTTGTCGATGATTTGACTGAGTCTATAGGTTCTATAAACAGGCTGACCTGGCCATGTCTTGTATTCTGGAGTACCGCCCCATTCTAAAATCATCATACCTCGATCATCATCGCTGGCATCTGCGTAGTTGTGCGGAAACGCATTACCGATATAGGTAATGTTGCCTTTGGTTTGGCGCTTATGGAAATGACCGCTGAACACATACTCTTGATTTACAAAGTGTTCTGATTGTAATTGTCCATGATCGGGCATCTGTACCATTGCGTTCATATAGAACAACGGTAGTTCTAAGTGTGCGAACACATAGCGACTTTTAATCTTAGGTACAGTTTTCCACTCATCACCTACTAGCCAAGGCATGATAGTAACATCGCCTTCTGTAAGCGTTTCTTTGATAGGAACCACGTTTGGAAACAGGCGCATAAACTCGACAGAGTTGATTTCACGTTTGTCTTTATAGAACAAATCGTGATTGCCTAGTATAAAATATACTTTTTCAAAGCTCTGACTTAACCGTTCTAGATTTGAAACAGTATAGTTCATAGTACTAACATCGGTGGTCGCACGATTATGATGCCAATCTCCTAGGAAAATGGCAGTTTCGCAACCTTCTGCTTTGGCTGTGTCACAGAACCAATTTACAAAATCTTCACAGTCCTGATTGTGTGTTCGGCTTCCTGACTTAAGACCAAAGTGTATATCTGTAAAACACGCAACTTTTTTGAATAACGGCATTATGAGTCTCCATGATTATTATAGGCATATTTCATATGCTGTGTCAATCATCAGTTCCCCATTCTGTAGCAGCTGGCAGCGTTGTTATTACTGCGGTTGCGTTAGGATCCTTGCCACTGTTCTGACGAGTCCAACTTGGATTCATACCGTTCATTTCAAGGATATCGTCTCGAATGTTTTGATTGCGTTTTTCGATGTTGATGATGCGAACAAAACTATTGGTAACAGCAGCGGTATAGTAGGCAAAAGGATTATTAGATTTGCTTTCATCAAACTGTAGACCAATTTGTGTCAGCTGTAGAATAGCCTGCCCCTTCATCTCGTCGTTATAGGTGTAGCCACGGACGTTGCCACGAGTGGCATATCGTTCGCACAGCTTGATAAACATCCTAGCTAGGTTATCGGTCATTCGCCCGTGATCCTTGCTAAAGTGTCCATTTTGTAATCCGCCCTTCCAATGACTCTTTCCTACACAGATCAAGTTGTCATTCTCGTCAAACTTCCAATGCTGGAATGGAGGAAAGTTAACTTTCTCGTGACTGTCAGCTGTGCTTTTGACAGTCTTCTTGCGCCCAGGTGCTAATGGAATATGTTCCCAACTGATAATTCTAAAAACTAAATCAGTTTTGGCAACTTTTTTATAATCAACTTCGTAGTCTTTAGCAGAAGGTTTCTTTTCAGTTAGCTGTGCTCTTTGGTGTGCTTCTTTGCTGAGTTTGGCAGCTTTGTTACGTTTAGCTTCTGCCACAGTCCTGATGTTAATTTTTTCTAAACTAGGCAGAATTATGTCATAATCAGCGTATTCTGGCTGTGTATAAGAACAATAAGTGTTCTTGCTGCGGTGTATTTCTAGTAATAAATCTTTGTTAGTTAGGTACTTTATTTTCGGTTGTATGGTCATTAATGGTTCCTCAGAATACTTATATAATAGCACATTTTTAAGGAAATAAATAGACTAAAGGATACCAAAATATGCCATTACCGACCAGTGCGCCGTCAGCGGCAGGCACAACAACAGTGATAAACAATGTTCCTGGAACCTCAGGTTACACGGGTTCCTATACCTTTATTGATCCGGGAGGCAATTATCCTCAAGCAGCTCTTGAAGCACAGGTCAATAAAACTGCCGGAGGTATCGGCAGTAATAATTTGCAAAAACCAAAGAAAGGCAGTGGCTTTGGAGTTAATTTACCAGACTTTTCTGGATTAGATAGAGCACTAGGTGCGCTCGGTGCGGCTATCGCTATTGGACAGACAATAATGAGTATTCCATCTATTGTCATGGGTACCATTAATAATTTTAAAGCAATAGGAAATAATCTTTATAGAACACTTGAGGGTGTTTTATCGATACCTAGTCAGCTAGGACAATCAGCTAAAAACGCATTTAACCCAGAGTATTATACATTTTCTGATAAAAATAATCAAGATTGGCGTGTGAGAATTAACACGAACTTTAGTATATTGTCAGGTGGCAGACTGGACCATCCTTTCGAACTGCTGAAAAAAACAAATGGTATGGTATTTCCACTAACACCGAATATCACAGTAACACATAAGGCATCTTATACAACAGTTGAACCAGTTCACAACAATTTTGCTTTTCAAGGATATAAATCCAGTAACGTAGATGACATCACAATCAGCTGCGACTTTCCAGTTAACTCGTATTATGATGGACGATATTGGATAGCTGCTACAAACTTTTTAAAAAGCGCAACAAAAATGTTCTACGGCCAAAGTTCTCCTCAGGGTAATCCGCCTATAGTCTGCCAACTGAGCGGATACGGAGCACACGTTTTCAATGACATCCCCGTAGTGATAAAAAGCTATCAAGTTGAACTCAAAGATAATGTTCAATATAAGATGATCGGAGCAACAGAAGCTATGGGACTTTCAAAGGACATGGGAAATTTTGTAGCAGATAAGAATGTCACATGGGTTCCTATGAACAGCACAATAACTGTAGTTGTTTCTCCAGTTTACAATAGAGAAAAACTAAGACAGTTTAGTTTACAAGATTATTCCGCTGGCGGCACCAAAGGAGTTCTATAATGGCAATAACTGAGTACGGAGTATTATCACCTTGGTACACTACTAAGATGAACAGAAATTATCTAGAAGAATTAAATGTACGCTCTATACCTTTCTATGAATCAGATGAGGACTATGTTATAGAACCTCAGTATAAACATCGTCCGGATCTAGTTTCTTTTGATGCCTATGGTGATACCAAACTATGGTGGGTCATAGTTCAACGCAACATAGATATTTTAAAAGACCCTATCTATGATTTTGAGCCAGGAGTTACTATAAAAATCCCTAGGAAAGAAAATGTTCTACTAGCGTTAGGATTAACATAATATGCCAGTAATATCTTCTACCCCAAATGTTCTTTACGACAACGCATTGTTAGCACAGGCAAAAAGCCTTAATGCTCAAATCCAGGGAAAATTTCCTAACGTCAAGGAAAATGTATTAAAGAAGTCCCCGTCGTATACACCATTATTTTCTATATCGGCATTGACCAAAGCGCAGGCTTCTAGTCAACAATACAATTCTGCGACAGAAAACATAGTACTAGGTGAAGCAGGGTATGTAGGAGCAAAAGATCCTAGGGGTAGAGGAAATCGAGTATCCACTGCCTATGGCATACCCGAATATTACATCAACAATTTTGAAATGACTTCCTTCGGCACTGTAAGCCAAGGGTCGGGTCCGCAGACCGCAGCAATTTTTAAATTCGAAGTTTTCGAACCATACAGCATGGGATTATTTTTACAGAGTCTACAAAAGGCTGCTCTTAAAGCTGGCTGGGCCCAGTATCTAGACTGTGTATTCCTTTTGAGAATCGACTTTGTTGGCTGGACAGAATCTACCGATGGAGCAACTCTTGGAAGGTTTGGTAGTAACTTGCCGTTCTCGTCTGGTCTATTGGCACAACGAGTTTTTCCGTTCAAGCTGAGTTTTGCGAAATTTAAAACCAACGAGTCAGGAACAACCTATCAAGTAGAAGCTTACCCAAGCGGCCTTACTGCCAGCACAGACAACGTAAAAGCACTAGTTAGTTCGGCGTCACTATCTGGAAGAACAGTTGGCGAAGTGTTAAAAACTGGCGAACACTCTTTAGAAAAATGGTTAAAAACACAACAAAAAACAATAGAGACACAGGGGCAAGAAGCCAAACCCGACGAATTTATAATCGAGTTTACTGATGGTCGAGGACCAAGCACAGACTTAGCAAATTCGTTTTTTCCTAAAGGTAATCGAGACACGTCTACATTTACTCCAGTACAGATACGTAATCAAAGTTTTCAAAATGATCCTATAGCAATAACTCCGCTTTCATTTAATTTTCCATACAAAGAAAAAAATCCTCATGATATTATTAAAGTAATAGAAGAGGTGATGTTAAATTCTGACTATTGTATAAACAATCTAACCAAACCAGATGCGGATGGATTTATAAACTGGTTTAAAGTTAATCTTGAAACTAGGTATGGAGATCTCGATCCAGTTAGAAACACACATAAAAAAACTTTCGTCTATTGGATTACAGAATACAGAGTTCACTCAGATCACTTCCGGCCAGCAAACGCAACTCCGCCGAGTACAACGGAGTTATGTAAAAAAATTGTCAAGAAGTATGATTTTTATTACACCGGACAGAACGATGATGTATTGAAATGGGATTTAGATTTCAACATGGCATTTTTTAAAGCAGTGCTAACAAAACCTGCTGAGGCTACAATAGCCAGTGATCCTGCTAAGGCTTCTGCTGCTGATACTGTTGAAGTATATAGAAACGTTCCTGGTGAAAATTTTGATCAACTGTTTAGAGTGACAGGCGCAGCAAGAGTTATGAGATCAAAAGACGCTTACAAATCCTCAGGTAGCGGAGTAGGAGCAGATATTGAATCTGTTAAAATAGCCAAGAGTTTCCAGGAGTCTTGGAAAGACAGTACAGATCAAAATATGATCAAGTTAGACATAGAAATAATAGGCGATCCTTATTGGTTAGCATATTCTGGAGTTAGAAATCAAAATTCTATACCCACTGAAAAAGGATCAATGATCAACATTGACGGAACTATGGCGGTGGATAGTTCAGAGATTTTAACATTTGTGGGATTTAGAACACCTATAGATGCTCCTGCTAACGGTAGTTTATTTGAATTTCCTAACAGCAGCTATAGTCCCTTTAGTGGAATCTATAGAATAGTCAAAGTAGTTAACACTATTAAGGACGGTCATTTTACACAAAAACTAACAGGATTTAGATTAATGACGCAGGAAGCATTGACTGATCCGGTGATAAACTCTCTTACATCAGATCAAAATCTTTCAATGTATAAAGATACAGGCGATGCTAAAGCTAAAACTGACGAAGTCGACAAATCAAATGCATCTACTCCTACTGCTACAGTTACATTGAATCCTGTACCGGCACCGACCGTGATAACAGGAACTCCTATAGAGCCAATGAATGGTCCGCAAAATTCTAACTTTAAAGTCCAACCAGTACCAACAGCAAAGGTAGTCCCAACGACTCCGAATTGAGAATAACACATGTCAATTGAAAAAATATCTAGACGACAAGACAGCGATACTAAAGTTTCCGGGCTTAAACTGGCTAAGGTTGTTGGCCACGGTGACAACAACTATATGGGGACTTTGTTTGTTTCTTTAAAAGGAAACGTCAACGACGACTTTGGTCAGCAATCTCAGGCTATACCTGCTTACTATTGTCCTCCATTCTTTGGAGCAACTAACATTGCCTATAATGGAAACAATACAGGCAATGATGCTGCGTTTAACGACACACAAAAATCTTATGGAATGTCTTTTGTTCCTCCTGATGTAGGAGTAACTGTACTAGTGGGATTTTTAGAAGACACTGGACAATGTTTTTGGCTGGGGTGTGTGCCTGATATTAACACTAACCATATGGTTCCTGCTATCGGTCTATCGGAAGCAGTTGACGCTTCGTCGAAGGTAAGAAGCGAGTACGGTGCTGGTTTACCTTTACCAACCGCAGAATATAATAAGAATATCAATGCGGCAAAAACCACAGGCGTCAAAGATAATATTAAAAAACCTGTCCATCCTATCGCTGGATTTATGTTGGCACAGGGACTGATAAGAGACTACGTTAGAGGTCCAGTTACGTCTAGTATGCGTAGAAATTTTATTTCTAATGTCTATGGAATTTTAACCCCTGGCCCGTTAGACAAAAGAGCAAACGCTACAAAAAAACCCGCAGGCAGTGCTGAAAATCCCACAGAACCTGTAGCAGTAAGTAGAGTAGGCGGAACACAGTTTGTCATGGACGATGGCGATGATCGATTCGTTAGAAAAACTCCCGCTGGAGATGGCCCCCCAGAATATGTACCCGCCGGTTCTGGAGATTCTAGAATTCCAATCAGTGAATACTTCCGTGTTCGTACAAGAACAGGACATCAAATTCTTTTACATAATACAGAAGATCTAATCTATATAGGTAACAGCAAAGGCACTGCGTGGATCGAATTAACCAGTAATGGTAAAATAGATATCTATGCCGCAGACAGTGTTAGCATACATTCAGAAGGCGATTTTAATTTACGTGCTGATAGAGATTTTAATATTGAAGCTGGAAGAAATGTTAATATTCGATCAGAGAAAAGTCTGTATGTAGAGTCGGGAGAAGACTATTCTTTGTTGATAGAAAAAGACAGCAAACTAAATTACAAAGGAAAGTTAGATCAAATAATAGCCAAAGATATTACCATGTCTTATCAGGGAAATTATGCGGTCAAGGTCACTGGAGATCACAAAATAATTGCCACTGGTGATATCCACACCAAGGGTAAAAATACTTTTATACAGTCCACAAACGACAGCAGTATGTTAACAGGTGCTAACCATAAAACCACAGCAGCTAAGATATACATGAACAGTAGCATGGCAGCGGAACCTGCGAATTCCGCAGTGTCTGACCCAGATGAACCAACAAAACTAGAGCTTAGAGAGAATGATGTTGTTGATGCTACTCAGTCGTGGTCCGGGTCTGGATATCAAGCAACGGCACCTTTAAAGAGTATAATGAAACGCATACCTATGCACGAGCCATGGTATGGTCACGAAAACACAGATCCTGAAAAAGCAGGTCTGGAATCTACAGACAGAGATGTCTAAGGAGTAATAAATGGCTAATAGAATCTATAACATAAAACAAGTCGACACAATAAAAAATTCTGAAGGGCAGTCAAATGTTGGACCTTTTCTTTATAAAGGATTTAACTCTAGACGAATCAAAAGCAAGTTCAAAGAATACGATGTAGACCTAGTCAAGCAAGATCTTCTAAATCATTTCAACATCAAGCGAGGAGAAAAATTAGAAAATCCTTCCTTTGGTACTTCGATATGGAACCTGTTGTATGAGCCAATGAACGATGACAATTTAAGGTTAATTAGGGAAGATGTTGAAGCAGTATTAAACAGAGATCCTAGAATCTCTATAAACAACATCAAGGTTGATCCTTTAGAAAATGGGGTCCGAGTTGAAGCTGATCTAGTTTACAAATCAATAAACCTACGAGAGAAAATAGCGTTTGATTTTGACAACAAACAGCTACCGCAGAAATAAATGCGCACATTATAAAACCAAATAAATAGTGTACAGGAAAGAAAATGACCACAACGACTAGACAAAATAATTTAATATTAGCAGAAGATTGGACTAGGATCTATCAGACTTTTAAGAATGCTGATTTCAAATCCTACGACTTTGAGAATCTTCGCCGTGTAATGATTGAGTATCTAAAGGAAAACTATCCTGAAGATTTCAACGATTATATTGAAAGTTCTGAGTATGTGGCTCTAATCGATCTGATAGCTTTCTTAGGTCAGAGTTTAGCTTTCCGCATTGATCTTAACAGTCGCGAAAATTTTATAGAACTTGCTAGCAGAAAAGAATCTGTGCTAAGACTAGCACGTATGCTCAGCTACAATTCTAAAAGAAACATTGCTGCGTCTGGACTTTTAAAATTTGATTCTGTTAGCACTACTGAAAATCTCTATGACAGTAACGGAATAAACCTAGCCAAGCAGACTATTCAATGGAACGACCCTACAAACACTAATTGGTACGAGCAATTTATTGCGGTGTTAAATTCTGCTATGGTTCCATCAGTGGAGTTTGGAAAAAATCAAGGCGAAAACACAGTTGATGGAATAAACACAGAGCAGTACAGATTTAATTCTCTTACAACAGTAACTCCGGTATTTTCTATATCGAAAACAGTAGCTGCTAGGGGAATGAAGTTTGAAGTAGTTAGCACTTCTATCATTGGTTCGGAGGATATCTATGAAGAATCGCCGATACCTGGAAATCAACTAGGGTTTTTATACAGACAAGATGGTAAGGGAAATTCTAGTAATAATACAGGGTTTTTCTTGATGTTCAAGCAAGGCTCGTTAGAATCTGCTGAATTTACTATGACTCAGCCAACTACTAATGAAATCATTGGTATTTCAACACTTAACATTAACAACGATGATTTTTGGTTGTACACATTAGATGGTAATTCTTCACCTTCTATTGAATGGAAAAAAGTTAGTTCGGTGTATGGTAACAATATCATATACAACAGTATTTCTAGCAACGACAGAAATGTCTACTCAGTGATAACAAAAGCCAACGATGCGGTTGATCTTTTATTCTCTGATGGAGTTTATGGAAATCTTCCTCAAGGTTCATTTAGAGCATATTACAGAGTTTCTAATGGTCTAGACTATACTATAAACCCTACAGAAATGAAAGGAGTAACCATTGAAATTCCTTATACAAATTCTGTAGGAGCACAGCATACTCTGTTTGTGACGTTGAGTTTGAATTATACAATTGATAATTCGTCTCCATCGGAAACTGTCGAATCAATAAGAGCAAAAGCACCGGCGCTGTATTATACACAGAATCGTATGATCACTGGAGAAGATTATAATCTTGCTCCGCTTGGCAGCAGTCAAGATATATTAAAAGTCAAAGCAGTGAATAGAACTTCTAGCGGAATTAGTCGCAACTTTGACATTGTGGATGCCAGTGGAAAATATTCTAAAGTAAATGTTTTTGCTGACGACGGGTATGTCTACAGAACAGATAAAGAAAATGTCTTTACATTTAGATACACTAACAAAAATACAGTATTAAATTTTATTAGAAAAGTTGTTGAGCCAGCACTAGAAAGTTTTTCTACCTATAATTTTTACGTAACTAATTTTGACAAAATTGTCACGTCAGATGTTAACGTAAAGTGGTTACAGGCCACAAAGGATGTTAACGCTTCGACTGGATATTTTGGAAACTTCTTTGATAGCTTTCCTATTAAGGTAGGTAGCTCATACACTACCAGCAACTTAAAATATGCCGAAGTTGGAGCACTAGTTAAATTTGTTACAGACCCTAATCTATCTCTAGCATTTAAGAATGGAGAGATAGTAGATTATGATCCTGCTGATCTAGAACAAACACGATATATTTGGTCTAAGATAGTTAATATTGTTGGCGATGGTACTAATGCGGGTAAAGGAAATTTATCATCAGGTGTAGGACCAATTACATTCAGCGATGTTATTCCAACAGGATCTAGACCTTCTCAGGTAATTCCTAAATTTACTACAAATTTAAACTCTGACATTGAAGCAGAAATATTAAATCTAACATTTGCTTCTGAGACGTTTGGTCTAAGATACGACGTGTTATCTAGAGATTGGAAGATTGTAACATCTACAAATATTGATCTAAACAATGATTTCAGCTTGGGACAAGCAGGAAGTACCACAAACAAGGCTCTTGATGCTTCGTGGATGATAGCATTTGTTTTTGACGGCACTGACTATGACGTAAGAGTCCGTATCACAGATTATATTTTTAGCAGTGTAAGTCAAAATAGATTTTATTTTGACAGCAACGAAAAAATATACGACAGCAAAAATAGAACGGTGATCAAAGATCAAATAAAGATCTTAGGTATCAACACAACACCTGTAGGACGTGACAAGGGCTATATTGATGTAGCCAAAGAAATCATGGCACTAAAAGCTAGTAACATTGATTTTACTCTTGCGGATGTGCTTGATATTGTTGATCAGAAACAGGTACTCAAACAGGATATTCCTTTTGAAGTAGCAGACTCTGTTAGATTCGATGACGGATATCAAAGTTATGAAAGTATTAAGGTAGCATTCTTTGACAGTGACGACGATGGTACTGTGGATAACCCTGATGCTTTTGACGAAGTTGTGGGCACAGATATCAATGACAAATATTTGTTTTTTAGAAAAACAGTAGATGAATTTGGCTTCCAAAAATTAGAATATATCCCAAATGTCAACGGTAAAATTTTAATTAAAGACAAAGAAGTCAACACCAGTGTTAACGATTATGATCATAATCAGTTGATATTCTTTTACGATCAGGAAGAAAATTTTATCAAGCGAGTTGACCTTGTAACAAGAACATTTATACTTGAGCCTAGCTATTCTGCCTTTATTGGTCGAGACAATCTCAAATTCCAATATATACACAATGCTAGTGCTGATAGAAGAATTGATCCTAGTGTAAGCAATATCATAGATGTGTATCTTTTAGAAAGACAATATGATATCAGTTACAGAAATTGGTTGTTGGGTTACAGCGCCACGGCTCCTGAAGTTCCAACACCAGAAGCATTAAGAATATCTTATGGGGCAGCATTGACAGAAATCAAAGCTATCAGCGATGAAATTGTATATCATCCTGTGAGATACTTTCCATTGTTTGGTGACAGAGCACCTGTTGAATTCCAAGCAACATTTAAGGTTGTAAAAAATCCTTCAGAAACAATCAATGACAATGATCTCAAAGTCAAAATAATTAATTCCATTAATGAATTTTTTACCATAGACAATTGGGACTTTGGTGACAAATTTTATGCCAGCGAATTAATCACATACATCATAAAACAAAATGCTCCAGATATTAGTAATATAGCATTGGTTCCGAAGCAACAAAATCAAGCGTATGGTAGCTTGATAGAAATCCAAGCAAGGCCGGATGAGATATTGGTTAGCGCAGCAACAGTTGACAACATTTTGATATTATCAAACATCACAGCAGGTGAGTTAAATCTTTTAACTTCGCAGGTTGTTAGTAAAACAAGTGAATAACAATGGATAAAAAAGTTTTCAAACAAAGTGGATTACCAGTTAGAAAAACCGTAGATCTCTTACCAGAGATTTTTAAATCGCCTTCAAACGATAAATTTTTAGGTGCTACTTTAGATGCTTTGGTACAACCAGGATCACTGGAAAGATTAACTGGCTACATAGGACGAACCTATGGCAAGACATATAATTCTAAAGATGTTTATCTAGATATCACTCCGTCTTTAAGACATTCCTATCAACTTGAACCTGGCGTAACTGTTGATAAAAATAATAGAACTAATAGATTCTATGATTATATTGATTTTAAAAATCAACAAAAATATTTTGGCAGTAAACAAGAAAGAGATGATTTAGTCACAGGTCAAGAACACTACACTTGGAATCCTCCTATCGATTGGGATAAGTTTGTTAACTATCGAGAATACTATTGGTTGCCTCAAGGTCCTGATGCTGTACAAGTTCTGGGACAAGGCCAAGAAGTTGTAAGTTCTTACAGAGTTAGATCAGATGGCCAAAACGAATGGCTGTTTATTCCGGACGGGTTATCAAGAAATCCTAACATTATATTATATAGAGGACAAACCTACGAGTTCAATGTAAATGCTCCTGGGGATCCTTTTTATATTAGAACAAGCAATGTATTAGGTGGTCAGTCAGACTTTAATAGAGGTGTGACTAACAATGGTGCTGAAGTTGGAAAAATTATTTTTACAGTGCCAAACGATGCTCCAGACCTGCTCTATTATCAAAGCTCAAATAACATTAATAGAGTCGGCACTTTTAGAATTTTTAATGTCACTGACAACACATACCTTGATGTTGAAAAAGAAATTCTAGGCAAAGACAAATATACCAGCACCAACGGTGTTGTGTTTTCTAATGGTCTAAAGGTAGAATTTACTGGAAAAACAACTCCTGAAAAATATGCTAACGGCTATTGGATAGTTGAGGGTGTTGGCACAGATATTAGGCTAGTTAAATTCTCTGATCTAGAATTGCCGCCGATTTCTAATCCAAATCAAATAATTGTTTTTGACGACGGCGGGTTTGACGAACAACCTTTTGATGATGCTACATCATATCCTTCGACTAAGGACTACATAACCATTAATAGATCAAGTAAAGATAAAAATCCTTGGTCTAGATATAATCGTTGGTTCCACAGATCTGTAGTTGAGTATGCTGCTCAGTTAAATGACAGTGTTGCTCAGGTATCAGAGAGTAATCGAGCAAAGAGACCTATTATTGAATTTTCGTCTGGACTCCAGATGTTTAATCATGGTACAGTTGCCAAAGATTCTGTTGATCTAATAGATGACTTTACAACAGATGTATTTTCAAATATCGAAGGAACTGCGGGTTACAATATTGACGGTATTGATCTTGCTGACGGTATGCGTGTGTTGTTTACTGCTGACACAGATTCTTTAGTAAAAAATAAAATATATGTGGTCAATTTTATTACAGTACAAACTAGCACAAACGTCACGAATAGAAAACAAATAAGTTTAGTTGAAGCAGAGGATTCTAACACACAACCTGGCGAAGGTCTAATAGTTAGACTAGGTAAAACCAATGCTGGCCGCATGTACCACTTTGATGGGTCTGACTGGAATAAGAGTCAAACAAAAACAGCCATCAACCAATCACCTCTATTTGATGTTTATGACAGCGATGGAATTTCTTTATCAGATAGTTCTAAGTATGGAACATCTAGCTTTGAAGGAACAAAAATAGTCAACTATAAAGTTGGCACAGGTGTAGTTGACAGTGAATTAGGGTTCCCTATCAGTTATTTGAATATCGAAAACTCTGGAGATATCGTATTTGAGGTGTCTTGGGAAACTGATAAATTTGTTAGCCGAATTGGTACAACGTCGACTTCTTACGAAATTGCCGCAAACTTTTATAGAGTAAACAAAAGTCTTTCGGACTATTCATATGGCAACGGCTGGGCACTGTTTGACAACGAATACTATCAGCCTATCGTACAGGTAAAAACTATATCTGAATCTACAGATAGAATTGTTTTTGAAACCTGTTTCTGGAAAACAGCAACTAGAGAAGAAATCTTTTTTTACCTTAATGGTAAAAAAATAAACGATGCGTGGACTTCTGAAATTAATACAACACGAACTTTTGTTTTTAATAAAACTTTCGCTGTTGGTGATGTGTTAACAATTAAGGTATACACAGACGCAGAACCAGATCAAGGATTCTACGAGTTTCCAGTTGGTTTAGAAAAAAATCCTTTGAACCAAGATGTAAAAGAATTTTCTCTAGGTCAAGTTAATGATCATCTTGGTTCTATGGTTGAGCTGTCAAAAGAATTTAACGGTATATTTCCTGGTTCAAGTAATTTGCGAGATATCTCGGACTATAGAAATTACGGTAGAAGATTTTTTAAACATTCGGGAATATCGAGCATAGCATTACCGATGCTATGTGACAAGACATTTAACATTGTTAAGGCATTGAGATTTGCCTCTTACGAATACGAAAAATTTAAAAATACTTTGTTAATCAAAGTTTTAGATCTCCCGTATGACGATGGTAGTGTTGTGGATCTCATAGAAGCTGCTATTTCTAAATTAACTTCTGTTAAAACCAAAAATGCTCCGTTCGCTAATTCGGACATGATTGGTAGTGGAGCATTTAAATCTATAAAGTACACAGTAGAAGATGAAGGTATTACTACATTTGCTCTATCATCTAAGTTTGATTTAACAGTTCCATCTGACAAAGCGGTCTATGTTTATATCAATGATAATCAACTTTTACACGAAGTAGACTACGAGTTTGACTCGACTTTTGGTTTTATAAAAATTAAAAAACCGTTAGTTGAAGATGACGTAATTGAGATACGTGAGTACTATTCGACGTCATTTAACTTTATTCCTCAAACACCAACAAAGTTGGGACTGGCTAAAAAATATGTTCCTAGAATCTACATAGACGACACCTATGTCACTCCTACGAAAGTGATACAAGGCCATGACGGTAGTATCACTGTAGCCTATGATGATTATAGAGATGATGTTCTTTTAGAACTTGAAAAAAGAATTTACAATAATATTAAAGAAGAATACAATCCTCAGATTTTAGATACGGATAAAATCTATGGAGGGTATTATAGAAATTCTGTCTTTACAAAGAAAGATCTTGATAGTATTTTAGCTTCAGAGTTTTTAAAATGGTCTGCTGGTTTAACCAAAGACATATATGTCAACGACTACTTTGACCAAGACAATCCTTTCACATATACATATTCAAGAGCATCAGACGTAACAAGAACAGAGCAGCTACCTAAGCATTGGAGAGGTATTTACAAATACATCTACGAAACCGACAGACCCCATATCTGTCCTTGGGAAATGTTAGGCTTCAGCGAAAAACCTCTATGGTGGGAAGATGAATACGGTCCTGCTCCTTACACCAGCGGAAATCTGTTGTTATGGGAAGATCTAAGAGATGGGGTTATACGAAAAGGTGCCAGCGCAGGCACACATCCAAGATATGCTAGGCCCAACCTCTTACAGATAATACCAGTTGATGAAAATGGCCAACTAAAAGATCCTACAACTATTGGATGTATTGTTGACTATTCTAATAATAAAATATCTGAAAGTTTTACATTTGGTGATATAGCACCTGTAGAAAACGCATGGAGGAAAAGCAGTTCTTATCCGTTTGCTGTACTAATCGCCCTTTGCGTACAACGTCCAATGGAAGTAATTTCTACAAACTTTGATAGAAACAAAGTTAAAAGAAATATTATTAATCAATTAGTATCTACAGATACAAACCAGTTTATTGATCTAGAAACGATTAAATCGTCAGTGGTTGACGGGTATACACCTGTTGGCCTATTCAGTTATGTTTTAGATTACATTAGATCTAATGCTGTTAACACAGAATCATTATATGATTTCTTTAGTAACTATAATGTTAAGTTGTCTAGTCGCATTGGCGGGTTTGTTGATAAATCACAACAGAAATATCTATTAGACAGCAAGAGTCCGCAGAGTAAAACATCTGGAGTGTTTATTCCTCAAGAAGATTACGAGATATTTTTTAATGTAAGTTCACCATCTTCCGTGGTAACATATTCTGGTGTTATCATAGAAAAAGTTCCTACAGGATTTAAACTATCAGGGTATGATAAGCTAGATGCTAGTTTTGTATATTATGATTATTTTGCCAGATTAGATGACCCTGCGATATCCGTTGGAGGCGTCAGCGAAAACTACTCTGATTGGACTACTGAAAAATTTTATAGCAAAGGGGCACTTGTAAAATACAATTCTAAATTTTACAGAGTCTCTCAAACACATACTAGTGGTCAAACATTTGACAGTAATCAATTTGTTGAAATTTCTACACTTCCACTTGTAGGCGCTGTTACAGCAGTTAAGAGAACTTCTTTTGACAAGCAGACTGTGTTAACAACGCCCTATGGAACTGTTATTGAAAATATACAAGGGGTAGTCGATTTCTTGTTAGGCTATCAAGCATACATGAAAGATCAAGGACTTGTATTTGATGATTATAATACAGATCTACAAGTTTCAAACGATTGGGAAACCAGTTGTAAAGAATTCATGTTCTGGACAACCCATAACTGGGCCACTGGTGCTATCATATCGTTGAGCCCTGCTGCTCTAAAGATAAAAATAACAGCAGTTGGTAGCGTAGCAGATAACATATTAGATACATTCTACGACTACTCCATATTCAAAGCCGACGGAACAAAGTTATCTCCAGATGAAGTTGATGTATATAGAACCTATAATGAAATTATACTAGCACCTAGTAGTGTGACTACTGGTATCTATTATGCTAAGATTAGTTTTGTCTTAAAAGAACATGTGGTACTATTCAACGACAGAACTATATTCAATGATGTTATCTATGACAAAGGTCCTGGTTATAGACAGGAAAGAATTAAAGTTCTAGGTTTTAGAACCAGCGACTGGGACGGTGATTATACAAGTCCGGGATTTATCTATGATGTTGCTGATATTAATCCTTGGGAAAAATATACTGATTACAGACTAGGCGACATTGTACAATTTAAACAATTTAATTACGTCAGCAAGTATTTCCAGAAAGGTACTGCTGAGTTTGATAGGGCTGGATGGGAAAAACTTGATTCAGAACCGACGTCTGGTTTAGTAGCAAACTTTGATTATAAAATTAATCAAATTGAAGATTTCTACGAAGTTGATTATCAAGGTATCAATAACGAGCAAAAAGTAATGGCTCGACATTCTATTGGTTATCAGAAACGAGAATTTTTACAAGACATGGCAGAAGATGAAGTCAGTCAGTTTAGACTTTATCAAGGCTACATCAAAGAAAAAGGCACATACAACGCCATAACTAAGGTGTTTGATAAACTTAGTAGAATCCCCGAAGACTCTGTAGAGCTTAAAGAAGAGTGGGCATTCTTGTTAGGAAGCATGGGCGGCACAGAGCAGTATAATGAAATAGAATTTTCTTTGAAACAAAATGCTCTTAAATTAAATCCTCAACCAGTGCTTTTAAATGAAAGAAACACATCAAAATCTGAATATCAAAATTATATTATTGTAAAGCAGAACGATTATACTGTAGGCAATAACTCTTATAAATTCCCAGTCAAGGATTATCCTGTAGGCAATTGGACTGCTGGATATGTTTACGCAGATGATGTTGATTATGTAGTTTCTTCATTCGCAGACATTTATCTACAAGATGTGACCACCTATAAAAACGGTCAAACAACTTGGGTGACATTTACAGATACTGGGTGGAATGTTTTAAGATATAGAATCAGTAATGTAATAGTGGGAGCCGTTGCGGTTGTTGATACAACAACAGTTGTATTAGAAACTAACAGAGTACATGGAATTGAAGTTGGCACAGTTATTGGTCTAACAAATATAAAAAATCTAACAGGATTTTATTATGTTAAAGCAGTGTCGCCGACAAAAATAATTATAGCCATTGATGGATACAAAGAAGAACCAGAAATCGATGAAAGCTCTTTCTGCTACGTGGGATATTTTATTCCTGCTAGAGTACCAAATTCTAATCCATTAATCAGCGACGAATACGCTTCGTTGCCATTGGGCACACGCCTATGGTTGGATTCAGACGAAAACAATCGTTGGAATGTTATAGAAAGACAGAAGCAGTATAAGGTAACAGAAATTTCCGAATACGGTGTTTCGTTCCCAACAGGAACTGGTGCTGCGGTAGAGTATCTAGAAAAACGAAATGTAACTATTGTTTCAAACCCAGGTAGTTCAGTAACATCTGGAGATGCTACTAGAGAAGCTGCGGTGATTGTTTATTCACAGGGATCTGCTGGATTAACACCGTTACAGATATTAAATCCTCAAAGTGGATTACAAGACACATTCCTAGGAACATATGGTGATATTCTAAAATCCAGTAAAGATGGCCGCTGGCTGTTGATTGGTTCACCAAATGTATCTTATGTTCCTTCTAACTTTAGAGAGTCCTATGATCCTCAGGCAAATTACAATCAAGGCGATACAGTAATATATGCTGGAAAACTTTGGACAGCAAAACGTCCTATATACAGTGACGGAAGTACTGCGGTATTTGATTATGATGATTGGGAATTAGCAACAATACATGAAGCAAATCCTTTAGGAAAGAATATCTATGATATAAATCAAGGATATAGACAACAAGGATCAGTTGACGTATACGAGTACGATCAGGGGCAATATGTATTTAGAAATAGTTTGATTAGTCCACGTCCGGGTCGAGGTGAACAGTTTGGTTCGTCAATTGCCATCGGTAAGAGAGAAGGAATCGAAGGCACCAGTGGTGACCTAGTGCTAACAGTCAACAGTATAGATAGTCTAGGCGGTATTGCTGAAGTTTCAGTAGAAGGCACCAGCGGTCTAGCAGATGCTGTATTCAGCAATATCAGCGGTATTGATGTTAGTTCTCCGGGCGAAAATGCTTCCTTTGACGTTTTTAGATTTGGTAACAATTATACAGTTACAGTTCGTAATGGTGGTACAAGATATACAGTAGGCGACAGAATAAAAATTATCGGCAGCAGAGTAGGAGGAGTTACACCTTTTAATGATCTCTTAGTGGATGTTATTGCTGTAAATTCTCAGGGAGAAATTTTAGGTTCTGAAACATATACTAACCTATCTGGTATTAATTCAGTATTGCCGACAGTGGCAGCAGTGTTTAATATCAGCAAGGTAAGAAACGTCTATTCTGTAGAAGCAATAAACAACGGCCTCGGTTACATTCCGAGAAGTGTAGTAAGATATGCTTCAAAATTATATGCCTGTATCAAAGACACAGGAATCGACAGAGGAGTCTACGCTGTCGAAAGTACATACACTCCTGGAGACATTGTCAAGTATCCAGCTAATTCCAGTGCTTATTATAAGTGTATTCGTTATCTAGTTGATAGTGAAGATCCAGAACTACGTGTAGGCATTACTGGAATTCAAACATCTGATACCTATTACTGGGAACCAGCAGCAACTATATTCCCAACAAACACAGAATATTGGGAATTGGTTTCAGGCGGCGCATTTCCGCTTATAGCAACTAACTGGCAAGACAAAGACAATAGAGGTAATTTAATACACTATGTTGCTGGATCAACTATATTTGTTTCGGGAGATCAGCTAGGCGGTGTGTCACCTGACAATGACTTGATCATAAGAGTTAACCAAATAGAAAATGGGGCAATAGCTGATTTTTCTTTCAAGGGAACAGCGTCAACTGGTATTATATGGACAGGAAGCGCAGCTTCGGGTGAAGCTACCTACAACGACCTAGTTGGTGAAGACGTCAGTGCGCCTGGATCGGGAGCTATCTTTAACATAGCAAGAACTAACGGGATTTATTCTGCTATAGTTAATGTCAGTGGCACAAGATATACAGTAGGCGATCAGATAAAAATTCTAGGAACTTCGTTGGGTGGAGTTAAAGAAGCCTATTACATGATTATTGGAGCTCCAGGTTCTAGAGACGATCAAGGTAGAGCATACCTTTACATCTATGAAGGGTTTAAGTGGAAACATTTAGAAGACCTAACATTCCAGGGAGTCTTTAACCCGGCTAACAATTACAATGAAAGTGACACTGTTTGGTATGATACTTCATACTGGAAAGCTACATCGGCCTGGGCCGGTGACGGATCAACTGTTCCTACAGCACCGGCATGGGAACAAATAGTTTCGTTGAATACAGGAATACTGCCAAAAGCAGCAGCATTTACTGATGATGGCTCTACAATACAGTCTGGACTTGTTGCCGACGGCATAGAGTTTTTAAACATCGGTGATAGATATGCTCAAAGCATGGACACCAATCAAACAGCAACTGTGCTAGTAGTTGGTGCTCCACAGGCAGACGCTTCGGAGTTTGAAGACTATGCCGGTGTATGGAAATCATATCAAACCTATTACACAGGGCAGACAGTTAGAAGAAATACTTCTTATTACACCTGTTTAGTTGACGGTTCGATCAGTGATATACCAGAATCCGAACCAGCTATCTGGGAACTAGAAACCGGAGTAAACCAGTCTAGGACTGGAGAAGTTTTTGTATACCAGAAAGATGATCAAGATGTATACCATCTATTACAAACGCTTTCTTCTAGCACAGTGTCTCAGATATCAGCAAATGAATCTGGCGATCAGTTTGGCCATAAAGTCCTATTGTCAACAGACGGTACTACATTATACGTATCTGCTCCAAATGTTGATATGCTTGGTGCTGACCAAGGCGCAGTTTATGTGTTTAAATTTGATAACAATCAGTTTGTATTTGATCAAAAAATACAAAGCGTTGTACAAGATGCCGGCGAACGTTTTGGTTCGACACTATCTGTATCACCAGATGGCTCAACATTGGCCATTGGTGCTGAAGGTGCTGAAACTTTCTCTAATACTACATTTGATGCTGGTAGTACAGCATTTGATAGATTCGTTACTAGATTTAAAGATCCTGAAGGAAAAACAGGAAAAGTATATGTTTACAATCAATATATAGGAAAATATATACTGGCTGAAATTTTTGAAGACGGTCTAACAACTAACGAAGACTTTGGTCGATCTATATCAGTATCAAATAATTCGATCATTGTTGGTTCTCCAAATTATCTTTCAGATGATCCAGCGTTTGATCAAATTAGAATTGGTCGTATACAAAAATTCACCAAGGCTGAGGGCGTAAAATCTTGGGCAGTGATAAGAGAACAATCATCTGGCGTTGATGTTTCTAAGATAAAAAATCTGTCATTCTACAATGGTTTGACAAATATAAAAATAGCAGATGTAGATGTAGTTGATCCGTTCAACGGAAAAATATTATCTATAGTTGAGCAAGACATTGATTACAAAACATCTTATGATCCGGCAGTTTATTCTGTAGGCACAGATACTGATACTGTGGACGAGAAACAACCTTGGTTGTCTAATATGGTAGGTGCTATATGGTGGGATACTTCAACAACTAAATGGACTGTGTATAATCAAAATGATACATCGTTTAGATTAGGCAATTGGTCTAAACTAGCGTATGGAAGCTCTGTTGATGTCTACGAGTGGGTAGAGTCTGAATATTCGCCTAGTGAATGGGCCGACCTAACAGGAACAGCAGAAGCGTTTAATGTTGGAATATCAGGAACACCTTTAGAAAATGCTCCTTATTCTAAGAAAGACTTTGTAGATACAATAACAGGAGTGGTCAATAAGACTTATTATTACTACTGGGTTAAAGACAAATCTACATTGCCGACAAACAGTAAGAAAACTAATCCAGCTTCTGTAATTGCTGATTATATTGAAAATCCTACGCTGTCTGGATTGCCTTTTGCTGCGTTATTAGAGAACGATAAGATGGCATTGTATAATGCTTCTTACGTAGTTGATTCGGACGATTTCTTAGTCAATATTCAGTTTTTCAATAATGACAAACAGCAAAATCTAATCCATAACGAATATCAACTATTGGCAGAAGGATCAATAGAAGGTCCAAATCAAGAGTTAGAAAACAAATGGATTGACAGTTTAGTTGGTCAGGATATATTAGGTAACGAAGTACCTGATAGAAAACTAACAGAAAAATCAAAATATGGAATCGCAGCAAGACCTGTTCAAACTATGTTTGTTAATAAAAATGCTGCGGTAAAAATTACCATCGATTATATTAATGATGTATTGTTGACATATCCGTTGGCTGACAATATTTCATACGATAATTTAAACAGCATAAGTCAACCTCCGTCTAAGAATAAGAATCTATATGATCTTGTCTATGACACCTATGAAGAAATTGCTCTGTTAAATGTTATTAAAATAAAAACAGCAACATTGAAAGCAAATATTATTAATGGACACATTAATACTGTCGATGTTGTTGATGCTGGCTACGGATATAAAGTTCCTCCGACAGTGAAAATAATGGGCACAGGAGAAGGCGCAGTTCTTGAAACAGTAATAGATACATTTGGTAGAATTACCAAGGTCAATGTTTTACGTGCTGGCAAAAAATACACAGAGGCTAGAATTCAAGTTCGACCATTCAGTATCCTTGTAAATTCAGATTCTACAGTTAACGGGTTCTGGAGTATATGGAGTATCAATGATAGAAACAAAGAGTTCTATAGATCTGCTACGCAGACACACGATACTACCAAGTTCTGGGACAAGGTCGATTGGTGGGCAGCAGGATTCAACGAAAAATCTAGAATAAAATACAACCTTCCTGGATTGTATGCTGAGCCTGAAGTTGACCTCAACGTTGGTGAACTATTGCGTTTAGAAGACTACGGTTCGGGCGGCTGGGCAGTTATTGAACGAACAAACACAAATCCAACACTGTTAGGAAAATATAGATTAGTTGGTAGAGAGCTAGGAACAATTCAGATATCTGAAAAGTTTTATAACAAAACAGCATCATCTTATGGTTATGATTTAACTCAGAGCTTTGACAGTGATAAGTTTGATACTTCATCTGCTATTGAATTTAGAAATATATTGAAAGCAGTAAAAGAAGATATCTTTATTAATGAGCTAGACACTGAGTGGAACAAATTGTTCTTTGCGAACATACATTATGTGTTTTCAGAACAGCTATATGTAAGCTGGGCTTTTAAAACTAGCTTTATGAATGCTGTACACAATGTTGGATACCTTGAAGAAAAATTAAATTATAAGAGCGATAATTTATCTAGCTTCCAACAATACATCAATGAAGTTAAGCCTTATAGAACTAAGATTAGAAAATACACAAGTAGATATCTAGGGCTCGACAGGTCAGGTCTATTAACATCTGACTTTGATTTACCGCCAGCATATGATATTGACACAAATACAATTAATCCTGTAAAACTAGGAGATAGTTTAGTTGATCAGTATCCTTGGAAAAATTGGTTTGAAAATTACAAATATACCATAGTAGAAATAAAGATATTAGACAACGGTTCTACTTATAGAACTGTACCTCAAGTAATATTTGAGGGTGGCGGCGGCAGTGGTGCTAAAGCCAAGGCTTTTATCTCTAACGGCAAAGTTACTAATATTAAATTAATATCCGGAGGCTACGGTTATACAACAGCACCTAAAGTAAAAATAGTAGGTGGTGTAGGTAGCAATGAAGAAAATTCTGCTAAAGCTATCGCTGTGATTGGTAATTCAAAAGCAAGAACTTTCGATATGACTGTGAAGTTTGATCGTTACTCTAAACAAGGAAAATTCACAGCCTCTAGTAAGAATGAAAAATTTATAGAAACAGAAACCTTCCTAGAAGGTAAGAGCACTTACGATTTAAAATACCCACCGACTACAGATAAGTCAAAAATATCTGTTACAGTTAATGGTAAGAAACTTTTAAGAAACGATTATGTAATAACATTGTTTACAAAAGAAGTTGACGGGTATACACAATTGAAAGGTCGACTAATACTGCCTGCTGTCGCAGTTGGAGCGGTGTTGGTAACGTATGAAAAGAACGATCAGATATTAGATGCTCTAAACAGATTAGACAAATACTACAAGCCTTCTTCGGGTATGCTTGGATTCGAAAAGACCGAAATAACTGATGATAATGGAAATGTAATATCAGTTAAGAGTGATTACTCTCAACTAATGACAGGTATTGACTTTGGCGGAGTCATAGTACAAGGTGCTACATTTGATGTGGGCGCAGGTTGGGATGCTCTTCCATGGTTTACAGAAGGTTGGGACAGCTCGGAAACATTAGACTCTGATTTTTATATTGCTGCTGACGACAGCACACATTCATTTAATCTTCCAGAGATATTAAAAGAAGGTACAGAGTTAAATGTCTACCAGAAGAAAAAATCTACAGGAAAAACAACAAGATTAGATCCTGACCAAATGCCAACATATGTTGCTGACGGATCAACGTCTACAGTTATTATTCCTGACGAGATATTAGTTGAGAACGGAGATATATTCATATTCCGTAAGCCTTCAAGTGACGGCAGTTTAGTAATTGGTGGAAGAAATCTTCTTGATGCTAATGTGTCTGGTGGCAGTTTGTCTGGCATGACTCCTTATGCTACTGCGTTAGGAACAACAGCATCTGAAATAGTTATCGATGGCGATAAGTTTGTCAGCCCAGATCAAGTTCCTGCTCCCGAGGAACAAGTTCCTGGTCAAGTTTTAGAAGCAGTGAGTATCAAGGTATTCCATACAAACAGAACAGGCTCTCCTGCGGTACTGTCAAATGTTTATATCGCTGACGGAACAACAAATCTATTTGATATTGGTCAAACTGTCATTGAACAAAACTCTGTGTTAGTAACAGTTGATAAGACTCCTAAAACATTAAGCATGGACTATGTTATCGATACTGTATTGAATAAAGTTAGATTTATTGGAACAGCACCAGTGCCTGGCGCAGTTGTTGAAATATTCTCTATATCAGTAGGCGGTGTTGATATTCTTGATGTTAAAGAATTTGTAGGAGACGGCAACACACGATACTTCTTAACTGGTGCTGCCTATGCTGAAACAGGATCGATATTCGCAAGTATAAACGGATCTGCGGTTGAAGCGGGATGGGTTAACAGTAATGGTAGAGTCAATGAAATTGACAAAACATTGATCGAATTTGGTGCTCCGCCTGCGGTTGGTAGAAAAGTTATTGTTATAGTATTATCATCAGATATTGCTTCAACACAGCCTCTAGTAAGACTAAGACAAGAAACATTTACATTAGACGGATCTACAAGATCTTATCCTATACAATCTTTCATTAGTTATGAAGCTACCGCTACTGGATCGGTTCTAGTAGATATAAACAATACTGCGTTAACATCAGTTGACACAGTGTATGTTGTCTATAATGCTGTAAATGAAATAGCAATAGGTTTAGATCCATTTAGAGATTATGGTTCTATTGTTGAATCTGACATTCGAATATACTTTAATAACGTGTTAAAAACTTTTGGTCTTGACTATGTCTTTAGTGGCGACATCAACGTGGTGACTATTATTCCTGAACCGTCAGGTATAACACATGGTGACATAATAAGAATTGAAGATTATTCTAGTCCTAAGTTTACTATACAGGGAACAAACATAGTTCTTGATCCTGCTGTAACAATCGCCGACGGCGATGTTATGACAGTATCTTGGGCAGAACAATATCCTCAGTCTGATATACTAAAAGATATCTATACAGGCGGACGTGTAAGCTACGCTTTACAACGAACCGCTACTGCTTTATCTTACGTAAGAGTTTACAAAAATGGTGTTAGATTAACTCCGGATTTTGAATACTATCTTGGTAATGCCAACACTTCTGTGTATTTGAAAGACGCAACTAGCGAAACTGATGTAATAGAAATATTCACATATTCTAACACTGTGTGGAAACCGCCTGTGTCTTGGGAAATTTTCAAAGATGTGCTAAATCAAAATCATTATTCAAGATTTGTGATTGGTAATTCTTACTTGACTAAAGTACTGAACTATTATGACACTGAAATTGAACTAACTGATGCTAGCCAATTTGCTACACCAGAATTTGACAAGCCGGGAATAGTTACTATAAACAACGAAAAGATTCAATACTTTGAAAAAGATGGCAACATCCTAAAACAAATCAAACGAGGAGTTTTTGGAACAAGTATAGGTGCTTCCTACGCAGCGGGAACCGCTGTTGTAAACACAGGATTTACTGAAACTGTGCCGTACAAGGAAACACAAGAAAAAGAAGATTTCGTCAGCGATGGTATTTCGGATGATTCTACAATCGGAACTGCTAAAACTATTGGACCATTAAATTTTGTTCCAGTAAAATCTAGTGATACTGATTGGTATAGAGATACGATTCCTGTTACACACGGGCCCTGCGATCAAATAGAGGTATTTGTTGCTGGACGTAGACTACGTAAAAACCCAACTTATTTGTATAATTCTGCGGTGGGATCGGACAGTCCTCAAGGAGATGTACAAGTTGAAGCTGAATTTAGCGTTGACGGTGCTACTGGATATGTAAGATTAACAGAAACTCCGCCGGCTGGACAACGTGTTACAGTTATACGCAGAGTTGGCAGCATCTGGTATAGTCCAGGGCCAGAAACTGCTACAAACGGTAAAGGATTGACACAGAGCACATCGCCGGTGGCTAAATTCCTACAACAGAGCACAACAAATTTACCATAATAAATACATGATATGAGACAAGAAGAGCCAAACACTATGCTAGAAAATAACCAAGTAAATCAACAGTCACCGCAAAAGCCTAATGAGCAAGGTGGCTTCCACGTCGAAGGACACATCAAGATTTTTGATCCTGAAACCAACGAAATTTACATCGATAAACGTAATGCTATACATTATGAAAATATGAGCGTGGCCATGGCGCAGGCCCTGTCAAATCAAGGATCAGGATGGATATCATCTATGGTATTTGGTAACGGGGGAACAGTGGTAGATCCAACAGGATTAATTACCTACCTAACACCAAATACAAATGGTATTAATTCTAGTCTTTATAATCAAACATTTTCTAAGGTAGTAGATCAAAATTCAGCTACCAACGCAGATCCTGTAAGAAACAAGATGGAAGTACGTCACGTTACAGGCGCAACTTACAGCGATATTGTAGTTTCTTGCTTACTAGATTATGGTGAGCCGAGCGGCCAAGAGGCGTTTGATAATTCTGTAGATATGAACGGCGACTATGTGTTTGACGAATTAGGGCTTAAATCATCGGGCACAGACAAATTACTAACACACGTAGTTTTCCACCCTGTACAAAAGTCATTAAACAGACTTATACAGATTGATTACACAATTAGAATACAAAGCCTAACTGGTTTCACTGAGGTATAACAATGCCATATAATGTATATTTTACAGATCCAACACTACATCCTGAACCGTTAGAAGTTCAAGATAATACCTCTAACGTTGATACTAATGTTACTATTCCTGGTAGAAACGTAACTGGTTATGGAAAAATTATAGCTGAGAATTTCTTACATTTATTAGAAAATTTTGCCAGTGACAATGCTCCTAATAGCTCTCAAGCTGTGATTGGTCAACTATGGTATGACACAGTAAACAACAGAGTACAGGTCTTTGACGGAGTTGATTGGAAACCAACTAGCGGTATTACCACAGCAGTTAACGAACCATCTGGCGCAACAACAGGCGATCTCTGGGTTAACAACAGTACACAACAGTTGTACTTGAGAGCCAATGACACTTGGGTATTAGTTGGACCGCAATTTAGTGAAGGTACAAAATCGGGTCCTTTAGTTGAAAGTATTCTAGACATTGACAACAGAAGTAGAACAGTTATTATATTCTACACTAGAGACATTCCTGTTGTTATTGTTAGCAAAGACACATTTATTCCTAAGGTAGTTATTCAAGGTTTTACTAGTGTAGAATCTGGAATCAATATTACTACACGAACAGACATTTCTGATTTAACAGTAGTTCCTAAATTAATCGGTCGAGCAACAGCAGCAGAATCGTTGGTCGTTGGTACTACAGAAGTCCCAGCTACAACTTTTATTAGACGTGATCAAATAGAAACAATATCGGCTCAATTTAATGTTAGAGATGATTCTGGACTATTCATAGGTACTAATGGTAATTTTAACCTTGGTGTTAGATCATCTAACGCATTGCTTTATAATTCAACACCAGGTGGCGCCATTGATATCCAATCAAGTAGAACAGGCAGCTTTGGTGTTCCGACTACAGTTATACGTGTTATTGAAGACAAGATTGGCGTAAACAACGCTACTCCAGAAGCAACATTGGACGTTATTGGTACAGTTAGAGTTGCGGGTGTTGTTACATTAACTGACGAATCAAATTCTACAAATTTAAACAACGGTAGCTTTATTACAGCTGGCGGTATGGCTGTTAATAGAAATCTTAATGTCGGAGGAAACACTAGCATAAGCGGTACACTGACAACAAAATCAGTAGAGCCTGCTACAGCATCTGAAACTATTGGTACTGACACTAATAGATATAAAGTTATCTACGCTGACCAATTGGTTGCTAATAAATTTACAGGTACGCTAACTGGTAATATTTCTGGAAACGCAGGGTCAGCTACTTCTTTAGCTAATTCTACAAACTTTAAATTAGAAGGTGACGTTTCAAGTAACGTGCTGTCCTTTAATGGTACAGGTAACCTTAACAAGACATTTACAACAACACTAACTTCGGACATTATTTCCAACAAAGCATCATTAGGTAACATACAGAATAATGATGAAATGTTAGTTTACAGAGCTAACACTGGTCTAAGAAAAGTAACAAGACAGACATTTATTGATGACGCTGGTGTACCTATTGGGTCTGTGTTTGCTTGGTCAGGCACTGAGGCACCAACCGGCTATGTGTTGTGTGACGGTTCAGAATACGAACTTTACCGTTATAGAGAATTGGGTACAGTCCTAGGAACAACATACAATGGTTCTACTCCTTTACTAGGATCTCCAAAAGGCGTTACTTTCCGTGTTCCGGATCTACGTGGTAGATTTGTACTTGGTAAGCAAGACATGGATGCCGGTGTTAGAGTTCCTTATCCAGGTGGAGCAACTGCGCCCGACGCTGGCGGCGGACTAGTAGTCCCTGCTCGTGTAAGTGATACACAGGCAAACGTGTTAGGCGGTATCAGCGGTAAAGACCAATACGTTATTGAACAATACAATATTCCAGACCACGATCACGATTTGGCAGGAAGAAGAACTGATAATTCACCAAGTGGAACACAGTTTTATGTTATTAATGATTTATCATCAACGCAGCCTACAGATGTGTCACCGTATACATTAATTGGCGGTGCTGGTAGATTAAATGAAAGAACAAAAGCAGGCACAGTTATTGGTGGTGCTCAAAAAATGTCTTCAACAGGTTTGGTAAGAATTAACATTGAAGATAAACGTGTACCAGGAAATTCTGATTCGCTTATTGGCCGTCCATTTAACGTTATGAATCCGTTTATAACATTAAATTACATCATACGAAGCGGAAAGCCAACTAACGATTAATGGAGCGATGAATGGCATATACAATTAATAAAACCGACGGTACCGCAATAGCAACAGTAGCTGATGGACAGATAGACTCGGCATCTACTTCTATTACGCTGATTGGTAAAAACTTTAGCGGATTCGGTGAGTATCTTAATGAAAACTTAGTTAAGCTACTGGAAAATTTTGCCAGCAACGGAGTTGAACCAACACCTGCCCTAACAGGGCAACTTTGGTATGATACTGAAGAAAATCGTGTAAAGGTTTATTCGGGAACAGAATGGAAAGCAGTGGGCACGAGTGCGTTAGCGACAACAAGACCGCTCGATATTAGCACAGGTGATTTTTGGTTTAACACTACAGATAACCAACTGTATTTTTATGATGGCAGTAGAGATTATCTAATAGGCCCTGACTACTCAGTATCCCAAGGTCAAACTGGTTTTAAAGTTGAAACCATAGAAGATTCGGCAAGAAGAAATAGAACTGTAGCAACATTATATCTAGCAGGCGGCGCATTTGGATTTTACAGTGCTATTGAATTTACACCACGATTTCCTATTCCTAATTATTCTAGCAACGTTATTAAGATTGGTTTTAATCCTATCAACGATACATTTAAATATCAAGGAACTTCAGCGAACTCGGATAAGCTAGGAAATGTTGAAGCTATCTTTTATGCTAGAAAAAATCAAACTAACATATTTTCTGAGCAGCTTACAGTATCTAATGATCAAGGTATCCGTTGGGGAACAGGTCCTCAAGGACAAGCTGGCGTCGAAAGTGGCGGTGACGTTTATATAAGAAACAGTGCCAACAATTTTAAACTAGCACTCAAAGTAACAAAAAATAATAACTCTCTAACTGCTATGACTATTGAGCCAGCATCAACTGGCGACGATATAATAAACATATTTCCTTCAAATCCTAACAGTCTAGTAAATGTTGGCGGCGATATGGTTATTGCCGGAGACCTAACAGTACAGGGCGCAACAATTATAGTCCAAGCAGAAACAGTTACACTTAAAGACAAACTGTTAGAAATAGGTGTTCCGTCGAGCGGATCTGCCACAGATACTGGCGCAGACGGTGGTGGTATAAAATTAAAAGGTGATACAGATCATTCTATGATCTGGGACAACGCTACAGACACTTGGGTGTTCAGCGAGTCTATAGATGTTCCAGCTGGCGCTGGTTATAAAATTGACGGTGTGCCTGTTTTAACTGATATTGGCACAGGCATTGAATTATCTGCAGCAGTTACAAGCGCACCAGGATTGACTGCGTTTGGTACATTAAACAGTTTTAACGTTGATAATATTACGTTCAACGACAATCTGATATCTAACAATGGTAACTCATCCCCATACCCAGATGGGGGCAATGCGGGAGGAGTTAATCAATATGATTTACATATTGAACCTCGCGGAGACTTATATCTTGACGGAACAACACATCCAAAGATTATAGGCATACAAACTACTAATGAATTAGCAATAGATCAAACAGTTGAATCACCTAATGTCTTAACTGGTACTGAATTATCTGAAGCAACTTCAAAACAGTATGTAACACAATTAGTTAGAACACGAAGCATTGCGTTGACATTAGATGTCACAGGTAAAGAACTAGTTAACTATGATTCTGACCTAGGCGATCCTTTAACAGATCAAGAAATAGTAGATATCTTAACAAATATTGCTCCTGTGGACGAATATGAACCAGGAACAAAAGCACGTATAGCTACTTGGAGATATTTCTTAGAAAATATTCCTGCTGTATCAACGACTGGATCTCAGTGGACCGGTGGAAACATGATATCTACAGAAACATTGTACGATGTAACCGGAGCGTTAACTCCGAGTGGACCGACTGGGCCATACGGTGTTGTTAAAGAAGTAGCAGTTGATTCTCAAATACCAACTCAAAAACCTCCAAGATTTTATATCGTTAGAGGTTTAGTTGTATGTACTTTAACACAGACTTCTCCTTCGGTAGTTGAGTGGGTGCTTGATACTAGAGTAGAAGACCAAGATCCACCTGGACCATCCGGAGCAGCGTTGACATCATTCGAGAGACCAGCATGGTAAAATTAAATAAACTGACGGAAGAAGCAGATGCCATATCAAATTAACAAATATAACGGTGATAGACTAGTAGTACTAGAAGATGGTGTGTTAGACACAACCACTAGTGTTGGTCTTGTAGGTAAAAACTTCGCTGGGTATGGCGAAATACAAAATGAAAACTTCCTATGGTTGTTGGAAAATTTTGCTGGAAGAAATGCTCCAACAAAAGCCATACAAGGACAACTATGGTATGATTCTGAAACACAGCGTATTAGAGTTTACGATGGAATTGCTTGGAACATAGTCGGCAACACTGTTGTTTCAAGTACAGAGCCTGTTGACAATGCTCCAGGTGATGGATGGTTTAATACTACTTCCAAACAGCTCTATGTCTATGACGGTACACAATTTAGATTTGTTGGACCAGAAGCTGTCACTGATTTTGGCACAACACGTCTAGTATCTACAAAGATTAGAGATGTAACTTCTAATTATAGAGCAGTAATTAAAGTAACTTTAAATGATACGGTGATTGGCATCATAGCTGAAAGAGACTTTGACATAAGTCCGTCGGATGCTGTTCCTGGATTTACGTCACTTAAGAAAGGCATAACACTTTCTACTACTTCTTTCTTAAAAGGTGACGTAGTAGGAAATGCTTCTACAGCAACAGCGTTGGATACAGCAAGAAATATTAATGGCGTTGCCTTTGACGGATCGGCAGATATAACAATAAAATCTAGTACTACAAATTATCTAGTAAGTGGAAATTATATTACTGGTGATGACTTTGACGGATCTACACCTATAACATGGGGAGTTGATGCTACATCGAGCAATACCCACGGTAAAGTAGTGGCCAGAGACTTGTTGGGAAATTTTTCAGCATCGACTATCACAGCAGATTTAACCGGCAATACAACCGGAACACATTATGGAAATGTTCAAGGAAATCTATCAGGCAATACTGTAGGTACACATACAGGACCTTTAGTAGGAAATGTGACAGGAAATGTGACAGGAAATGTAACTGGTTCATTAAACGGTATTGTCGGCAACACATCACCAACATCGGGCACATTTACAGTTTTAACAGTCAGCGGCGATTTTGTAGTTGACGGGTCAGCAGGGACTGTAGGACAGATATTAAAATCAAGAGGTGCCAGCCAACCACCAGTATGGGGATCACCTGTTGTGGATCTTGACACACAGGTAACAAATATACTAGCCGGAAATCACGGCGGCACAGGAAGATCGTCACTTACATTGAACAGTCTTGTAGTTGGCAATGGAACTGGCCCGGTTAACTTAATTGCGCCAGGGCAAGCGGGCAATGTTTTACAATCAGACGGCGGCCAATGGGCTAGCCAACCTTTAGGCATTGTTGGGCAAGTTTGTTATTTTGCCATGGCAACCCCTCCAGCTGGTTGGTTAATATGTGATGGGAGAGCAATATCTAGAACTGCTTACCCTGCTCTTTATGCGGCAATTGGTATTCAATGGGGAGATGGCGATGGCGGTTCTACATTTAATCTACCAGACCTACGTGGAGAATTTATTAGAGGTTGGGACGGCGGTCGTGGTGTAGATTCTGGAAGATCATTTGCTTCTCCTCAATCAACAAGTGTTGGACAGCACACACATGATTTCTATGACATCTATGGAATATGGGGTGATCACGTTGGTAACTATCGAATCACAGGCGGGGTTCCTGTACTAAATGGACCAGAGCCTCCTGTAGCTGTTGGATCTGGATTTAGAGATGTTGATGGAAATTATCATACACAGTACTTCTATTATAGTGATGCGTATGATGGAGATAACGACGGCGGAGCTTGGGCAATTAAGAATAGAACACTAACAGCCGGACAAGCAGGCGAAACAAGACCAAGAAACGTAGCAATGCTACCTTGTATTAAATATTAATTGGAGCGATAAATGCCATATCAGGTAGACAGATACAACGGAACAACACTAGTTACAGTCCCAGATCAAACTGTGGACTCGTCTAGCTGCGACATTAAATTAATAGGTAAAAATTACGCAGGGTATGGCGAATTACAAAACGAAAATTTCTTACACATGTTGGAACATTTTCGCGGTGAATATGCCCCAAGACGCCCTATAGTTGGTCAAATATGGTATGACGAACTTAATAATAAAATAAAGTTTAGAGATAAGAATAACAGTTGGCGAACTACTGCTATCCTTGATGTATCGCCGACGGCTCCTACAGGATTAGCAGCCGCAGACAAGGGCAATTTTTGGTATGATGATACCTTAAAGCAAATAAACGTGTGGGACGGTTCTGATCATATAGTTGTAGGACCAGAAGTTGCTGTAAATTTTGGTAAAACTAGACTTAGCTCTGGGACTATACGTGATAATGGTAACACTGAACACGCTATCATTAGAGTATGGGCCGATGACACTGTTGTTGCTACTATCAGCAATGACGAATACAGTATTGGCGATATTGAAGAAATCGACGGTTTTACAGATATAAAGAAAGGTATCACTCTAGTTGATACTCCAGCAACAGGTGTTACTAGCACACCTTATAGATTTTGGGGCACAGCTAGCAACACACTAAAGTTTGTTGGAAGACCAATATCAGACTTTGTTTTAAGATCCGGCGCAGGATCTACTTTTGATGATACCGGATTTTCTATAGGCAATGATAACGATCTAAAAATATTTGTTGAATCTACAGATAGACCAGTTATTTCTAATCAATTAGGTAACAGCATTCGTATTAGAATCAAAACTGGTACAATTAATAATGACGTTGGAGTGTTTGATGTTACTGGAATGGTTCCAGGCACAACCGAAAGTTATAATTTAGGTTCAACATTGCGTAAATGGAAAGAAATACATGCTAGTGATGTATTTGGTAATGTAGTTGGTTCTGTAACTGGCAACGTCTATGCCAACGATGATTCAGTAATGGTTAATGGTTTGACTAAAGAATTAGTTGGATCGCTAACAGGATCAGTCTCGGGAAATCTAAAAGCACTTGATAGTACTATCGCCTATGATGGTTCTACTAAAACATTTACTAGTACTAACGCAAATTTTGTCAATTCTTCTATCGACACATTAACAATTATTAATCTAATAGATGGTGATTTAAAGGGTGACTTATACGCTTCAGACTCTACCATTGCCTACAACGCAGGAACTAAACAATTTACAGGGTCGTTAGTCGGTAATGCTGCTACAGCTAGCAAATTCTTAGACCCTAAATATATTAACGGTGTAGCATTCGATGGCTCAGTAAACATAACTATCGAAGACGATACTAAGGTAGCTAAAGCTGGCAGTGCTATGACTGGCTATCTAACATTATCTGGAGCGCCGACACAGCCAAATCACGCTGCTACTAAGCAGTATGTCGATGATAAAGTTTCATCTAAGACACTATTCTTTAGTTTAGATACTAGAGGATTATCTACAACAGGTAGTACCGCAGGTTCTGTTGTGTCTATATTGAATGAACTAGCACCTGCTTCTAATTTCTTACCAGGAACAATGGCACACATTGCCAGTACTGTACAAAATGTACAGGCCACAGCAAACGTCGGATACAGCAGTAGAATTTCTATGACTTATGTGTCTAGTGTTTCTGTGACTACCACAGTACAAAATCCTACTAGAAACAATCTTTTGATATATCAAATCAATTACAGCGGAACAAGTTGGGAATATGTATCAGGTTAATCTTGTTAAAAACTATCTAACCAACTCCGATGAAATTATCGAGTTAGCTGAGAAGCATCTTGATAAATTTTCGGATAGATCTGCTGGCAGTAAACACAGTTTCAGTACACAATATGGTACTAGTAAACTAAAAAGCATGTTCTATTTTGACATGCCAGAAGAATTAAAAGCAGCGGTATTTAAAACTATACCGGATGATCGACGATTTGTTAGTAGCTTCACTATAAACAGATATGATCCGGGTGATTATTTGATACGCCATAGAGACAGCAGCGCAGGATATTGGAAATTCAAGCTGATATTTTTACGCAGCGATAAATCTCATTTTAAGTATTATGACGAAGATGGCACAGATTATCTAGTTGATGAAGAGCCTGGTGCTTTATTAGACATGCCTGTTCATTTAGAGCATGAAGTAACAGAAATAGGACCAGATGAAAGGCCAAAATATAGTTTGGTTTTAACATGGGGAAGAATGTAAATGGCAAAAGTAAAAAGAGACTTATTATTTTTAAAGAATACAGGTGTGTTAATTGGCGAAATCCATGACGAAACTGACCGTGAGTCTTTGAATCTAGAAAAATTTGTAGTCAAATCTGTAGAGTTTGATACTGAACTTGGCGAATATTGGTATGGTGATCATGATACAGGCGAGATCCGCTCTAGAGTCGAAAAGCCAGTGGTCACTGAGTCATACGTGAAGTACGATACTAATCTAACAATAGTTGGTGAATATCCTGTACACAAACAACTCAACATCATAATTGACATGTTAAACAAGAGTTCTGTAGAAAAGACCCCAGAGTTTCTAGCTATGAAAGAGTTCATTGATACTGTTAGATCAAACTATCAAGAGCAGGTAGCTGCTTATGCTAATAATCCAGAGGGTTATACTTGGATTTCTGAAGAAGAAGAACTAGAAATGCTGGACAAAAAGCGTAGATTTGAGTAAGAATAAATACAAGAAACTGGAACAAACATGACTTATCGCGTAGACAGATATAATGGAACTTTTTTAACAAATGTTGCTGATGGCACCATTGATAGCACTACGGATTTAAGGTTCGTAGGCAGAAATTACTCTGGCTACGGTGAAGTCCAGAATGAAAATTTCTTACACTTATTGGAAAATTTCTCTAATACAGTGGCCCCTAGTAGACCAATTAATGGTCAAATTTGGTATGATTCTGGTACAAAGAAACTAAAATTCTATGACGGAATAAAATTTAAAGTAGCTAGTGGAGCAGAAGTTGCTTCTACAGCACCTTCAGGACTAGCAGCAGGTGACCTATGGTTCGATTCTGGCACTAATCAGTTGTCGGCATGGAACGGTTCAAGCTTCGTTCTTATTGGTCCACAAAGCGCACCCGGTTTTGGTACTTCACAGATCGTTACACAGGTAGTAAAAGATACTAACAACACTAGCCACGTGATACTACGAGCAGTAGTAGGTGGCGTAACTACGGCGGTATTCAGCAATGATCCAGACTTTACACTTTCTACATCCAACAACATTTCGGGTTTTTCGGAAACCGGTCGTCAAATTAAAAAGGGTATTACACTAAACTCGGTTTTATCGTCAGGGGTCAGTGACAGCGCAGGCTATAGATTCTGGGGCACAGCAAGTAACTCGGAAAGACTGGGCGGACAAACAATTGATAAATTTATTCGTAGTGATGCCGAGGGCGGCTTCACTGCTGAGATTAATTTTAAAGCTGGCCTTACTATTAATTCTGGAAACAGAAAAGACCTGAGAATTTGGGTCAATACTAATCAGCAGCCTACTATTGAAAATCAAGTTAACGGCCCGATAGTAATGAGAATTTCAAACAGCGGATCTCAGACTGACAAAGACGATATGCTGATCATGACTAGAGATCAGTTTGATAACAGTGATGCTACATCGGCAAATGCTATATTTCCAGGTACTACAGGTAAACTTAATTTTGGTTCATCTAATAAGAGATGGAAAAGCATCTTTGCTAACACTGTAATATCTAATCTAGTAGGAAATGTTACTGGAAACACAACCGGTGTACACAAAGGAAACATATTATCAGCAAACGATACTGTGGCATTTAATGCTACAACAAGAGCGTTTGTTGGCGACAGCTTTACAGGATCATTTACTGGCCCATTAACTGGCCAATCAACCTCATCTATTACATCATCTAAATTAAACAACTTAGATCCTAGTGAATTGGCTACTCCTGGATTAGCAACCATTCCTATTAGAACATCGTCTGGTATTATTCGAGCTGCGAGATTTGAAGGTCAAGCAACAGATTCTATAACAGTTAACGGTAGAGCACTATCTGTAACCAAAGATCCAAACACAATCGTCCTGCGAAACGCTGGTGGCGACGTTGAAGCACGTTATTTTAACGGCACGGCCACTTCAGCTCAATATGCTGACTTAGCAGAGATATATAAAACTGACAAAGAATACGAAGTTGGAACTGTAGTAGCAGTTGGCGGTGATGCTGAAGTAACTGAAAGTATTTTAGGTGATAGAGCCATTGGTGTTATATCTGAGCATCCTGCGTATCTAATGAACAAAGATGCCGAAGGACAAGCGGTAGCACTAAAAGGTCGTGTGCCTGTTAAAGTTTCTGGAAGAGTTAAAAAAGGTCAGAGACTAGTAGCAGGCGCCAACGGCAGAGCAGTAGCCGCCACACATCATACATTAATGGATGTTTTTGCGATAGCATTAGAAACGCACACAGAACCGACAGACGGCGTGATTGAAGCGATAATAATATAAGGATTAGAGATGGCATTACCAGCAACCCCAGCGGCACAGTACGATCCAGTTAGATATAGCGATTATAACAATCTCTATAATTATGTTGCGGATACGTTAGGCCCAATACCAGTAGACGGCGGCAATGTCTTTGGGTACAGACTTGGTCGCGGTTATGGCCAATTGACATCGACTTTTAATTCTTTATTGTATCCTTTTACTAGAACTATTACAAATATCAGTAATGCTAATCCTGCGGTAGTTACGACATCATTAGCACACAACCTTGTTGCTGACGAAGTGGTGTTTTTAGGAAACTTTACACAGAGCGGATGGAATACTTCTCCTCTAGAAGGAAACTATCAGATAGTTGACCAGGTGTTGACATCTAACACCTTTACACTTAGAAACATAGATACACGATTAACTAATGGTTATGTTGCTTGGGGGTCTGGACAAACAGGCCAATGCAGCCAGCCTATTATTAGTGCCAACCAATTCAACAATCTAAAAACAGATGTAAACAAAATCGTTAAACATACTACAGGAGTTAACGCAACAGTAGCGCAGTTACCTATAGTTGCTCGAGGAACTGCTATTAACCATAGCGTGTATCTTCCATATTACAATACAGTAGACAGTGTTTATAACGCTAACTTAAAATTAGGTGAAAGTATTGAGTATCTAACACCAACTAGACCTACAAGGACTGCTAGTTGGAACTCTAGTATCACTACAGAACTTACAGTACAGTGGCCAACTGAATATGATTTTGTACAATATTTTAACACCGGCGGCCTTTTAAAATTTAACATTTTAGTTACATCTATTTCAAGTGGCTCGAGCACAGCAAAAAACCAATCATACTTCGATTTGGCTAACAATAATTTTCCATTATATTATGGTGCTTATACCAAAGCAGTAATGGGATACGTTGACACCACCAAGTGGGCCAACGCAGGTGCGTATGGAGCATCGCTAGCTGGCTATACTGAAATCTATAGAGTGGCGCCATCGGGCACCTATGCTGCTAACTATTATAGACTCCAGCATCGTTTGATCAATGCTCGAACATTGTCATTTATTCTAACTGCTCAAGACGATGTTGCCAACGCATTTGCTCAAGATGTCACTGCTGACTTTGAATTTAATATATCACTGATATATTCCACAGGATCAGTTGTACTGAATTCCAATCCGTTGACTCAGGTTTCTATCGTTTATCAGCAGACCTGGAACGGTTCATAATTAAGTATATCCTACAATATCCTAGCATAAGTATCATGCTAGGATATTTTTATGGATAAAAATCTGGAAAACATAATAGAGTTGTCGGATAAGATGTTGTCTTTTAGGACACAGCAGCTCTACGTCAAAGAAAAATTTGAAGCAGAAACTGTAGTAGGGTATTCCGGCGGAATCTTTAAAATTGATCAATCTTTGATATCCTATATCAAAACTATAATTGATCTAGGAAAAAAAGACAATGTTGTAGTATTGGACATGAATCAACAGCCGATTCTAATACAAGATCTAACAGTGTTTCTAAGTGATATAGTTGATAAACATCTTTCTGCCCTAGGAAGATACTATTTCCAAATACAAGAACTTAAAAAATCAAAACCGGGTTCTTGGAGAATAACACGCAAGGCATGAAACAAGGTGCCCTAATATTTGCCCATAATTCAGAGACTCTTAATTACTTAAAGATGTCTTTAGTGTCGGCAAGGCTAGTTAAAAAAAATCTTAATGTTCCTGTTTGTATAGTCACTGATCAATACAGTCTTGATCAAACACAAATAGACCTTTCTCAGCATGTTGATCATGTAGTATTAATTCCCAAACCCGCAGTAGATAATTATCGTAACTTAAACAACACAAGACATGCTTTTATAAATGGCAGTAGACACTCTGCTTGGAGTCTTACACCGTTTGATCGAACGCTGCTGATAGATTCAGATCTGTTGATTATGTCTGATGCTTATTCTCAGTACTGGGACTCAGAAGATTTTTTAATGTGCGGCAGTATGACAGATTTAATTGGCAATAAATTAAGCCAAGAAGAGATGCGAGTATCGGATCATACAATTAGACTTCGATGGGCTACTGCTGTAATGTTTACAAAGAATGAATATACTAAGAAGATTTTTGATACAGTTGAATTTGTAAAAAGAGAATACAGGTATTTTTCGGATCTTTACGAATTTGATTCTAGAAATTTTAGAAATGACATTGCTTTTTCGATAGCAGCACACATAACAAACGGCTTTAAAGAAGCAGACATATTTTTACCATCACCGTTGTTTTTTACAGACGTTGATAACATCATTGATGTAGTTGACGACCAACTTTTGATATTAGCTACTAACGGATCAAAAAATATAATACTTCCGTTAAATGGAATCGACATACATTTCCTTAATAAGAAAAATATTTTAGAAAATTATGATAAGTTAATGGAGTTAGTATGTTTGGATACTTGATCATAATATCTAATGACAGTAAAAGAAACTATGCTGCTATGGCCACGCTGTTGGCGTTGTCTATCAAACATACACAGCCTAGTGGCTACGACAATGTAGCAATAGTTACAGATGATCAAGAACAGGTAAAACTTTTTAAAGCATTGCCATACTTTGATAGAGTAATATTTTGGAACGAAAAAACACATTGGGATGGTAGAAGTTTCATGGATAAATTGACTCCGTGGGAACAGACTATTTGTCTCGATGCTGATATGATTTTTACTAGAGATTACAGTCATTGGGTAGATCACTTCTTAAAAAATTGTGAGTTGTATATTCCTTCTACGGCCTATACATTTAGAGGTGACATAGTTACTTCTAATTATTATAGAGAAACTTTTGTAAAAAATTCTCTGCCTAATCTTTATTCTGCTTATACCTACTTTACAAAAACCAGCGAGCTGGCTAGAGACTTTTTCAATTTACAAAGAGCTATAATAGAAAATCCGATTGAGTTTAAAAATCTCTATCTAGAAAAATTAATTCCTGAAGTGGTAGGAACAGATGAAGCTTTTGCTCTTGCTGCTAAAATTTTAGGAATAGAATCTCAAATATCTTACAAGATGAATTTTCCTAGATTTGTCCACATGAAGCCAATGGTCCAAGATTTTAAAAATCCTATTACAACAACAGGCGTTGATCTTGGGTATTATTTTAATAATGATAATAAAATAAAGATAGGACAATACTATCAGACTGATATATTACACTACGCAGATAAAGATCTTGATATTGAAAGCATGATTAAGAATTATGAAAAGATGATGTTTAAAGGATTAAAAAACTATGAACATCTATAAGATCTATGTTGATAAAAATTTGGGGACAGTTATAATGTTCTCAAACAGCGATCTGCCAGAAATGGATCATCCTGATTTTTTACCATTTACTGTTCCTGAGCAATATAGTGAACTATTTGATAGAATAAAAGAGGGTAAAGATTCTTTGAGCAGAATACGTGTAAACGTAAGCAGTAAAGAATTTAAAATTTATTCTTTAAATGATTTTAAAGACACTGACTATGAGTATGGTAAATGGTTTAAATTACCTTGTTATAGAAGGAATCCTCCCGTCGAGGCAGATTTGATATTAACGATTATCAGTAAAAATTTTAAACCTTATCTATCTTTAAAGTTTGTCGGGGACCCTAAGATTTTAAAAGATCCCAAACGTCATTCTTTAAATTTCTATTTCACTAAACAAAATGATTTAAATTGTTTGTATGAATCTTTCCATACAGACTTCGACAAACTAGACAAGAACAACGAAATCGTTTTTCCTATAGAGCGTATAGATCCTGATAAATTATTTCAAAATAATTTCAGTGTTTATTATAGAAAAATTTTTAAAACGGTATATTACGTATTATGAAACCATCAGATTTAGAAGTGATTTTTATCAGTTATGACGAGCCTAACGCAGATTTAAATTATTCAGACTTATTAACTAAAGCACCATGGGCTAAAAGAATACACGGTGTTAAAGGCAGCGACAATGCGCATAAAGCTGCCGCAGCTGAATCATCTACTGATTGGTTTGTTACAGTAGATGGTGACAACAAAGTAGATCCGAAGTTTTTTAACATTGAAATAGAAGAATTGCCAAATGTTAATGTATACGGATGGTGTGGTAAAAACAACATAAATGGTCTACGCTATGGCAATGGTGGTTTGAAAATCTGGAACAAACAATTTGTATTAGATATGAAGACACACGAGTCTGCTGAAGATCCAAGAGCACAGGTTGATTTTTGCTGGGAAGCCGGATACATGAACTTTCCTACAGTGTTCAGTGAAACAATCATTAACTCAACTCCCTTCCAAGCATGGCGAGCAGGATTCCGTGAAGGTGTTAAGATGCTGTTGAAAGACGGACTTAAGATTGATAAAGCACGTCTTAAACAAGAAGTATATTGGCATAACATACATAGACTTCGTATGTGGAGTTGCGTCGGGTCACATGTACCTAATGGAAATTATGCCATACTCGGTGCTAGGATGGGCAGCTGGATGGCATATTGTACTGATTGGGATCACATAAATGTTAGAGATTTTGATGTGTTAAAAGATCTCTATGAAAAGAATGTCACGCACGATGATATTGAGAATGACATAAAAGATCTAGGAAAAGAGTTACGAATTAACCTGGGGTTGAATTGGTCTTATTTTATACCCGAACAAAGTGAGTATGTTGTAGAGATGTATGAAGAATCTATAGCATTGGGACAGACATATTTTAACAAGGCTCCGATATGGAAAAGTTCTTCTTAGCATTTGACGATCCAAATTCAAAAGAAAACTTTGATCGTGCTAGATCGATGATCCCTGATCTACAGGAAGTTAACACAAAAATGTCTATAGTTGAATCACATAAACTGTGCGGGTCAATGTCGTTGACTAATCAATTTATGGTATTAGATGCTGATTCGTACTTGTTAGATGAATTCAATATGGCAGAACTTTATAACATCTGTAAAGACTCAGATTGGATTTACATATTTTCTGCTAGAAATCCCGTAAACGATTTAGAGTATGGTCACGGTGGTGTAAAGATATTTCAAAAAAAATATTTTAATAACAATGAAGTTATAGATTTTTCTACTAGCTTTTTAGGAAAGATCCGCACTGTTAAAAAAACACTAAACATACATAGATTTAATTCTAGCGCATTTCACGCATGGCGTACAGCATTTAGAGAATGTGTTAAGCTAAGTTCTTCCACTATTGTTAACAGAAATAAAATAGACGACGAATATAGATTGACAGTGTGGTGTGAAAAATTCAACGATGTTGAATACGCAGAATTTGTCAAACTAGGAGCGATACAGGGCAGAGACTTTGGTAATTCAAATAAAAATAATCCTGCTGAGCTTAAAAAGATAAATGATTTTATATGGTTAAACAGATCCTATGAACAAGTGGTACAACGATAGACTTGAATACAAAAAAGAATTAGACACCATTGGTCACGGATTTTGTTCGGCTAAATGGAGTCAAGTTACCATACACTTAGGTACGGGGCATAATCACAGTTGTCATCATCCTAGGACACATTTTATTCCTATTGAAGAAATAGTCGAAGATCCAACAGCATTACACAATACAAAATTTAAAAAAGAAATACGTAGGCAGATGCTCAACGGTGAACGTCCAACGGAATGCGATTACTGTTGGAAAGTCGAAGATGCTGGCGAGCCTCTTAGCGACAGAGTATTAAAAAGTTATGAACCGTGGAGCAGAGATTATTTTGACAAAATAATAAAAGCAGGATCGGAAGGTAATGTAGATCCTAGCTACTTAGAAGTTAGTTTTTCAAATGTTTGTAATTTTAAATGTTCTTATTGCTCTCCTGATGTTAGCAGTCAGTGGATGGAAGAAATTAAACAGCACGGACCTTACCCTACGTCTATACGATACAATAATATTGATTGGATACAGAAGCAGGATAAGATGCCAATTCCTGAGCGTGAATACAATCCATATGTAGAAGCATTTTGGAAGTGGTGGCCGGACCTTTATAAAAATTTACATACATTCCGCATTACAGGCGGTGAACCATTATTAACTAAACACACATTTCGTGTATTAGATTATATAATTGAAAATCCTAACAAGAATCTAGAACTTAGCATTAACAGTAATTTCTGTGTACCTGATGATGTATTTGAAAAGTTTCTTTCGAAATTAGAAATAATACAATCAAAAAAATCAGTGAAGCATTTAGTTGTGTTTACTAGCTGTGAAGCAGCAGGGCCAAAAGCTGAATATATTAGACACGGATTGAATTATGCCAAATGGTATTCTAATTGTAATTTGTTTTTACAAAGAATACCAAATGCTAAACTAGGTATTATGAGCACCTATAATGCGCTGTCAGTTACTAGCTATACTGATTTCTTAAAAGACATGTGGTTGTTAAATTATACGCACAGCAAAAAGAAATGGTATCAATCAATCGCTAGCTTAGTGTCGACTGGTGATTTAGGTAAGCATCCATTGATATTAGATATTCCGTATCTTAATAACCCACCGCATCAGACTGTGGGAATACTTACGCCCGACTACATACCTCGTATACAAGAATCTATTGATTACATGAACTCTAATAAAGAGTTCTATAAATCAGAAACTCAAAAATTAGAAAGACTATTAAAAGTTTTTGAACCAAAAATTCTTGATGACAATCCTGGTAAAGCGCAGCACAGAAAAGATTTTGTTTCTTTTGTTGACGAGCACGATAAGAGACGAGGAACGAACTTTTTAAGTACGTTCCCCGAAATGACAGAGTTTTATAACTTTTGTAAAACTTACTGACTTACAAAATCGCCGGTCATTGGAAATACTGCGGCGATGACACAGGCACATTCTTTTGCTATTTGTTGATGTTCTAACTGTGTACCATTAGCTGAACGCAATTCGATAAAGTGAATCCAACTACGCAATGTGCCATTCATGTATAACCGGCTTTCTGTTAGACCTTCTGGTAACACAGCACGAGCTTGTTCTTTAGCAATGCCACGCTCTATTGCTTCGGAGTAAGCTACGCTAGCCTGTTCAATGATCCATTTTTGCTTGGCATCCCACCATGCTTGTAACTCTGTATCATTTGTGATGATGCTGTTCTGACGATTCTTGTTGTCTTGAAGTCTGGCTTCTCTTGTAACGAACGCCAAATCTTTAGTTGGGTCAGCATAGCGTTGACTGAACTCTTGGAAACTAAAACTTCTGTGTCGCAAGATTTGTCTAGCGATATCTCTTGTGGTTGTAATTTCACAACAGGCTGAGACCATTTCGAGTGGGCTCCAGTGTTTGTGTTTGACCAAGTATCGGATGAGTTTTTCTGATGTTTCGGTGTTAAGTTGGTTGGCTGGATTGCTGACACGGGCGCAATACGCAATGAGTTCTTGCGCATCTGAGATGCCCATATCTGCAAATTCCTGTGTTGGCTGTGAATAGGAAATAAGTCGTACATTCATGAATCGCCTAGTAAACCTTTCGTTGAGTTAATAACGTCTTCTTTGAGTCTTGCTACATCCACTTGGAAATTTATAGTTTGAATTTCTTCGTGGTAGTCTTTTAGCGCACCCATAAGTTTTTCTATAATTTCATCTTCGCTGTCGAATTCCAAACGTTCGTTAAGATCGATACCCCACACTCTTCCGTTGTCGAAAAGAATTTCTACGCCATGGATGTATTTTATTGGCATAGAACTCATGTAGATGTCCTCAAAAATTTCTGGCCATTCCCTAATTACATCCTTAGGTGGCTTTACGTATTTTTTAGGCACCTACTTCTTCTTCTTTATTCTTAGTTGCTTTCTTCTGAGGAGGATCTAGTTCGTCTGCTTGTTTACGCAACTTTGCTGCTTCTTTATACATAGCGTCAGCTTGGCTACGATAAGACTTAGCTATGTCTTTATCAGATAAAGGGTCATTGCTTGCTTTAGGAGGAGTTGCTGGAGTTTCTTTTACTTCCTTCGCAGCTTCCTTGGCCTTTTCTTCTTCACCTGGCGCTTTAAGCGATAAATCATCAACAGCTAAACCACGTTGTTCTGCGATTAGAGCATTAAGTTCATCGAGCGGAATAGAAGTATTCGGGCTCGGAGTCATTTCTACATCGTTGGTAGGAACCTTTACTAATTTTCCATCTTGATGTAATGCTGATAGCATCGGACGTCCATCTGGAAAAAATCTTGATGAAAGAATCTCACCAAATTCGTATACATCCTGCGCCTGTGGGCTTTCTACTAGATTAATGATAGCGTTATGCTGATCATCTGATAGATTTGCTGTTCCTATGACTAACGCATTGAAAGCATCTCCGGGTAGCGTACGAAATGCTACTAGAACCTTAGCTCTGTTTGCTTTCATACGTCCTATGTGTTTTAAGTTTGCCATGATATTATCCTTGTTTAGGTGGCTGAGCAGGCTGCTGTGGAGGAGCAACTCCATCCAAGAATGTGTTCAACCGATTGTAAACCTTACCAATGGATTCCATTTCGCTCGCCTTGAAAGCACCTCTTGTGGTAGCTACATCAATAATGGTTCTCAATGCGTTGAGATCATTGATAGTTAATTCTGGTGCTGCGGTGCCTTGTTCAGTTGCTGGCGCCTCAGGCTTTTTTGCTTCTTCTGTCATTTTTGACTCCTTAAGTGTGTACAAGCTAGCATAAAGTATGTAAGTTCTTTTTCTTCTTCAAAACCTACATAGGTAAACACTCCTGTATCTTCGGCAGTGTTTACTAAACAATATCTGCCCTTCAATTTATATTTTATCCAGTCTTCAATCTCGGGACTTAAGAATTGGTCCTTAGTTCCGATTCTAGCCTTAGAAAAATGCGGAGGCATCCATTTTAATGCCCGCTTGTTTAAAATATCTAAAGGGTTGATATCCATTGCGATGTATTTACTACGTAGTTAATCTTGATCAGAGGATTCTTGGCTTAAACGTTTTGAAAGAGCTTTGTTGTATCCCATTTTTTGAACATCGCCTGAAAATAGGTATAGTTCAAAGGCTGTTCTTTCGGAAGTGACTGTTATGTCTTTCTTAGTAATATAATAAGGGGAATCAATGAATTTGTCAAGCCACACTAAAATTTGTGGTGTTATTGTAAACTGGCCTGGGAATTTAATATTGTAAGTTTTGAGCTTTGCTTCGTTTTGTACAAATTCAAAACCTTGTTCTGTAAGACGTAGCCCGCCGTTGTCTTTTCTTCTAACATTATACCACCATTCGCTGCGTTTGGCATCTATAATTTGGTCGGTTGTTTCAAGACCTGCGGCGTTTAAAAATTTCTTTGTGTACTCGTTTTTGCTATCCATTACTTACCAATTACTTCACCTTGTGTCAATTTGACAACTTGGAAGTCTGAAGTCTTAAACATCCTGTTTAGTTTCTTCGAAAGGTTATGAGCATGTCCTGGGTTAGAAAAACTTACCTTCTTATATTTTGGTCCCGGGTAACTTAAAATCATACTACCGCTTTTAAGATTAAATGGAGCGCCTTTATAAAAAACAGCCCAAATGGCATCGCTCTCTAACACCTGCTCAACCTTATGGTTTTCTTTGTTAGCGTATTCAAGTAATACTTTAGGTTTTGGTCTACTCATTAAAAAATCTCAATAATAATACACGCATATATTTATCTTCTTAAAATGTACCACCATCCATTTGTACGCTTATTTCCTGCGTGGTAGTATTCAATTTGTCCAATTTAGCATGTATTTCATCAATGGTTTTACCCAAGCGGCCAGTTATTAAAGCCAAATCGGCAATAAGATCTTTTCCTTCTTGTAGTGTAAGCCTTATTTCTCTTTGATTGCTTTTTTCAGCAGTAGCTACTCGTTGTATAATACGCTCAACACTACCTAGACGTTCTGGTAAATTATTTTGAGACATTTGACAGCCTTTGACGCATTTCTATTTCTGTTCTAAAAGGGCCTTCGTATTGATATCGCTGTAATGTAATTAGTTTAGGGCAAAAACTCTTAACCCAACCTTTATCAAAACGGATAACATAGTAACCTGCGCAGTAAAGACTTTTACTGTCACCGCTTTTTGTAAAAAGTGGAAGTTTTCTTTTGATGTCAAACATAGCATTGTGTGGTTCGACGCTTGTAGGAAAACCGTGAACTTCTAGTTCTTCGGCATCATAACTTTCTTTTACAATCTTGGCTATAAAGAAATCTTTACCGAACTGTTTTGTTAGACTTTCTTTATTAGGATAAATCTTGACGCCTAACTCGTTACTTAAGACAAAACGATCGTCTTCGTTCTTTCTTAAGGTAGCAAATCGACTTCCGTCTTTTTCTACAATCCAAAACTTATCTTTTATGATTGGCTTGGCATGTAACTCTGTCATTGTGTGTACCTCGCATTAAGTGGTTCGGCATATGATTGTGCTTGGTCTGTAATTTTCTTAAGATCAAAAAGATTACAGAACTTCATTAATCTTATACCAACTTGGCTAATATTTTTATTAGCTGAAGTTGCTGTTTCAATTGTTTCTTTGATAATAGTTTTAATTTCTTCTGGTTGATGTGATAGATCGATGAGTCTACGATTACGTTCATAGTCATCTAATACACGATGTTCGACACCGTTGTGGTCTGTCCAACGTTGTAGCATTAGATTGTTCCAAGAATATCCTTTGGCGTTTTTGTCGCTAAACGCTTCCAAGAGACCAACTTTAGATTTGGTCCCCTTTGTACGCACACCCGGGTAAGCACTAAAGACGTTGTCGCTAGTGTCACCTCGCATACACTTTTCGAAAAGTAACCATTGCGGATCAGGAGCGGCCTTTTCTTCGCCTGTCTTTTTATCTTTGACCTTATTACCTTTCGCATCAAAGTATCCCTCATGTGTTATAGTGACTTCGCTTACACCGTTATATTGTTTTACGTTAGGTGCGATCAGTTGCTCAAAATCTGAGTCAGTGGAAATAATAACATGTTTGCTGTCTGGATGGGATTGTATCCAGCCGGCGATTAAGTCGTCTGCTTCTAGTTGTGGGTGTTGAATTACTGTACAGTTAGTTTTTTCTGCTACAAATTCTTTAAACGTATCAAATGCTTCCCAGAATAGTTTATCTTCTTCTTGTTCAGAAGCAGTTAACGCAGCACGAGTTTCAGCTCTATTACGCTTATACGGCTCGTAATAGTCTTTTCGCCAGCTACGACCTTCTAGGCAGAACACTACATGACTGCCGTCAAAATCTTGCCACGCTTTGCGTATAGAATTTAAAGTAATGTGAAAAGCCATGCCGATTTTAATATCAGCATCACCGCGGATTACGTGTCTAGCACGAAAGAACGTGTTAGCAGTATCTACTAAAATATAGCTCATGAAACCTCAGACTTTCCTTTACTCAACGGAGTGACATTAATGAACCCTGCGTTTACACGCTCGGGCTCTGCTACTCCGTCATCGGCGAGCATGTTTCTAACAATATCACGGAACCAACGATCGACAATTTCTTCGTCAGCGTCGCCATCGAATCCGTAACCTTCTTGTTTTAATTGTAACACAAATAATTCGTTCCAGTCAAGCTCAAAAAAACCGTTGCGTATATTATCCTTGTTAACATGAGTATCTAAAACGGATACCCAAGGTTCACCTTTTCTAGTAGCACGTTCTTTTGGAGTCAGTTTAGCGAGTTCTTCTGCTTCTTTGGCTTTAAGTGCTTCTCCTTCGGCAACTTTCTTTTCTTGTTCTAATCTTGCTTTGTCTGCCTCTAATTTAGCAATACCTGTAATTTTTTTAAACCAATCTTTCATTATGTACCCCACTCATTTTTAAATAACGGCACCTGTAAGCGGTCACTATAACGTAAACCATGTTTCATTGCCATAATAGCTACCGCTTTATTGTTTAATGCGTAAACACTTTCAACACCACCGACTGGCATTAGATAAACGTGTCCTTTAAATCCAGCGGCACGATATTCGCTTGCGGCTTTAAGCGCATAGTCGCGATCTTCTTCTGTGGCAATAACAAATTTCAAGTATGCTGTACCAACTTCTTCATACTCACAAACAACCTCTGGAAGAATTGCTTCTTCCCACTTCTCACCACTACAAGGAAGTTTAGCACTGACACTGAATGTAACTTCTCTAGTGAAGTCTAAGTTAGGCATCTGCCACTGTAATAGATAGTCTTTAAATTCTGGACTTAGTTTTTGAGTACCATTTGTTTCAAAAGTAATTTCTTTCAATCCAGACATCTTAGGATTATCTAGCAAGTCTGGATAAGCACGTTGCCAACCTAGCAATGGCTCGCCACCTGTAATTACGAGATGTTCGTCTAACCATTCATTATGTGGAAGGATTTCCATAATTCGATCTGCTATAGCATCGCTTGTGAGCATTGGACTAAGGTCTTTGAATCTTGGATCCCAACTTGCGTAACTGTCACAGCCTGTACTAACAAGTGGAAGTTCTTCATATTTTGTAAATGGTTTTAAAGTATGTGCTAACGCAATGGTGTCAACTTCGTCACTTAGTTCACCACGTGGCATTCCGAAACCAGCACATTTAAAGTTACAACCAAATGTACGTAAGAAAACAGAAGGCACACCCATATAGCGTCCTTCACCTTGTATGCTGTAAAACAGCTCTGCGATTTTGATTTTGCTCATGTTTATATTATACACTCATTTCTTTAATTTTGTCAACTATACTTTTGAAAATAAATTCATTACCTTCTTTGGTATAATGATTAACATCACCACGGTTACTTGGCCAATACTCTGAAAAATCTAAATGATTCAATTCGTGACCAAAATGACTGCTGGCACTAGTATGGTCTAATGCTAGATATAGTGTTTGAACATTTCTATCTATTTCACTGCGCATCAATCTATAGATATCTTCTTGATACTGTTCATCATAATGATGTTTAAACCAATTTAATGCTGTTACTAAACTTTCGTTTGATTTGTCTTGATTGTTTTCTAAATCATTAAAGATTAGATCACAGTTTTCGTGTAGCCCTTTTCTTTTTATAGGATGAGTGGGCGTGTGTACACGAAAGGGACTGGTATGACTAACAATCACTAGATTAAATTCTTTTGTGTTATTATTTTCTATTTGTTTTAAGATCTTATATTCACCAACACCTGCCTGCGCTACGTTTTTAACTGAATATTCTTTAGACAATAGATCTGCCCAACCAGGATACTCGCCGTTCCATTTGGCAGCAAAACTATCTCCGGCTAGCAGTATTTTTATTTTTTTAGCCATGGGATGAAACTTTCAGCTATCATGCGATGATAATCTTCGTTGTAATGTTCGTTGTCTGGAAGAAAGAATTTAGTATGATCGATAAACTTTTTACGAAAATAAGTTTCAACTGTTTGTTCGGAAATTTTAGTAGATTTTAATTTTGCGTAGTAATCTAATTTTTCCGGAAACTTAACACGATCAGTCATGTTAAACAGATACAGTTTACAGCCGTGTTCGTGGCACATAGTATCCATAACAAGTATATCTTTAAAAAAGTCTCTCTGTTCAAGATGTGTATTCAACTCAAAGAATAGTTTAACATCCATGTACGAATCTTTTCTAAGATCTGGTTTTATAAGACCGCTGGCATAATTAAAATTAATGTCTGCCATTCTTCCAAAATCTTCGTAAGTGGGTTTATTTAGAAGTTGGAATCTGTCATCTTTAAAAATCGTATCTTGGTATATGTCTACTAATCCGTGCTTGTTTTTATAAAATTCAGTAAAGTAATCTGAACCAATAACATCAGCAGATAGTGTTTCATTGAATGCTAAGATAAAACGATTCCAGCTGGCTAGCAGTACAAACACTTCGTCGGTATCTGGATGTTTATCTAACATTGTTCTAAGCCAGTCTGTATATACTTTGTTTGCTGCTCCGGGAATAGCATACACTGACACTTGTTTGTTATTTTCTTTTGCGTAGAATTCTGCGTAGTTGTTGTCATTCCATAGGGAGTAACTACCAGGTCCCATCTTGCCTGGTTCTGTTATATAACCGCAGGTGTGACTATCGCCGAGAAATATTGCTCTACTCATTGAATACCTTCGCTTAACAGCAATCTACACATTAGCGCATCTTGTTCTGTTTTAAAATGAAACTTCATACATTCTGTGCTGACTTCTGTTGTATACCGTGTACCTGGTAAACCAAAGTGTTCCATAACGCTAGCACAGGTTTCATTCCACCAAATGTCTTTTTGATTTTGCCAGGGCACGTTTATTGTAATCATTCTGGTACTTGTCTAAATCTAGTAATGAAGCTTTCTAAATAACAGCTATATTCTTTGTTGTTATCTGGATCTTCAGGATCAATAACTACATTTTCTTTTCTGTAATGTACCCAGGTGTGATCATGTATATCAATTACGTGTATCACACGAAACTTTTGACTAGTTGAACCTTCCCACAATGTACCTTCTTTAACGATCATTTTTCGCCCTTTCGATAGTTACCTTTTCCTGGGATAGTGTTTCGAACACCGCCCACAGGATCTTCTACATCACCTTTGCGTCTTGGAATGAGATGTACATGCGGATACATTACAGTCTGACCAGCAGCTTCACCCCAATTAAGACCAATATTAAATCCGTCCCATTCGCCAATGGCTACCATTTCTTTTCCGTGCTTGAAAGCATCGGCAAAGCAATCTTCAATAACTCCGTCGGCAGAGTATTGAGGAACGAAAAGAAGATGCCCGGGTGTACAAGGATATTTGTCCTCGAAAACCACAACATGGAAGTCCTCCCGGATCTTTTCTGTCCATGGCGCTACGCCATTGGCCGCGGCATCTTCTAAAGTGTAATATTGTATCTTACTCATCTTGAAAAGTCCTTGCGCTCTTGCGGTAGCGCATCTTCTTTAACAACAAACTCTCGTCCTAGCATACTGCCGACGTAGACTTTGGTGTTTTCTTTATATACCATTCGTATCTTAACAGTTTGTAACGCTACTTCTAGGAAAGCCTTTGGCTTGTGTCCTAGTATATGAGCATCGAGGTCTTTGCCGTTATCAGTACAACGTATTTTTATTTTCGAATCAATCATTTAGTCCACCAATCTTCGTATGGAAAATCAATCCATATATTACGTTCTGCTTTATTAATTTCTTCCCCGGTGAAATCCATTTTAACTTTACAGCTCGATGCTAGGTTATCAAACATCACAGCAAATTTCACATTGTTATTCCACACTTCGTTCCAGCGTGTGTGATCGGGCAAACAATTCGCTTGCCAGTCGTCCATGATCCAATTAAGTGTAGCACCTGTATCGTTGATATCGTCGGCAATTAAGATATTCTTTTCTTCGAACGCATCTTCTGCCATCCAGAGATTGCTTTCGCAATCGTCACCATCTCTTAACTGTACTTTAATTGTTTGGCAAGGAATATTAAAATAGTGGCTAATCATTACAGCTGGCAGCAGCCCGCCTCGGGTTATTCCAACCACATAGTCGGGTTTCCAATCAGATAAACTAATATCTCTACAGATCTTATTGATCAACGCTTGGTACTGTAACCAGCTTACGTTATATTTTTCCACTCTCTAATTTCCTTACGGCAATATATTCCTCATGTTGAATCCATTTGTTATTGACTAGGAAACCCCAATCACGTTTATGTGGACCGGGCATAAACAATGTCCAGGCTGTTACACCTTCTTTTAATTCAATGCGATGATAGCTTGTTGGCTTACAAATACGAAAATGCCCAGGGCCTCTCCAGTGGCGTATCTCGCCAATCTTTTGGCCAATACTATTAAACTGTGGAACCCATTCATAGTACCCGCCTTTCAAAATTAGTGTAGCATATGGCCAAGGATGATCATGTACATCGTCGGGATCGCCTTTTAAAAACTTGTGTAGAAACACATTAAAAGGAAACCAAGAACGATCTTTTAGAAAAAGGTAATACCTTTCTAAGTAAGGCTCATTACTTTGCCTATCCATAATAATACGCTTGCGGCCAATGCTATCAAGCCAATTTAGAAAACGGTAAAACATTATATCCTCATTTTTTAGGTTTTGTTGCTTCTGGTGGTGTGTCAGCGGTTAATGGTCTTCCTTGATCATCATAATGAATATATGTGTCAATGTATCGTACCATACGAACCGGAACCCAATATGCCCTTAGTAATTTGTTAATACCAATAGCTGTAACGACAATTAATAGGACAGTTAGACAGCCAACAAATGTACCGCCAAACATTGACAGACCTGTAAGTATTGCTGAGCATTCATTCATATATTTCCTTTAGTTAGCGTGGAGCAAATTCTTGTTGAAGTTTAATATTATCCATGAACTCTTTTTTAGTTCCTGGATCATCTTTAAACGCACCTTTTAATACTGTAGTCTGCGTTAAAGAACTGTGTGCCATAATACCGCGATTCTCACAGCAACCATGTGTTGCCTGTACATAGACTGCTACATTTTCTGAGTCAGTGGCTTTGCTAATCTCGCGGGCAATGTCGTTACAAAGTTCCTCCTGGAGAGTACCACGTCTTGCACACCACTGTGCGATGCGTGTGTACTTTGAGAGTCCAATGAGTTTTTGTGCGGCAATAATACCAATATAAGCAACGCCAGTAACGGGTTGATGATGATGGCTACACATACTGCGAAGCTCACTGCGAACCACAAGCATACCTTCGTAGCGGTCCTCCGAGTCATTTGGGAAAGCGGTTGCGTCTGGTGCTGGGTCATACCTACCTGCCATTATTTCATTAAAGTACATCTTAGCAAGCCTGCGGGCTGTGCCTTGACTGTTAGGATCATTTTCACGGTCAATTAGTAGCGTATCTAACACACGTTCAAACGCTTCTGTTGCTTCGTCGATAAGTTTTGCTTTATCTTCTTCAGTGACATAGTCACTGATATTGTCACCGGCCCAGAAGCGTTTTTTATCACGCTTCAATTTCGCACGAATAGCATCACCTAAATAGCCTTCTGAATATCCTTTGTCGGACATCATTTCACCTGCTTTAACGTACACTTGCTTTTCTAATGGTACGTATTTTTCTTCAACGAACTTTTTGTCTAACGGTTCGTTGAGAACAGGATCTGGTGTAAATTCTTTTGTCAATTTATTGTTCTCCGAGTTAATGTCGTGGATGACATATATGTTATTTTAAATTCTTTAGAAGATTTTCGCAACTGAAGAAGTTGTTTTTTAATTCTTCTACCTGTTTATTTAGGCTAGGTAAGAATTTTTCATAATTTTCCATGTACTGGATTATCTTATGACACACTTCTTTTCTATGAACTTCATAGGATTCGAATGATTCTGTCCATTCGCTAGGATATTTGAATGGATCAAATGCCATTTCACTGTAGCTGAGTCTATCAGGAACCATAGGAATAGCATCTACAACTGCCCCTTCGTACCAACTGATACCTAGGGTTTCTTGTAGATTAGCACTGAATACTAGTTTAGCTTCACCTAGCATATTATGATATTCGTTCTTGGTCAACGGATATTCTTGGCATACTTTAAATTCGTATTGTGGAAGATGCTTTTTTAAATCAAGAAATATATCTAGCTGCTTTTCTGGAGCAATACGATGTGGGAATAGAATTAAGTTTTTCTTTTCCATTCCTTTATACATCATAAGAGCATTAGTCATATACTCCATTGGCCAGCCTGTGCGTATAACCTTACCGTCAAAGTCTGCGCCTGAAATAACTTTAGTTCCAAATAGATTTTCAAAGAACATCTTAATATGGAAGTTTGTGGCAAAGTAGTTGTGGTCAAACGCTTCGTAAAAACTTTTCTCAGCGTGTCTAACCCAAGGCTTGTTGCCAACAAGACGTCCTAGGAAGTCTTGAGGATCATAACTGCCAGCATGCCACAGGCCATGAGTGACTACAGGAATATCCAGCAATTCACTCATGTACTTTAAGTTTATGATACCAGGGTGCCAAGCATCAGTAAAAATAAAATGATCCCCAGGCTTAATTGCTCCGGCGCAAAATAAACGACCAATCTGCTCAACCTGACTAGACTTGTATATATTAGTCCCGCCAAAATTAAGAAAGGCCCCAGGAGTAGTGGCACTAGGAATATCCGTAGGGCCAGAGATAACTTGAACATTGTGTCCTGCCTTTCGTAGAAGTTCAGGTACATGAGTCTTCCATTGACCCGTGTACCTGGTTTCAACCGCTTCTAGATCAACGAGAAAAACGGTCATTGTTATATCTCGGTTTATTACCTTGGTAAGGTTTGCGTTCACCGTTGTTTCGATCTACCCAAGGACGCTTTGGGCGTTTACTATACAGATAGTTCTGATAGTTTTTTGAATCCTTGCGGTACAAATCCGCAGGGTTGAAATCGCAGAGTTCAATTCTGCAGTAGTCCAAATACGCTTCAAGATCTTCAAAGATCTTGACAACGTCAGGACGGTTAGTGAAGTAGGAATAGTCCTTGTAGTTCTTAGACATTTTAGCCTCTTAGTATTTGATAAACGAACCATTTTCTCCGTCTTCGGAGATCTCAATCCAAATCTCGCGATCTGGATACTTTAGCGAAATAATGTTGAACAAATCGTCCGACATCATTTCACAACTCTTGTAGTCAAGGCTTAGAATGGAACCTTGACCATTATACAGCGACTCGAGCCATCGTTTGAACTGGATGAACTCGATGTCCCTGTCATTATGGAGCACACTGATCCACACCCTGAAATGAAAGATGTGGCGATGAGGGTGACCCAAAAACGATACATCATATTCATCTCCTGTAGCTAAGTTGGGATCTGTAAGAGCCGCAGGATATTTATGAATACCTTCCTTTTGAAAGGTAACCCAGATCATTTTGTTAGGTCTAATATCTTGTTTAATGATCATGCCTTTAGTCCTTCCATAGTAATGATCTTACCGATCTCGTCACCTAGATCTTTATCGTCTGTGATAATATAAAGACCATTATTGCTGGTGTCACGCTTCATGTCGTATTTGCGTGTTTCGATGATAGTTCCGCCGTTTGCTCGGAATACCTTAAGGGTAAATCCGTTTGCGTCAATGGACCTTTCACCGGTAGAAAGCACTGCGGCTGTTCCCATTTTTATTCCTTCATCTTGGTATTTGTGGCTGTTATCCCACATATCGCGGGTCTTTTTATACAGCCATTTATCAAACCATTTCATTTAATAATCTCATCGTTAGTGTAAGCACTCCACGGTGTGAACTTACTGCGGTCTTTTAAATCGTGTAGGCTATGACACCACACGCCGGGATTGGTTGCTTTAAAATCTTTGTCATCGATTTTAAGCATTGTATTGTAATTCCATAGTTTGATATATGGGATAGGTATACGGATTTGCGGAATAAACATCTCGTAGTCGTTTAAGCAGCCGTCATTGAACTCTTCTACTTGATTTAGTGGAATATCTAGACTACACCAATACCCTTGATCGAGAAAATGTGTAATCATATCTTCCCATGCCTTGTGCTCATCATATCCTGTAGGATTGAAACTATGATTAGCACCAAAGAAGATATGTTTAATATGTTTGCTAGTGTCGAGCAAACAATTCATATCACCAAGAATGTGGTCAATGACTTGTTCATTTTGAACACCAGTTACAAACAATGTACGCATACCAAACGTGGGAGTATTCTCGACTTCGTTACCGATGAAAAAATTCACATCTTCTAATGTGCCAGTGGAATAATCACGCTTCATTGTTTAAACCAGTTTCTAATTGACTTCATTAAATTATAGTATCTTGCTTTGTAGTTGTCAACCAGGATATCATCAATCATTGGGCGACGATGTGGGCAGCGACCTTGTCTCCAGTCGCAACCTGCGTGAATTTCTTCACCGCAAGTTTCGCATTTTCTAGCTACCATGTGTTTACGTCAGTGATATCAACGGTGGTGTCGATGTCCTTGTCGGCATCGTTGAATAGGTTGAACTTAACAACAACGGCAGGACCAATTCCGCTGGTGTGACTTTCTTCGAGAGTGAACCACTCTACTTCTTTGAAGTGAGCAGATATTTTAGCAAGTTTTTCAATTTGTCCTTTGTTAAGAGCAAACTGTGTTGGTACGTAGTCTTTATCTTTCTTCGTCATAATCTATGCTTTCGTGATCATGTTCCCACTGTAGTCTAGTAAGTCTAGCAAGTTCGTCCTTATAAAGCAACTTCTTTTTCTTTAATTCGGACAAATTCTCATCGGTAAATTTACCATTTCTTTCTAACGCAGAAATCTGTTCGTCAATTAATCTGTGTGTTTCGGTTAACGTTTTGATTCGAGATTCGTACATTTTGGCCTCCGATAATCAATTGGCTGTTTGCTCTAGAAATTCGTGTTCTAATTCTTCGAGCATATCTTCGTCTAACACAGGCATTGCTGACACTTGTGACACAGACTTGTCTAATACTACTTCATCTGATTCAAAGTGTTTGTTAAACGTGTTGTTGGCGTTTCCACCACGTAGACGCATACCCATCATTTTGTTCAGCATAGGTCTAGCATCTTCAATCATCTGCATTGGAGTTTCGCTGGTAAACAATTCTTCAACGAAGTTATTGAAGTACAGGATGTTACGAGGTACCCATTCAGAGTATTCATCGCTCTTATCCATGTCTTTGAGATTCTTCCATTGACGCCAGTTAGGACTTACTTTGGCAGTTTCAATATCCATTAAATTGTTAGCACGTTGTACAGCAACGATGTGACAATATGTATTATGTGCCATCATTAGCGCATAACCAAAGCTGTCCCAAGAAGTTTTTCCTTCTTTGCCGATTTTGTTTAACATTCCCGGCTTGTACCAGCAGATGTCTCCGATGTTAAGGCGCCTGCCAATTTCTGATTCAAACGGGAAGGGGATGTTAAAAGCCTGGCTAATTGCTTTGTTGTCTGGGGCCTTGTCCATGATGACTGACCAGCGTTTGTTGGTGTGCTGGGCATTTGTGTAGACAAGCCCGTGGGCTGTAGCAATGAAGGGTGATGCGCAATCAAAAGATATGGTAAAGTTTTCATTCACGTGCTTCCTTACTTGGCGTTGGATTAAAGTTAAGTAACAAGACCAATCTAACTGTGCTGTACCCAAGAAGTGCATCCAGTTACGATCGTCTAACAGTTTCTCATCACGCAGGATAATGAGACGTTTTAGTGCGACTTCCATATCACACATATTCTTACCGCCCATTGCCCACCCTTCTGTAGGCAAGTGTTTAACTGCTTCGTACCAAGCCTGTGCTGTTTCCCAGTCACTGCCTTGTAGAACGTTAAGGAATTTAGTTTGACCTAAGCGATTACGTATAAAGTAATCATTGTTGTGAAGTGTTTTATCTAAACAGTCTTGAAAACTCTTTAATCCTGTCTTTGGACTATGGATATGATCGCTAGCCCATGTCGGGACGTCTAATAACATTGACCAATCAGCAGTTAATTCTAGCCAGTTAAGGATGCTGTCACGAGTTTTATTGGCAGCAGCACCTTCAAAGTTCATCCAATCAAACTTAAGAACACCTTTACCGATCTGATAGCCGCCGGAGTCGCCTACAATAAGTGTGTTGTTACGATCTCTACTTTGAATCATAGCATCTTGAATCATTGTCTTTTCAAGATCTAATTGTGCGTGGCCTGCTGAGTAAAGACCATATTTGTAAGTAAAGTATCCTTGCTCAGGATTAAGGAAGTTCATTCCTTCAATGCCGCGATCAAACCCTTGCGGAATACGATCGTTAGGAACAAACTCGCTGAATCTTTGTTTGCTTACATATGTTGAATAAAAACAACTAATCGCAGGCAAATAGACTGCGTAGTCTTTCTGTAGGGGTGTTAAATTAACTGGTGGTCTCATAATCTCTCGCTAGTTTTGCTGTAATGTTTAAATGTTGTCTTGCCTGTTCTAGGTTGTCTAATGCTATTTTAACAGCCTTATTCTCATTTGCCAAGCTCTGCCACATCTTTTCTTCGTCACGTTTCTTACGTGCCCATTGTACTATATCTAGTACATCTTGATCTAGGCCTACAGTGGCATAGCTGGTACTCATACTAATCCAACTACTACCATCGAACACCTGAATGTCACTGCCCCAAACACGCATCATGCCTGTTACGGGGTTATTGGTATTTTGATTAACATAAGGTACGCTAGTGTTACCACCAGATACTGTTACGCCGCTAACGCCTTGTAGACCTTTGATCATATTACGCCTGTGCTGGAATAATGTACTTGTAAACTGCTACACCGCTGTCAAGAGTGATTTGAATAGCACCTTCGTTTGACAAAGACATCTTTGTGTTGTTTACATCAGCAATCTTTAAAATGCTTAAGATTGGCATCACTGGCCAAGTCCAGCCACGATCTAGTTTACCTGCTACATTTTGTGCGAATACAAATTCGCCACCGTGTGTTGACAAGTCACCAAATGTAAACTTTAGATTTCCACCTTCTGTCTTAGCAAGGAATGTTGGATGTTCGTTGTGAGCACCTGCTTGGAAGTTAAAACGTGTAACAGAAGCAACGCTTGGCTCTAGTTCAACGTCCCACTTAACACCACGGAATTTCACAGACTTCATCTTTTCGTTGATGACTTCTTGATTCATAAAACGATAGTCGTTTTTAAAGTCGCCGTCTTTGTTTTCAAAGTGAATGCCAACTGGAATAGTTTCTCCGTTGCGTTCTGCTGTAGTGATACTGATTTTAGCATCATCTTTGTATTCGTTGCCATCGAGCAAATACTTTAGTTTATTAAGCTGAGGCATACCAAATGTACCAATCATGTCTGGATATGGCTGGTATGTAGTAGCTTCCATAATAACAGAACGGTCTTCAGCCATTGAAAAGAATGTAGTTGACTCTTCTGTTCCTGTAATTTTAACTGTAGTCAAGAACCCTAGGTTCTGTGTATGACTAACGATGTCTTGTAAAATATCTTTCATTAAGATTCTCCGGTTATATTAAGATTATATTTAGATTTATGTGAAAAAGCAAGAGCTAAATCACTCAAAATCAAACAATTTACTGAATGTGTTATCACTGCGTGTTGAACTAATGTCCCATTCCAACACTCCGATTAGGTTTTCTAACTTTTCATCGATAACTGTGGTTTCCATTTCGGCATCATCGAACGGTAGTTCTTTGAACCATTGCGGCAAACGTAGTTCGTCTACCGGATACGCTACTGAAGTATAGCCCATTGGGTTATCTCTGACTTTACAAACAATCACTTTAGCACCGTCAGTGATGCCCATTGAGTACTTGTCATCCATCATGCGTTTGAGAGTATTCCAATTAAGACTTGCTCTAACATGACCAGGCATGTTAGTCTTACCAGCCTTCTTCTCTTTTGCGGCGTATTCTGTAATGTTGTTGGCACGTTTGGGAGAGCCTTTCTCCCAACCTGGGCGAGTTTTAAATTCTGTACGGAAATTAGTGATGTGTTCTAGTACTTCTTCTTTTGAAGCACCGGTTAGCACTTTTTCTAATACATCACTTAAGAAGTTTTGAATGACTACTGGAGTATCACTGCGTTTAAGGTCTAGACCCATGGCCTTGATCTTACCAGGTTTACCATCTACATCACTGCGCTTGCCTTCTTTGTCATAGTAAAGCACAGCATAACGCTTCTTAGTAATGAACAGACCTTTTGACGCAACAATTTCACGACCTGCTTTAATAACTTCGCCACGAGTCTTTGGACAATGGAACTGTTCTGTCATCATTTTAGGAAAACTCTGATTGACTTCGTCGGCTATTTGATCATACAACTGTACTACAGTTTCTTTACTCCAAGGCAAGTGCCCAGATTCAATTTCTTTTCTCAGTACAGGGTATGCTGAAAAGTAGCAGGAGTCAGTATCACCATAGATAACAGCCTTGCCTTTGTAATCATATTCGCCACAAATGATTTCATTTATCTTTGAGGCCATGTGTTTGACAATAGTCCTGCCTGTGAGTGTAGTGGATTGACCGATTCTATTATCAAAGAAGCGGCAACCAGGATTAAGAATAGCGCCATAAAGACTATTGAGGTTAATTTTCTTAACAAGCTGTCGTTTGTCCCAGTATTCTTCTTCAATTTTATTTCCACTTGCTATACATTCCTTTAGTTTAGCTTGCATTTCTTTACGTTCAGCATACCAACGCTTTAGCAGTCCTGGAATAATACCATCTTTTTCATAGGTAAAGATAGTTCCGTTAGAACTGATCATCCAGGGCTGACCAGAATCAAATATGAGATCATTGATCTGTGCGCCAGTTAATGTATCACTGCCGCCATTTTCCCAGTCAATGACGATTTCTTTAGCAATGTTTCGTTCCATTACATACTCATACTCCAAGCTACCGAACATTCCTTCCCATGCTGCCGCAAAAGATTTACCATGCCGCACCATTTGATCGTCAATATAGTTCTTTGTGTAGTCTGGACGAAGTTGACCGACAATGGTTTCCGGTCCCATGTTTAGCGCACGAATCGCAGACGGATACAGTGAGTTCAAGTCAACTGATCCGATCCATTCGTGAATGCCTTTCTTGGGATAAGCAACATAAGCACCTGCTGCCTGTGTGGATTCTGTGTCGTCACGTCTCTTACGATTCGGTACAACAAAGCCTCTACGATGTGCTTCGTTGATAATTGCCTGCTCAGTAACAGCAACCGCACCCATCGCAGTCTGTAGTAACACAGTATTTTCGTGGGCAATCTTGTTAGCTAGATCCAAAAACTGTAGTTTCTTATCTAACTTGTCTAGCAGTGCTGTGTCTTGTCTGTTGTATTCGATGAATTTTTTAAAGTCGTTGTTGTAAAGTTGATCCAGTGTACCTTCGTAGACTGTTTTGTTTTCACCGATCTCCATTTCACCAATAGCATCTAGTCGATATGTGTGTCGTTCTTCATATGTGTACTTTCTATAAAGTTCGAGACTATCAAGATGTACACGCCCTACTAGATCATATGTGACAGCCTGGCGACCAAACTTTTCAAACTCACGTTTTTTAGGAAACTGATTCCATAAACAGAATCGACGTGTATCTTCTTTTGACAACGCTTTTGTTACACGGTTAACGGTGTATGGAATATCGAAACCTTCTGAATTCCAACCACTTAACACATCAGCATCTTCAATGAGTGTTAAGAAGTTGTCAAGAAGATCTGCTTCGTTGTCAAAAAGATATGTGTTTGGAAATTCTGCTACTGCCTTTTCTGCTTCTGCCATTGACATAGTCTTTGGAGGTACAGCAAGACAGATTAATGTGTTAAGCCATTGTAAGTGAACAGCAATCGCAGTGATCGGCATAAACGCATCATCTGGTGAAGCATACCCACGTTCGGGATCAAAGTCTACTTCAATGTCAAAGAATGCTACGTTTAGTTTTGGGGAATCTTGATTAAGATAGTTTTCTTCAAGACAACGGAATATAGGATTAATATCAGATTCATAAAGTTTCTGACTTCCGTGTATTTTTTGTTCTTTGTGGAATTCTTTTAGATTTTTACAAGTAACACGACTCAGCGGAATGCCGTGAGTACTAACATACTTGCCTTTAGGATCTTGATAATAAAAAAGATATTTGGCAGCATATTCTTTAAACTGTCTGCGACCATCTTTATCTCTTTCGACAACAGAGATAAGATCACTGTCTCTGTCGTAGTAAGCATCTACGTAACTCATTTTTTTCTCCTTGCGATTTTTGGCTCGCAAATACCAAACTAGTCATTTATGGCTGACGAGACCGTACTCATATTAATTAATTAGCATTCTAACTAGGCCGAATGTGTCAATTGCGGTTAGCAAGATGTAGTTAGCCAACATGCCAAACGATTTCCTAGTATAAGCAGCCCAAGCATACATAGCACAGCCGCTGATCCAAATAGGATATAACGCAAGTAACGGGGGATTCGGGACGGTGATTGCCATAGTAATACTACACCCAATACTAACAGCCCAGGCAAGCAGCTCAATAATAAAACGGAAAGGATGACTATTCCAATCATCACGGATCCAATCAAATGTTGGTTTGAATAGATCTATCATTCAGAATCGGGCAAACGCTTAGTTACACCAAGAATCATTTCAATCTCGTCCCATTCTTCTTCGTGAGATTTCCAATTATCTTTGTGAGCAATCTTAATTGCTTTATTAATAATACTTGGTTTGATTTGTAGCTCTTCTGCTACTGCTTTGACAGTCTCTTTGAGACCTTCTTGTAGATCTTCTACTTCACGTAATACATTGCCGCCTTCGTTAATAAGGCGTTCTAATTTTGCTTTTTCTTCAGGACCATACATCTTTGCCATATAATAAACTCCTTGTTACAGTCTATTATATATGACCTAGGCCCTGAAGAGCAAATATTATCCTACCAAAATGTGTAGTGCGTGTTCGTAGTGTTTTTTACGATCTTCTAAACCAATAGTGCCACCGTTAATACGTTTGGTCATTGTTAGAATATCGCCAGAGTCGGCGAATTGATTTAAATTATTTGCTGCCCAAAACCAACCTGCTGAAAGAACTGCTCCCGGAGATGTCTCTAGTAATTCTGGTTCTTCAAGTAAGTCTGCTCCGAGTGCTTCACCGCAGGCACGATAGTTATTTTTACCAGTGACTTGGATTAGCCCGCGACCGCGATATTTAAAACCTTCACCGCTGGCTTCGTCACCGTTGCCCATACGATTAGCATACACTCTATTAGCAATCATTTGTGGCTTGCGTTCGTAGTGTGCTGCTGTGGCATCATCTGGGAAATATTTTGGGAATGTGCCTCTTAGTCCCTTTGCTCCATAGTTGAGATTCTCAACCATGAAATTAAAATTACCACTTTCATGAGCACACTGAGCAAGGAAAGCAGCTTGCCTTGCTGGTGTCATGATATCGAACAATTCAAATGTTTCTACAAAACCTTCATACAGTTCTGCTACTCTTTGCTTTTTAGCCTCAGGAAAGGCTTCTTGAATTTGTTCTAAAAGAATCATCTCTTGTCCTTTATTCTGCTAGAGTCTTGTGGAGATCCCACTCACCGCCCATTTTTTCGTAAGTAACAGCAGCAAATGCCTGAGCCTTAGCAGACTCGTTGAATTTGCTAGTACCTACTCTGTTTGCCCACTGCCATAGATTCTTGTCAAGTGGATCAATCTGCATTGTGCCTTGACTTTCGCTAACAATCTGTAAGCAACGCTTGAATGTTAGTCTGTCTGCGCTTTCTTTAACAGCAACTTTCTTTTTATCTTTGACCGCTTTCTTCATCGGCTCTTTCTTGTCGCCGTCTTTGTCCATGTCTAAGAAGTCTGGTTTAGATCCTTCAGCAACCTTCTTATCTTTCTTTTTCTTAGCAATAGCTATAGCGGCCTGCTGTTTAGCATTAGCAGCTTCTTTGACTTTTTTCTTTGTTGTTTCTGGCTTGTCATCGTCATCAACTTCTGGCTTGTTATCATCAGAACCGCCGTAGTTGCCTGGACCAGCTTTGTGAACGATACCTGTTTTAGTCTTAGTAACAGTACCACCTTTAGCAGTTTTCTTGCTGTCGCCGACTTTCATTTCTTCTTTGACTGCGCCTTTCTTCTTGTCAGCAACAGCTTTTTTCATTGGCTCTTTTTTGTTGCCGTCTTTGTCCATGTCTAAGAAGTCTGGTTTAGCTTTTTTAGCTTCTGCCAATACTGTTGATAGTCCAGCTAGCACACGGATTTCAGCATCTTCTGATAGCTGAATCTTTGGCGCTGCCGCTTCAGTTATCGTTACTGCTTTTTTAGCAGGTGTTTCGAAACTTGCGATTTTAGATACTAGTGCTTTGAAATCCATGATATTATCCTTGGGTTTTGTAATTTTTCCATTGTTCAAGAAGCTGACTTTCAACTTCCTGCTTTGCTGATTCGTCGAGATCTAGATCACCTTCGTCGGCATTATCTTGATCTGCGGGTTCAAATTTCTTTTGATATTCTAAATGATGAGAAACAGTGTCTAGATAATCAGAAGCTAGAGTTATTTTCTTTGAAACCCAACCTTCTAAATTATCGCCTGGCTGAATCATATGAAACAGCTTGATAGCATATTCTGCTGCTTTGTAAAGCTCAGCTTTAGCCATAGAAGCTTCGTGATCGTGATGATCTGCTTCATACGGAATAGTCTGGTTTTCTTTGAATACCTTTTTCATAGTTGTATTTATCTTTTGATAGCAGAGCCGCTGCCAAACAAACTAGTGCCTTGATCTAGGGCATTTTTAGCTGTGCCGTCTGCATTTTTACGTTGTGAAACTTTTGGCTGTGGTGGCGCTTTTGTACCGGATTTTCCAGGACTTCCTGTGTAGCTTTTCTTACCACGTGCTGGACCTGGGCTAATATGAGGGTTAGGAACGCTAGCAATATTACCAGCGGATGTTGCTCCGGCAGTTGCTGTTTCCCTTAATATGTCTGATATTTTCATTTTATTTCTCTAATATTATTTACTAATGCGTCTTTACCGTACTGGGCTCTAAGTAGCCTTCTAGCCATTTCTTTATTTTTAGCAGTTACTGTAGTGTCGATCATTTGGCTATAGCCAGGCTGTTTTACTTTAACACGAGCACTCCAAAATTTAAAAGGAAATGTAACTTCTTCGGCTCTCATTTCTTTTTACCCTGTCTCATATTTATTTGCCAATGTGCCAATTGTTTTTTACGAGGGCTAGCTGAATCGCTGCTGCGAATCTTTTTTAACTGAGCAATAGTCATGCCCTTTCTAATACCGTGACGTTTACTATCGCCTTTGTCTTGCGGGTTTTTACCATCAGCAAAATTTTCGTCTACATTATATGTTGGATCAGTCTTCTGCCGTTTCATTTTTTTAGGCTGCTTAGGATCTTTAGGGTCGATGTCTGTTGTAGTAAGTCCTGATTTTTCTAGACCTTTGATATATTTGTGTTCTTCTTCTTCGCTGCCAAAGGAAAAAATTGTACTAGGAGGTCCCTTACCGAAGTCGTGTTTACCTAGACCTTTCATATTGCTTATGTGCTGTCCTAGTTTATACCAATCGTATACATCACTTACATCGACCCTAACTGTACCGGCTGGCATAGTAGGTTTAACTTCCGGGCCGCGCGGCTGTTCGTTTGGATGTTGGTCTTCATCTTGCTTGTTTATATCAAAGTCTGGCTCATCATCTTGGCCAAATATTTTTTCTAAGAATTCACCTACATACCAAAACCAGTTTTTAAAATGCCCAGGATTAGTATCGTAATCCATGTGTGCTGAGTGCGATGCGGCATTATAAAGATTTTTTAGTTGAGGTTTAACACTGAACTCACTCGCTACTCTAGTTAACTCTTTGCTAATCCTATTAGCACCTTCTTCGTCTTCATGTTGTTCTACACCGAAGCTGGCTTCTCTATAAGCACCTAATAACGCTCTACCAGCTTTAGGATCCATGCTTTGCCATGATGTTGATGCTTCTTGTATACTTTCGATAGCTGGTTTATCAAACAGGTTCGGGTATTTCTTATTGAAGTGTCTCATGATCACACCGCCTATAGCGTGTGCTTCATTCTCGTCACTGCTGCCGGTTTCGCCGCTGTTTTTGTTTAGTTGATGATGAGTTAGCTGTTTCCAATGTACTAGTTCATGGGCCAGGGTTCTCATAATATCTAATGGATGTCTGTTTTTAACTCCTACGTAGATAACTTTTTCATCATTTTCTAATTTGCCAAATGTAGGTTGATCGGAGTTATCTATTTTTTTCAGTAGCACTATCTTAGGTAACTTCTTTATTCCTAACTGTTTCATAGCAATAGGAAAGAACTTTCTTAAAACACTTTTTAGATCAGTATCGATATTTTCTTTAACTTCTTCGTCTTTGTCACCGCTAGAATGAACAGCAATCATCTTACCTCTATCTAAGCTCTGTAACTTTTGCGGTTCATGTTTTTCATCGCCTTGACCTACACGCCTGGCACGTTTAAAGCCGTCTAGAATTTTTTGTAGGCTGTCTTCGTCTGCTTGGTACTTGATACCAATACCGCCCGCAGCTTCCCAAGCAGTAATGTTGCTGCCTCTATCATCAATTAGTACGTTAGGCATGCCGTTGGCATTTTTAGCATACTTGGCTTTGTTAGAAACAATATAGATATTCTTTGGAGGTATGTTTAAATGTTTGTTGATCCAGACTTTTTTGTAGTGTGCGGATCCTTCATGATCACCACGCAACGGACTAGAGCAGATGTTGTAACTGTCTGCGGCCTGTACTACCATTTGTAATAGTTTATCTGCTGTGGGGAACTTAGGCAATCGAGCAAAGAAATCTGTACCTACCATTTTATTTAAAGTAGGGTCTGTTTTTGCTGGAGGAATATCTCTGTAGTTGCCGCTTTCAATACCGGCAAGTTTTGCGTACTCAGTAAAAAAGTCAGCGAGAACACCGTCCATGTCAACATAGACTTCCATTCCTTCTGGTAATTTTAAATCGTTAGCTTTCATTAATGTTGCCCGTATGGATTTAAAGGGCGATCTTCTTCGCCTTGTTGTTCTGGATAAACAGGATATTGGTTCATACTGAAAAACTACTCCCACAACCACATGTAGATTGAGCGTTAGGATTTTTAATCACAAACTGACTGCCTTGTAATTCTTCTTTGTAATCTATTTCGGCTTCGTTCATATAGGTCATGCTCATTGAATCAATCAACACAACATGCTTTTCATCTAACGGTATTTCCCAATCATCTTCATTCTTTACTTCGTCAAATGTAAAACCATATTGGAAACCAGAACAGCCGCCACCTTGAACAAAGGTGCGTAGCATTAAGTTAGGATTGTTTTCTTCTAATAGAAGATCAAGTATTTTTGCTTTTGCTGATGCTGTTATCTCAACCATTTATCATCCCCAATAGGTTTTTCTCCGGTCAGGTAAGGCTTACTGAACCATAATTTAAACCATTCTGGTGTGCCTGGTTTGATATTATGTTTCTTCATTAGCTCGCCTTTTTCGTTTCCAGTTATGCTGATGTTGCTACCTTGTTCAATGGCATATGGTGTATATCCTTTGAACTCGTTAGTAATACCTGCTAACTTTTTTAGTTCACTTATCGGATCCATCTGCTTTCTTATGGCTCTTGTAGCCTTTGTTTTTCATTGACCATGCTAGGGCAAAAGGATTGTCTATGTCTTTATGTTTCTTCATAGCTTTAACTGTGCCTTTAAAACCTGGAGGTGCTTTTTCACCTAATGCGCCTTTGATATCACCTTTAGCTAATTTCTTCAGCGGCCCGCCAATATCTTTGGCAATCTTCTGACCTATTGTCTTAGGTTCAGCAGCTTTTTTTGCTAACTTTTGCTCAGCACGATCAGCACGGTAGTTAATTTCTGCTTCACGAGATTTTGCCATGGCGTCTTTATATTCCTGACTTGTTTCAGCAATGCTTTCTGTTGCTGGCTCACCGGTAACATGAACAGTCCACTTCTTACCAGTAGCAGCAGATTTTTTATCAGCCCATGCTTTTAATTGTTGATAGTGGGCTTTTTCACGATAGTCGTCGGCATACGTTCCACGTCCTGCAAATACTTTCCATTTTTTACCGTTGATGTAGACAGCAAAGTTATTTGGCGGTTCTGTATTGCCTTCGTCCCAATCTTCTGGATCTCTGGCCTCTGCTACTTCTTTATTCTTATGCTTAACATCGCCTTGCTTGGCAGCTTTCTTTTTATCTTTGTGTGCGCCAGCACCGCTTTTGACAGCGTTCTTAGCTACAAAGTTACGTGGCTTTGGAGGTTCTTTCTTTTCAAAAATAAGATCTTTAATTTTCATATTAATATTTTCCTATATCTATTTCACGGCCTCTGCCTATAGGACGCTTACCTTGTTTTTCTTTAAACCGGTTATACTGAGCTAATGCTCGTATTTTTGCTTCCATAGCTCCTGCCTTGTACAAGACGTACTCAATGTTTTCATAGTTTCCATATTTAAGAAATTCTAATATGGACTCGAACTGTTTATTTAAACTCGATACTAGGGCCTGCTCGTTCCAAGTCCCCATGCCACCGTCAGGTCTAATCTCTACACCTTTTTCTGGATTGTTAACTAACACAGCTTCATCGGCCATGTCTTCTTTAATTTTTAATCCCATTCTTACTGCCTTATAGAGTTCGTCTGACAAATTACCAGCGCCTGTTACTTGAGCAAACGTTTCAGGATCATTGCTTCTTGCTGCGTTACGAGCTGCGCTGGCACTAATGCCTGTTAGCCCTTCGCCGTCTGGATCTCTGTCACCACTAGATACTAGGTTGATGCTGTCAAATTGATAAACACCGTGAGCTGATTCGACGCCGTTATATTTTTCTAACAGCTCTCTAAAACTCTCAAGTCTATCAGAACCTGCGACAACTGTTACATTTCTATAACCTTCGTTATACAACATAACAGAAATTTTCATTATGGTATTGATGCTAGCATCGTCTGATATGTGTGATGCGTGTTGCGGAAACATTGACTTTAGAAATTTCACTTTGGTAGCAAAATCTAAAGGATTATCTTTCTTTGGTGTTTGAGCAGGGCTAACAAATATTCTATAATTTTTATTAGTCTGTGCTAGAGTGTCAAACACTGCTCCGTGACCAATCGTAGGAGGATTCATTCTGCCAAAGCAGAAAGCAATAGAATCATCCTTGGCTTCGAACAGGTGTCTTAATCTCATCGATCATATGCTCCAGAGTCAATATGATTTTTTTGTTCATCGGCAAATCGTTGAGCAACACTCTTTAATAGATCATCTGTAAAAATTTTATCTTTAATGTCATTTAGATCAAATTTCTTAACATAGATGTCTAGACATTTCTTTACAGGCTCCATGTAATACTTTGATGCTGGATCTTCTGAGTGTAGATCTTCTTGATGCTTTTTAATAGCAGGGAAGAAGTGTGTAGACAACAGGTCGTTGTCGTTGTCGATGAAGAATTTTAAATCGCCTGCGTAATCGACGTCTTGATCAAGGCGTTTGTCTTTGGTCTCTGATGGTACCTCAAATAATTCATTCAATAACATTACCAACTCCTACAAGACCAATAACGTGCTTTCCAACGTGGGCCTGGATTTTTACAATTATGACGAGCTCTAAAAGACTTGCGTCTCTTAGGATTAGATTTTTTAATACGCATGTTCTTATCGCCAAAGTTTACTTTGACAATATTACCGTTAGGCTTGCGTACATATACTTTTGATTTCTTTACATCGCCTGGAAGTTTTTTACCTAGCGGAACATTCTTTCCGTGATATTCTGCTTCTTCCATGCTACATTCTTTCAGACCGTGTACTGGGCAACTTTCTCCCAACGGTGTGTGATTACATTCTGCTTCTTCATTTGTAGGTACACAATTAGGAACAGTTTTTCCACCCTTCTTCTTAGTACCGACTGGCTTGTAGCCTTTCCAGCAAGGATTTTCTGTTCTAAGGCTTTCTGTTAGACCGCCATCTAGAAAACGCACACCTTCTGATTCTAAATATTGAATTGCTTGATCATCTAATTCAACAACTATACCATCTTCTGTAAAGCCAACTATTTCTGTACCGATCTCGAAATCTTCAGAAAAGCTAAATCCTATGCTGTCGCCTAGTGCTAGTCCTTTGGACTTGGCTTCTCTATCTAGGTCAGCTTTACGTTGTAAAATTGCTTGGGAAATTTCAGGGTCTTCAGCAGCAACAGGATCCGTCTGTAGATCTTGTAGTGCTTTCTTTTTTGCTTCGTAATCGCCCTTAGGGTCTTTGGGATTTAGAGCAGTTTCTTTTATAATGCTGTCTAGTTTATCCAGAATGTCACGCATAGTATGTTCCTCGAGATCATACTATATTTAGCTAGATTTTATGCTTAGTGATTATAACGGATTTCGCGGATAGTACCTTCTTCTAAGGTCCCTGTAGTGCGTAACCACACGAAATTTCCGTTGATGTTTTGATAGTATGATGAATTATCAAATACTGTGCTGTCCCCGCCTAGTTCGTAGACTGTAAACCAATCGGTTTCTGTTGGATCTAGTGCTAGAGTAGCCTGTATTTTAATAGTGCCTTTAAAGGCATCCACAAGAAAAACGACAGTATGTAGACCGTCGCCTAGGTTATAGTAGCCGTCACCTTTTTGCTTTTCGCTGGTGAAATCGCCTACTGTGCTGGTTTGTGCTAATAATTGAACGCTGTTTGCTGGCATACTACTATTTATCTACAACTTTATAATCATAGACAGCACCTACTATGTCTCCACACCGTAGTTTTAACATCAGCAATGATTTTTCATCCTCGGCCATGATGTATCTGCGATCCCAATTCCATCCGGTTACAATAAACCATTGCGCAGTAGTATCAGTTATGTGTAAATTGCTTTGACTTTTAATCCATTTAACGGTTTCTGCTTTTTGCTGCGAGTCTTTGATCTTATGAGGTGCTAAAAACACCTTGTGTTTAAAGCGTCCTTCTGGATATTTGTTAACTATTATCACATTTCTGCTTTTTAATAGATCTTCTGTGCCTTCTGCTGGGCTAAACACCGAAGTTATATGGTCTGGATGTGTAGTCAGTAGTTTCTGTAATAGTTCTTTTTTGTCAGTATACACATCGAGCATGGCCGATTCTAGTCTTATTTGAAAGTCTTCTTTAGGAAGACTATCTAAAAAATAAGCCATGTCTATGATAACTTCGGAGTTAAGGCGGATATCTGTGTGGAAAGACCCCTTCCACCTAAGCATTCTGTCTGGAGGATCAGTAATATATGCCTGTAATTTATCTAGTGTGCGTTCTCTTAGCACACTAACACCAGGAATACGGTAAGTGACCTTGTAGGGCCACTTACGATAAAACAATTTTTTAGTTTGTTTGTGTTTCATTGGTAAGCAGATTTGCTCCATCATTGATTCTACGTTGATGCTTTAATGCTCGTTTTTCATACTTGCTTAATTCATCACCGAGATTTTTAATTTCAAATGAAAGTTTATCATCAATGACTGTGACAAATACACGGCCGCCTTCTTTTAGCTCACCAAACAGCATTTTACGACTTAACGGACTTTTGAGTTCGTTGTCAATTAAACGTGACAGCGGTCTTGCGCCCATCTTGCTGTTGTAACCATTCTTAGCTAACCAGTCTCTTGATTCTTCATTTAACACAATCTCAACATACTTGTCTTTGATCTGTGTGTTAAGCTCACGAATAAACTTGTCAACAATGATTCTAACGGTGTCTACAGACAGTTTGCCGAACTTGACAATGGCATCTAAACGATTGCGGAATTCAGGAGCAAAATATTTCTTAACTGCCTTAACGTCCTCGCCTTCTTTGTCTAATTCGCCAAAGCCGATTGTATTCTTTTCGTTGTCAGCGGCACCTAAGTTTGAAGTCATAATTAGAATACAGTTACGACCGTCTGCTTGTTTGCCATTTGACCCTGTTACAAATCCATTATCCATGAACTGTAATAGGATGTTTGAAACATCGGGATGAGCCTTTTCGATCTCATCTAACAACAGAATAGCGTTTGGCGTTTCTTGTAACTTGGTAATCAGTTGTCCAGCGTTATCTTCAAAGCCGACGTAGCCCGGGGGAGCACCGATTAGACGTGCTACACTGTGTTTCTCTTGATATTCACTCATATCAAAACGCAGTAACGGCATTGCCATTTTTTCCGATAGCTGTTTAGCAGTTTCTGTTTTGCCTGTACCAGTTGGCCCAACGAATAAGAAGCAACCGATTGGTTTGTTAGGATTTTTCATTCCTGCTTGTGCTACAAAGATCTTGTCTAGTAGATTTGAAATAGCATCGTCTTGACCAAACACTGAGTTTTTAAGATTAGATTCTAAGTCAACGAGATTCTTGCTTTCTTTTTCAGACACAGTTTCAAACGGCATCTTAGTCATTTTGCTGACTTCGAACATTATCTGTTCAATGTCTACAAAATTAATTCCTTCGCCCTGTGTTTCATCGTCTTTGATTTTGTATCTAGCACAGGCACAGTCGATAATGTCAATGGCCTTGTCTGGCAATTTCTTATCTGGCATATACTTGACACTCATCTTAACAGCGTTCTCGACAGCAGCATCGGTAATGCGTACTTTGTGATGTTGCTCGTAATAGCGTTTAATTCCTTTGAGAATCTTAACAGCTAGCTCTGGAGTAGGCTCGTCAACAGTAACACGCTGGAATCTGCGCATTAGGGCACGATCCTTTTCAAAGTGCTTGCGATATTCTTCCCAAGTAGTTGACGCAATGACTTTCATAGTTCCTTTGGTCAACATGGGCTTGAGCATATTTGCCAAGTCGTTAGCTGAACCATTGGCAGCACCTGCTCCGTTCATCATATGTGCTTCGTCAATGAACAGCACGACCTTACCTTTGCGTTCAAGGGCAGCGATAACTGCTTTAAGTCGTTCTTCGAAATCACCGCGGTACTTGCTGCCGGCTAGCAGTGCTGAGATGTCTAATGTGTATACAATATGATCTTGTATAAATTTAGGAACCTTTCTTTCGAAGATCTTGCGAGCAAGTCCTTCTGCGATAGCAGTCTTACCGACACCTGGTTCACCGATCAACAGTACATTGCTCTTCGATCGCCTTGCTAGAATTAATTGTATATCTTCTAGTTCTTGTTCACGGCCAATTACAGGGTCAATCTTCTTTTGTTTTGCCATTAAACTAAGGTTAGTACAATAGGCATTTAGGATTTTATCAAGTTGGTTTGGGTTCAATGTTTTAACAGCGTTTTCTGGTTCTTCGGAATTTTCAAATTTTTCTTGGTAATACTCGATAAACTTTTCTTTGACAACGCCTGCCTTAGTTAGATAGTAATAGGAAAAACTTTTCTTTTCAGATAGGATAGAAATTAAGACATCTTGTACTTCAATTTTTTGACGCCCACTAAACAACACCTGTGTAAAGCTACGATTAAGCACACGTTCTACAGATGCTGTACGTTTAGGTTTTACGCCAGGTTGTGAAGTTTTAATTTCGCTGAGATTAGTTTTTAAAAACTGTTCTAGATTTGCTTTAATAAAATCACAGTTGGCACCGTAATCTAGAAGTTCTTTAAAAGTTTCTTCGTCACACATCACAGCAAATACTAGATGCTCGAGTGTTACGTATTCGTGCTCTAGCTTTTGCGCAATGTCAATAGCTCTTTCAAAAATGGCTTGTAATTTATCGCTTGGTTCTAGCATATCACCTTCTCTTTTTAATTTTCTTCATTGCTAAGTCTAACTTCATCTTACTAACTCTGTCAACAAAACAGATGCCCTCTAAATGATCATACTCATGTTGAAAACATTTTGCTAGGTATCCGTCCATCTTGACTTCGTGTATGTTGCCTTTGCTGTCTTGATATTCTGCTCGAATCCAAGCAGGTCGTTTTACCATCAACCACATTCCGGGAAAACTCAAACAACCTTCTTTGTCCATCTTTGTTTCTTCGCTGTGTTCTAGGATCACAGGATTAAACAACGCAAAAGGTTCTGGAAATCCTGTTATGTTTTTACTGCCCATAACAAACACACGTTTAGCAAGTCCTATTTGATTTGCTGCTAGACCAATACCTCCGTTGGCTAACATAAAATCTACCATTTCTTTTTCTAGTTGCTCAGCATCACCGTCTGTGCCGAACTCCCAAGGAGTGCTAGCTGAGGTTAAACTTTCGTGTATACCTAATTTATATTCCATTTTTGGCTTGTTCTAATAGCTGTTTTTGATTTTCGTTTAGATTCTTGGGTATTTTAACTTTTACTCTTATTAAAAGATTACCCCTGACTCCACTTTTATGATGAGGAATGCCTTCTCCTCTACAACTTAATACAGTTTCCGGTTGTGTGCCCGGAGGAATACCTATAGTAAAAGTTTTATTATCTATAGATGTTATAGTCATTTCAGAACCTAATAATGCTTCCCAGACAGATATCTCATGTTCACAGATTAAGTTAACGCCTTCTCTCTTAAATTTTGGATGGGGTCTAACTCTAACTGTTACTATTAAATCGCCTGGAGCAAATTTAGGTTGACTATGGTCGCCCATTCCTGGGTAACGTATCTGTACATTATCATCAATGCCTACTGGAATATTAATAGATACCAGTTTTCGTTGTCCGTTGCGGAAAGTAACTTCGGCATTAAGTTCTTTGCCGGTCATTACATCTTCTAGGCCAATTTCAACATGAGCACCTATGTTACTATTTCTTGGCTGTGCCTGTTGGAAACCAAATCCAAACTGTGGCCCGCCAAAGAACGTAGAAAATATTCCATCGTCACCAAATTGGCTGCTAAACCCTCCAGCACCGCCAAAGGGATTTGGGCTATCGTATTCTGCTCTTTTTTGATCATCGCTAAGAGTAGCATACGCTTCTTGTATTTCTTGAAACTTTGCGGGGTCTCCGCCGCGGTCAGGATGATGCTTCATCGCTAATTTGCGATAAGCTGATTTTATTTCATCTGATGTTGCTGAGGCAGAAACGCCTAATACTTTATAATAATCCATCATATATTATTTTAGTATCAGGCGTCAGGTTTGTCAATGAATATTGACTCTATTTTTTAGATAATGAGCTTCTTCCAGGCATTCCTACTGGTGCTGTGGATTCTCCGAATCCTTCGGCTTTTGGTGATCCGAAAGGTTCTGGAGCCGCTGCTGTAGGTGTGCTTCCAAAGCCGCTTCCGCTAAACCCTGTTGTAGCTGGAGTTGTGGCTCCGAAGCTTGGGGTTGTCGCTGGTGCTGCTGGAGGTACGCTAAATGCTGAAGGCTGGCTCGATGGTAAGTTTGCTCCGCCATTGTTTGCTCCTGCTAATTTTTCTTGTGTACGACCTAGTGCGGCAATACCAAGTACAGCACCCATTGCGATGTGGAATAGACCAGCACCTTGTAATGTCAATGGTTGCCATTGTGTAATTTGTGCTACGTGCATTACTGCCTGTAATGCGCTCCACAAGATGGGAAACAATACGAAGTCAAAGGCGCATACGCCCATGTACAACCAGCCCATCATTGGACGCCATTTGCTGTTCATCCAATCTTCTTTTTTCTTTTCACTGTCACTCATAGCTTGATATTCTTCTGCTGTTGGCATAATTCGCTCCTTTATTTTTTACATCCAAAGCAACAAGCCCTGGGCACTTAATAGTACGCCAGCACCTGCTACTACAAAACTACCCCAGAACAGAGGCATGCTTACAGCAAGAATACTTGCCGATAGTAAAACGATTGCTAATTGATATGCTGTTGACGCATAACCAATCCACGGTGAACGTGTTTTTGCTTCATCACGTTCTTTTTCTAACTTTGTTGCCTTTTCAGCTATCTCTTTCTTTTCAGCATCCATACGTGCTTTTTCTTCTAAGAGATGCTTTTTATTTTCGCCTGTTGCCTGTAATGCTGATGTTTCGTAGATAACGCCACGAACGTTCTTTGCTTGATACCATGACCATTGATTGTTAGCTGAGATAGTATTGTTTAATACTGTGCTAGATAACTTACCACCATACCATGCGTTTAATGCCAGTAACAACGCAAACACGTTAATTACTAATCCTGCTTTGTCTTTGATTTTAGCTTCACGTTCACTGCGTGAACCTGGCGCTGGTTTTGGTGCGTCTGGATCTTTCGGTTGTTTGTTAAAAATATTTAGAACTGAATCTATTAATGCCATATTCGCTCCTTTATGCGATTATTTTATTTCGTCGAAGATTTTTTTGTTTGATTTGTGCCATTCGATCCAAAGATCCATTTTGGCCCTACACTCGTGATATTGAGAATAATTTTCTACTACTGTATTTAATACGTCGGATAATTGAGCACCCTTCTTGACCTCTTTTAGGTCTGGACATTCTTTAAACATTTCTTCAGGTGCGTCTGGAAAAGACATCTTAACAGGTGCTGTAGTCATACAACCTGCTAAGAGTAATACTGGTAATAAGATTAAAAGTCTTTTCATTTTTTATCTTTTTTAATTGTTTTCGCTGAGTGATTTAAAATATTAACTGCGTCATCTGGTACTTTACATTCGGCATTGATGATCACTTCTTTTTCTTTGATTTCTTCTTGTACAACTATTTTGGTATCAGTGATTACTTGGACTCGGTCCTTGTACTCGACAACAATTTTTTCGTTTACCTGTTGTGACTTTTCTTCAGCAGCCGCCACTTGTTTTTCTAGTTCAGCAACACGCTCTCTCCACATTATTTCGACACCATAGCCGCCTTTGAAATACACGCCGGCAGTTAGCAGTAACACACCGATGATCTGGATTGGAGTGCGATACTGATTAACAAATGGTATAAACTTAATGAAGAATCCTGCTAGAGTGCCTACAGCACCGATAAGCAGGACCGTGTTAATAATCCATAGCAAAACGGAATCTGGAATTAAACTGATCATCCAGCCTATCTGCCCCATCTTAGACTCCTGATATTCTAATAGTCATAGCTCGGTTGCCGTTTTCTAATACAAAGGCTTCACCGTATTTGTTAATATTAAAGTCGCCTAATAATTTTGTTAACCATAAAGATTCAGCTGTGCTCTTGGTATCAATCTTAAGTGTTTCAGTTAGATCTTTTTGTATGTCGTCCTTGGCTCCGAACTTAACTATATCAAAACTAAACTTCATACCGAATGGTTTTGTTATAGTAATTTTGTTGCCTTCGACAACTATTGAATCCTTGTATGTCTTTCCAAAGAATCGTGTAATTCCATCAACACGTTTTGATTCCATCATAGTTTCATAGTCTAGCGCAGATGTTGGAACAATGCGGTTAATGTTTTCTTCGTTTAGATCATGTGAAGCAGTGCTTCTGTAATACTTGAACTTCCACTCTTTGATATTAGTCAGTCTAGTAATACCATCGACTAGTTCGTGGATGTGTTCAGCTAGCTTAGGGCTTCTGGCTAATTCTACGAATACATGATAGGTTCCTTCACGATCTTCGCCGGCGCTGACATCAGCGTCTAATACAAAGCCGTACCCTTTTTCTATAAATTCCATCATGTCTTTGGCAGGTGCTCTATCTCTAGCTCTAAAAGACAATACGCAGACATCTCTGTCTTCGCCCATCTTGCTTTGGAATGCGTCAATTTCAAAAACATTGAACAGCATATCTTCTAAGTCATTAGGTCTTAGACCTTCTCTTAGTACTCTCATTATACTTCTCCCTCTACAGGTTCAGTTGTGCCTTGCTGTGCTTGGGTCATTGGCATATCTACCTTGGGGATATCTTTGTCTACTTGATTTGTCTTGAGATCTCTGTAACCCTTGTTGATATCGAACATTAGTTTCTTAGGCATATGGATTTCAACGATCCATATAGGTTCGCGGTCGATCTTACCTTTTTTAGTTCCTGGTCGAATATCGTCGGGAGTTTTAATCTTACGAACTTTAGAAAGTTCTTCTTGTTTGTACAGCACTTTACAGCCGTAATCTAACAAACGCTTCCCGCCCTGCGGGTTTGGCATTTTTTTAAGTGGCCACATAAAGCTACAGGTGACCCAGTATCTTGAATCTTTTGGACCCGCAACAAGCTCTCCGTCGATCCAGTTTTCGTAAACATACAGATCTAGCTCGTCTAACACACGCTCGAAATCCTTCAAAATACTCAAGCTGGTAGTAGAACCATATATGTTTTCGATGTTTTTTAGCACTTCTTTGATATCTTGCATAGGTGATTTGTCCTCACAAGTATTTATTTCGATCAAAAAGTTATCATAAGTTATTATATTTTTAAAATGGTTGTAAATATCTGTGTGTTCGGCAACGGCACAAACGGTTTGGGCCCGTGCCTAGCACATCAATAGGAGGCTTACCCTTTGAGAAAAAACCGAAAAGCAGCTAGAAATCTAGCAGTGAAAGAAGTCGATAACGTAGTTCCGTTAAAGCAATTCCTACCAAGGAAGAAAAATAGAGTACTGATATATCCTAAAAACCTCAGTCAAGAAAACTATCTCCTAAAACTCCAAGAAGCTAAAAAACATATTGTATTTGCCGTAGGGCCTGCGGGCACTGGTAAAACTATGTTGGCTTGTCAACAGGCAGTGCGCCTATTTCAAGAAGGAGAAGTTGATAAGATTGTTGTAACTCGACCCGCTGTAAGCGTGGATGAGCAGCATGGATTCCTACCAGGAACTCTACAACAGAAAATGGAACCTTGGACAAGACCTATTTTTGATGTCTTTGAGGAATATTATTATGCCAAGGAAATTGAGACTTTTGTCAAAGAAGGAGTGATTGAAATAAGTCCGCTAGCATATATGAGAGGACGAACATTTAAGAAAAGTTTTATCATTGCTGACGAGATGCAGAACGCAACTCCGAGCCAGATGAAAATGCTGCTAACTAGACTAGGGGAAGGTTCACGTATGGTAGTTACCGGGGACCTACAGCAAGCTGATCGACCAACACACAACGGTTTGCTGGAATTTTTAAAACTATACGATAATTTTAAAAATCACAGGTACATTGATGTATGTCATTTCACAGTCGCAGACGTGGAAAGACATGAAGCAGTCAAGGAAATACTTGCGATCTATAAAGAAATTGAAGGGGTATAAAACAAGAAGTCTACTTTTTTAGATATTGAAGTTTGCCTGGGACACCGTCCCAAGCATTAGCATCAGGCAGTGGCTCTTTTTTAATTGTTAAATTGGGCCACTGACCGGATAATTCTTTGTTGAGATCAAACCAAAACTTGACATCAATGTCAACATTGCTGTCGGGAACAATGGCATCTACTGGGCATTCTGGTACACAGACTCCGCAGTCGATACATTCGTCTGGATTGATGGCCAAGAAATTTGGGCCTTCATAGAAACAGTCAACTGGACATACTGTGACACAGTCTGTATGTTTACATTTGATACAGTTTTCTGTAACTAGATATGCCATTAACCGAACAACTTTGACAAGCGGATTAAAGTTGCGGAGAGATTTATTTCAGGATCCACAATAACACCGTGGTCTAAAAGTCCTTGTTTGACAATTAAGATAGCCTGATTTTGCTTTTCTTCATTACCGAAGATACTTGGATTATCATACAACCAACGATATACTTCGACCATTTCTTCAGCACGTAGTTTGCCACACAGCAGTTTTCTTGCTTCTTGGATCTTTCCTGCCTTAAACAATTCAACCATTTCAAACTTCCATTCGACATCGCCTGCGTCTGCTTGATTAGGCTGTGCCAACTTTAGTTCGTGTACATTTTGCTGTACAAGATTGATACACTTACGAAGATCTGGATATGTGCTTGACACGTATACATCTAATGTTTCGAGATCAAACTCAACTTCTTCGGTTACTAAGATAGTTGCTACACGGGCAATGAATTCAGTTTGATCAATCTTGTCAAATTGGAACTTTTGACAGCGACTTTGGATAGCATCCATGATCATCCAAGGTTTGTTACAGGTTAAAATGAACCTTGCTGTCTGATGATATTCTTCCATAACCCCGCGAAGTGCTGCCTGCGCATTATGTGTTAGATAATCAGCCTCGTCTAGCAGCACAACCTTGAACGGACCAAACGGGATCATCTGTACAAAGTTTGTGATTTTCTCACGAACATCGTCTACAGAGTTAGTACGTGATGCGTTCAGTTCGAGGATGTCGTATTCTTCAATGCCAATTTCATTGATTAGCATTTTTGCCATTGTGGTTTTGCCAATGCCTGGAGGCCCACTTAGCAATAAGTGTGGAATGCTCTTGTCTTTGATCCACATCTCTACGATTTTCTTTTGATGATCATCACGCCAAACGTATCCGTCTAATGTCTTAGGGCGATACTTTTCTACCCATAAATCTTTCATTGTGTTAGCCCTTTGTTAATTTCTGCTGCTACTACTCTTTGTCTTAGTTCTGTTGTTGAGAAGTTATGCTCACGTTTATTGAAATATAATTCAATATCTCTCATTTCACATTCCCAACGCCCTGTGAAATCTTTTTCCATATACTCTTGTCCTAGTATTCTAACATTAATAGTATAAGAAAGCAAGATGTTTACGAGATCTTGTTCTGTTTCGTAGACAAGAATTTCGTCGACATACTTACAGGCTTTGAGTTGTTCGTAGCGTTCAAAGACACTTTGGATAGGTTTGTTTTTAGTATCCGGTCTATCGATGGTAGGATCAGTTTGTAGGCCTACAATCAAATGATCGCATTGTGTCTTTGCTTCTTTGAGCATCATTATATGCCCAGCGTGGAACAAATCAAACGTTGAACAGGTAAACCCTATTTTCACACCATTTCCTCAACGATGCCTAGAACTTCTGCTAGGGCTAGACAAACACCTGCCATTAACAAGTTACCAGAAATTAAAACAACGGCTCCGATAATTCGAATACCGCTTTTGGCAAAACTGATATACTTGTGTTTGACAGGATCAGGAATCTTTACTTCTGGTGTTTCTTTTTTAATAACTGCGTCTAGTCTGCTTCTAAGATCTTTCATGATCTCTATATTTTGTTCATGGTCATTCATATAAAATCTCCTCGGATAGATATCTTTTTAATTCTTTGTCTGTGGGTTTCACAGTATAATTCTTTTTGAAAAAAATCTCGTAGCTGTCACTGCCGTATTTGCCAATGCCATATAAATCTGTAGCATCGTCGCCGTCCCAGAATAGATAATCAAAGCTCATTTTTCTCAGTCGTTGTTCTCGGACATTAACCATGCCCAGCGACTTGATAACTTCCTTGACATCTTCGGGTCTACTGCTTAGATATGCTTTAGGACTAGCCCATCTAGAAAGAAAATCGGGCAGTACTTTTTTAACAGGTTTCCTGCCGGTCTGATTAAGCATGATGACAGACACCATATGCTCCCATCCTCGGATCCAAGGATCGCTGGATGTTAGCTGTTGTTGTACCATTAAATCGTCTTTAAGAGGCTGAGTCATACCTCATTATACAAAAAAAAATAGGGGCCTGTCAAGGCCCCTATTGTTATTCTTTTGCCAAAAACGGCTTTAAGTCGGGAGGCGTCCACCCCACTGGTTTGAGTACTTTTCCGTCCTCACGTTTACGAACCTTGCCTGTTTCTGAATCAATCTTGGCAAAGTTTGTCTTCATGACTTCTTTCCAGGCACCTTCAGCATCTGAGCCTAAACTGTGCATAGCACCGATAGTTACTACTAGGATGTCTGTTAAAGCGTCTAAAGTTTCTAGTTGTAGCCCGCCTTTTAATGCTTCGGCTAACTCTGCTACTTCTTCCTCGATCAGTTTACAGTATAGATAAAATTGATCGTGGTTATAGTGATCGGTGGTTTGATCACAGGCCTTCATAAATTTTTCTTGATCTCGAAATGCGTTTGTCATTTGTTTTCCAGTCTGTATGCGTCTACGGCTTGTTCTACATGAATGCCTTTGTTGATGTTAACTACGTCTTGAGGCTTTTCGTCGGACCACATGATGATAGATTTATTTTCTACCAATCTAATAGTGATAGTCTCGCCATCTTCTTGTTCGTATTCAATACCACGAGTCCAGCGACCATGCTCAACGCAGATCCAATCACCTACGTTAAACTCCTCTTTGTGCTCTGGACCTACTGCCCATACTCGAGCCCACCGAGGATAGATGCCCTCGACTTTACCGTCATCGTTTTTAATAATGATACCGGTCTGTGTTTTCTGCTCTCCAAAATACATATCTGAAACCATTACCTTATCTTGTAACAGTCTTAGTTTACCTTTAAGAGCAGCCATTATTTGTCCTCGGCTTTCTTAACCTCAGCAGAGTCTGCTTTAACAGCACGTGGATTTCTAGCGTAGTAATCATTCATAATTTCTTCGCGAGTCTTTACGACTCTTCCACCTGCGCCTAGCTCGTCACCACGAGCATTTACACGAACATTACCCACTGCTGGAGTTAGTTCGTTAACTAGGGCTAGTTTTTCCATATCAACTTCTTTGCCCTGCATGCTTTTATAAGTTCTACCCATTATTTCCTCCTTTGAAGAATTCTTCTATTGGCAAGCTATATTTAATACTATCGATCTTATGTACCCCTATCAAATAGAGTACGTAACTGGCTACTGAACTACCTCGACCTACACCCCAAACTATGTTATTAGCTCTAAGGGTATCAACTAGGTATTTTATAGCTTTTAGCACGTCGATCATTTCGTGCTGCTTATATAGATTTATCTCATCTATTAATCTTTGATAATTTTCTTTTGGACATTTTTCAATAAGGAACGCTTCTATATCCATGTCCTGATAATCTTTTGGAATAAACCAATCTCTGTTTTTTGGAATTTCAGTAACAGGCATTGGATAGGTTAACTTTTCATCAAAGCAGCGTTTGATATAAAGTTCTAGGTCGTTGGAAATCTCAGATACTATAGCACCTTCAATGGCGCTAGGACCTCGTTTAAGTATACCGATTATTAGGTCTTGATCTGTATTACTGAACATTAATCAATTGATCCAAGTCTTTATCTAGTTTGTTATTACTGTCTGTCATAGTTTGACGATGTCGTCTTGCTAATTCTTCTCTATATATTGTAACAAACATATTGACTTGTGTCAAGAGATCATAGTTCCCCAAACGTTGCGCTTGGAAGTATTTTTTGGTCAATTCTTGTAATTTAAGCTCTAGCTCAGCATCTTTTAATACAGTTAGATCTGGAGCAAAAGGGTGTATCATATTATGAGAATGAACCTAGGTAGTTCATGAACAGCACTTTATCGCCATTGGTTCTGGCTCTAACAATGATTTCGATTAGAACTGGATTTCCTAAAGCTTCAGTGGCGCCAGTTACTGTTACACTGGTTGGAAAGTTTGAACTTTTCTTAATAGGAATTACACCGTCGGTGAAAAATGTAGCAGTTCTTGTTGTTGCGCCAATGGCATTAAGTTCCAAAATCATTCTAGAAGAGTTAGCATCGGGTATACCGTCAAACTCGAATTGAACATTTCGATCTAACACTAATAATTGATGGTCACCGTTGCCAAAGTCTAGAGTGAACAGGGCTGTATTGCTAGTTCCGCCATCAAGTACTTTGTGGGAATTCTGTCTAAGCACAGCATTAGAAATTTCCTGACCACTGAAATCTCCGCCATTTTCTGTGGCTTCAACTTGAAGACCTGCGGTCTTTGCCTGTAACGCACCAATTTCTGTAGATGCTGTGTTAAAGGCATTTTTGATAATGCCGAAATTATCACGGAAGCCTTGTGTGTCGTTGTCTATCCCGGCTTTTGGATATGTTTCGTCAATTGTTGTGTAAACTATGTTGCTGCTCATTATACTTTTTCTCCACGTTGCGGAAATGCTAGATATTTATCCTCTATAATTCCGTCGACAGAATCTATGATATAGCGGTCTACATCAAAGTCTATCGTTTTAAAATCAAATTCGCTGTTTTTTATTCTTAATATAATTTCGTCTGCGTAGCCCGGTTTTACAAAACAAATAGGAATCGCACTGACAAATCCTGGTTCTACATACCCGTTTTCTTGTATGCTACGCATCCACAGCGGCAAATAGGTGCGATCTCGTTGACCAACACCTTTTATACGTTTTCGCATATTTTTAATACTGTTTGGAAACACTCTTTGGTGATCCTGGTCACTGACTAACGGAATATCGCTGTCAATTTTTTGTGCTGTTTGATTAACTAACACAGGACTATTAATCTTGTTTGGTAATTGTACTGTTCTAGAAATACTCTTTCCGTTTTTTATCAATGGGTCTAAGACATCTACATATACAACTTCGTAGATTATTTCTTGAGTAGTTTGATCTTTGCCCACAGCTTTTTTAACATCACCAAAAATAAAACGCTTTCTATAATGGTTTCTGCTCATTGCCTGTACAAAGGTTTCTGACATTTCACTTTCTATACCAGCATATGCCAGCATCTTAAGTTCGTCTTGAACTCCAAATGCTGGGTCGCCATATCTATAGATCTTTTCCGGAGCAAAAATCACGTTATTAGAAATAAAGTCATTCCAGCTATCACGTTTAGATTTTTTCTGTAATACCTTAAAGTACATATTACTATAGACGATATCTGCTATACTAGAAATCTTAATTTGAAAAGTCTTTGAGCTTTCTGTGTAGTTAAAGATATCTTTGGCACCTACTACAAATGTGTAAGTTCTATCAAAATCTGTTAATTGGTTATCAAAGGTAACATTGTAATCGCGATCTGAACTGCCATCCCAGTTATAGAATCTTGTTATACCTGGCTTATCGATAGAACCGATTTGATTTACCTTGCCAATGATTTCGCCTGTTGACAGCAATTTTAACCCTGGAGGCAATTCGCCGGATTCGTGTTTGTATAAAACAAGTCCGCCTCTAAGTTTAGACACTGCTTCGACATAGAGTTGACTGTCTTTGTTTGGAGATATGCTGCCTAACGCTTGATTACTGAGCCATTCTATTCCACTTTCGATTTCACCGATAACGCTTAGTTTAAATGTTCTTGGTGTTGAAGCTCTAGTGCCGCTGGTATAGTTAGCAGTAGCAGTCACAGTGAAAATGTAATCTTTGGTAATTCTAGGCTGGTAAGGTAATTTACCTGTTAGCTCACCGGTGATAGTATCAATAGTTAATCCTGGAGGAACAACGCTGTCGTAGCCAAATATAATTTCAGAATCAATAGATATTCTAGAAGTTACGTTTGGATCGACATAAACTCTATATCTATAGTTGCTTCTAACTTCTAGGGTTGAATCTAATTTTTCTACGTCTACTATTGTATATGTTCCTAGCGTACTGTCTGTATAGTCGTAGACATCAGCTATGGCAAACTTTTGATTTTTTCTAGGAATACCATAGTTACCTTTGGCATCTTTAGACATTACAACTTCTATATACGCATCGTTATCTCGAGCTAATCTAGTAGTGATACCTTTGAACTCTGGGTTTATAGTTTCTACCTTGTAGGAAATGTACCCAGGCAGCGATGGCGGATCATATACTTCTAAGTATACAGTCGCATAGTTATTGGCACGTCTTAGTCCTAGATTAGATTCTGTTATCCATATAGGATTTCTAACATAGGTATTGTCCGCACGGAAGATACCTGTACCTACCTGCATTATGGTATTATCTGATCTTAGGAAATCTTCGCTGACTACATAGATTTGAAATGTTCTACGTGTTTCGTTTATACCGTCTGTGGCTGCTACAGTAAATTGATAGTAACGTGTTAGTCTTCTAGGAAAGTTTGTTTCGTCAAAATAGTCATAGAGTCTATCGTCAAACGTAAAACTATCAAAACCGTTGACTGGTCTGGTTCCTAGATCGTATGGTGCTGCATCGAAAAGATTCAGATCATAGTTACCGCTGTATATTCTATAATCTAAGGCAAATATAGGATCAGTAAACCCGCTGATACGCCCAGTATTAGTTAGTGTTAGACCTGGCGGCAATTCGCCACCGTTATATGGAATGTAATATTCAATGGTATCACCAGCTGGTAAGTCTGGATCTAGTGCTATTAATTGGAAATCTACTTTGTCGTTATCTAAAACAAAAAATGTAGAATTAGGTCCTACAGGTAGCAGTCCTTCGTTGGTCGCCCATACAGGGCTGTCACTGCCTTCGACTGTGATGTTAAAGGTTCTGTCTTTGCTTTCGACACCGTCATTGGCTCTAACAACAAATCTTGAGATCGTTGTTTTTTGTACTTCTAAAGGAGTACCGTTGATTACGCCATTGTCGATCCTAAGACCTCTAGGTAAAGAACCAGCCTGAAGAGAGTAAGTTACTGTACCCGCAGTTGATGTTGCTACTAACGCAATATTTTGTATGTCGCGTTCGTTAATGGTCCCTAGAGAACCAGATACAGTAATCCATTTTAGTGACATTCATAATCCCTTACCAAGAAGTACCAGATACTGCTGATCTCTTCCAGATGTTAGCTATTCCGTCGTAGCTGGCTGTACACACATATATGTAATTGCCGTCAGCGAAAACCATGCCTTCAACATCGCCTGGCTCTCCGATTGACGCTGAAGGTACAGCATGTCTATATGTCGCTCCAGTTTCTGCTGGATTATAGAATTTGATAGTCTCACCGTTTGATGTTGCTCCTGCCGATACTGAGAATGTTTCAGTAGTAGTGATAACACCGCCGATAGCACTGGCTACAGTTCTTAATGACACGCCAGGTAAGCTGAACACCGCACCTGCTCTGATACCATCTGTGCTAGCAACTGTGAATGTAGATCTAGATGCTGGACCAGGAACAGCACCATTAAGTGTTGTAGTTACTGGCAGTTGATTAGCAATCCCGCCTTTGACCTGCATTCTGTGTGATGAACTATCTACAGAAATTGTAGGTATGTTGCCCTCAGGAGTATATGGCCAATCTCCCATTTGTATTCTACCACTACCGCCTATGAATAGGTTTCTAAATGGTGTTTGGTCGTATCCCACATCCCAAGCACTAGCAGTTGACGCAACTACGTGATTTTTAATAGTACCGTTTAAGTTGACACTGTTTTCGTTTCCGTCAATAAGTGCGAACCCGCCTAGACCTGAATCATTTGGAAACACGCTACCGTGAAGGTCACCATAGAATTGACCATTGAACGCACCTTCTCCGCCGGATCCTGTGTCGCCGACAGTTACACCTGATGAAGATTTTAACAGGCCTGTAAATTCGCCTACTACAGCTCCTGCTACGTTACCTGCTACGTCACCTGTGACATTACCTGTGACATTGCCTAATAGATTTCCTGTAATACCTGCGCTAGCAGATATAGTGCTTGTTTCAATTGGGCCAACAACCTTTCCGGTTAGACCATCTAAAAGCTGAACGGAGTTATCAGCAAATACTGATCCTTTAACATCGCCTTCGTGGAATCCCATGGTGTCAGCGTTGACTTGTCCAGCTTCAACAGTGTCAGCATAGATTGTTCCCCATCTTTTAGTGTCTGTTCCTAGATTGTATGTGCCGTCATTGTTTGGAATCAAACTACTTGAAATGTCTGCGGCAAACACAACTTCGTCATCATTGCCAGTTCCTAAGGTGATGTTGCCGTCTGCTGTGATATTGCCAGACGCATGTATGTTACCGGTAATGTCTATATTACCAGTACCGACGATGTCGTTGCCACCTAAGTCAATGTCACTAATAAGCTCGCTTCCGCTAGCTATTAGTTTTCCACCGACTGATCCATCACCAGCGTAAATGGCTCCCTGATCTGTTACGTAGATCAGTTCTCCTTCTAGCGGTGTATACGCTGCTAATTCAGCTGCGGTTCCTCTTTTTAATCTTAGAGCCATTCTATTTCTCCGTTATATGTTACCTAGGTCTAATTCTGTTTCACTTGGATACACTATAGTACCAAAGTCAAAATCTATGTTAGAAAATAAAAATTGAAGAGCATTTTGTGTGATTCCGGTTATACTTCCAAAATCGATGTCAAATACTCCTCTTGCTATATTTTCTCCGCCGAAACCGTATATGTTTCCTTCATAGTTGTTAGCGGTAATATCTCCATTGATATTGATATCACCTGTACCTGTGATATCAAAACCATTTAATTCTAAATCGGAAGTTAGTGTATTGATAGGCGATGCTTCAATAGTTATAACAGTGCCTGAACGGGTTACTGTTACGTTATCACTTCCTTGTAAAGTTAAACTTGTCGTTGGGCTAGTAGCCGCTACCGTTCCGTTAGAAGTAACGATCTGACTAAAAATATTTTGTAACGGCGATTCGATAGTTATATCGTTGTCGTTTTGCGTGACTGTTACATTGCTACTACCTTTGATAGTTCTAAGTTCTAGCTCGGCTAATGTTTTTTGTTTAAACACTTCAGCACCGTCGCCGATGTTTACACCTATAACTCCTAGTTCGTTATACAAATCTCTGAAAAGATTGTTAACTTTACCGAATGCAGATCGTAGGTCATCGCCTAAGCCATCGTTAACTTGGTTTCCTAGATTCGGTAGTAATGATTCATTCACAGCCATGTTTTCGCCCTATATCCAATATTTATCAACTGTTCCATTATCCTTTAGCCCTTATTTTTGGACGGGGGTATACACTGCCCGTAGCGGGTCTATACTGGTAGTTTTTCTTAGGAAATACGTTACCTGTAAGAGGTCTTTCTTGAGGATAATATAGATACAGATTAGCACTGCCTTGTAGATCTGTAGTATTTGTGGGACCGCTTGGTCCTATTTGTGTTAACTGATTTGATTTAGCATAGGCCAGCAAATAGTTCTTAGCCTGTGCTTGATTCATGTTAGGATAGATTTCTAGAGCACATGCTAATACTCCGCAGACCTGCGGGCTAGCCATACTAGTTCCACTTATTTTACCTAGATAGTAACTAGAAGATCTAGGGTCAGTTGTGCCCGAAGGATACGAACTTATGATATAAGTGCCGGGAGCATAGATATCAGTTCCCGGACCGCAGTCTGAATAGGATGCTTTAACTTCGGTAGATGTGATATCTACAGAACCCACGCAGATGGTATTGAGATTGTAATTACCACCGGCAGCTATACTGTCGTTGGCTGTTGGGCTACTTCCTCTCATATAATAATATACTTGTCCGGGATATCTAGCTGACATTTCAAAAGTGTTATCCCAGTCTGGGCCACCTGGCAAATCGTGTTTCCATTTTCCATTGCCGGAAGCACCTACATATAGTATACCTTCTGCCTGTGCGTCTTCTACGTCTGCATCCAGCGCAGCTACACGAGCAGGGATACGTTGACCGGCTATGAATCCCCAGGCATTGAGTTGTTCTGTGGTAAAACTACCTGCGCTAGATTTATTTGCGTTAGCGCCTACTTGTAGGTCGATACGATTCACTGAGTTTTCATAGAATATGTATTCTGCTACCATAGTAGGACTTCCTAGAGTTCCACCTATTCCGTTTGTACCTTCAATTCTTACACGGAATGTTCGATCAGGAGTTACTCCGGATGTACCGTAGTAAATGCGTTGTACTGAATTATCTGCGGCTGTTAACATTATCTTAGGATAGTTAGGAGTTGAAGGACTTATACCACTGTATACATTAGACCCGCCGCCAAGCGTTAGATAAAAGTTAGTGCCGACATAAATTTCACTGTATAGGGTACCTAGATATGAAATGTTGAATGGCAATGACAACTGCCAATATCCGTCATCGTTGTTGCCCATAGTAGGAGTAGTCGACACAGATAACCCTGTAGTTGATCCTAATGAGTTAGATATGGGAGACACTGTGGCAGTAGCTGTGCCGCCAGGCACTGATACTGTGGCATTCATAGCTACAGCAGTTACTGGGTTTTCAACAGTGGCATTGTCAATGATTGACACGAACTCGATAGTATATACTGCTGTGTTAGGCAATGCTACAGTTTGCTCGATGATCAGTTCAATGTCTCCACCGGAAGTAGATGTTTCTGGGCCAGCTGTGTAGGCGTTGATAACTGTAGCACCTTGTTTGATATTAATGCCTAATGTCATTGTGGTGGTGCCATTAAACCCGCCTGTGGCAATATTATTGAGCACACTTAAGGTACAGGGTCCTTGAACAGTTGTTGTATATAAGTTATCTGGATTTTGATCACCTAGATAGGAAAAGGAAACCTGTCCTCCGTCCTGTGTCCACGCAGCAGGCTTTGATAATATCCTAGAGCTTGCGTCCACGATCGACCCTGTTGTGGTAATTCGATTACCGGCATTTTCTAAACCGACTAGATCAGCTAGTTTTGCGTTAGCTGTGTATACTCCACTGAGGCCAAGATATGTAAAACTCCCTGTAGGTGCGTATCTTGTTCCTCGGTATGTGACTGCGGTGATATCATTGAAACTCCATTCGTTAGCAAAGATACTCATACCCCAACTGTTGTTTGTCACTGTTGGGTTTTTTCTACCTGTATTAGGATTTATGCTTTTGTTAGCATGAAACTGTCTTACATAATCCATGACATATGGAAAGTTGTAATTTGCTCCATCACCTGCTAGATAATAGATATTATAGATGTTAGCATCTCTAGCCCAACCTTGTGTGTTGCCTGCTACAGTACCTGCTACGTGAGTCGAATGTGAGCCAGTGCCATACACATAATTAGAAGCTGCGGTTCCTTTAACAACAGGATCATGCTGTCCCCAATTATATTGTACGGTTCTTGTACCGCCTGTACCGTCAGCATTGACCGCGAATTCTGGGTGGTTCCAAACTATTCCGTTCTCGTCAACGACAACAACGTCGACATTTTTTCCTGTGGCATTAAGAGTTACAGTACCAGTTTGCGTAGTAGTTCCGTCTGAACCCCAACCTGATCGTTGCGCACCTTCTGTACAGCGAAGTAACGCAAAATTTTTCATCGTGCTAGATGTAGAACTGGATTTATTCCAGTTTGTTGATGTTTGTGTGTATCCGGTAGTGCCTGCGCTGATGCCTCGGTATCTTGGATGTATTTCTACTGATCTTATTCTTGGATCATTTTTTAACTGTTCAGCTTCCCAGTCAGTGAGCCAATAATGTGTGTTTCTACTGCTGGGCCTACGTTCTGCCAGCAGTATAGATCTAGTCAGCTCAGTGTTAGGTGGAGCGATTCCTTGGGTTTCGAGTTCATTATAAATGTCATCAATGTCTAGCATATCGTTTACTGTAACGATATATTCTTTGACCTTGATATAATCTTTTAAAGACATATTAGCTCTCTAGTTGTATCACTGTGGTTGTAACTGTGATAGTTCTGGTCGATCCGCTTAGATTTGTTACTGCTGCGTAGATATTCGTTGTTGGTGTAGCATCGTCATTGTATCCTAGCACACCTGGTGAAAGTATCACAGTTTCTGAACCGGCTGTGATAACTTCCGCAATAACCCCTGCTCCTGCGCTAGGATCAGTTCCTTGACTTCTGCTAGCGTCTGCTGTTCGTGCTGCGTCAGTGATGTAAAATCTAACCCATGCTGCTGCGTTGGTGTTTATTTTATACATCATGTATGTTTTGTAACCTGTTATGGTTATATTGCCTGTGGCATTATTTGCCAGTGAAGCTGTAGTGCCACCGGCTGGAACTCTTGAACCTAGACCAGTCCCGCCACCACCACCTGTTACTGTGGTAAAACTAAATCCTCCCGAGCCGTTAGTAGTCAGTACCTGTCCTACTGATCCGTCGGTTATACCTAAATTTAAAATACTTGTCGGTATTGTTGGTCTTCCTGATAGATCGCCGTATGCTCCGCTAGTAGCCACAGTAGCCAATGATGGTCTTCCTGATAGATCGCCGTACACACCTGATGTTGCTACAGTGGCCAATGAAGGCCTGCCAGATAGATCACCATATGCTCCGGACGTTGCTACTGTAGCAAATGTAGGTTTTCCAGATACGTTAGACCATGTTAAACTTGCTGATGTTATAAAACCAGCACCGTTAGTTAACTGATTAGTATTGGTCGGGATCGTAGGTGCTCCAGATACACTTGACCAATTCACTGTACCTGTCCACGCAGTGCTCTGCTGACTGCTATCTGGAAAATTTAAAGTATCTGCTGATAAGTTACCGACTGTGAGACTTCTGGTAGATGTATTACCTCGAGTTAATACAGTATCTATAGTGTCAGTACCGCCCACAACTGCTATAGTTGTACTAGTCCAGGTGTTGGATTCTGGATCCCAACCTATAACATCATTGATCGATGTACCGTTTGTTATTCCGAGATCTTCAATAGATTGCGGAATATCAAAATTATAAACTTCTTCAAAGTTGTCGTTTATATCTGATACTGCTAATCGAAGTTTATCCCATGTTAAAGGGGGACTGCCTGGGGATATGATTTTTTTAGTCATTATACTCTTCCTACGACGATTTCAATTGTACCAATTCTATCGCTGTCATAATCTTCCAGCGCCTTGCCGATTATTGTACCTGGGCTAGCAACAGTACCTGCTGATATCGCAATACCTGCGATACCGCTGGCAACTATTAGATCGCCTTTCTTAACTTTACCTACTACCTTAGTTGGAACACGACCTTGTAGTGCTACGCAGGTCCTTGTGCCTTGTTGTTCGGAGTTTAGAACAAACGCAGGATTAGTTGTTACTACACCGGCTACTCTAGTTGTTGCGGCTTCGTTGCACAGTGTAATCTCAGAGTCACCGCCGAACATTACTACAGTTCCGGGCTCGTATTCTTTGTCTGAAGCATACCACTCTGCTAAGTCAGCCCAAGTAGCACTCATTCTAGACCCAGCATTTACGTTCCAATAACCAGAAATGTACCCGTTGGTTAATACACCGCCTGTGGTTGTTGACGCAAGTGTACCGCCTTTGACGTCAATGACACCGTTGGTTAGTCCGCCAGTATCTGTGAATCTATGTTCACGAGCAATGTATGAAGTATACTGTCTAGCTGATGTTGAGCCATCATTTAAACGTATACCTGAACCACCATTGCCGTTTCTTACTAATGTGTAGTAGGAACCAGTCGCGCCGTCGTCTAACACTCTAGTCAATGATGAAGTAGTAGTTGAGTTGACTGTGAAGTTAACCCCGTCACCGGCATTGATCCCACCGGTTAGTGTTATCGATCCGCTGGAAGTAACACCCGTGGTAGTCAATGCTCCTATAGCAATTTCACCGCTTGGGCCACGTTGTACGATAGTATTATTAGCATTAGAGCTGCCATAGGTCACAGTGGTAAATTTACCTGTACCGGTTCCTGTTGACGACCTAACAACAACACCGATACTTGGAACTTCAGCTCGACTTAGTCCGTCGGCATCCTCGACAATAGTTCTAGCGTCAATTGGTACAACAGCACCTGTTGGTGTTCCTGTTGTTGGAACACCTCGACGACCTAGTACCTTTGTTACTGTGCCAGACAGTGATGTTTGGTCTGTGGCATCATACACGCTAGGATCGATGTGAGCAAGTTTAGCTCTTGATATACCTGTAGTAGTTGATGTTGCGTCTTTTAGTGCTAGGAATCCGTTGACAATAGTAAACTCTGTGTCCTTGGCGCCTGACAGCATACCATATAGTCTTACTTTTGCTGAGCCACTGATTACACCACCGCCGGATGTATTTGCTGGAATATCAAAAGTATCAGTTGTTACGTTTGAAATTTTCCAGTCACCGTTGATCGCAGTTACAGTAGTTTCACCAGAAATAACAACTACGTTGTTGTTGCTAAATCCGTGACCAGCAGCAGTTATCGTGGTAGACACTGTGGTATTTGCTGTGTATGCTGTTACACTATATCCGTCTGCTGTAGTTGCTTTCGCAGTGTTCAACGCAAGTTTGTGTTGACCAATCGCAGCATCGTAATTAATATCTGCGTCGACAATAGTGTTGTCATTGATTGTGGCATTGATAGTTGTACCACTTCTAGTAAATGTTAGATATCCGCCGACTGTGGCGTTGGTAAAGTTTGCTCCAGTGCCAGTAAACACTAATATATCTGAATTAGATACACCGTATGTTGGCGAGCCTGTTTCTGGTCTCCAACCAGATGGACCATCTTCTAAGTTAGCCATCTTCATGAAGAATCTTGGAACAGCTTCTTCACCGCCTGCTATACCCTGTCTCGGTTGTGGTAAGTTAAGCACACGGTTGTCGTCCATGTCCAAGTTGCCCTTCATAGACAACTCACCGTTCAGTGCTAGGTAACCTGGACCAATCAGTCCGTCAGTTACACGCACACCAAAGTGTGATAGACCTAAACGTCTATCGATATATGTTCTTGTAGCATTTTCTGTTGGCACTGCCTGTGAGTCTGGAAGTCCAGAACCTCCCAATGAAGTGTCATTAGAGAATTCAGAAATTTCTTGACCTTGACGTAGACGTAAGCTGTCAATACCGCGCAAGTTAATGCTAGCATCAAGAGTTACCTGTCCAGTACCTTGGTCAACAGCAAAGAAGTCACCGACTCGGAAGTTACCTGATTGGTCAGTGCTTACAAAGAACACACGTCCTTTGCCCTTTTCAATTACTTGATTTTCTTTGTCCGGAGTGTTAGCCGGAGGTCCAAAGATGTTATTTGGATAGTTAGTATCAGCATAAGAGCCAGTACCGATATCTAAGAAATCGTGTCCTGTTGCTCTCATAGTTGAAATATTAACAGTAATATCACCGACAGCACCTGCTCTGATACCAGAGTTTAATGTTAGGTTACCGTTGCTGGCATTAACTGAATATGTTAGACCACCTAACACCTGTAGAGAACTTGTTCCGCCGCTGAACACACCGAACCCAGTGCTGTCTAGCGTCATAGTCAATGCTGAATCTGTGTACAGCGCAAAATTGGTATCGGAAGTGACTACTACAGCCATAGAGCCGCTGGCATCACTTAATCCGTAGACTGTGCCGCCTGTTGTGGCAGTTATCTTAATAGTGCCAGCACCTACGGTATGAATAATGTATGTTTCATTGGCAACGATGCCGCCAAACACTACACCTGAGAACACAATTCTTTGACCAGCAGCCAGCCCTGCAGTTGAACTAACAGTGATATTATCTGTAGATGCTACAGTAGCTGTGGCAGTTATGCTGTAGGTCAACGGATTCACATAATAGGTGTTACCGTTTAACTGAGTCATGCCTGTAACACCGGTAAACTTGATTCTTCTACCAGCATTTAGATATTGCTCAGTTGATGTTGTGATAACGCAGGGATTGGCCTTGGTAGCTGCTGATACTGTGGCAGTTCTAGTTACCGCTAACGGATTTGTTAAATTCCTAAAGGTCAATACGCCAATTGGGTTATTTGGATCTGCTGAGTTTACATCATAACCTGTGATTTCATAGACAGAATCTTGATAACCGAAAATATGTCCACCTGTGCCAGTAGTAGATCCGTCGTAGATCGCAGCACCTGTGATAGGATAAACAACACGTTGGCTGTCTACGAATGATAGTGTCTGTACGGCAATCTGATCATCACCTGTGTTGCCAGACCATGTTGGAACAGTAAATGATGTACTGCCTTCTAACACTGGTAGGTTAACGTAGTTGTATCCATCTTTACTGCCTACAATAACATCTGCGGTAACTGCGTCAAGTCCTTCGTATTGTGTAAAGCTAAGAACACGTATGGTGTTGGTTCTATCCTCGTTAAAGATCAGCGCAGTAGAAGGTCTTGTGGCAACGATTTCTTCCTTGCCAGCTATAACAAGTTCTTCGTTTTGACGTATGATTACAGGTTTACCATTTGGTATGTCGATAGCTAGACCAGTCTGTCCTGTGACTAATCCTAAGCCCAGTGAGCAAACACCGTCTGGTAAATCTTGTGTACTAGCGGTGTTGATAACGTAGGTCTTAAGACCAAGACGAGTATTGCCGCCTGGATCACCGGTGTGATCGATATCAACAAACGAACCACTTCTTGGAACATACTGATAGTTGGACACATATAGTGTCAATTCGCCCTCGGCATTGGTTAAATCTAACCCTGGATTTGTATATGCGCTGGCCGTCTGTATCAGAGGGAATTTCAATGATACTATGTCTGGAACTTCGTTGGGGTCAGCACCTTCTGCTTTTAGACCGTAGAACCCGTGTGCTGATGAACCGTTCAACGCACGAATCTGCGCACCGTTCAACGCATACATCGCTGTGTAGCAATAGTAGGTAAACATTGACACAGATTCGATCAAGCCGTTGTTCATAGCAAAGATGCCATAGCCCATGTCGTTGACCTGCGTAAAGTCATTGCCTAGCATCGACTTGTTACCAGCAGTACCGATAATAATCTTACCACGTCCGTTGCTGACAAAGTCTACAACTGTGGCCTGTATGTTACTGATTTCAGCAACCACTAAGTTTCTTGCGCCCTGTAGTGTGGCACTTTGACCTGTGATAGTTGGGTTGACTGTGGCAGTGGCAGTATCATAGTCGCCGTCGGCAACATAATCTATCAACACATCTGTTAGTGTGTTTGTTCTTGTAGTTTCACTAGCAGATGCTGCTGGTAGTGCTACGTTTTGATTTAATATGTTTCCAACTGACTTAGTCCACGATGTGTTGTCGTTGACAACTACATAACCTAATACAGTTTTTAATCTAGCTAAGGCAGCAGCAGTCTTTGCTTCTTGACCTAGGATAACAGTTCCACCTGTTGCTAGTGCGCTGTAATAGGCTTCGGCGGCATTCTTGGTTAAGCTGTTGCCACTGTAAAGTATATCATAACACATCGCATCGATGATATATCCTACGTCTCTAGAGCAAGCCGCTCCGTCGATGACATCTGAAGATGTAAATGGAGCAATGTTACCTGCTTTTTGTACATTAATCCAAGCAATAATTTCTGCTTGAATAAACGCCTTGTTAGCAATTAATATATCCTTGGCCTTGACTTTGTTGTCAGTGCCGCTCATTCCTGTCGGTGTTGGATATGTTATAGCAGGAACAGATGCTGTTCCATTTTCTATAATATCTCTGATCAGCAACATTCTATCGCTGATTGTATTTCTAGCAGCAGAATATGTTCCTGGGTTTAGAAGTTTCTTAGCTTCTTCTTCAGCTTTGATGATAGCATTAAGCGTAGCAGTTAACTGATTTGTTGTAACATCAACGGCATATGATCTTAGATATGCTCTTCCTGCGTTGATAGATTGGAAGTTAGATCCTAACACCATGTCATATAACACAGCATTAACAATCAAGCCAACGTCACGAGAACAATATGTTTCATCATAGGCAGCGGCAGTTGCTCCGTAGAAAGGAGTATCTAACACGCATTCGTATTGTGGATAGATGCCTGGAACATCTGCGGTATTGCCATCTTGAACTAGTGTTTGGATGTAACTGATCGCGGTGTTTATGTTATCCGTGATGTTGGCATCAAGTAGATCTTGAGCTTCTAGGTCAATGTCAGTGGCCTGTTGGAACGCAAGTTTGTGTCCGGTTCCTGTGCCAATACTGGTTATGTTAATTTCAATAGAAGTGTTAACTTCTTTTTCTCTGGCAATCACCAGTTCCAGCGAACGATATAGTTGTACAGTGTTACCATCAAGCACATAGATGTAATATGTGCCACCGTCTGTTAGCGGACCTTCTGTAGCAGACATTGGTGTGCCACCTTCTGCTGTGTAAACAACTCTTGACCCGTTGGTAAAACTATGACCAGGTATAGATATAGAGTTTGTTACTAAGCTAACATCGTTGATAGGATTGAATATTTTAGAAGTTCTTAAAACACTTGGTGGATCGTTGTTAACGATCTGTGTCATCAAATATTTGCCATACTCGATCGCATCAATAGTTTCGTCGACTTGATCAGCTGGGAATACACGACCAGATTGTCTAAAGTGTGCGTGACCTGCTCTTAGTGAGTTATTAAAATCACCAAACAAGTCGATAGACACAGCATCAACGATAAATCCAGTGTCACGCTTACACAGTGCTTCGTCGTAATCTAAACTTGGATAAACTGTATTGATGTATTCTATAACTTCTGATTGTATAAGTTCTTTGTTAGACTGTAGCAGTGATTTGGCTTTATAGATTTTTTCGCCGTATCTTACAATAACTTCTATGATATCAAAACAATTTCCAAGCACAGTTTCAGCAAGGTCACCGTCAGTGATTGATGGGATGGTTGTCTGTACTACTGTTCCTACTGCTGGCCATAGATCTTGATTGATTACATAGGTTGCGATTTCTTTGGCTTTAGCTATAGCGTCAGCAGTCTGCGATACCTGTCCAGATACTACAGTTGCTCCGTTGTTGAAATACAAACGACCTGCTTGTGTACTGTTAATGTAACCGCCATAAAGCACATCTTGTACAACAGCATCGACAATAAGTCCTACGTCTCTATAACATTTTGCTTCGTCATATTCTAGACCAAGAAATTCACCGTTGATCCAAGCGATTGTTTCTGATTGAATAAATGCTCGGTTCTGTTCTAGCAGTACCTTAGCGCCGAAATATTCAGTTTCGATTTTGTTAACAAGTGTGATACGATATAGTTCGCCGCCCAGCACAAAAGAGTTAGGTAACTGTGGTTCGCGAACTAGACCACCTATGATAATTTTTTCTGTACTAGTGCCTACGCGGCCTAGTAATATACCTTCTAGGTTTCCTGAGAAGCCGTCGACAAACTGACCACCAGCAAATTGTTTTTCGTTGATGCTTCGTGAGAAGCTGGTACCTGTTTGGCAGTAAGGTGATTTAGATCCGATCTGACTGTTTGGATCAAGCACCATCATGAATCCGCCATGACCTTGTACTGTTAGGTTTCTAACAATAGTAGCGTCACCGCATAGGAACACGTCCATCTCATTGTTGTCTAACGGTCGGCTTGAATAGTCTAATGGATCTGTTAGATAGTGATAACCGTATTCGTATTTGGCAGCACGTAGGCCGTCGATGATTTGATCTCTACGGAAATACAAACGTGCCCAAGGACTTTGGCTAACGCCTTGTTTTGGTCTAATAATAGCACGACGGAATTCACTACCACGTAATGAAACGTTAGGAGGAATTCTTAATGGAAAGTTTTCATAGTAAACACCAGATTCTATTTCAATAGTAATCTGTATGTCTTTAACTGGCTCACCGTATTCGATAATTTCATCGTTTTCAAATACGCCACTGATCAATTCAATATCAAAAATCTCACGGCCAAACGAGTCTCTAGAACCGTTGTGGCTGATAATTTTAGCAACAGCACGTGAGTTTAGACCTCTTAGACATTGACCTTCACGAAGATCGTCATCAAAGTCTGATCCTTTGTTGTCTGTTTCTAACAATAGTCTTGGTAGGAATATCTCAACAGTAGGAATTACGTCGTAGCCCGAACCACCTCTTGCGATAGTGACTTCTTTGATTTCACCGCTGATTTCTGTAACGTAGGCCTCTGTGCCGCCACCAGTTCCGCTGCTGGTAACAATAACCGAAGCGCCTGAACCATACCCGGAACCACTGTCTGTTACTATGATACTGGTAACTGTAAATCTAGCAGAGATGCTAGCAGTGCCACTACCGCTACCACCTACAAGACCTATATTATCTAAATCATCTGGTAGTAGAGAATATACACCCTGTTGCTCAATGGCTACCTGTGTGATGCTTCCTGCGAAGTCCTTTGCTACAACACGTAGCAGAGCAGGGACAATAGCAGTACCGCCGCTGATACCAAGTGTATCGCCGATTTCGTATCCAGTACCGCCTTGAATGATAGAGATTAATGTATCTGGATCGAGACCTAGTCTTGCTTCAGCAAGCGCACCTGCGCCAGACAACGGAGATTCAATAATATCAAACAATGTACAATTTTCTGTACCGTTATTGAATGTAAGTATTTTTTGGTAAGGTCCTAGTTCGATTGGAGCATCGTTGACTAGTTCTTCTGCTAATTCGCAGGCACGTTGTACACTTCTAAATGCTGTAGACCAAAAACGACCTTTTGCGCTTTCTGGAATATCTGTGCGATAATCTTGACCATTAGTAGTAACGTAGATGTTTGTGATACTGCTGAAAGTCTTTGAGTCAACGTAGGATTTTGTTGAAGCAACTAACCCGCCATAGTTAACGTCATCAGAGTCTACAGGGTTACGTGAAAGCACTAACGGTCCAGTCATTGTGCCCCAAGATGGACTAGTAGCACCTGTTTCTGGATTTACAGCATCAACACCTGCTAGGCTTAACTTACCGTCTACATAGCCTTTTGTAGCTGCGTCAGTGTCTACAGAACCTTCGGAAAGATTAGTAATACGTTTAAAGTTAGCATTAAGATTGGCAGCTAGTGTTGGGTTTCCATCGTTGATCAACGCAGATGCTAATGAGCTAAAACTAATAACACCTGGAATAGTTTGGTTAATAACGATGGTAGCATCACCACGTAATTCTTTGAACAACAAGCGTTCGTTGTCGCCGTCGACAACTAACACTTTATTGGTATCTGTTGTTAGGTACTGCCCAGGGGTATCGTCTAAGCCGATAAAGCTAAGAGCGCCTTCTTGCCCTAGTACAGCATATAATTCTTGGAAGTTGTCGTTTACTTTTTTAAACGAATCACGTATACTATCACCGGTACCGTCGTTGCCTTCGACTCCGATGTTTATTTCTTTTCTTGACATTCTAAATGCTCCGGTAAGTAGACCTTTACTGAAATATTTAGCCCAAAATTTTATAAGCCGAATGTAAATACCTTATGTATCTACGTCAAGAAACCAGAACTCAGGAATATGTTAGGTCTAGTAAGCTAGGTAAAGAACATGTCTATAAGAGAGATAAAACAGTAGCTATCTTTAGATGCGATAACTGTGACGGTCCGTTTGAAAGAGATCTCAAGAATATAGATCACAGACGTTTGAGCAACAACTATTTTCACTGTTGCCCAAACTGTGATGCTAAACGATTTGCCCAGAAAAAGTCTATAGATAGGAAAAAGATCTGGGATATGCCAGCTAGCAGTACGCTACCTGTTAGTAAGTACTAGACTTTGAAGCTTTCACCGCAACCGCAACGTGCGGTTTCGTTAGGATTATTAAATTCAAAACCTTCATTAAGTCCGTTTCGTACCCAGTCCATTTTAAGGCCTGCTATATAGACCATACTCTTGGCATCTGTATAAATTTTAACACCATGACTTTCCCAAACATCTTCTAGTTCGTTGGGTCGGTCGACATATTCTAAAACATAAGAAAGGCCCGAGCAACCAGTGGTTTTTACACCTACTCGTATACCTAGGCCTTTGCCTCTACGTTCTAATTGTTGTTTTACTTTTTCAGCTGCTAGTTCTGACAGCGTTATCATGTTTTTCTCTATAATCCTTTACTGCTGCTTTAATCGCATCTTCTGCCAATATGCTACAATGTATTTTGACCGGAGGTAGGGCGAGCTCTTCTGCAATCGCAGAATTCTTAATGCTTCCTGCTTCGTCAAGAGTCTTACCTTTGAGCCATTCTGTAACAAGAGAGCTAGACGCAATTGCCGACCCGCATCCGTAAGTTTTGAATTTAGCATCTTCTATAATACCGTTATCGCTGACTTTGATCTGTAATTTCATTACGTCCCCACACGCAGGTGCGCCAACCATTCCGGTACCTACATTAGTATCAGACTTATCAAAACTGCCCACATTGCGAGGATTCTCATAATGATCAATTACCTTATCACTGTAGGCCATACTTACTCCTTGCTAAAAAATCCTTTTATTTTAGCTTCAAGAGTTTTGGCCCAATCCGGTTGTGGAAAATGCCACCCAACAAATGCTCCTACTAAACCCCAAAATAGAATTTCTAACATTTTATTTCTCCTTTTTAAACTGCTGTACATATATTTAATAAATATTCCACAAGGGAGATTTACTATGTTAAAACTATTAGCCAAACTTTTTGGTGCCAAACCAGCTGCTCCAGCAGAAGCAGAAGCTCCATATAAAGTAGAAGCTCCGGCGGTTAAGGAAGAAGCGCCTGCTACTCCTGTCGCTGAAAAAGCAACGCAAGCGGTTGTGGAATCTATTGCTCCAGCTAAAAAGCCACGTGCTAAGAAACCAGCTGCTCCAAAGAAACCTTCAACTCGTAAACCGAAATCAAAGGCCTAATCTTTTAGCTTCTTCGTAGAGTGCGAACGATGCTAGATTTTTAGCCTTGCTTTCGCACATGATATCGAAGTTTTCTCTAAAACTCAGAGCCCATTCATTAGCTGCTGTATTCCAGTAGAAGTTTGAGTGTGCTCTGAGTTTTGCTTTCTTATGACCGCTTTCTAAGAGGGTCTGAAGAGCGGGACGGGTGTCTCCGGAATGTTCTCTAAGTACGTCTTCCCTAGAAACAGAATAGTGTATGACAGGGCGATTACCACGCCAACTGTCACTAATCCTTTTAACACGATCGTCAGTTGCTTCAATATATTCTCCGGTTTTAATCCAATGGTGATGTATGTCTAACACTAGAGCACAGTCATTGACTAGTTCAATGCTGTCTTCGATGCCCCAGGTCATTTCGTCGTTTTCGATAGTAAGTGTGTTACGAGCTTCGGGCGTCATACGAGCCAGCGCAGCACGTATTCCCATTGGGCCTTGTCGGCCTGCGATATGAACGTTGATTTTAAAGTCTTGAAACGTTTTGCCAAATCCCATCCAGCGAGCCATGTCCACATGATATTCAAACTCCTCTATTGATCGATTTACAATATCTGGGTTATCAGATGCCAGGACAGTAAACTGACCAGGATGAAAAGACAACCGTACATTCCTCTCGCGAGCCACAGCCCCCACTTGCCCAAATGCTCTCTCGCAATAGGCTCGTACATCGGAACGCCGCCAATAGCTGCCCCAAGTAGGCTCAGTGTAGACAGGAAGTATATCGCTGCTGAGTCGTACCATTCTAAGATCTTCATCTTGTTCTCCTACCAGAGTAACAAGTTTACGAACAGCTTCTATGTTGGATTCCATTAAATCCCATAGTTTCTGTTCCGCAACATCCCTGGTTTGTCTATTTAACCAGGCTACAGTAGTGCTGCCAGTATTATACTGTTTACAGTTGTCCTTCTGCTTGATGCCGTCTATTTGACTAGGACCGTCGATCCACTTACAGGCAAAACCTATTCTTTTGGGCATTCTGGATTTTCTTTTTTAGATATGCTGAATGACCCATTACCTAGGTCTTCCCACGTTAATGTATCACCAAAATCCCAACCCATCTGATTCAACAGATCGGGAGGAAGCGGCAACATTAAGTCGCCGGTGTCTGGATCTTCTTCAATAAAAACTGTATAGTTGTTCTTCATAGTCTTATTATACACTGGTTGATCTAAAATAGCAATATATATTATATGATCTTTAACTCGTTTCGTCAACATGGTGCGTTAAACAGTCCGCCGATATTTGATGCCTTTGAAGCAGGCCTGGGAAGAATTGGGCATACAGTTGTTCAAAATCAAATGAATTCGGACGCTGCTATAATTTGGTCAGTGCTATGGCACGGTAGAATGAAACAGAACAGAGCTGTATGGGATCATTATCGACAACAGAACAGACCCGTTATTGTTCTAGAAGTCAGTTGCCTACAGCGTGACCACACATGGAAGATTGGCATTAACGGAATCAATGCTGGCTCTTATTTTGTTCCAGCCCAAGTTGATGATACTAGAATTAAAAAGCTAGGCGTGTCATTACAGTCTTGGCGGCAAGGTGAGAATATAGTTGTTTGTCCACAACACGGATTCAGTCATCAATGGAGAGAAAATCCCAGTGTTGATGATTGGCTAAGAAATACTATAACGCAAATCCAGCAGCATACTGATCGACCGATAATAGTTAGACCTCATCCTAGATTTCCAGTTAACCTAAAAAATATCACAGTCAGCAAAGCACCATTCAAACAAGATCTGTTGAATGCCTGGGCAGTGGTTAATTGGAACAGCAACCCTGGAATAGAATCTATAATACAGGGTGTTCCTAGTTTTGTTGGGCCTGATAGTCTTGCTGCGCCAGTTGCGAATACAAATTTAGCTGATATTGAAACACCACAGATGCCTGATCGAACTCAATGGCTCAACGAACTGGCTTGGACAGAATGGACCATTGAAGAAATGGCCGCCGGCATACCTCAGAAATTATTAATTGATCAAATCCAATTATCGACGATAACAGGATCTTGAACAGCATGGACTGGCGGGTTTCCATGGAATGCTAACACAGCACAGCCGTTGGGTATTTCTGGATTCCTAACAGTTTTGAAAAAACTGTTTTTACCAAGTCCGTGTAACTCGTCCCTAGTCCTAACTTCCCATTTATAACTGAGAATCCACTGTTCGGGAAAGAATTTGATCTCTCCACCGTAGATGCTCCATATCCAATCTTGATCACCATGGAGCCGTTTGGCCTGTCCAAAGTTATTTTCTAATTTGTCCCATATGTCGTGATACTTGTTAGCAGGCCAACGCATCACAGCACTGCCTAGTTTTTGGTATCCCGGTCTAAACACACGACCAACATCCTGTAGTCCTACAAAATGTGAAGCCATGTAAGTGACAAAATGATCTATGTTATTGACGATAACCATATCTAGATCAAAATATAATATGGTATCTCCGTCGGGAAAATGTCCGTGTTTAAAGATGTAAGGTTTGTACCACCAACCATCAATAGGCAATTTAGGTAGATCTATGATCTCTATATTATCGTTTAGATCTTTTCTATCTTCTGTGAAGCAGATAAAACGATGAGGCATCGTTAGATGCCTCCGTATCATATTGTAGAGTTTGTTTACGTATTCTGGACCATATTTGGTTCCATGTTTTAGACAAACGACATTTAACATTACCAGTGCCTTATGACGCCTGCTATGATGAATGCGTTTGTAATAAGATATGAAAGAATTATAAATGTGCGAACAAGTGCTACCATATCAGCTTCCTGACTTGTAGCACCAGATTTCTCACCAAGGGCCTTGGCCCAAATTCTCCAGATATTACGCATTAGCCCTCGTAGATTGCCGAATTGGCTCCGTGCTCAAACACTTCGACTGATTTTACACGAACACCTGGATTGACAGGATAACGAGATTTGATAAATGAATCATCACTTAATTGAGTTCCGTGTTTCATAGTATCTAACAATTCAGTCATTTTTTCGTAACACATTTTAGCAAACATTTCACAACCAACTCCTGGCACAATGCGCAAATCGCAAATGCCTTGTCGACGATATGGCTCTACCTGTACACGATCTGGCTTACCGTCGTGTTCTGGATTTGAGCTCCAACCTGACATTTCTTTGAAACGATCTAGCATTGGATCGTCTTCTGCGATTACCAAAGTATGATCGAACATATGATCTGCCCATTCTTTGAACAGTTTAAGACCGCCAAAGTCCATACACCAGTTTTTATCATCTAGTGTTTCGCTTTCAAAGATTAATCTGATACCGATTGAGTATCCGTGTAGTGTTGAACAGTGAGAATGAGTCGCTCTCCACTGCCTAAAGCAGCAACTTAAACCCCTATCGTTGCCGTATGTTTTTGTTGAATAGAACTTAGCCATCTCTTGCCTCCTATGCTTATGAGTAAGTTTGATGACATGCAGAATGTTTATAGAGGGTTGAATGCCATAGAAGTCCTCTTTGTGTCTGTGTATGTTTAATATTATACTTGAAGATATTTATAAGTCAATAGCTCTACGTTGATTTTTTTCCATTTCTCGGGAATAATCCAATTTTCAGAATTGTATATTTTAAATCTTATGTTTGGAAAACATTCAAATACTTTTTCAGTTTGATGTATCCAGTAAGATGGATCTATGGCATGTGCGTCTGCTTTAACATAATTGCCGGTGCCTTTGTATATATTATTGACTTTCTTGTCCGTGTCGTAGAGATCGAACCCTAACAGCCAAACTTCTTCAGAGGCTAGTTGAGCAGCTAACAATACAGCGTATGGTCCACTGCCCCAGTGAAACGCTTCGTCTGCTCTAAGATCGCCGCTGTATGGTAAATCAGGTACTGCTTTTACTTTTGAATCAGTGAAATGACTTAACCACATAGATCTTGTGTAGATATTTTTTATAGGAGTTGGCAGTGCTTCTTTGACCATCCTGCGATCAACACAGACTAAATGATCAACTGTATGATCTCTAGCTATGGCGTTACAGCCCACGGACGTGTGATTATCAAGAATGGATTTGAGATCTATAAGGGCTCTGCTTTCCCCGTTACCGATTGCTAATACTGCCGACACTTTAGCCTATGATGCCAAAAGGTCTCCAATCACCTGGTGTGCCAGTTCTTGTACATACCCAACCTACTGGTTGACCAGTTTTAGGATCTGTATTCCACATGATGTCACCTTTGTTAAAGTTACCGTTTTGTGGAGCCTGCTCACCGTAGGTCTGGAGCTGGTTCTTGAATTTGATGGCTCCATTGACATGTAGGTCTACGCTAGGATCCGGAGAGTTTACTCCGATAGCTACCTTGCCATGTACTGACACCTGTGTCGGTGATTGTGTTTTATTGCCTAGTGTAATGTTACCGTTGTTGTGTACAGTCACTCTAGCAACTTCGTCGGTTTTCAATAGTAGATCGTGATATCCGTGTACACCGACTTCTGCCTGTGACTGCTCGTTGATGTCTAATTTTAACTCAACGCTATTTGCTGACAATGAGAAACGACCGGTTGGTGTTAGGTCGCCCATCCATAATCTTTGGGCAGTAGGATCAAAGAACAGGTAATTGTCAAAGTTAACATCACCTAGAACTGTTAGATTTTTTAATTGGCCTAGTTCTGTTATACGACTTTTACGCACAGTTGGGCCTAGTTCTTGTGCTGTTAGTATATTGATGTTGTCGATCATAAAAGCACGATCACGGCCTAGATTGATGCTTTCTGTAGATGTTATTCTATTGCCAGTGTCTAGCACAAATTGTTTTAATGAACCGCTGCCGCTCCAAACCATGCCTCGACCTTCTAACGGGTTTCCAGCTGATGCTTTAAACTCAATAGGACTGGTTCTTTCTATTCTAATGTCTGCGGAAAGTTCTTGTACTTCTAATTTATTGGCTTTTAAAAGGCCAGTAACGTTGATATTTTCTGCTGTAAGATCCTTTTCTACAACAGTAGAACCGGAGATATTTTTAACGGAAATAGTGTCTACAAACACTGCTTCGTCTTTGATTACCAGTTTATTAGTAGTTGCTTCGTCCTTGATACCAGTGGAAGCAAAGTTCATAATAGACCCGCCCTGGATCAAATTACCACTGAGCGTTCTTTGGGGAATACGTTTGATTAAATCTGCGTAGTTAATATCAACATTGGCTCTTAGGGTTCCGGATACTGTTAGATCTTGTAAAACAGTCATAGTGTTTGCTACAACGTTTTCTTCTACAGTAACTGATCCTTTTATGTTGGGAATTCTAGCAGATCGAATGTCTGCGCCTTCGTCGGTTATGCGTATTACCGTACCTGTGGCAGAATCTTTTATTCCCGAACTGGCAAAATTCTTAACAGTTCCACCGCTAATTTGGTCGCCAGATATGGCTCCATAGGGTATGGATTTTACTATTTCTGAGGTTTTTGAAAGCACAGTTTCTAATGTTACGCTTTCCGAAGATGTTCTTTCTACGGATTTTAGCAGTATTTTTAAACTGTCTAGAGCTTGATCGATGTCGGTTTGTTTCATAGTACCAATATTTATCCTTATCCTATATACAATAAATACTAGGTATGAGGACGAGAGATGCCATTAACTAATATTTTTAACCCGTCTACAGCGGTTAACACAGGTACGAACGAAATAACTATTGCCGGACATGGATACCTCCCAAACCAAGGAGTTTTGTATTCTAACGGTGGCGGCTCCAGCGTGGGCGGGCTAGTTGATGGCTACAAATACTATGTGATTTATATCAACGCCAATACTATACAATTGGCTAATACTGAGGACGAAGCAAGAAACAACATAGCTGTCGATCTGCTTTCTACTGGAGCAGGAACGACACATACATTAATTGAAACAAACATATTTCCTAACAGCGCAGCCTATTACGATTTCTATAGAAGACTGAGACTGGTGGGAGATGGGTTACCCATAGAAGGTGTAACACTAGAAGCAGACAGTGTTCGAGACAGCCTAACTTTGGTCGCTGGTAATAACATCACATTAGAATGCGACACAAATGACATTGCTCTAGATCAATTTACGATCAATGCTCCAAACTATGATTTAAAATTCCTAACAGGAACCAGCGATCTAAGACTTTACAATGATGCTGGCCTGGACGAGACTGTGACCTTTAAAGCAGGTACAGGCGTTGCTATCACTCACAACAGTCTAACTGAAATTGAATTTACCAGCTTTGGTGTTACAGAGTCTGACACACTGGAATCAGTTACTACTCGCGGAAATATCACAAACAACAGACTAGTAATGAATAACATCACAGTAGCTGAGGTTATTTCTACTCCGGGCGTCGATGGTGTTAGCGGAATATCGGGATCTAAAATCGGTACTACCAACATCAATACTACAGGTGACGGTACTCTTGATAATGTTCTTCGTTTTGCTAACACGATAACTTCTAGCAGTGATCCCGCAGAAACTATTACAATAAATTTTACTGTGCCTAACGCAGGTACAATGAGCTATTCGGCGAGCTATATCGCTGAAAGTGCGATGTTGACTTCTGGCGATGTAACACTACAAAGACAAAATCCTAGTACATTGGTTTGGACTAACTTAGATTCTCAAAGCGGCACATTGGCCAGAACTGGATATGACGTACAAGGTATCTATGCCGAGCTGAGTTTCACTCCTGTAAATTACAGAATAATTTGGAACTGGACTGGCAATACTTCTTTTGTTAGATTGGCTTTTAACATCTACTTTGAAGTTGAGCCTGTAGCCGGATATGAATTAATTAAAACAACTACAGAAACAAAACATTTAATTTTGGGAGTCGATGACGGCTCGATAACTGTACGCGGCCCTGCGACATTCACAGGATATATCGACACAGAAGGTCTACGCATCTACGAAAACAACATCGTAGGCACAAACTCTAATGATGACATAGTCGTTGACCTGAATGGAACAGGTGCTCTAGAACTTAGAGCCACTACATTTAAAACAGATCAAACGACATTTAATTTGATCAACACTGTGGCAACCACAGTCAATGCTTTTGGTGCTGCTACAACAATCAATGTTGGCGCAAATACAGGTACGTTAACAATTGGAAACCCAACAGTTGTTGGTACACAAGCAACTCAGAATCTTTACAACACTGTGGCAACTACTGTAAACGCATTTGGTGCTGCGTCTACTATCAATGTTGGCGCAAACTCCGGAACTATCACGATTGGTAATCCTACACTAGTTGGTACACAGACAACACAGAATGTCTACGACACCGTGGCTACTACTGTAAATGCCTTTGGAGCCGCAACAGCGATAGACATAGGTGCTAATACAGGCACGATTACGATTAACAATCCTACATTGGTAGGTACACAAACTACTCAAAATGTCTACGACACTGTGGCAACCACAGTTAACGCATTTGGCGCAGCTACAGCTATAGACCTCGGTGCTACTACTGGTACATTGACTATTAACAATCCCACAGTAGTTGGTACTCAATCTACGCAGAATCTTTACAACACAACTGCTACAACACTAAACTTCGCAGGAGCAGCATCAACTATAAACATGGGTGCTAGTGGCGGTGGCGGCACGATGACCATTAGAAACGACAATGTCGTGATGAATGGAGATCTACAGATTCAAGGTGGTGATATAACCACTAACCAAACATCATTCAATCTACTCGATGGTACAGCAACTACTGTTCAAGCATTTGGTGCTGCTACAACATTAACTTTTTCGACAGCGGGCGGAACTACAACAGTTAGAGGTAATGTAGTAATCAATCAAGACCTACAGGTCAAAGGTGGTGACATTACTACCAATGCTACTACATTTAATTTACTAAACACCGACGCAACGACTATCAACGCTTTCGGTGCTGCGTCTACTATCAACTTAAGAAATCTTGTTATAACATCAAGTAACACGATAGACTCTAGCGACAGTTCTGGAATCACATTTATACCGTTAGTAACATTTAACAGCGACATTGTGGTCGAAAATGATCTAACTGTTAACAGAGCGATGACAATTGGCACTAACTTGACAGTCACTGGCGACTTGACTGTTAATGGTACAACTGTAACATTAAACACATCGACCTTAGATGTAGAAGATCTCAACATAACAGTAGCCAAAGGCGCAGCTACAGCAGCAGCGGCTAACGGCGCAGGATTAACTGTTGACGGGGCATCAGCAACACTAACTTATGCGTCAGCCGACGATAGTTGGAATTTTAACAAATTATTGAAAGCTACAAGCCTACAAGGCACTCCAGTTGGAACTACCACAAGGGCCGCAGGTAACTTTACTACCTTAGATGCTAACGGTGATGTAACGTTAGGCGACGCTACTGCTGATACTATCACAGTTAATGGAAAATTTGCTAACGGTACTATACTTCGAGCAGGTACTACTGCTACTAACACATTGGCATTAGCTGCCTACGACACTGACACTGGTCCAGCTTGGACTAATTTAATAACATTAACTTCTAGTACAACACCTACACTAACACTAACATCGACAGGTGTTGGTACTATCAACAACATGAGCATAGGTGCTACTACAGCATCTACAGGTAGATTTACGACATTGAATGTTGTTGATACAACTACTACTGCTTATAATTTAAGCCTGGCTTCTACATCATCTACAGCATTAACAGCTGACAGAGCGTTAACGTTTGATGTTGTAAACGCAGCTAGAACAATCAAGTTAGCAGGCAACGTTGATCTTGCCAATAACTTGACCACTGGTGGTGCTGTTACGTTCTCTGGAGCGTTCTCGTTTACAGGAACGTTATCAAACAATACGTCAGTGACATTTCCAACGACAGGAACATTGGCAACCACAGGTAACCTGAGTCAGTTTGCTGCTACGACATCTGCTCAACTGCTCGGTGTTATCAGTGATGAAACAGGTAGCGGATCTTTAGTATTTGGCACATCGCCGACTATAGCCACCCCAGACATTACTTTTAAGAATGCCGCTGTTACAGGGGACGCAGACTATGCGTTCGATGCTTCTGCTACCACTGTGGCATCGTGGATAGCAAACTTTACGACAACACGAACTCTTATCGTTTCAAATCTAACCGCAGGCAGAATGGCAAAGGTCTATGTAAGAAACACCAACGGTACAGCAAGACTGATCAACGTCACTGCTAGCACAACGGCTGCTGGTCATGTGGCAGTAAACTTAGCTGGAAACTTTGTAGGTGCCAATGCTGCTGGACAAGTAAGTGCTACTGGAGTAACATTAGTTGCCACCAGCGGTACTGCTGTTATCACAGTGTGGAACGCCGGCGGCAACCTAGTTGGTATGGTTAATTAAGCTACTTTAAGTAGGACTGTATCTTCGTTGATACGTCCGTTGAGCTTGATGTCTACGGCTTTGATATCTTCCAAGAATTTACGAAGTGCTACCTTGCCAGCTGCTTTGAACTCTTTGATCTGTTCTTCGGGCTTACGTAGAGTTTTCTGTACGCTCTTAACTTCGTCAAACCCAATCAACGAAGTACCCTTAACACGCAGTTCACCATAGGCTGCGGCCACATACTTGCCTAACTTACGAGTTTTAGTGTTAAACACCCAAAGCTCTTGACTACCGATGATATCCGCAGGGTTAATCGAAACCAGCTTGAGCTGCTCGTCAGTTTTCTTGAACTTCATCTTAGCAACCAACTTGTCCTTAGGCACAGCTTTCTTAGCACGTGGCTTGCGATTGACTTTGCCTTCCTGCTGAAGCATGTCACAGGCGCTGATGATTTCCTGATAGAAGTCATGTAGTTTCTTGATCTGTTTCTTAGACAACCAAGAATAGCCTTCTTTGAGCTGCTCGTCTTTGCCTGCCATAGCTTCAACGACTTCGTCGAAAGGACGCTGATAAAGATCTTTGATTACGCGAGCATGAGCACCTTTACATTCCTTGCCTTTGAGCAAGTTAACGATCTTGATAGCCTTTGGATCAAACCCTTCAGGATCTTTTAAGAAGTTGTCATGAGCATCTTCGATCTCTTCAGTCATCTTGAAAGCAGCTTCACGAAGACGGTCTTGGATACTAGGTTGAGGAACGCTAGAAACTTCTTTCTTTTCTTCCTCGGGCTCTTTGATAGTCTTGCCACGTTCAATGGCTTCGACGATTCGCTCTTTAAGAAACACAGTCACAGGCTTTAGATCGCCCATAGTACCAGCAAGCTCTGCCCAATAAATTGCTTCTTTCTCGTTGAAGTCTGGCATACCGGTGCGTAAGCAACGAGCAATTATAGCAGCCTGGGTAAGATTAAAAGCACCAACGGCTTTAACCAAACGAATGTCTTCTGCGGAATATTTGTTTTCCTTCATCCACGCATACAGGTCAGGCAGTAGGTCTGCTACTTTATATTCTGCGTAGTAGTAAGCAACAGCATTGCGACGGAAGCGATGAAATTCTTCACCAGTCATTTTCTCCCAATCAGCCCACTTTGGATCAGGATTATGTCCACGACGAACACCTGCTGATACAGAAACTTTCTTGGGGGTGGATTTGGTTACAGCCATCATATGCTCCTATGCTTAGTTAAACAATACTTATATTATATGCTCAAACGAGCAGCTTGTCAACCGGCTTCTAAACGGGCAACTTCTTCAATATCGCCATCTTCGGATTCTTTATAGATCACTACAGCCAAAGCGCCTTGGCCTAAAAGACCTTCTGCTATATCACGGGCTTGTTTTTCGCTAGCTGTAGTTTCGATTAACTCTTGATGCCCAATTTCGTCTTCTTCCCAAACTTCAAATAGAATGTAGCTCATTTGTCGTTATCATCCCACGGGACTGGAATCCAGCCCAGTTTATAAAGATCCTCTCTAATTTCTTCAGTCACAACACCTTCTGGCACATAGCCTTTGACACCTTCGGCGTCTCCGTTGCCTAAGCCATCACCTATGCCACTACAATACCAATCAATGTAGTCGCCTTGCTGTCGCATGTTAGCAACAATGCCGCCTGCTGATCTCCAAGAGCAACTCCAAAGTTCTTCTTTCAAGATTGGCATGACCTCTAACTTTTGGAACTGCATATTACACATGGCCGCATACAAATTTTGGGCATAGGCATCACTGGCACGTGCCTTTTCACAGATCCAGTCAGTGCTTCGGAGGCACCATTCCATATCTTCGGGGTGTGATTGTTCTGCCCACTGATCATCTTCGTTGAGTACTTTTTCAAACCAATCTAGATAATTTTGATTTGGTTCTTCTCCCTTTTCAGCGCAGCGTTCGACATACCCTTCCTTTTGAAAGGTATGCCGCTGTGGGCTTTTTGAAACTTTAGACATCAGTGTAGTTCAGGAGGTTGAAAAGTTTTGACCTGATCTCTGCTGTTAGAGATAGCTTCTATGATACGATTGAACTCGTCGTTAGACAAGGCAGTTTTGTAGATACTGAGAGCCTGGGCCATCATGATACCAGCAATAGCCATAGCATTGTTTTCATTGACTTTTTGGCCGGTAAATTCCATGTAGTCGTTGTACAGCATCTCTAGTTCTGAATCTTCGATCATTTAATTTGTTCTTTCTGTTTATACTGTCTTTTGAGCCACCACTTATAAATGGCCCAATACTCATCTATTTTATAAGGTCTCTCACCGTATGTCAAGTGTTCTTCACAATTTTCTATCCAAATATTGTGAACCCATTTTCGGAACGGGCTGACAATCGGAAGGCTTAGGTGGTCGTCCCCAACAGTATTCACATTCTTCATCACCGCATTTCTCCTCTAACCATTTATCACAGGTTGGACAATAGTGAGCATCAGCTGTTTCTTCATAGAGATTTGGTCCGCCGCAATCGGGACAGGTCTTGTTTAAGTCCATAGACCGTGACGCACTTTGATTAATCGAATCATCATTTGTTCGTCTTCTTTCTCGTAGTCGGCTTCAATCTTACGAAGCAACTTGTGAGCTTTGTCGCTCATTTTTTTGAGTTCGGGACTCTTGTCGTTGCTCCAGCTTAGGCGACCACCGTTGGCTGCTCGACTTGCTTCACAATAGTCAGACCAACCACTTGCTTCATATGGGTCTGGTCTGTTGCGGTAAGTTTGTGTCCACCAGGTGTACAGATCTAGGATTTCTTGTGCTTTGATAGCTTGTGGTGTAAGTTGACCTAGATTTTTTGAATCAGGACCGACTTCATCTTCCTTCCAACGTAGGTTGCGTTGCCATTCGAGATTGTCTAATCCTGCCTGTGGACAGCGCCATGTGCGTACACGCCACCAACCGACTGCCCACCAAGGCATGTTGTACTTAGGTCTTTCTTCGGGACTCCATGCTAGATGCCACCATGCTAGTTCGACTTCGACAAAGTCTTGTAGTTCGTTAAACAGGCATGGTAGGAATCTATTTCCCACATCACACCACACACCGGGCTCAATGTCGCGAGGGTGAGCGGTAAGAGCATTTGTTTTGGTAATGAAACGATTATTGATGTAATATTTTACAGCATAAAGTTTGTCCGGCACAAAGTAGACAACTTTTTGTAAGATGTCTAATCCTTCTTCTGCTAACCACCAACGAATGGGATATGCGGCTTTGGCTCTGGCTTCCCATTCGTGCCATTCTTCACTGGTGCCACACTTTAGCTTCGTGGTTCCACGTAGCCAGTCAGCAAATTTTGAACAGGTCCAATAATGGTTGCGCATGTTATTTCTTTCGAGTGATTAAACTTAATTATATGATCTTTGAAAAACTTTGTCAAGAGGCGTCAGTCTTACCCCATTTGATTTTTAACCAAATTCTTTCATGTATATAATAATCTACACTCAAAAGAATATGTAAGACTGTGGCGAAACCTGTAGCCTGTCCAATACTGCCTGTGAATAGATAGGTATAGAATATTGTGAATAACCATGCCGTGATACGATAGCTGATCATTCGTGCGATAGTTCTTTTATGTGTTTCCATTATATTTTCCTCTGGTATCCTGCTAGATTGAGTAACACGCTGTATTGCTCGTAGGCTTTTCTTACAGCTTCGTTAGTTTGTCTAAAGTGAGATTCTTCTCTTTCTTTTTCCATTAGCATATCGAACAGGTCTCTAGGAGCATCGGCTCTTCTATGATTAAAGAAACGATTCTCCATTTCTACTAGAGTTTTTAATCTGCTTTCCGGAATTTGTAGAGTATAGAGTTTTTCAGTTTGATACTCGATCATGTCATCTCTAATGATCGCAGCATTTGTGGGCTCAGTGAAAAAAGTCGGAGGATGGTATCTAGCATACCTCCCTGTGTCGTTTACTATTTTTACTTCGTAGTTTTTACAAAAGTCTTGTAGATCTTGTTTCATTAATCCCTCTTAAGGATATCCATGAGCTTTTGCTTTTCTTCGATATCTTTGACCATATCGTCATACTGCTTTTTTAAATCTCTTAGCTTGTCCCATTTTTCTTCAAGATCGGGCCTGCCGTATAAGATAGCCAGTCGTTCTTCCATCTTGTCCATGAACTCTTTAAGACTCTTCCTGCCGATTTTAATATCAGCACTTTCGTCTAGATCGAGACCATCGCCAGTGATCTTTACAGTTCCGTTGCTATTACTAACGCCTGTACCGGTAGTAGACCATTGGACTGGGCTATAGGTAAATGATGTACCTGTGCCAATGGTATAGGTTGTACCTGAACCGTAATAAGGAGATGATGTAACAGTACCACCAACAGTAGAGCTAGCACTTCCTGAATACTTACCTAGGTCTATAGTAATAGGAGAAATCGTATCGGTAGTGTTATCGCTACTGCTGATGGTTATGATATCATCCGTGAAAGATGATTCGGCCATATTTTTCTTACTTGGCTTTCGCTTCTTTGCGGGCATTCTTCTCTGCTGTGATTTCATTTCTGCGAGCCTTCACTAGCTTACCTACTTCGGCTAACGCCTTACGTGAACGTGTACCTGCTGCTGAGTTACCACCTGTGAACTTGGCATCTTCTGCTAAGAAAGATTCAAATGCTGATTTTAATGCTTCTACTGTGTTTGACATAATAATTCCTTTTGTTTATGTGTCTTTTACTTATGATACTAATTGGTGTGGCCGGTAGGATTCGAACCTACAAAGACGGCGGCTATGCCTGTGTCCCTTTCCCGGGTGCGTTTCACAACGGACTGGAGGTCTACCATGTTCCACTCACGGCCACAATAATAGTGTAACACAATACTATGTAGTAGAACAAGACACCGGCATAGAAATTATAGCCAAAAGAAAGCCCGCCGGAGCGGGCTTGAGTTTTAAGCGTTTAATACTTTTGCCAAACTGTTAATCACTGCGGCAATACGACCAATGTCACGAAGTTGGTCAACAGAGTAACCTTCCTTCTTGAGTGTTTCATAATGCGCCTTAACACAGAAATGGCACTTGCCAACGATGCTGGCAGCTAGACTATAGGACTCAAAACGAGCCTTAGTTGTGCCGCCATGATTAGCAATAGCGTTCATGCGCAGTTGCGGAGGTATACCTTCTAAATCGCCGCCGACCATTTCAACATATGGGTACCATACATTGTTCTGTGCCATTAGCGAACCTGCGGTCATAGCAGCATCACGTTCTTTCTCATCAGTAATGTTGCTCATGATATAAGAAATTAACTTTCCGTTACCAGTTGACATAGCAGCGGCAAGTGCGCAACCTTCTGCTTCTTCTACTGGCAGTGTGCTACGTTTGATAACAGCATCCAGATTTAGTTTTGTGTCCTTGGCATATTCTGGCAAGCCTTCTTTAAGTGCGTCTACCCACTGTGTCATCGTGTCTGTTCTCCTAGAATTTTATAACCCTTCCCAGTAGGATGGATTCCGTCTTTGCTCATATGTGCTTCAGGCCTTGGAAGAACTGTGTCACCGTATTCTTTAGCAATGCGTTCGATAGCATCTTGAGGTATAGGCTTACGTTCTTTACCAGGACTGATCCAAAAAACACGATCAGCTTTTATTTCTGATCGCATCTTTCGTAGCTCATGTTCGGTTTTTACACCTTTATGATCGTTGGCACCCAAACTTACAATTACGGTCTTAGAGGGTTGAGCAGAAGCCTTGGCTAGATAATCTTTATTCCATTGCCAACTATTCCATCCACCTTTAGCATAACTTACACATTCGGGACGAGCCATCGAAGTTCCAACTGCGATGCTGTCGCCAATAATCATACAATCGAGCATTATAGGGTTTCTCCTCCGACTGTGCGGTTACAAGCACATAGTTCGCCAGTTTGTAGCGCATCCAATACACGAAGTGTTTCTTCTGGGCTACGACCAACGTTCAAGTTGTTGACAGTAACGTGTTGGATAACGTTGTCTGGGTCAACAATGAATGTTGCGCGAAGTGCAGCGCCTGCTGGCCAATAAAACACGCCTAGCTGATGTACCAGACTCTTTTCACTGCGCTGTGTGTCAGCAAACTGAGTATGTGTGATCTTTTGTAGATCTGCGTGTGCTTTCTGCCATGCTACTTTACAGAACTCATTGTCTGTGCTACCTGTGAGCAATACAGCGTCACGGTCAGCAAAGTCTGATGTAAGTTTGTCATAGGCTACGATTTCTGTAGGACATACAAATGTAAAATCCTTTGGGTAGTAAACGATTACTTTCCACTTGCCTTCAAATGACTTTTCGGTAATGTCAAAGAAAGCATCTTCTGGTTGTCCAGGCTTGACACCTGTGATTACAAACGGTTCTAATTGATCGCCAACTGTTTTCATTTTATCTCCTTGTGTGTGTTGAAAACTATACAGAACATAATATTCTATGTTCTAATTGTACATTTATTTAAACTATTAATCAAGCAGATTAATAGATTTTTTTAAAAAATATTTCTATAACGCTTATTGAAAAAATCAATTACGATCGGTGTAATTGTAGTTGACCATAATGCCCCAACTTTCTTCTAGACGTTTTGAGCTTTGGTCAGCATTGAAATTCACAGACTGTAATTGAGCACCATTGCCAAGATGGAAACGAGCAACTGGATCTTTGCGTGTTTCTATAAACTCGCGGATCTGTTCTTCTGTCGGAACTTCGCTAAAATGCTTGCGAAGACTTGGAATAGGACTCAGCGTATATAACTGTTCGATGCCTTCTCTGCGGCAATATCTGAGAGCTTCTTGTATGATGTCAACGCCCACGCCCGCGGCTGCTCCGGGTAAACGGAACACGGTATAGAACATAGCTACTAGTTTTTGTTGACTTGGAGTTAGTATGTCATTGACGCTGCGATTCATATGATCAGAGAGTTTGGCGCAGACTAGTGCCATTGGAGTACCTTGTTCTTCTAACGCAAATACAGTTCGACCGTCTACTAAACGATCTTCAATGGATATTCCTGGATGTACAGGATCCAATTCTAAAAACTTCAACCATTCTGAGTTAAACCCAGGATCACCAAGACGAACTAACATTTTATTCTCCAATCATAATATGCGTATTTATTCATAGGAATAAAAACCAAAAAAAAAGGACCCGAAGGTCCTTTGAACCTACATCATTTTGATGATAGCAGATCTTGAGCTTGTCGTACTTCGTTTTCTAAGTACTCAATTCTTGCTGCCGCTTCGTCTAACAAAGTGGCTATTTTATCTGGTGCGCCTTCTTCTACGCTCTTACGACCAGGAATTTGTCTCCTAATTTCAGCTCGCTTACGAAGTCGAAACACCAGACTCTGCTCGCTAACGGGCAGGTGGCTTTCATCTTTCATATCCTCTCCATAAAGTTTCTAACCCAGGCCAGACGAGCTTGCTCGTCCATGGCTGTGTATTCAACAATGTTGGCACGGATAGCATCTACTAGTGGATAGTATTCTTCGTCTAGTTGGTGCTTGATATCTTTGTTCAAGTCCACTAACTTGTCTGTACGTGGATTGCGAGCAACCCATTTTGAAGTCAAGTAGTAAGGGCTCTTGATCTTAGCACTCACACCATCTTCTGTATAGAATACATAACCTTCGTGTTTACATTCCTTGGCCATTGCTGATAGTCGTGCCATGTTAGTTGTTACACTTTCTGGCACAAAGCATCCTAGCACACGACTCATTTCCATTAACATGAACGGATCATGTTCGACTATAGAGTTCCATTTGTTTTCACGATAGCCTAGGATGTACATGCCTTCCTTTTCAGGAACGATATGCGGGTCGTTACGGTGAACGCACTCAAACATAAATGTATATCCTTGCCAACGATCACACAAGTCAAAATACTTTGTTTCGTCGATCAGTTCACGTGCCATTTTAACATAGTCGCTGTCTGTGCTACCAGTAGTAGACACCAACAGTTTGCCGTTATGATAAGTCATAGCAACCATGAATCCGTTGACTTTACGAAATGCTGTAACTTTGGTTTCTGGAGCAAGCACTGGTGCTTCCTTTTCGATGCCATAGTTATAGATTTTAGTAAATGGGTATGTCACTAGATTGAAGTCAGTGTCTACAATGGATCCACGACATTCCGCAATAAAGGGATTCCACAGACTATCGTAGAACACTTTCTTCTTGTATTTGAGCACGTAGATACCTTCACCAGCTTCTTTCATATTAACTAGGTTGCTGGTTTCTACATACTCCTTCAGCTCATCTTTAAACATCATGTTCTCCAGATTTCTTTATAGCCTTCTTCTTCAGTTGGCCATTCAAAATTATCAATCATGCTGCGGACAACATGATCGGGGATTGATTTGCCAGGGCGGCTAGCCAAACGACGAGCGTGTTCTTCGGCAGACGGAGTAGGAAAGACCACAGCGATGTGCCAGTAGTCGGGTAACATACGGAACTTTCTAGCACGACTTTTTACAGTTGTGTTAGTTTGGTCCCAAATGATATCTCGACCTGCGGCCCTAGCACGAACTACAGCGCGAGTCATTAGACGAACAGCACGTGGCATTACTTCGTCAAAGACTTCGTTGTAGGTCTTGCCTAGGCGTTTAGCAAACTTTTCTACATAGACATCGGTGGAAATATATTCCATACCTACTGCCCAGGTTTGGCCTGCCAGCCATGTAGTTTTGCCACTAGCCGGCACTCCAACTAAAATATATGCTTTAGCCATGATGTGATTTTACCTCTCCGGTCATTGCGTCTGCGATTGCACGTTCCATAGTAACAGCGATCATTCCTGTCGCATCCATGCCCATATCACGACAGCGATAACGTTCCATTCCACTGGTACCACCGTGTAAGTGTCCGTGGAAATGAACAGCACCTCTGTGCATTTGATCCCATTCAGCGATAGGATAATGGAACATAACTACCCTAGTTTTTTCATATGTCATACACAAGTACGGATGTACTTCTGCGAAACAACTACGAAACACAGGGTCGTTTAACAATTTGCGATCGTGGTTGCCCTCGATCAAAATTTTTGTACCATTTAACCGACGCATGATGTTTACTGCTTTTGCCGCAGGCAAGAACGCAACATCACCTAATATGTAGACTGTGTCTTCCGGAGCGATAGTGTTATTCCATTCCAACACCATTTGCTCGTTCATATAGTCTACATCGTTGTTAAATCTTGCTCTCGACTGTGGACAGAATTTCATGATATTGGCATGCCCAAAGTGTAAGTCACTGGTTATCCATGTAGTCATAATTCGCCCTCTTTATATTTCAATTATTTCTTTAAAGCTTCTAGGGTAGCAAGCATTGAAGCCCATTGTGTGCTCGGGTCTACACCTTCATTGAAGTTGTGTAGCGCCATTAGGGTTTCAAATTTGCCTTCTGGAACCTTAAAGAAAATGTTAGCATAGGTACAATCGAAGTCGTCATCGGCGTCATGGCTGTACCAAGGGTGTTCTGACATTTCGTCAAAAACATCTTCGTAACTTTCTCGGTTACCGCCACCGTTGCGAGTATGAACAACGATATAACCATCTTCTAAATAGACATTTCGAAAACGACCGAAGTCTTCTCGAGTCTTACCTAACAGAGACAAAATTTTGTCAGTGTCAGGATTCATACCAAACAGCATATTGTACAATGACATATCGTCTCCTTTCTTAGTCCCAATCTTCCTCACGTTGCGGAGGAACCCAAATTTTCTTGTTGCCAAGCTCGTCGTATTCAAAAGCAACACCATTAATTGTGTGAGGCTCGTTTTCGTCATACGTCCAACCAAGCACTTTCATCATCTTGTGTTTGACCATTAAGTTGGGGCTACGAAAGACTTCAGTATCACGGAAGCCCATCATTACGCCGACTTCGCAGACAGCACCCGAACGACAAACACCAGCAACACAATGTACAACAACATTCATTCGTTGTTCCATTGCGTGTTCTAGCAGTCTCACTAGTTGTTCTGCTTGCTGATCAGTGACTTTGAATTCTTCGCCCCATTTGTCATCTCGTTCTAGATCTAAGAACTCAAACTGATGAGTTTCTTTGAACTGATGCCTAGGAGTAGGAAACTCCATAGCAGGATCTACGATCTGTATCAACATAGAGTTGATACCAGCATCAATATGATGACCTTTCGGAATGTCTGCCAACGCTACGTTTTGTATCCAAGGATTCATTGTTATCTCCATAGTAAGTCAAAGTTACCTTTGAGAACAGTAGAACATTTTGATCTACAACCAGTTAAATGATCTTGAACAGAGTCATCTTGGAATCGGTAAGTGCGGATTTTATCTCCACGCATACCTGATCCTACCTGTTGGCGTCTATCACTTGCTATACTATTATTATACGATCTTTTGAGTTCTAAGTCAATGCGCTGTTGTAAAGTTGCCATAGCTTCGTTGTAGCTATTTTGGCGACTTCGGCATTCGGCTTTGGCTATTATACCTGTAGGAAGGTGTGTGATGCGGCAGCTATTTTGGTGCTTGTTCCGAAATTGTCCACCCGCTCCTGTACCGCTGTACCATTCGATCTTGAGATCGTTTTTGGTAACAGCAACAGAGTCAGGATCTGGAGACCCGTCTATGACAGCGACGGTAACAGTTGAAGTGTGGACACGACCTTTTCGTTCGGTCGGAGGCACTCGCTGGATACGATGACCACCGGGCTCATTATCTAAGCCTGATAGATCTACACCCTCTACAAGTATCGAACACTCGCCAGGACGTACATCTATCAGGCGGGTAGTTCAACCCAGTTTATTTCCTAGTTTTTGGTAAGCGGTCGCGAGATCACTTACGAATAGTTTACTATCTTCGCCGCCTTCTGCGGCACGGATTTCAATAGTGCGTTTCATGGTTTTCTCCTTTTATACCAACTGTACTTGTCACCATTTGGTAACAGACCGTTGTTAACAGAATCGGCGCCAAAGACGCCGACTATTTCCATACCGTCACCGTTTATGGTAACAAGTATGCCTAATTCTTTTGCGAAAGCCATTGCTTCCGATAGATCTTTTACTGCTTCCACACAACCTCTACCCGTTGTGTCATTCCATTTTACTTCATACATTCTTTATTTATTGGCCTGCCCGGAGGGATTCGAACCCCCGACCCACAGCTTAGAAGGCTGTTGCTCTAATCCTGCTGAGCTACGGGCAGAAATTTGGAGCGGGAGACGAGTCTCGAACTCGCGACATCTTGCTTGGAAGGCAAGTGCTCTACCAACTGAGCTACTCCCGCAATGTCTTAGGTTGGAAAATATTTTTCCATAACTTCCAATTTGTCCATATACTCAGCAATCTGAGCGACTTCTTTTTCGATAGCATCCATAATATCACTGTGTTCGTGGATTGCTGTTGGGTTGTTCAGCATCACTTCGACATTCATTTTATGTTTAGTGATGTGTGATCGAAAGTGTTCTTTCGATGCTTCAATGAGTTCTTTACGCATTATGAGTTCACCGTTTCGCTGTTTTGCTTCGAATTCCACTCTTGTTTGGCCTTTTGATAGGCGTCTTCGCTTAGGCCATGCCAACCAATACAGTCGCCTGTAGGACTACGACCACAACCGCAAGTACCTTTTTTCATATCTTCAACTTTTGGAGTCACTTTGTCTTTCCTAAAAATTAAATCGTAATTGTTGTTAAACGCTTTCGATGATGCTCTTGATTGTATAGCATCACCAGTTATATCGTTTCTTGCTACCATCTACATATCCTCAAATTGGTCCGGGAAGTGGGATTCGAACTCACGATCTCCTGCTCCCAAAGCAGGCGCTTTAAGCCAGACTAAGCTACACCCGGAAATTGGTTGCGGGTCCTGGAATCGAACCAAGGACTAGAGCTTATGAGACTCTCGAGATACCCCTTCTCCAACCCGCTATAAACCTTATAGGATTCCTTCTTTGGTCAGTGTTGCTACTGCTTCATCGCTTAGAGGAATCTCTGTCTTAATGTTAAGTTCAAGGACTTCGTCATTGATCTTTTGTTTCTGCTTGCGTAGATTGCTAAGTTCAGTCTTGAACTTGTCAATGTCTCCTGTGCTGAGCACAGAAGTGTCTACGGTATCACTGTAGCCGTAAATGCTACGACGACTAGTTTCGTTCTTGTCGTTGCGTATCTTATCCAACTTGCCGTTGATTACGACCAAGTCAGCGACTGGTGCGTGTCTGACCATTGCTTCTAGCTGACTGATACGCTTGTCAATGAAAGCCGCACGAGTCAACAACAGGTCGATTCCGCTCTGGGCGTTTGCCGCACCTACTAGGCCGCGGATGTTATATTGCGCAGCCAACAACAGGCCACGACGCTGATCGTTTTCCAACAGCTTCTTGTTGGCAGCATCAATTTCGGCCTTTGCGTCCTGGAACTCATTAAGCTGGACATCCAACTTAATATCGATATTTTTCAAAGCATCGCTGATGCTGTTCTGGACTACGTTTGCTTTACGAAGAGTGATGTTCATGTGTTTTTCCTTATGATTTATCTATTATACTGCCTTGACATGCTGTTGTCAACAAAAAAATGACGGATCGGTAAAAGGTCAAGTAATAGACCGGACAATAGACAGTGGAAGGTTTGTAATCTTCCTATGACAATGTACAAGGTACAAAGCACAGAGGTCTATATATTTCCGATTAACAAATGACATTCTATTAGGGATCGGATCACATAAACACGGACAGTTTTCAAGACTGTTTGCGTTAAGTTCGGATTAGGCTTGGAGCCTAAGCCATTTTGTCCATCCTCATCTACCTTTTACTTCACCGGCTAGTTTTAATAAACTAGCAAAACTGGTGCCGGTTGTCGGATTCGAACTGACCACATCCGCCTTACAAGAGCGGCGCTCTACCTAATGAGCTAAACCGGCATAAAACTATATATCAAACAACTTGGCGGAGATAGTTGGATTCGAACCAACGGTAGAGTTTAACCCCTACGACGGTTTAGCAAACCGCTGCCTTCAGCCACTCAGCCATATCTCCGTATTGGCGGAAGCGGTGAGATTCGAACTCACGGAACATTTCTGTTCGTCGGTTTTCAAGACCGGTGCAATCAGCCAGACTCTGCCACACTTCCATAAATGGTAGGTCCTGACAGTCTCGAACTGCCGACATCCGCCGTGTAAAGGCGGCGCTCTACCAACTGAGCTAAGGACCCAAAAGATCTATTCTGAAACACACTGGCTGTTGCTTGTCATTGTCTTTAACTACCTCTCGGTGGCGGTAGACCAATGTGTTTTAGAATAGTGTTAAGACTGAGATTACATCTTAACCATAAGCACCTCTAGCATTACCGTACACCTTGCGAGCATACGTTCTCTAGATATCCACTGAGCCCTATTGCTAGGTATCCCAGTCTGCTTACAGTATCGCCGTTTTAAGTCAGGCAGTAGACTTGACGCCATATGCTATTCTACACCATCTATCCCGTTAACCTTGCGAGCTATTCGAGTGCGCTAACACTCTACGAAACTTCCAGTATAAACTAATGTCACCTTGCGAGCTTCATTAGACTTGATTGTGTTACCACTCAAGTATTAGATACTTTTCACATATGACCGAGGCAGTCTTTGCGTTTTTGTTTAATGGCTGGAGTTGAACCAGCAACATTCTGTTTAATAGACAGACGATCTACCATTGATCTACATTGCAACCTACCGTGATGAGCTACCTCTGTTGCTGTATACTCTTTTGGAATACACAATACAACTCACCACATACCTTTCCTCTCGCGGAGTAATCAGTGATGTTTCACGACCAGTGTCCTGCGTCAAAACAGTCCACCGCCCATTTACATTGCGCTAAAGCCCTTAGGAGCGACCCCTCGGACAATAACACTACCCTTTCTCATACCAGTTAATAAGTTGGTTTTGTATGGAAGTCAGCACCACCTGTTACTTTTCACGCACCCTGGTTCCCTTGCGGGCCAGTCGATACGCATTCTTCCCCATACACTTACTTGGCTGTTACATCCACCGGTTTTGTCAGTGAACGCATCCTCACGGATGTGAGCAGGCTTGTTTACACGAACCATTGCTGGCGCTAGTATGTAGGCATTCTAGCTTTGGGTCGATCGCTCGACTTATTCTTCGTAGACGGCGGACCGCCTACAGGATGATAAACCACCCTAGAATTTTTAAACCATATAAAAACACACTCACGGACATGGCTTGTTGGATGCAGCCTGCCTAACCGAACCAACTTCGGCAGTGTGTTTTTATATGGTGCCCCAACCGAGACTTGAACTCGGACGCACTAGGCACTGGCTTCTAAGACCAGCGTGTCTACCAATTCCACCATCGGGGCAATGTTTGTCTAACAATGTTAAAGAGCGTTACGCTGTTTTGTTTAACAGCATATGTATATTATATCTTCTAACTGCCGCTGTGTCAACACATTCTGGACATATTAGAAAATATTTTTTGGTGCCCAGACCAAGAATTGAACTTGGAATAATCGCTTATCAAGCGACCGTTATACCATTTAACTATCCGGGCATATTGAATTTGTTGTAGTAGTGCCACCATCGTTATTGGCACCATTCACCTGGATTAACAAAGCCCGGGCAGGACTCGGTACGTCACTTGGGATACTAGTCCAGTTAGCAACCAATCTGCGCCGATCTTCCGATCAGCCGGGAGTTGAACCCGTCCCCTTCTACTATTTCGGTAGTTCGAACTTACCTAGATAGCGTGACATTCTCTTGCTGACACTACAACAAAACTTGGCTCCCCAGGGTGGGATCGAACCACCGACAAACGGATTAACAGTCCGCTACTCTACCTCTGAGCTACTAGGGAATAAATTGGTGGAGGATAGCGGAATCGAACCGCTGACTCAAGCGTGCAAGGCTAGTGTTTTCCCAATTAGACTAATCCCCCAAATTGGCGCCTCGTAGGGGAGTCGAACCCCTGTGTTCCGCTAGACAGGCGGGCATAATAGACCGTTATATGAACGAGGCAAAACTTGTTTGGTAGCAGTAGTTGGACTCGAACCAACGATAAACACCGTATGAAGGTGCCGCATTAGCCGCTATGCTATACTGCCATATCCATTTAGAAGTAACACAGTTTACTATTCTCTTGCTACCGAATGTGTAGTACCTTACAGGTCTACGTTACTAGTATCATCGGCTTTCCGCTTCGAACAAGGTTAGGTCTGATCATGACCCGACGAGCTGTGTTACTACTAAATGGTAATGGTGTGCCCTCTGGGATTCGAACCCAGGACCCTCTGATTAAAAGTCAGATGCTCTAACCTACTGAGCTAAGGGCACAATCGTTTACCAGATTTACCATCATCTCCCATGGTAATTTCCTCCTTAAAAAACTTGGAGCGGGCGAAGAGGCTCGAACTCTCGACATCTACCTTGGCAAGGTAGTGCTCTACCAACTGAGCTACGCCCGCATTATATGGTACACGGTACGGGAATCGAACCCGTCTTTCCGCCTTGAAAGGGCAGCGTCCTCAACCGATAGACGAACCGTGCGTAAAAAATTTTCAATTGTCAAAGAACGTGGAGCACAGGGTGGGACTCGAACCCACGAATCAACAGTTTTGCAGACTGCGCCATTGGCCTCTCTGGTACCTGTGCGTTAAAGTCTATCAAGTATATGATAAATCAAACAGCTTGTCAACTACTATTTTAGGTTTTTGTCGATGATGATCATCAAAACCGCTAACATGATTAGAACTGCCAATGCCCCATGTGAGTCTCCTTGTTGGTGCTCTAGCCAAGAATTGAACTTGAAATTCAGTCTTACCAAGACTGTGTTATACCATTTAACTACAAGAGCATGGTACCCCTGCTCAGATTTGAACTGAGAACAACTTCTCCTTTTGAGAGAGACGACTTTACCAATTTGTCCACAGGGGCATACTTTGGTGCTGCCTCCTGGGATCGAACCAGGTTCCTCGGTTCTTCAGACCGGTGCTATGACCACATCAGCTAAAGCAGCATTTAATCTTTGGTGGATCTTGTAGGATTTGAACCTACGACCAACAGCGTGTCGAGCTGCTACTCTACCACTGAGCTAAAGATCCTTGGGGTGAAACCGGGAATCGAACCCTGTCTACCTGTTTCACAGACAGGTGTGCGACCACTACACTAGTAACACCATTATTGGCCGGCCCGGAGAGACTCGAACTCCCAACCTCTAGTTTCGAAGACTAGCACTCTAATCCATTGAGTTACGGACCGATAACTTGGCTGGGGATGATGGATTCGAACCACCACAGACGGAATCAAAATCCGTAGTCCTACCATTAGACGAATCCCCAATATTGGCACCGGACCAGAGACTCGAACTCCGACGAACGGTTTTGGAGACCGTCATGCTGCCATTACATCAGCCCGATATTATTTGATTGTGTCGTACCGAGTATCTTCGGTTTCGATAAAGTTGACCATTCCAACAGAGATATGATATCCTTCTGTTTTCATAGCTTGATATGCTTTTTGATACACGTCTGATTCTAAGAGATTCTTTTGAAAATCTCTAGCTTTAAACATGTCTTTAGAAAAGAAGTAGACGTTTTCTACTTGTGTTGTAGCATCCCAATCCCATGACTGCTTATCTTCTATAAGCCCTTGTTCTACACAGTCTTTTAGAAACGCAACGAATTCTAAGGAGATATCTTCTCTAAAGTTGATATCATCTTGGGTCTGAAATTCAGCTCCGTAGTAAATTTGCTGTATTTGTGTAGCTATCATGATTGGGATCCTTTTAGCTATTTATCTGGTGGAGGAAGTAAGATTCGAACCTACTAGTCCCTAAGAAAACAGATTTACAGTCTGCCGCACCCCTCCAACTGTGCCGTTCCTCCATAATAAGTTACGCACTCATAGTCTATGACTACCTGTCCTTCCAGTCAACGGAAGTAGAATGCGTGTATTGAAATGCTCTCCGCTACGCTGTCATGCCCGTTCCAAGGGTCAAGAGAAAGCATTTTAATACGCTACCATTTATACTCCTGCGTTTTCGCCACAGTTTCATCCGGTAGGCCGCCCGTTTGCTGGATGTTTAACGTGCCCAGCGAGGTCCTCGTTACCTCTTTTTCACACGTAGTACAAAATGAAAAACCCCAGGGTTTCTAATCCTGGGGTCCTTTGGGTAAGTTTGTGTTGCTTTTACGCTACACGATCCTCCCGGGACCCCTGAATCTCTGGTGTACGATCATTTGATAGACTAATCGCAGACCAATAAGAGGGCATAAAGCCGCCTTGTTTGGCTGAGCAATATTGTCTATGAAGTGATGTCGTTTTCATTTGATTCAAAATTTCCTTAAAAGTTACACGTTATCTCTAACGCATGTCCTTATTGTACATTTATTTAGCCTGCTTGTCAACCCCTATTTTTCTTTCTGGAAAAATTTCTGGTCTTCTTACAAACTATGCTTCTATTATATGTTCTTTTTATTTATGTGTCAATTAAAATATACCCAGATTATGTGGCATTTTTACAACATTTGGCTAACATCTTCGTTGAACCTTATGGTAGCAACGACCCTTAGTGTGTCATAGGGATTGTGTACACCATGCGGAACATTGATGCGTAGTATAGCAGGTTTTGTTAGTTCAAGTCTATGGACTTCTCTTACCGAACTGTGTGAGTTGCCTCCGCAGTCATAGACTGGATAGAACACATCTGGATCGTCATTAACCTTTTCGTAGAACAGTGTTGTGGTGCCTTCGCAGTGTTCTAAAGGAAAATTCATAGCAAAGGTTGGTTCGTACAAAGTCCAATCTTCGTCTTTGGCATCAATGTGAATGAATACTGACTCAGGATTAGCAGGGTCTGTGATTTCCATACTGTTCTTTGGAATACAGAAAAAGATCAATTGTCTAATAGTAAGATTAAAGTTGTCCTTGAGCATCTTGACCAGGTCAGGAAGTTCTCTTTCGACTTCATCAGGGAAGTGGCACCACCAAAGAGTGTCGGTGTTTCCTTTGGTATTGCGAAAATCAATCAATGCCTGTCTATGTTTTTCAAAGTCAGGTATGTTTATAAATTTTGAATATTTCATTCCCAAACGTGTGCGCCTTTTTTAGGTACAGCAAAATTCAAATAAGTTTCAATTTTAGCTAGATCTTCTTTGGTTTTCAACGAGCATAGTTCGTTAGCAAAGTGTAATTCAACACCCAAATCTAATGCTAGTTGTAGAAGTTCACTTCTACGCTCTACATCGTCGGTTAAACAGTACATGCTACACAGCACAATACCATCAGGGCGTTCTTTTATGTAGTGTTCTAGACCAGGTTGCCAGTCCATATGTTCGTTTTCAAACTCATAGCTGTTGTAACTGATCTTGTTTTTGACACAATATGGTTCTATAATGGCACGCTGCATTGGTAAGGGGATGTCTTTTGAAAACTTAGAATTCCAGCCAGCATAGGTAATAAAGCTCTTGCCAGTGTAGTCACCGGTCTGTGTTACTTCGTAGTCGCCAGGCAAGCGCATAAAGCCCCCAGGCAGTCGACGACCCCATTCTTCGCCTTCGATAAGGATACGCATATCCATACTAACACGAGTGTAGCCTTCTTCGTTGTTGACATTTCCGTGTATGTGTTCTTGGAAGAACAAATGACTCTGACCAGGTTTGAGTGTAACTGGCCATGCGTGTTTTAAACACTCATCTTCAAACTGTTCGAGACTCCACTTTTCAGCTAGTACACGTTTAGTGACTTCTCTACTGATATCCAGATCCATCATCCACATGGTGTTAGTGCCTTTAGCTTCTGTAAAAGGTGTCCAAATGGTTCGGCAACCACGACCATTGCCAACAAAGATACCTTGGTGGAAGGCCAACCTACGACCAACTTTGGCCTGCTGTGGAATCACTACACGCAGAGTTCCTTGGCGTTGTATCATGTAACGTTTGTTTTGTATACGTTGAGGTACAATACTTTGAGCAAACTCGTCAAACAGTTCCATAAAGTCTCTGCGTGAACAGGCATTTTGAACATGCTGGCTGACTTTAACAATCTCGGGAGGAGATAAAACTTCGTGTAGTGTCTCTAATTCTTTGACCTGTGGTGCGACTTCTTGTACGATCGACAGGGCCCATGCCGGCCAGTTGTACTTGTTTACATCATAGTTAAGGGTTTTATTATCCCAATGTTCCTGTAAAGGTGTTAAAGTTGCCATTCTATTCTCCATATATGCTAATTATCACAAGGAATCACCTTGGACAAAATTTTTAATTTCAGATACTGCTGCTTGATTTAGTAAAGTCGATTCTCCGCACTGGTGAGCGCACCTATCTAATCTATTACAATTAGTCCAACTGTCTTTTATCTCGTTGAATATTTTACTGTTGACGATGTCTGATAGGGCTGTGTGATTTAAATCAATGCTTTTTAGCCCACCATTGTTTTCTATCATTTCAAATAGTTTAGCTCTGTCTGGGTGAAGCTCGGGTTCGTAGCCATAGAAACGATCCAACAGCCATCCGCAGGGCAACACATAGCCTTCTGCTGACACACAGACTAGTCCAGTTTTCTGTGCCATACAATTTATGTTAGTGTTCTTAAGGTACGAATCGTAATCGCCAAATTTCTCTACGATTTTGTCATAGACATCATAGCCTCTGTTGAGGTATTTTTTATCAGTGGCAGGTTTAAGCCATCTTATGATTTTGTTATCCTTGTCGTGTACAGGACTTGCGTCTATTTTTTTATGTGTTTTATCAATAAATCTAGAAGTGAACTTGACTACGAATCCTTTGAATCCTAATTCAGTACTGAGTTTTCTTGCTGCGTTGACTTGATGTTCATTGTGCTGGAATACGATATAACTCCATACAGCGTTGCCGCCTGCTTGTATAAAGTTGCGAGCGTTGTCCATAATTTTATCAAAGTCTGTGCCTATCCTGTAGAGATGATTAGTGTCTTCGAGACCGTCTACGCCAAAAAACACAGTATCCTGCGGTCTAAGAGTCTTGGCTAATTCTTTCCACCAAGCACTACTGCGAAGGCTTCCGTTAGTTCTTATGGTTATCTGTGCCTGAGACACAGAGTGAAAGTGTTTAACGATATCTATTAGATCAGGATGTACACAGGGATCACCGTAGGTGCCACACAATCTTATTTCTTTCATGTGTGCTAGTTCTTTTTCTTTGAACTTTTCTCCAATCCATTCAAGGCTGAGATCCACTAACGGTAGTGTAGGCCAAGTTTTTCCTCCATAGTAATTTCTAATACATTGAGGACAAGACGCATTACACCTTGTAGTGAGTTCAAATTCTATCTGTGTTAGTTTATCGTAGAACATTAACTGTAGTCTAGTAATTCGCCACGACGTCTTAGGTCTAATGTGGTACAATGAAAGCCGCCTGACAAAGTACTGGCGTGCCGCATAGGCAATGGAATCACATCAAAGCCGCGTGATTCTAACATTTTAATCAACGGCAACTGCTCTTTGCCTACCATTATTGTTTTTGGATCTACACTTAGTACATTCATGCCTATGAATCTACTGGTAGTTGCTAGTCCACCCGGGCACCATTTGCTCACAGGTATTTCTACAACATCGTCAAAATATATTTTGTCCCACTTTTCAAATATTTTAGGACAGTTATTGGGATTTACCCTAGAGGAGTTTAATAACACAGTGTGATCGTTCAGTGGAATGATGGTACTGTCAAAGTGTCCGAAACTATAAATGTGTTCAGCCATGTGTATTCTATAGCCCAATGGTTCTAACAGATTCTTTAACCACTTCATACCCCATTTATTTCCTGTGTTAGAAATTTGAAACAGAATGTCTTTGCCTAATCTCACACAGTTAGGAGCATCAAACACTGGCTCTAAATCTCTCAGTGTTGGTTTTGATAGGTCTTCAAAGGTATAACTCTCATCAGGCAGTATAGGTTTAGGTGCCGACACCCAAGCACATCCGTCTTTGATTGCGTCTAACATGATATCGTGATAGGCCCTTGTTTCAAAATATCTAGCTCGCATACAACTAGGAGTTTCTATCATGATGTTGCCTAATGGCAGTAACAGATCTCTGGGGCACCAAGTATGATACCCAGAAGTCTTCCAATCAGGAGTGCCGAATTCAGCATCGTGATTTATGTCTTTAGGTCTATGTACAATAACTCCTAGAGACTTTAGTGTGTCAGACATGACTTCTAGATCTTCATTAGCTTCGTCTATCAGTGCTTTTGGAAATGGTCCTTCTAGTCCTTTGATCTGTTCTTGTGAATATTCAGTGTAGACCATGCTGTGTGTACTGATGTCAATGTTGGCCATGCGAGCACCAGTGGCTGTGCCGACAATAATTTCCTCTAACGGATCCCAATGATTGTGACTGGATATTTTCATGTTACTCCTTTACTGTAACTAGATGGGTAAAACTTTTCTGTTTAAACCATCTTGTTAATTCTTCTTCTGTTATGCTGTAATTATTAGATAAAAAATCTAATAGGCTGTTGTTTCTTTCTGCTTCTTTAACAAATATGTTAAAGTTATGTTCTATGTCATTACGTATAGCTGCTTTATTTTGTTTTATACTTTGTAAGAATACTTCTGTGTTTAACACTATTAGATCAAAGCGATTGTTTTCGTTAGATAGATGTCCATACGGGAACATATATTCTTCAAATGTCCTTAATCCTTTTGACACTAGATATTGATATTGTTCTACTTCGCCTGCGAAAATAAAAGGATGTCTGTTAACCACAGTGCGCCATGTCTTTTCTGTTAGAAATTTATAATCTGTAGCAGGCGGGTAAGCATTGCCTTCGGATATGATACTGAAACAGGTGCCGTAAAACACACTGGGATCTATCCAACCAGGATTTTGACACCAATCAGTTTCGTGTATTTTAGTTTCTAATAGCTCTGCTGAGGATAGCCTAGAGTAATCTTTGGCTGTTGAATACAGATCGTCTATGGATCTATCACAGTCATTTAAGAATTGATCATAGTTATACATATCAGCTAAGGCATTTCTACACCATTCTTTATCTGACTCAGTCCAAGGAGGGAAAAAACTATACTCTGATCGATTCAGCAGGCCGCTGTTGTAGAATTTACTCAACAATACTATTCTATTTGATCTAGATGGTACGCCACCTAGGAACAAAAACTTTTCTGCTGTTGGATTCCACGTAGCAGTTTCTTTGTTATTGTAGCTTTGATAGACCATGTTTAAGTTGAAATCCCAAAACATGATCTTATAGTTTAGATTTCTTTCGTCTAACTTGTGTTGATAGTCATCGCACATGCCTACAATCAATACAAGATCATTTATATTTTTTGAATAGCAATAGTCTTGTATACGCTGTAACAGAGAATAGTATTCTTCGTTGTCTTTGTATAAGAATCCGTCAACTAACATTAGACCAATAATAGAATCGCAGCCTTCTTGGCTGGCAATATCTATTTCTTTTAACACTAGGTCTTTGGTTAGGTCTAAAATGTCTACAGATTTGGTAGTATATAACACTTCGAAATTTATTATCTTAGCTTTCATCTATGCTACCTAGGTGTAAAAATTTATGAAAGCTGAGTCTATTGGTATTTCCGCCTCTGTTGTATTCTTCCCAACCTGCTCCGCCAATGCCGAATAACACTGTACTGCTAGGATCAACTTTTAATTGTTGGCAAAATTCTAATTGTTTTTGTTTATAACGATCTGGTATAAAGTCTGGGCTGAATGTTTCAATGAATTTCTTTCCTATATATGCGCCTAGACGGTTAACATATTTGCTTTTGTTCAGAACAAACATACTGTCATCATCATCTGTTTTAGTTAGACGCATACCGACTCGAGCATGAGCAATAGGAAATGTTTTTGATAGACTAAACACTACGTCAGTTATACAGTTATAACTTAGATCAAACTCAATACCTGAACAAATTCCGTAATAAGCACAGTCTATTAACACAGGAATTTTCAACTGCTCACACTGTCTTAACACTTCGGCATGTCTACTATGTTGATTTCCGGTGTCGGCAAATGGTATAGATATTACTACAGCATCGTTAGCGTCTAAAGGAGAGTTCTCGATGTGCTGCCAGTTGGGCCAACTGTTACGCCAAACCAATTGATGATACATATATTCGCCTTTGAAACATCTAAATCGTCTGGTATTGTTTTTCATGTAAAACTTATCAAATGATTCAGTGGTTCCGTTTGAATAACATCTATAGGTAAAATTATCCAAACCTTTGAAACTGTTTTTAGTACCAGATTTAATCCAATCTAAATACTCCGAACAGAAGTTGCCGACAACATTATCATCGTCCAACACATCGTGTACATGTTGGAGTGATTCATTAAGCACAGCCATAGTATCAGAATCTCTAATAGCAAAAGAGTTTCCAAATTTTAAATGGCGCTTGTCCATAGGCAATTTTTCTTCACGGTCCATACTTGTAGTTATCTGCGCTGTTATTGTATAACTACAAGTATGATATCGCAAGAAGCACTAGATTTTTATAAAAAGAACAAAGACCTGAAATGGCGGATGTATCCGATCCCTGAAAATCTAACCACGGATATTGAAAAGGCAAATTGGATACTAAACGAAGCCGAGTTTGGTTGGATAGAATTAGATCTATCTATCGATCTTGCTGGCTGGCAATTAGAAGCAGGTCAGTGTCGTGACTATTTTGTTGCCCACAGAGAAAACAGTTCTCATGGATGGCGCAGTTGTTGTATACATGGTATAGGTATTGATAAAACCGGTGCGTGGACCAACTACGGTTATACCGACGAAGCAGACGTTCCTTACCGATGGACTGATCTAGCATACCGAGCTCCCCAGGTAACCAACTTCTGGAGGAATAATTTCCCTGCTGTTGATTACCGAAGGATTCGATTTATGGATATCATTCCAGGTGGATCCATTAATCCACACAGCGACAGACCCGGGAATCTACCAGGCGAAGAAAACTTTGATGCTTTGACGTTTGGTGTTCCTGTTAACATAGCCGTGTTACATCCAGAAAGCTGTCACATGGTACTAGAAGGATTTGGCACTGTGCCATTCCAAGAAGGTCAAGCATTTATTATCAACATACGACACAGGCATTCTGTGATTAATTTTTCAAATAAACATCGTGTACACGTTATCGGCCACAGTAAAGGCTACGGTAAACGGTTAGAAGATTTTGCTAGTCTAGTAGTCAGGAGTTATCAGAAACAATATGAACATTATAAAGTATAATAGAAATAACGAAAAAAAGAATGTAGTCTATTGTATGGTAGATAATTCTCGTGAATTCTCACCCAGAATTAGACAGATAATAAAAAACATAGCCGACTATACTGTGTCTAATCTGTATATAAAAAATATAGATCTCTTACAGGGAGAAGATGAAGATATACTTTTAGATATTGCCTGTGATTCTGGATACGATCACGCTGTGGTGTTCAACATAGGAACAGAGTTTATAGGCGGCAGTGGCTTCTTTAATGTTGTTGAAAATCTAGTCCAGCAGGATTATTTTATAGCAGGGCATATACTAGACAGAAAAGATGCTTACTATGAACTACACCATCAGTGTTACATTGTTAATCTGCGCTACTATAAACGATTAGGCAGACCGGAGGTAGGTAATCAAGAGCTAGGTGCGCAGCATCGTCAATGCGAACCCTGGAGAAGTCCAGAAAACTATCATGATGATTATACACCTATTTGGGTCTCCGGTGGTGACGAACATAAAACATACAATCATAAACTACACGGCTGGAATATACTAGGTATAGCCTTTGAAGAAGATTACAAAGTTGTGGTATTCGATGATGAACTAAGACAACACAAACGACATCACTATCCTGAGTCTAATAAGGATTTTAATAAATCCCTACAATGGTTACATTTTAGACAGAACTACTGTGCCAACGATTTTGTACATACGGAAAACACTGATTTAGAACACGACATTGGAGTTAGTGATCTACAGCAATTAGTAATACCAGCCAGTGGAACTATGTATACAGATCTCTTGGTCGACGGAGGATCTGTAATAATGTATGATTACAATCAAAATTCTCTAGACTATTGGAATGAACACTCCCCGTCTGATTATCAATTAAAAAGAGTAGATCTATTAGGAGCAGAGTTTGACCTCGATGATTTATTCGATACCAGCATACCAAACACACTTATCAATCTAACAAATATTTTCTGTTATGAAGGAACCTGTGCGTTCGCAGACATTGACTACAGAGTCTATAAAGAAAATCAACTGTTGGAAAAATTACAGTCACAATGCCCAGACGTATTTGTTAATTTTACAAATAGAGCAGCCATGGGATTTATCGATGATTTGAAGTTGTTTGGGAAAGCCAAGGATTTTGAGTTGACAGATTTAAAGAAGGCCTTTAAGCCGACATACTGGTTTTTAAATCGCTGATTGCTTTATTGAAAAACTGTTGACTTTCTGACCAACTCGGGACATGTTGATAGTTTTCTATGTAGTTATGTAACCACGGATTCAAATCTTTTAGATCTTCGCTGCGTATTTCATTTAGCTTTCTATGAAAATTTATAAAGTGTCCAAACAGATCCTCTCCGTCTTGATCCATATAATTTAATACCTGTTCGTTGTTTATATAAGATCTAACAGCGTCTTTGAACTCTTTAGGTGTATTCTTTAAACTTAGAAACACAGGATATTGTATTACCTGATGTGTTCTAATAAACAACGGATAATAGTCTTTTATAAAATCGTCTAGTTCTTGAATCATGTTAGCATTATAGACACTGACTGCGCTGTGTATCATAATAGTTGAACTATTCAAAGGACGATGTCTAGCAAGGTCGTGCCAAAAGTTCATCACATCTACTACATTATCAAAGTTAGATCCTGATCTAATTACATTGTTTAATTTTCCATAGGCATCTATGCTGAGGGCTATTTTTATTTTCTTGGCACCTTCAACGGCTTTTAGCACATTACCACTTGGGATAGTAGTACAGTTAGTGCTCATTGATAACGTAATATTATCTAACTGTGGTAAGGATCCAAGAAACTCGTCAACATCATTGCTAATCGTAGGTTCGCCGCCATAGATATCTACCATCTCTATTTTGCTGATATCTAGTTCTTTGTAGATGGTATTTTTGTGATACTTCTTGTCGCTTAAGGTTTGTCCATAAAGAAGTTTCTCTTCTTCGTACCAAAGATGACTGTAAGGACTAGCACAGCTACGACATTTGAGATTACATACATTGTCAAAAAATATTTCAGCAATCTTTAGAGTGTCAGAGGTATCAACACCAAACTCATCTATGGTCTTTTGACGCATAGATCTCATACCAGCAGCTTCCTCGGCAGGGCACTGGCAACCTATACCGTGCTGACCATTTAACATACGCTGTCTAAGATCTTCCATATACTTTCCTTGTCGCACTTCTTGTATAGGAATTATCTTTTGAAACGGTCCCGAGTCCATGTATTGTCCACAGGGCAGAACTGTGTTATTGGCCTGTAAACTTATACCATTAAATGGATACGGGCAGTAGGTGTTGCTCATAGGTATTCTGTTACCAACAGCATGATCCTAGGAGTATGTCCGATGTTGGCAGCACCGTGTATATCAGTAGGGTCGTCGAACTCAAACAAATCGCCTTTTTTGTAATTGTTAATTAACTGATCTTTGTAGATGAATACATGACCGGCTTCGTAGTCTTGTAAAGGCATCCAGTATCTTTTACAGGGTTTATCGTGTGTGTGAGGATCGGCATGTATGGGCATAAACTGTCCGGGCATCATTTTTGTAAACCAACAGTGCGAAGGACCCTGACACCAGGGTGGGAACATTTTAATGTTTAAATCTTTTTCTTCATATACCCACCAGTTTACTGCTGTTAGATCATACCCGGCTTCTTTAGCTCTAGCATATTCAGCAACTTCTTGTGCGTATGCTGGCGGCCAATCTCTAGGTCTTGCTTGACCTTCTTTTTCTAATATGGCTGTAATCCAAAGATCGTTGATCCAGCGGGCGTAGTTGTTTAACAGTTTCATGTCTTAAGACCTCTAATCTGATCTATGAAAAATATTTTACTATCTACTCTATTAGGATTCTGTTTTTTGTATTGTTCTATGTATTCGTAGAACAAAGGATTTGCGTCTTTTAATGTTTCTTGCCTCAGAAAATCTAACTTGGTATGTGCGTTTATAAAATGCTCGAAATGATCTTCGGCATCTTGATCTAAGAAATTTAAAATCTCAGCGTATTCATTGCCGTATGCTTCGACGATGGGTCTGATTATCTTTTTATAATCAGCAGGCAAATGATTGATAGAAAGATAGTTAGGCCACATCAGCAATCTTCTGGTATGTTTGAATCTAGGAAAATTCGTTTCGGTGAATGTTTTTATAGGTGCTAAAAGATTAACATTATATGCGCTGACTGTGGTATGTAATTGTATTTCAGTTAGCCCAGTTCGTTGATCAAATAGACTGTCAAACACTTTCATGATTTCGCAAGACGACTCAAAATCAGCACCACTTCTAAAATAATCGTTGATGCCTCCATGACCATCTATACTCAATGTTATCCAAAGGTCTTTGGCTCCCCTAAAAATTTCCATCCATCTCTCTGAAGGGACCACTGTACAATTCGTGGATATTCCTAGGAAGATATTTTTAAGTTTTCCCTGCTGTAACAAATCATACATGAAGTTTTCGGCTTTTTTGCTTAGGAGAGGTTCTCCTCCTGAAAGATTAATTTCAGCCAGTTCACTGTAATCTAAATTTTCTTGATATGTGCTAGTGACATACTTTGTGTCAATGAAAGTCTCACCGTAGAGTTCTTTTTCATCTTCAAATATTAAATGGCTGTTAGTGCTGACACAGCCTCTACATTTGAGATTACACACATTGTCAAAACTGATGTCTAAAACTTTTAGTTTAGATTTGTAGGTAACACCATATTTTTTAATATAGTCAGTACGTCTAGAATCTTTACCATGCTCTTCGTCATGGTAGCATTGAGCGCAGTTGGGAACACGCTCTCCATTGATCATTGCCTGTTTTACTTTTTCAAAATCTACAATGCCTGTGATTTCGTCGTGTGCCCAATAGCAACAGGGTGCTACTAGATTAGGCACTACATTAAGACCGATCCACGGAAATGGACAATATGTATTAGAAGTCATTAATAACTACCTAAGTTTCCTATGCCGATTTTATTTCTAAAATCGTCTGTGAATTTACAATCAATCCTTAGACCATATTCTTGCTCTAGGCTGTGTTCCCCGCCATGCCAATCTTGATCATTCCAGAAAGCAGCGTGTGAGTTCACATAGTGCTTATCTTGTGTGTCTGGATCCCATATATAGAATCCACGTTTTGTACGATATCTAATGTGTATAAATTCGTTGTTATGTGGTGTATAGTAGTCGTTCTCGAATACACCATTCTTGGCATCTAGATCTCTGTGTTCAAATGCCTTGCCGTTGTGATCGCATAAGAAGAATATCACACGACCTATTCTGTCTATGATATTCTGCTGCTGTAGATTTTCCACCCAACGTACTACGTTAGGAAAATGTTGGCTTTCTTCGGTCTTTTGGCGTTCGGAATTACGTTCATTCCAATCTCCCTCATTCCACAAGAAGTAATATATGTAAGGGTCATTGGCACCTAGTGCTGATTTAAGATATCTAGTAAACAGATTTCTTTGTTTGTAGTCTTTGAAATCTTTAGGGTATATTTCTTTTCCCTGTACTTTGATAGGATGGTCGTCTGCTAATGCTAGGTATTCTTCATGTGCTTTGTATATTGGTTTCCAGTCCCATTTGTAACTGCCACGGCTTTGATCAAAGCCCGGCGCCATCCAAGTTCCTTCTTTGGCATAATCTCTAGCCAACGCAAGGCCTTTACATATCTCAGGATGTAAATCTATGAACCCTTGTATGTCCAAATAAGGGTCTAAATTAATATAAGGGTGTCCACCAATACCGCGAATCATACAACTACTTATTCGCTATATACGATATGAACAACGACTTTGAATATTACTATAACAATGTTCCGGGCAAAGGTCTCTGTCGGAATAATCTAATCTATACCAGTTTTATCAACAAAGAAAGAACGGTATTTTGCCAAAGGTATCACAACGACACTGATTATCATCGTGGACAGAATCAAGTAGTAGATCCATCATTGATGGAAGAAAAATGGTTACGTGAAGTAAACTACATTACACAAATGCGTAACGTTTATCCTGATCTAGTACCAAGAATTTTAAATATAAAACTTCAAGAACGTGAGCTGTATTTTGAAATACAAGGTGTTGATTTTTGGCAACAGACCTTAGACAACAACTGCTCATACGATGACATACTGCCTGACTGGCGTGAACAGATGCTGGACATATTTAAAGCCCATAAAAGTTTAGGCATTTACAAATACAGTTTACATCCTAGCAGCTACTTTATTGTTGACGGACAACTTAAAAGTATTAACTACTTCTTTTGTTATAACAACTTAAGTGCCCCTATAAGCCTACGTAGTGTAATGAGTCACATCAGCGAAGACCGACAAGCTGACTTGTTTCCTAAAATGGCTGCGATGGGTATCAATGTAGATGCTCCTACACCCCACAGTCAAATACAACAGTTGGCATTTGAAAGTTTTAAAACAAACTTCCCCACTGACTTCATGGACGAATGTAAAAAGCTGTATGTATAAGATTGTACCTTGGTCGGAAGATTTAGACTTAACTGAGTTCTATGCGGAAGCAGAAAGCCGTGGCTTTGCTAACAATGCTAGCCAGAAGGTAATGATTGATTGTTTTCGCAACGAGCCAGAATGGGCAGCATGGATACTATACAAAGACGACAAGGCTGTCGGTAGTGTGGCCGCACATTCATTTAATGTAATGGGAACAAATTGTTATCGTGTACTAGCACGTACTTGTACGTTCGGCGAAGCAAGGCAGAATGGCGGACTGATTACGCCTAAGAAGTTAATTGCCGAACATCAGAACTTAACGGATCAGTTCTTGTTGCCTGTGTGTTTAGGGTGGACTGGAAATAATCGTGTGTTTGCCACCAGCAACGAAAGCCAAGTAGCAAGTCAACGACTTGTACATAGACATTACTTTCCTACGCTAGAGAAGTTAGGCATTGTAAGTCGTGTAGGTGATATGGTATATCGTAATACTGAACAAACTGTCTGGGAAATACATCCAGACGCTTTCCTTGAAAACTTAGAACGATATCCTAGATGGATCTAATCCTGGATTGATTCGTTTTAATTCACGATAGACAAATGGTGTTAACTTCCAAACAAATTCCATCTGTCTAATATTTGTGTTGTTGATCCAAAAATTTACAGCACCTATTATTTCATCGTATTTGATGGTCCAGTCACTGGTAAATGCTTCCGGATCGTTTTGATTTATTTCTGTGCTTTCTATAAAACTAAGATCCAGGTGTAGCACATCTGGTCCATATGGATCTATGCTAATCAAGCGACAGGCTTCTGCTAGTTCTTGTTTATCGTGTACATACTGTGTAGGAATAAGATCCGGATAAAATCTACTAACAGATCCCATGACTATGATCCTAGGCACATAGTCTTTGACTGCTAACAATAATTTTGTCTGCTGCTGGTCTCGGTAAGCATTATTGATAAACAAATCGCAGCCTTTGATTTCTTCTACAACTCGATCAAAGTCTTTGTCTATGTCGTAGCCGTTTGATCTACTGAGTCCTTTGACTTCTGCTCGCTCGTAGAAAAATTCCCAAAGGGCTTTTCCTATACCGTGAGTGTGACCTGTTATTACGACTTTCATTTGTAAGTAACGTTGAATTTAACTGTAATGATGCTGGGATTGTCTAGCCAAAAGTCTACTAGATTGATTACAGATTTTTTGTCTTTGTATGAACTGCTGGTTAGTTTAATTAACATGAGGTCAGTGTCTACATTCTTTTCTTTGGACAGAGTTTCGCACAAGTCATCTAATTCTTTTTTATGTTGACTGTATTCTGGTCTATCTGGGTCTGGGTATTCGCTGGCTACGCTGCCGCAGACAACCATGCCCTGTACCTTGCCAAACAATGCTTTAACTAAAGGTATCTGTGCTCCGTTAGCATAGGCATTGTTAATGAACAGATCGCAGCCCTTTGCCACTGATGCTATTTTGTCAACATCCTTTTCTATGTCCCAACCGTTGCTGCGAGAAAATCCCTGTACTTCCCAACCTATATCTACAAAGTAGTCGTAGAGGGCTTTACCTAGCCCGCTAGTATGCCCAGTTATAAAACAAGTCTTATTCATAATTTACTTTGAACTCCGGCGTTACAAGTTGTTTAAATTCATCTAACAACTCTCGCTCTAATTTAAATTTTAAACTAAATGTGTTATGGGCAAAGTCTGCTAACTTGTATTTCTGATTGGCACGATTTAAGAACGGGCTAAAGATTTTATCGAACTTGTATCTAAAGTCGTGTTGTTCATATGCTGGCTCCATACTAATGCTGACTAAGTCTACAGGCTGACGACTACGGCGTAGTGGTTCGCGTACTACTAACTGTAGTCGTGAAATTGATCCGTAGTTTGTTGCCGCATGTATGCGACTAGCATCCATATACGCCCAACGATTATCTCTCTCACATTTGTACATAACTTCATTGTCTAAATCAATCAAGTATGCTTGCTCACCTGTTAAGTTTAAGTGCCACCGATTGTCTATATCAGCATGTGCCATATAACTCTCACCAGGTTCCATTTTAATAATACGTGCTTGTCCAATAGTCATTGGCATAGAGTCTAATACTTGTTGCCAAAGTGTATCTTTGTACAAGTCTTTAATTTGCCAGCTATCGTAAAAGAAATCACCTGTTGGTTCATTAAGAACAACACTGCCCGTAATAGGATGCTCTTTTAGTGCTTGCTCTATGAGACCTTCTGGGCAGGTCCATATCTGTTTAGTAATCATGAAATATTTATGTGCTACTATAACCCGTGTAAATACTTCATGAATTCATTCACAGTAAATGATGTTGAAATACCCTTTGATCACAATTGGTCCAGTGTTGCCATAAGCCTCAGTGGAGGTGCTGACTCTGCGCTATTAGCATACCTTTTATGCGATCATGTTCGACAGAATCACATAGAACCATTTACCGTACACATCATAAGTCATACACGTATGTGGAAAACCAAACCATGGCAAGAGCATGACAGTTTGGCTGTGTTTAGGTGGCTGTTAAACAAATTTACACATATCACATTTCATAGGCATACTAACTTCATAGCACCTGAATTAGAATGGGGAGACAAAGGCCCGACTATAGTAGACGAATATGGTAAACTAGTCAGCGGCGACAATGTTGAACTCAGAGCATTTGGAGAATACGTCTGCCATCATAACAAGGTAAATGCCTATTATAACGCAGTCACTAGAAATCCAAAAAATGTCAGCTTCAAGGGCATGCCAACTAGAGATATAGATCCAACCGATGATAATCAACATCTTAGGATAATGGAACACATGGGTGTGATGGCCTGTCATCCATTTAGATTTGTTGATAAAAGTTGGGTGGTTAAGACTTACAATAAATTAAACCTACAAGATCTATTCTACATGACTCGTAGTTGTGAAGGTGACAACTCAACTAGACCGGAAGTATTTTTAGATTTAGATTACAAAACATACAAGCCAGGGCAACCAGTACCAATTTGCGGTCGTTGTTTTTGGTGTAAAGAAAGGGCATGGGCAATTGAACAGTCAAAGTAAAACATTTTGTATGCACCCTTTCACAGGGCTAGCAACACGCGAAGATGGCGCTGTTAAAGTCTGTTGTCGCAGCCACCCTGTTGGCTTTATACAAGACTCCAGTCTAGAAGATATATGGAACAACGATAATATGCGTCGGATACGCAGTCAAGTATTGTCTGGAGAACGTCCGCCTGAATGCGAACCTTGCTTTAGTTTAGAAGATCAAGGAGTTGAAAGTCTTCGCCAGCGACATATCAAAGGTGAAATACCAGAAGCACGTATTAACCTGTACCCTCGAGCATTTGAGAATCTACATCCAGAGATGACTATGCCGTTTGAAATTCCTACTATGGAAATCAAACTCAATAACCTGTGTAATTTAAAGTGTCGCATGTGTCATCCAATGGACAGCACTAGTTGGAATGATTGGGATCAAGTAGAGAAATTCTATAAGAAAGAAAACAATTATCTAGTGCCAGTCATTGATCGACTAGGTTTAAAAACCAACAAGTATCTGTGTCCTTTCGAAGACAGTGATAATTGGTGGTCTAGTTTTGAGAAACTATTACCACACTTTAGGCGTGTAGAATTTGCTGGCGGTGAACCTCTAATGGATCCACAGCATTATAAGATATTAGATATGTTAAAGCCCTATGGTGCTAACATAGAAATCAAATATGCCACTAATGGCACAACACTAGGAATCAGCAAAGGAAGGACTATTCATGACTATTGGCCACATTTTAGATCAGTTGCCGTTAATGTCAGCATTGACGGCATTCATGATGTTTACAATTACATACGCGGCAACGGCAATTTTAATGACATTGAAAAGAACGTTAAAGAGATCAAAAGTATCCCAAATGTAAGTCGTGTAGTTGGTGCGTTCACAGCACAGGCAGGAAATATATTACAGGCAGCTGAGTGTATAGAATACTTTACAGAAACAATGGGTATAATTTTTTACAGTCATAGAGTCAGCTATCCTTCCTGTCTATCAGCACAGGTGTTACCGGAGCCATTAAAAGAGCTAGCCTACAGCAGATTAGAAGCAGTAAAAAGTAAATTACAAAACTTTAGTTCTGTAAAAAATAATCCTAAGTTGGGAAATTTCTTAGAAGGGCAGATTCGAGATAATCAAAACTATCTACGTGCCAAGGACCAGAATCATCTATGGAAAGATTTTGTAGAGTTTAATCACAACTTAGATAAAACTAGGAAACAAGGACCATTGGAAATAATAGTTCCGGAGTTTGCTAACTATGTATAAAATTACTAGTGCGTGGCCTCACCAGGATCAACTTAAAGTAGAATGGAACCTTGGCAAACGCTGTAACTACGATTGTAGCTATTGTCCTAGCAGCATACACGACAGTCATAGTCCCCATACAGATATAAACATACTCGAAGCCACTGTAGACAAACTCTGTCAAATAGAAAAACCATTGCGAATAAGTCTAACCGGCGGTGAGCCCTGTGTTCATCCTGACATAGAAGACCTGTTTGAATACATGAAACGCAAAGGTGTATTTTGGTTGAATGTAACTACTAATGGGACTAGAGCAGCTAAATGGTATGCTGACAATTCAGAATTTTTTCAACATCTAGTAATTAGTTTACATTTTGAACATGACTGGAAACGTGTGTTGACTACGATCCATGACCTACACTTCATGGCTGGGAATTTAGATTTTTTTGTAAATGTCATGGCACATCATAACTACATGGAAGAAGCAAAAATAGCCGTAGATCAGTTAACACGCATTGGTGTGAAGTTTGCGGTCAGACGTGTACGCTGGACCGAAGGTGATCACAATGTCTTTGATGACATGCGCTATGACGGTAATGACCTACAATGGATATTGGATAATGATGCCACAGCGAAACCCAATGTTCGCATAGACGACACACAAATCATACACGCCAATGATGTTATTAAAAAGCATTTAAATCAGTTTAACGGATGGACATGCAGCGCCGGTCTCGAAAGCCTCATGATTAATTGGGATGGGGAAGTACATCGTGCTACTTGTAGAGTAGGAGGTAGCTTGGGCAACATATACCACGGTACGTTTGTTGTACCCAACGAACCCGTTATATGTACTAGAGACTGGTGTACATGCGCTGCTGACATTCCTCTTACAAAGATAAAAAATGATTGATACTGAAGCCATACGTTTAAGAAATCCTGAACCTTTTCTAGTCACTTGGGAAATACTAAGAAGGTGTAATCTAGACTGTACTTATTGTGAAAGCACTAGGCACGATAATCACAGTCCATTGCCTAGCATAGAGGAACTCAAGTGGACATTTGATTTTATTAAAGATTACACTTCTCTATATCTTAGCAAGAAAAAAATGAACAGAGGAGTGTTCATAGATTTTACAGGTGGCGAGCCAACAGTAAACCCTGCGTTTTGGGAACTGCTAGATTACATTAGACAGCATCCAGACTTTGGCATGACGCTAACTACCAACGGAACTTGGGGTAAAAATTTTACAGAAAAGATTGCCGACAATTTCAAACACGTTACCATAAGCTGGCATGCCGAGGCAAAGCCAGAACTTAAAGAACGTACTGTAGATAACATCCTAGCGTTACACGACATGGGAGTTTCTGTACAGGCTAATATTATGCTTCATGTTGACTACTTTGACGAAGCCAAAGAACTGTGTCAACGATTAAGAGCCTATGGGATACGTGTACATCCTACTCCCATAGGTGACGGAAATATTTTACGCAAGGGTTGGTTTGTTGACACAGATGGCACTAACAGAAGGACCAGCCACGAATACACTACAGAACAACAAAATTGGTTTTTTGAGTTTCAAGGGCTACCTAAGAAAATTGATGTTGTACAAGAAGGCACTAATGTAGGTAGAGCCTGCTGTGGCGGACGATGTACTCAAGGGCTAGTAAACGAAAAGTGGCAGGACGTTAAATTAGTCAACACATTTTTCAAAGATTGGTACTGTATGATCAATTGGTTTTTCTTACATATTGATCAACAATCAGGAAACATCTTTCATCACCAAACTTGTAAGGCCACGTTCGAAGGAATAGGTCCCATTGGACATATATCTGATCCTACAAGTTTGTTAAAGAAAACATACGACTTATTGTCGCAGGAATCTATAAAGCCTATCGTGTGCCCTAATCAGAGATGCGGCTGCGGCATGTGTGCGCCTAAGGCAAAGAATTTAACAGACTTTAAGGTGCTTTGGAATAATTCAGTAAATGTTCCAATTCAGGAAACGTAGATTTAAAATCTGTTCCCCTTAGAGTTTCCATACGTTCTATGTATTCACGGAACGCAGGCAATAAATGAGTATGATCCTCGCTGTCCATAAATTTTAACACAGCTTGCCAACGCTGCCAACCGTAGGGATTTTCTTTCCAGAAATCCTCATCCTGTCTATAATTTATATACAGCCAGTTTGCCAACATAGCAAAGTTTTCTCTAACCTCAGCTTTGTCCTCGTCGGGTAACGCCTTGATGCTTAAGAATGTAGGTATGTATAATAAGTGCATATTAAACAATCCACCGCCTGCTTGTATGCCTCCAGTGACATTTTCAAAATTAATTTTTTTGAAACCTTCACGCACTTTCCATTTGGCAAGATCGGGTAAGTGTTTAATATTCAATATCTGTATAGCTGTGGCAATACTAGCCTGTATGTTGGCCGGAGCCTTGTCGAGCTTGTGTAGATTTTTTACCACAGTGTCCCAATCAGTAGGAAACCGTATATAACGATTTTTCTCTCCTACTGCGTCGATGCTTACACCGACCTTAACTAATCTAAACTTAGACCAAAGATCGATTATCTCGTCATCTATGAGTAGACCGTTAGTATTGTATCTAACTAATATTTTATCAGCATATCCTTGACGTATGATTTCTTCTAAGAACAGTTTATGTTCTTTAATCATCAAGGGTTCGCCACCTGCGAAGTATACCTGTTTTAGATTAGGAATCTGCGCATACATTTCTTTCCAGAAGTCTGGATTCTCGTGCCAAAAATTATTGAAGTCTCCACGACCCCAGGCCATTTGTTCTTTTAACTCTTTGGCTTGGAATAACGGATAGACTTTCTTGTGATCCGCTACCCACTGACTGCTGTCGTGTGGACTACACATAATACATTTTAAATTACAGGTATGCCCTAGTCTAAGATCTAGGTAAATTAACTGTTCTGGTACTGTGCCATCTTCTTCAGTTTGTTTAACTAGTTCTTCTAGGTCTATACCTTCCTCAACCCATGTACCTGTTTCCCAAATGCGCTTGCTGGCTACACCGCGACTTTCTTCTTTATAACACTTGGCACAACTGGCTGGAATGTTGCCGTCTAGCATGGTTAGGCGCACATCCTTCATATAGTCGTTGTTCCAAGCACTCATAGGAGTTTCCCGACCAAAGTTAGCAGGTTTGCCTGTTTCGTTTTTTACTAGCCCTATCTCATGATCTGTGCCTGCGCCGCTGCTGTTAGAATTACAGCACAACCTCATATCACCGTTTGGTCTTGTGGCAAAGTGTATCCATGGTAATACACAGAAAGTTTTACTGCCAGTCAACTGCTCAATCTTGTCTTGCCAATGTTTGATTTTATCCATTACAGTTCTTTGCGCATACCCACGGCTTGTCTTGGCTAGCCCATAGGTCTGACAAATTTCTCCACTCGATGTCTTTTATGTTAGTATTCTCTAAATTAGCGATGCCCACGTCTTTGAATTTTTCTTTGGTATCGCTGACCAATGTGTTTCTCAATTTACGCAGTTCTGTATTTTCTTCGATAGACTCTTCGATCCAATCACTGCCCACCCAACAGCAAGGAAATACATTGCCACGGGCGTCTACGTAAACCTCATTGCTTTGTTTACACTTAGGGACTATGTTTACGTTTTTTGTCCATTGCTCAGGACTCCTAATTATTTCATCGATGTTAACTTTTGATACTGTTTTAATAGAACTAGGTTCAAGTCTATATTCTATATTTCCGTCTGTGTTCTGTACAGGAAAACTTTCCATGTTATAGAAACGACCTGTGTATTTAAAATTAATTTTACTAACGCCAAGTTTTTTTAAAAATATTTCTAGAGCTTCTACTTGATGTTCGTTGTGCTTGAACACTAGACAGTCAACAACAGCAACACCGCCAGTATGAATAAAGTCTACCATGTTATCTATGATCCTAGACCAATTGGTATTTCTTCGATACAGCTTGTGTGTATCTTCAAACCCATCTATACCAAATGACACTTCTACTTTTAACCTTGCTAGAGACTGCCACCAGTCTGCCGTCCTAGCACTGCCATTAGTGTGTATAGATAGTCGTGCTGTGGGATTTACTTCTCGTACATATTCAAATATTTCTAAACAGTCTCTGGCTATTATAGGATCACCGTAATTGCCACAGGCATAGAAGTTTTTTAAATCCCTAAGAAACGACGGCCCGAACCATTTTTTAAATTTGTCTAGAGTAATTTCATGCTGACCTACAAAGGCACGTTCAGCGCCGCCGTTGTAATTTCTAGCACACATAGGGCAGCTGGCCTGACACTGGTCTGTGAGTTCTATATGTAGGTCTGTGATTTTATACATTACCAAAAATTCAAAATGTACTTGGGTGTTAGGCCGCAGTTAGTTCCAGCATGCCACAGCTTTCTGCTAGACCATTCATAGGTAGCACCTTGCGGCTGATTATATAAACATTGATGCCCGACTATAAACACATGACCAAATGCTGGCTGACCTATATGACAATGATATCTTTTAACATCAGGCATTTTAGATTCATCGTCCATGACATCCCAATGCTGTGGAGCAAAGTATCCTGGCCATATCCTGCTGATCCATGCTGTGGTATATTTTTCTACTCTAACAAACTCAGCGAATCTATCGGCGATCTTAGGATCAAAGTTGTCTCCGGGAAAGAACATGTCCCATGATACTGTTCCGCCATCCTGTTTGGTTTTGTACCCTGCTTGTTGCCATAGGTCTGTGACTTCTTTTAATTCAGGAATAGGATCGCCGGCTTTATGCTTGGGTCCTATGTAAGCAGGCTTTTGAGATTCGAGATCTTTTACAACGAGATCCCAATTTATCAACGGAGCACAGTTACCAATGTAGTTAATCATTTTATGATACTTTCCCACACGTCAATGGTCCTGTCTAGCCCTTCGTCTAAACTTACCTTAGGTGCCCACCCAGTGACTTTGGTTATTAGATTGTGATTGCTGTTTAACCAATATATTTCGCCGGGTCTAAATAATTTAGTACCCCATTTTATTTCGCCATTCCAGTTTAGCTTTTTAGCTATCTTTAATGCGTAGTCTCTGATCTTGATAGGATCGTCTGGACCTATAGTAAAGATATATCCATCATTAACTAACTCGGGATTGTTAATCACAGTCATCCAAGCATCTAATAAATCATCAATGTAGATAAAATTACGATACGGCTCTGCGTATCCAAACCCTACTTGGTTAGGATTCTCTAACATTTGACTTATGATCTGTTCTGTAACAAAAAACTTGTTGTCTTTGCGACCGTAGCTGTTAGTCTGTCTAATAGCAGTGAACGGTAGATTCAAACAACGGTGTGCGTATTCTAGATACTTCTCACAGCCATACTTGGCCACAGCATACGGTGCGTTGGGATTAGGCTGTGTGTTTTCGTCAAACGCTACAAACTCTTTAGGAATGATGTTGTTCTTGACTTCATCACTGATTGGTTGCCATCCATAGACTTCCATGGTGCTAGCAAACACAAAGTTTTTTAAATTCTTTACTCGAGCAGCACCTTCTATTAGATTGACTGTGCCTACATAATTAATTTCACTGAAGGTCAGCTGTTCATAGAAACTCTGTTCTACTTCAGTTCTAGCGGCCAAGTGAACAATGATATCCGGGGATACCGCTACTACTTCTAACTGTACTGCTTTGTGATCTCTTAGATCGCTTTTTAAATGATATACTTCATGATCCTGTTCTAACAGTGGAGTTAGATGCGATCCTATGAATCCCGAAGAGCCTGTCATTAAAATTTTCATCGAGGCGCCCTTTCAAGCTCATCAAAAAAATCTATGCCAAACTCTTTTTCTACTTGTTCTTTTAATTGAGGGTTCTGTTGTATGTTATAGAGTTTACGCCATAGCACAATATTTTGCTGCTGTATCTCCATAAATTTTTTTACATAAAACGGTTCTGTTAAAACTGGTTCTTCAGTCATCTAGGTCTTCCTAAAAAATGAAATAGATAATATGGCTCACTGCCACAATTGGTTCCTGCGTGGTGTGACCTATAGGAATCCCAAACATATAACTCGTTTTGAGGCACGTTATAAAAACACTGTTCTTCTAATATCAAGACATGACCAAACTTTGGCTTGTCTATAAAACAAACATATCTGACCAAGGGTCCTTGTGCCAGCCATTCTTTTTCTTTGTCTTCGACGTCCCAGTGATAGGGCACACAAGCACCCGGCATTACTTCGCTGACAAATACACGTAGGGGATCTGCGTTAACTAGATTAGCAAACTTGGTCTGTATGTCTATGGGGAAATGCTCTCCGGGGTAATAGTCCCACCATTCAATTTTAGTAAGGTCGTAACCAGCCTTTTCCCAAGTACTGATAATTCCTCTATAGGAATTTAAAAGTTCCTGATCGCCTACGGCTTCTGCTTCGGATCTATCGACTACAGATGTAACAGTATTGTGATCACCTGTTCTAGGAGTGATGGCACCTAGGACTGTGTCCCAATCTATTACTCCTTTAGTTGTTCCAATATGCTTAGGCATCTTCAGTTCCAAACATTTTAACGTATAACCAATTAAGATTTTCTTCGCCCCATTGAACGTGTGTGCTCATAGAACGTTTGAACATCTTTTCTAGATTATAATATGTATCATTGCTGTCAGTTTCGTCTAGTCTAAATCTAGCAGTTTCGTGTACGATCCCGTCCATGGCATATTTAGGAATCCACGGACTATCTGTATCTACGCAGCCATACATATCGAAGGTCTTGAGTTGCCCATCGTAGATATAATGACAATGCGGATACATTGTTAGTTTATATGAACCTAGATTATAACAGTCAGTCATAATACATTGTAACTGATTTTTCCATTCTGGGCAATAGTCTTGTAAAGATTTGCCGCTGTAGATAATTTCGTTACAGGTATCTCCCTGCCATTTGAAAAATATATGTAGGTGCGTTGTATCAATGTCAACGATTTCTGGACACCACGGCTGGTTTTGAAATTTTAGAAAATGCTTGATTTCATTGTCAAAGAACCAATCTACGACTTCTTTGGTGTATCCTTCGCGAGCTTGATACTTGTTGTTATAGTCGTAGTTGGCACAGAACAATTTCTTATCTTGACTGATAAGAGGTTCGTAGGTCTGTTGTGCCATAGCACGTTGACCTAATTCGTTTAGTTTATAATAGGGAGTCCACTTAGAAGTTTCTAGGATCATACCCCACCCTCGGTCTATCACTAAAGAAGCAACTGGCTATCCATTTAGTACCTTTGGTAATAAGTTTGCTTTCGTGGATAGTACTCCAATTAGTTTCTTCGTCATAGCCCTGTTCGAAATACAGCAAGGAACCAGTTTTAGGTTTTATCTCAACTCCTAGTTTAGGAAACAGAGTTTCTCCGCCCTCAAAGTCGTCATTGAAATAAAATATACCTGTACCTACTCTATCACCGCCATACTTGTAATAATGTATCTGTTTTGGATCGTAGGGATAGTCGTGGTGTAGATCTAAAAACTGTCCTGTTTCGTAATTATAGACATCAATGGCTTCTATGTGACTATAAGGTACACGAGCATATGTTGTTATAGCAGTGGCCAGGACATCATAGTCGTAGGGGTCGACTCCGAGACTGATTCCTCTATTCTCTACTAGTTCTGTTACCTGAGCATACGACTCTGTTCGAGACTGACCGCCTGAATTAGGATTCATGCCCGCAGATGAATGTTTGGCAATTATGCTGGCACAATACTCAGGAGTTAAAACATTTTCAAAAACAGAAATACGTGGTCGAGCAAAATGCTTTACTTCCTGTACTGTAGATCTTACTTTGCTAGCCCTTACAGGTATGCCGGGAGAAAATACTCTAAAGAATTCTATTGGCTGTAATTCAAACACAACCTTAGGGTCATCTAAAATATCTTCTTTGGTTATCAGCAGGTCAGCCTGATCTAAGTCTGCGGTTATGAATCCGTAGCCTTTAGCATCATTGTACCATTTTACTTTTCCTGTTTCCATTATCTACTCTTTGGTATCTTGCTGTCTGCTGAACTAACACAACTAGGAGTCGCACATTTTTTAGATTCTTTAAACAACTCAAATCCATCAGTTAGTGTGCCTAGCGGCTCGTCGTGACAACTATACCCTCTTTTAACTTCATTGCTTCTAATGATTAAACTTTGATAACCAGCATTACAATTCCATCCTTGGAATTTATTAAATTCAAAAGCATTAAATCTCTCTGCTTGATCAATGTAGTAATCTTTAACACCATCGGACAATCTTATCTGATATACATCTTGATCTTGTGATTTCTGTGGAAACCCTTGTCGCATGATATCTATCATTTCTTGTGTGTAACCACTGACTATCTGACTAGCAGTTTCGTTGCTCTGTGGTTTAAGTGTTACGTTGATACCACGTTTGTGAAATCGTTCCATGCGTTCATACAGTTCATAAAACTTTTCTGGCACCATTACTTGATTGATTGTAACATGTACCAGTTCATATTGTAACTGTAGACACTTGTCTCCAAACTCTTGCTCTTTGGCAAACTCATCGTGATAACTGGCTGTGATACTACGGCGTTGTAACAGGCTAGTATTGTTACACCATGTGTTCCACCACTTGCTGCCGGGCGACAGGTTAGTAGTCATGTGTACGCTTTGATAGCTGCTTTCTGTTTCGTCTAGATGTTTGATTAGATCTAACAGATGTTTGTAGGCTGTTGGTTCTCCGCCACTGAAACTCCAATGGAAAGCATTGAACCCATTTAGTCTAGCCTGTCTTTTTATTTCATCAACTGTTTTGATATAGACATCTAAGTCTTGATAGTCGAGTTGATCGCTTCTGGCATATGGCCAGCAGTAAGAGCACTTGTAGTTACAGAACCTGCCTAGTATCCAACTTACGTTAAACAACTGCTGGTCTAACATAGTCTGCTGCCCAAAGGATTTTATTTCATCAAATGGTACTTTCATATATAGGGTCTGTGTACTATCCGGCCCTGTTTGATAGATTCTAAATTTTGGTATATCATTTTTAACAACTTATTAAACTGTGGGGTTTGATAAAGCAGAGAATAGTAGTCGGCTAAGTATCCGTCCTCTTTCACTGCTTCGTCTATGTTATTCATTTTGCTTAGGGCACCTTCACCATATTTGCGATTAAGATTGTGTGCTATATTTACAGCATAGGCAAACATCTCATCCGGATCAATATAGTATTCGATTCCATTATCGTCATCTCTATATTTGTCAGGATCGTAGTATCTAGCCGAATACTGGTATCTATGTATGCTTTCGTGGCAGAGCGCATCAGCGACTTCGGTGATGAGATGATGATATATTTTTTCATCCATAGTGAAGCGTTTTTTGTAGCTGCTACACATTAGGGTTATTATTATGGATTTTTTGAGTTGATCGTCAAACAGTCCATGTACAACGAAGCAATCTTTGAAACCGCCAGATCGACGATAATTGATACGGACCCCTTTGATCCGTTTACACATTTTTTTTATTATTTTAAGAGTGTCCTCGGCATTGACATTTTTTCTAGGAAGATGATTCAAAAGATATCTAATGACCCAGTTCGGGTCAATGATGTCATTTTCTGAAAACGATTCTTCCTTTAGAGAGGTCATATACACTCATTTCCATTTTAACACTATCGCCTAACAATACTTTAATATTGTGTTGACGCATCTTACCGCTTAGGTGTGCTAGAATTTTTTGTCCTGTTTCTAGCTCTACCTTGAAAGTAGTATTCGGCAATACCTCTACTACTTTCCCTTCCATCAAGAGAATATCTTCTTTAGCCATTATGACAACAAATGATCGGCAACGCCTAGTTGGATTACTTCCTCAGCAGACAAATATACATCGCTAGCTGGCAGCAGCTTTTTTCTAATAACACTTGGTGCTAGTCCAGTAGCGTCTTTTAAAATTCCTATCATTTTGTCATTACAAAGGTCGTTCTCTTTCATAGTGGCTTTGAGATCGTGATACTTATTATCCATGGCTTCCGTAAACTGATGGCACATAAAACTGGTATTTTTGGCCGCATATCTTTCGCCTTTGTCTCCGCTGGCAAATATCAAAAATGCTGCGCTCATTACAGCGCCAACGCCAATAGTTCTAACTACGTGTTGACTAGAATGCATAACATCTATCAACGCAAATGCTTGATACAAATCACCGCCGGTTGAATTAACATACAACGTTAATACCTTTTCTTTAGAATCAAGATTTTCGTAGGTTATCCATTTGATAGCAGAACCGATATTATCTTCAGAAATTTCCCCCGTAAGGAAGTGAATTGAATTTTCCAGCAATTTTAAGTCAATCCGATCTTCGGCGTTAAATTCGTCGATCTTTTTCAATCTATGCTCCATGGTTTACTGTGTACTTATCAAAACAACAACCATACTATCCATACGTATGTTAGAGAATGTAAAAGTTGATCTAGCCCTAACCACATCCAAAATTGATGTTGTTCTACGGTATAATTCCAAATCCTATTAATGTTTATCTTTGCCCAATCTATATGATAGTGAATAACTCCATCAATTAGACTAATTAACGCTGCTACTTCAAATCCAATAAACGTCCACAGCATCAAACCAGTTCCTATGGCATGTTGTAAGGAATGTTCTATTCCTTTTAGATGACCATAGGTTCCTTTGTGTTTGACGTGATCGCTGGTCTGGAAAACAAAATCAACTAAGAAATGTTTTATAAACAGCAACGCCAAAATAATTGGCAAATCAACGTATGACATTATTAGTCCCTTATTGATTTATTATACGCTAATATCGTTTTCAGGAAAACATTGTCTTTAGCCAAGTTACTAACCGCAGCTACATCTTTGGGCAAACATTTTCCGCCAAAACCAAATTGTCCATCTGGTCCAGGTACCATAGTCTGGCCAGTGCCAATACGAGGATCTGCTCCGATCGACAACCGAACCATTTCCCAGTTAGCACCGCTGGCCTCACTGATTTCATGTATGGCATTGAAGGTAGCCACTTTGGCTGCTAGAGCTGTGTTCAAACCTAGTTTGATAACCGCAGCAGTAATTACATCAGTAACTGCCCATTTGGCTACACCGCCGTGATTAAGGCTTTCTAGATCTGCCCGGAATGTTTCTGTGAGATAGCTGGTACCGCCTAGCACAACAAGACCGGGTCTTGTACAGTCGTAGGTTGCAGTGCGTTCTCTTAAGAATTCAGGCCAATAAAGAACGCTGTGATATCGTGTGGTTAATTTTGAAATATAATCTGGCTCGCAGGTGCTGCGAACCACGAGAACTCCTTTGAAGTTCTTGCTTTCTAAATCTGCTAACACAAAGTCTATGGCACTGTGATCCAAACCTTTTCCGGTCGTAGGTGTTGGAACGCAGACAACTGCGTAATGATAATCAACAAAATCGTTGATAACGAATCCCTCTCCGTAGTCGTGGATGTCTGGGTCCTCAAATATCTTAGCTGTGTTCCCGCCAACAATACCATGCCCAATTATGGCAACTTTCATACAGATTCCTTTCTAGATCTATTGTAGTCGAACCAGCCCACCACTGTGCTTGGTTCATTTTTCTCAATTAACTTTGAGACATGTTCTTTCATGATTCTCTTGAGGTAGGGATATAATGGACTACCATCTACCCTACTATCCCAAGCCCGAGTGTTAAAGGCACCGGCATAATAAAGAATTTCGTAATTCTTTTCCATAACTGTTTTCATTTCAGGAGTAGGATAAATTCCAAAATATTCCATGGCCATACATAATGCCATACTGTGCGGCATCACAACGCCATTCCAATACACTATATAGTCGTCATGATTGTCTAGATACAACAATACAGGTTTAGGATCAATTAGACTCCAGCTTTGTTCAGAACGCATTGTGATAGTCTCCATCGATTTCAAATTCCCATTTTGCCACAGGATTATTTTGGATAGCTTCTAAAGTACCTTCCACTGGTCGATATCCATACGTCCAATATTTGGTCAAACGCTTAAGAGCATCTGGTTGTAGTGGCATACGGAATCGTAGATTTTTTTCACGGATATCTTTGGCTGTGTGCTCGCCTAGAGATAGAGTGTTGCCGTCAGTGACCAGTCTACATACAGTTATGTCAAAGCTGTCAATGACATCTTGTGGACTATTAAAAAACCTACGTTTAATAATCTGTAAAGTCCAATTCTGTTCGCCGTTGTGTGAGGTGTAACTCAATGTGGTGGCATTTTCACTTTCAAACTTTGTAGTATATCGCCCGTAGCCTTTAATACTCTGTATTACCTGATCTGCTTGTTGAGCAGAAGAACAGAAGATATCAATATCACTTTCGCCGACTGGTTGATTTTGATACCAGCGTAGCACAGCACCCCCGGCAATCCATGGTCCTGTCTGCCAGTTTGGTTTAATAATATTCACAGGCTCGCGATCAGTTACGTGAACACTGCGACAGCTTTCTGATGGTGGCGCAACAGTTCCACCAGATTTCCAACTAGTTACTTCTTGAATGTCATCTAAGAAATCAAACAGCGTTTTCGTTTTCATCTTTGGCCTTTGAAAGTTGACACATTAATATAAAATGTTCATAGGCTTTACGAACACTTTCATTGCTCATCATTTTATCTGCTTCTAGTTCCATTGCTCGAACGCCAGCTTCGGCAATGTCTCGAGCACTGCTTATGTTCAATGTAGCAAGCTCGTCACCAAACTCTTTGGCCAGTTTCTGCCAAGCCTTGCGTTGGCCGTCTGTGATAGGAGTTTGCCGTGGACGTAGTTCGCTGGCTGCTTGAATAGCTCGACACATAGCATCTTCAGCAACACGACCAGCGGCAATCATTGCCGCATAGTTTGGATTGATTCTAAATCTACGACTAGAGCCGCCCGGGTAGACACTGACCAAGTGATCACCTTTTGGGAAGCTGTCTAGTAGGTCATTGTCATATTCCGCTACAGGAACATACCTACGACCTACTTTTTCGTAGAAGATTTTTTTCATTGTAGTTTACGAGTTCGGGGCATACCCATTTTTTCAAGTTCAGATAATTCTTCCTCATCGCAGAAGTGTTCGGCTAACTGAGCAAGCACTTCTGGCGGAAGCTCGTCAGGGTCTACAATTCTGCCCTCAGCTTTAATTTCTTCATGAGTCTTGCCCTCAAACATTTGGGTGACTTCTTTGATCAATTGATCTAGTTCTTCCTGTGTGCCTTCAAAACTATCAAAGGCGCCCGGGGCAAATTCAACCTTAACGATTTCTTTTTTAGTCATAGTGATGCTTTCTGTATAGCGTGACGTAGTGCTTCCTCTACAAACTGATTAAACGTTTGATCACGTTGATGTGCCATTATCATGTATTCTAGCAGTTCTTCGTCTGTGAAATCCACAGGAACACTTACACGAGTGTCGTAGTCTTCTTCATTAGCGATAGCGCGAGCTTTTTCTAACCAATCTTCTTCAACTTCAAGATCAGTGTACTGGACTGGAGATCCATCATCACGTTCCCATGCCATATCGTCGATCCCTCGATCTTGGACTTCGTCTTCGAAGTCTTGCTTAAACTCTGGATTTGTAAACCGATAAGCACGTTCGTTCTTATAGTCGATGGCTTCTACCTGATACACTGCTTGTGTGCGAGTGTCAAACAGAATACTAAGTGTGTGACCATCTTGATCACCGTTCCAACTATCTAGACGATATGCGTCTGGGCCAAAACACTGCCAACCATATTCGCTACCTTCAGTGATGCGATAGTTACAGGTATCCATAAACTGTTTAAGGGTAATCATTGGAGAGCTCCTTTAGCTGTTGATACTACATTATAGCAAAGGATAGAGATTTTGTCAAATAAAAATTTTGGATTCCTGCTCTTTTTGATAACGTTCTTTGAACATTTCTCCGCAGGCTTTTTTGACTTCAATTGGGATATCTGGATGCCAGTGAGCATCGCGACAGTCGTAGACCACTACACGGCCGTCTCTTCCAAAATCTGTAAAAATTAAAAAGAATATACAAGCAATAGCTACTACAGTCAAAATTATCTTATCTCGATGTAGTAGTGCCCAATCGATAATTTTAAAAATATATCTCATTAAGTAATTATCACTTAAATGGTTCTAAAGCATCTTGATCGACGTTTTCGGTCATGTGTAACATGAAGCGATAAGCGTCCCAGGCTTTTTTCACAGCATCGTTTTCGCTGAGCTCTGTAGGGAACATATCAACCCAAATGCTGTTCTCTGGCTGTTTGTGACGATGAATACCTTCACGACGAGGTTGGATTAGTTTATTGCTGTTCCAAAGACTACGGGCAACACGCTTACATTCTTCTTCATCTAATCCGTAAAGATAATCACTGCGTAACATATAATCTTCAATGACACGATCTAACTGTTCTTCTTCACGGATACAGGTAGCACCAATGATAAAAGCAACCTCATCTTCGCTGATCTTGCCCATAACGATATCGCGGACACAGCGACCAAGACTAAAACCGATTTTCATAGAGAGACCTGTCCAATCATTGAAATTAACATATACAAACTAAACAAACCTAGCGCCATACTAAATGCTAAAAATCTACCAGACGGCTTGTCTTCGATCTTACTGATTCGATAAGCAGTCCAAAACATTCCGCTTTGGAACATCATTATGGAACCCAAAGTCAAATAAATCAAAATCATTTTTGAACCTAATTAGTAGTTTCTATAATATAGTATAGCACCAATTTAGGATTTTGTCAAGCTGGTTGTTCTTGCCAGGTGTAATCAAATGTTCTAGAATGGACAACATTACCATCATCGTCCTTTAGTTGTATTTGATATAGATCGTTGCGCAATCGTAGTTCGGTTGCTACCTGTTTACGAGTCTGCGATGTATCTATGTCAGCTACTACAGGAAATCCTATGCCAAGCATTTTATCATTGATATCAAAATCATTCTGCTTGAGCCATTTTTTAAATTTCTTACTGATCTTTGCTTCTGGCTTGATTGGAAGATTAACAACAAACTCTCCAGTTAAGTATTTCCAACTGCTGATATTATTTTTATCTATATGTTCGTCTTTATCGTTAAAGGCATCTAGGTGAGTTTTTCCTAGTTGTGCGTAGTAAATGAACACATTGCCCCAATGGTATTGATCAGTGAAACATTCGTACTGTTCCAGTGTGATTTCATCTTTCTGTTTGTTTAAAAAATATCTGCCATCAAAGTCTGGACAGTTCATACCCACGTTAATAGACATGCCCGGATGAAGATCAAAGAAAGGGATCATGTTCAACATCTTCTGTTCATTTATAGCTGCGACTATGCCTTCGATCTCGTGACAGTAGTTGTTCAACATACGTATAGACATACGGGTAGTTTCATCTGCTTTTTGATACCATTCGCTGATATTCCAACTCTGCCCAATCAATATCTCGAAGTGATGATGTATGTCATTCATCAGCTGTTGGTATTGTTTAGACATCAGCTTTTCTACAGTGAACTCTAAATCAATATGCGGATACCCGTGTTCTTTCATTCTGTAGTTGACAAAATTTATAGCACCATTGAGCTTTTCGCAGATGTAGTGTAGATTCCTTGGAGAGTTAGATTCCCAGGTAGTCTGCCAGCCGTGTAGACTGTAAGGTTTTTCAATAGGATGGCCAGTGGTTAGAAGATTCTTTATTAGCAGATCAGTCCAGTGCTGTGCTAGACTGTTGTCTCGTATATTGAAGTTGAGATCATACGTATCATGTATGTTGTTAGTATCTCTGAATACCAGTGTCAGTTTCATGCCCACCTCATAGCAAACATTGTAGCATCATGTTCATTTTCAAAATACCAAATTCTACCATGTTGGTCGCTGAGATCTCTAAACTTATTTTGACAGTGTTCTAAACACCATGTGAGTTTATCTGAAAAATAGTCATCATTGGTTATCAGCACAGAGTGATATGATTCTAATAATTCCATCAGTCGACTATCAGTCTTTAGTGACTGCTCTGATTGAAATGGTTTGAACAGCGTACTAGTTCTTGCCTCGTATGGAGTCCTGCTCATTTATCTCCGTACCTTAACAACCATTCTGTTAGAGCAGGGCCCATTAGTTTAGCTCGGATCTGATATTGGTATCCGTAGCTCATTGGGTCTGCCATTCTGTACCACGTCGGCGTGTCTGCAGCATTTTTCATAATCCACTGTCCCTGATCACTTTTTTCCCATTCGTACAAGGGCTGGGCAGCATACAGGTCTGGGTCCTCTACATCTCCCAATGAAAATTGATGAACAACAACTTCTTTACATTCTTCCACACGATCTCCTACGATGTTGTACTTATAACGTGGTGGTGTATGAGTATATGGAGAATGATGTTTAAAATAAGAATCAGCCAAATACTGATTAACACTGGCAGATCTATCCGGCCCATTTGGCCACATTATGCTCTCTTTGACTTTACCCACGTAAGCCCCATGCCATAATAAACAGCAGTGCTTCTCGACTGTCTTCGAACACAAACTTTCTGCCTACATGATGATAACCTGAATTACAGTTTGCTTCACACCATTCTAGGATGTTTATTGATCGCTTTCTGCTGCCAAGGGTTTCTAGTACAACTGATTGCCAACCAATCTCTTTGTAAAGTTCAAACAGTATTTCCGCATCTATTTCTTTGGCTATTTCTTTGCCTAGTTGTTCTGTTATTTGTTCTTCTAGGTTCATAGTCTGCTCTCCAACTCTTTTTCAAAAATACCCCACCCTAGTCTACTCTTCGGTGTATTTTTTCTAGCCTGTACACACAGATATCCTTCATTATCTACAGTAACATCCCATCTATAATATTGTTCACTGTATAGGTAATCTTTAAGGTCTCGTAACAATCTTATCGGATAAACAAAATCTATATCTATAGTCGATAAAGCACTGTTCCTTTTTCCTTTTAGGATATCTAACAGTTTAAGTTTCTCTAGATTTTTTTCATTTAATGGCTCGAACGATACACGGTCGTAGAGAGCATAACCATCATAATGCTGCCCCAATGCTTCATCTTTGATTTTATTAAAGTCATATTCGCGGATGATGACTTTTCTTCGTAGTGTTCTTATCGCCATTTTAATATAAAGATAGTTCTGTCCATTTCGCTGCGAAACCAAAACTTGCGATTATTAGCGTACCAACGCTGCTCAGGTTCTGGCGCTTTGTTTTCTGCCCATATAGAATGTTCCGCTGATCCGAACATCTCTACACACCATTGTTCCATTTCATGCCAATCACCGCCGAGAGGTTCTGCGGTGTAATATCTAGCACCGTAGACTTTTCCTTCAGACAGTCGTATATCGATCAGTGGCTGTGAGTACACATCCTGGAATAAACGATTAAGAGCATTCAAAGCACTTTTGCCCATTTGTCGTCCAGTAATCTGAACCACTCCTTTGCCTTTGTATTGTGCCATCTTATCTAATAAGTCTTTCTGCCAAGGTTGTATATTCATGACGACCAACGTAAACAGAACATCATAAACTCTTTGCCGTCTTTGAAACACCAAGTATTAGTATCACTGTTGTAATACCAATTGGGTTCATAGTAGCCACCGTGATAGAGCTTTTCTTCGCACCAACGATAAATGTCATCACTGTTACCTTTGGCACGAGTTTGGAAAGGCCAAATTGACTTGTTCATAACTCTCATTTCAACTTGTTGCCTTCTGCTGTGGCCCAACGAAGCATAAACATCGTAGCATCGTAGTCATCTTCGAACTGCCAATACAATGCGTGATAAGTTTCTTGTCGCCATAATCCGTTACAGTTTTCTTCACACCATGATTTCATTAATTCGACAGTTTCGTATCCGACCGTTTCAAAATTAACTCGATGACTAAAGGTGGCACGAGCTCTTGTTGCCAAGATCTCGTTCACACTACCAACCTTTAATCCTCTACTCATAACCATTTCAACATAAACAGTTCACAAGTTGCTTCATCTTGAAAAATGATAGCCCATTCTTCTCTGGCCTTTATAGTAACACAGTTCCAATCTTTTTGATATGTGTGGCCACGTTCTTCCATCCATTCATGTATGGGCGGAATTGGGTGTAGCTGCTCAAAGCCTGTTTCGTAGTAAAGTACATCATACACTTCCGGAGCGGTAAGAATCAGCGCATACGGACACTTACCAGTCCATGTATTTCTGTATACCACAGGCATTACACTTCCAATATAAGATTGTCGTCATAGCCAGTTTGCTCGCTGTATCCTTCATTTTCATAACCACGTGGATTACAGACAACTCTAGTGTCGCCGATCATGTAATCAAAACAGTGATGCGTGTGGCCGTGTGTCCACAGTTTGATCTGAGGATGATCCATGATAAACTCGCTGAGTTCGCTATGATAACCACCGTTCATCAGTGTGTCGTGTGCGTACTGCGGATGTATACTTTGATGGCTAGGACTGTGATGACCGACTACAACACATTTACTATCTTTGTTATCAGCTAACACCAATTTAAAATACCGTAGAGTCTTGACATGCCGTTCAAAGATATCCTGTGTAGACATAGGAGCGTAGCCACGATGTTCGTTGCGAATGATGCGGAAGTCGTTCATCATATCTTTCAAAGCGTGCATAGTCAGTGGGTCGTGCTTGTTACAGTCAGTCCACAGTGTGGCACCTAAGAACAACACATCGTCGATTTGTTTGACTTCGCGCTCTAAGAAATAGACGTTAGGGAATTTGTTACATTCTTCTCGTAGATAATCTAGGCCAGCATGAAACTTGCCATGATAGAACTCGTGATTGCCAGCCACGTAGATCACGTGAGGAAACTGAAAACTCACACGCTTCAAGAAATCACGAAAGCGTAGAGCAGCGGCCTGCCTGCGTCCAAGACCTGCTAAGTCCACGTGAGAATACATACCGTACTCCATGTGTGGATGGTCATGGAGATCCTGTGCGACCATGATGTCGCCGCTGAGAATTAACACATCGTAGTTGTGATTGTTTGGGACATTGAAGTCACTGAATTCTAGATGTATGTCCGATACTAATTTGATTTTCATTTTTAATTCTTTCTGTCTAAGTAGACTGTTCGATACGAGCTCGAATACTAGCGTCAACGCAAGTACCTTCCATTACTGTGATAGTGGCATTTTGCTCTGCTTCTTTAACTAACTCACGCATATGTTCTTTTTGTCGTTCTAGGGATGATCGACATTGTTCTTCATGTAAGAAATAAGTCTTGGCCTGCATAAACTCGCAATGAGTATTAACACAGATCCATAATATTGGAATAAAGATTTCAATCATTCTTCTAGTCCGTTTTGTTTTGCGTAGGCAGCTCTGGCCTCTTCACGCTTGATTTCGCATGGCGCACAGATAGTACGAATCCATCCTTGGCCGCCTGTGGTAGCTGGATTACCGCATTCTTCGCAGGTACAGCCGCTCATGCTTTCTGCCATACGAACCATGCCGTTGATATGATCGTCACCGCCTGTGTAATAGAAGCGCAGTGTGCCAAACTTCTCTTTGACTTGATCTACAGTGACCTGCGGTACGATAGGGCGCACATCACGGAATCCTCTTTCAAGAGTTTCTTTCATACGGTCATCTGCGTCCAGCCAGCCACCGTAGTATTTTTCAAGCTCAGTGATATCCCCGGCCATGGCCGCAGCGATCATTTCATTGTACTTGGTATCGCTGTTATAATTTTTAACACTCCAATCGATGTGATGTTGGATGTTAGAGCACAGGCTACGAAGTATGTTATACCAACCATCGCCACACTCGAATCCCCAACACATACAAGTTTCAGTCATAGACTTGCGTCTGTTTACAAACAGCTTGGGGAAATCACTACAGAGTTTTTCATCTAGTTCTTGACGCATAGGAGCTCCGGATATGGGATAATATGCTATTATTATAGCACCGACTGGTTTCTCTGTCAACGGTTAAATACACATATAACAACTGTTGGAGCGAAAAATGGGCGACATCTTTAAAATTATAGGCGATTTGGGTATGCCAATCGCAGCAGCGTTAGCAGGCGGGTATTTTGTATACTTAACAATCAAGCTGCTTTTACAGGGCGTTTTAGGCAGTATAAAAGGCATGGCCGGTATTATTACTGCGTTGGACAACCGTGTAAAAACAATGAACCACGATGTTGTACGTATTGATACTATTGTATCCAACGCACTAGGATTGCGCCCAGATGTAGATCGTATTGCTAGAGCGGATGGAAAGAATGATGCGAGAAGGGACTAAAAATGTTATATTTTGATTACAATTGGGATTTAAGCCCTGCTGGAATAAGGCTCGACGAGGAACTCGATACAGATAATCTAGGTTGGAAGGGCGGCGACTATTTTCAACTGGTAAACATAAACGGTAAACAGATGTTGAAACGAGTCGATCCGTTGGTTAAATTTATTAAAGATGGAGAAAAGGTAAATGTTCAAACCAAGTAAATTGGAGAGTTGGTATGACAGTTTACCTGCCCATACAAAAGAATATATAAAGAACCAACCAGTATGGCATGATAGAGACATCTATAAAGCACTTGCTATAGGATTTTTTGTAGGATTAATTGTTGGAGTGATGTTATAATGGATGTAGTAGAGTTAGTTAATAAGTATGGTTTTCCGATTGTCATGGCAGTGGGCCTTGGCTTCATTATTAAATATGTTTGGACATGGGCCACCACTGAAGTTAAGCCGGTAATCTCAGATGCTAATACTGTGTTGATCGCTCTGATTGATCGCATTCGTATGTTAGACAATGATTTGATTCGTTTAAATCAAAAAGTAAACACAGTATTACATCTGCGTGGTAAGATGATTGAAAGTGACCGCGTTATGGAAACAGCATTAGTCGAAGCACAGGCAAATAAGAAATTTCACGAAGCCATGGACGAAGCGGATAAAATATCAAAGAAGCCAGAAACTTCAGATGACAAAGAATCAAAGAGCGGAAGCTCATAAAGAACACACCTTAGGACCCGTTTAATTACGGTGTGTGTGCCCGGCTGCTGGGCGAGGATGATAGTAGGAGTCGTGCCCGAGGGCATCCTCAAGTGAGCTTTATGAAAGGATCGGAAATGAAAGGCAAAATCGCACTATTCATTCATCACCCTAAGTGTTCAATTGAATGTGGTAACGGAATTCTAGAAGCCCTTCAACCGTATTATAAATTTAAAATATTCACACGCTGGCATCTTGATGCCAATTTTTTTGACGATGTCGATATGATAGCAGTGCCCGGAGGCATCGGAGATTCAGATAGCCACGAAGCACTCTTTAGAGAAAACGGAGAACGTGTACGTAACTTTGTAAAAGGTGGTGGCAAGTATCTAGGAATATGTATGGGAGCATACTGGGCGGATCAGTATTATTTTGATCTGTTCAAAGACATACGTGCTAGCCAATACATCACTCGCCCTGGCACAGATACAAAAAGACCCCATGCCAAGGCGCAGCGAGTGTTATGGAAAGGTCAAGAAGAACTCATGTACTTCTACGATGGCTGTGCTTTCCATGGAGAAGGTTTAGATACAGCAGATATCTATAGCCTTTATCCAAACGGAGATCCTATGGCAATAATACAGGATAATGTAGGTGCTATAGGATGTCATCCAGAAAGTGAAATCAGTTGGTATACAGAATATCACAGTTGGATGAAGCCCTATTATCACGGTGGGCGACACCATGAATTATTGCTAGACTTTGTTAACGATTTATCCAAGCGATAAATATTTCATGGATAAAATTATAGCAACGTTAGTGATGACGCACATCACGATAATCGCAGTTACCTTATATCTACATAGAAGTCAGGCACACAGAAGTGTAGAGTTTCACCCTGCGGTTAATCACTTTTTTAGATTCTGGTTATGGCTAACAACAGGCATGACTACTAAGGCTTGGGTAGCAGTACACCGCAAACATCATCAAAGCACAGATGTAGAAGGTGATCCACATAGCCCACATATCTTTGGTATATGGCGACTATTAACAGGCGGCTGGAGTCTGTACCACGAAGCTACCAAAGATCCTAGATTCGTTTTAAAATACGGAGTAGGAACTCCTAAAGATAAGATAGAAACATTCTACACTAGATATCATCGCCACGGCATTCTCTTAATGTTAGTCATAGACTTGTTATTATTTGGGCCGTGGGGTTTTCTAGTGTGGGGTGTACAGATGATATGGATACCATTTTGGGCTGCTGGCTTTATCAACGGTATAGGACATTGGTGGGGATATCGCAATGGACACACTGATGACCACAGTCGCAATGTAAGTCCTTGGGGCATATTGATTGGTGGGGAAGAATTACACAACAACCATCATTTAAATCCAGCAAGTCCTAAACTAAGTCGTCGATGGTTTGAATTTGATGCTGGTTGGTTTTGGATTAAGGTTTTAAGTTTTGTAGGGCTTGCAAAGGTTAGAAATCTTAACACCGTTTAAACTAAAAGTCTTTAGGTAAGTTTCCATGTCGCTGTTATATGCGATCATCTTGGCTGGTGCCATAAATTTAAATTGTAGCATCAGCCAAACCGAATAATCAATCCACCAATCTATTGGAGTGTACATCATTTTTCGTGAGCGATAAATTCGCCCTGCCAGTTTGGACCTAGATCTTGTTGCTTCATAAACTCGCAACGTTCGATCCAGATCTTGTAATACTTGTCCATTTGTCCACCGAATGTACCTTTTAACTTAGAACACATGTCGGCTGCTTCGTCGAACTTCTTAGCTTTATATAACGCTTGCATTTCGTTGTACTTTGCTAAATCTTTACTCCAGTCTGCTCCGTTAGGACGTAGTGCTGTATAGATTAAGTCTGCCACTGACTTGCCCTTAGGTTGTAAGTTATCAATCATCAAATAGAAGAAATCATCTTTAGTTCTGTTGTAAGTTTCGGCACCGATAATACATAGCACACCATAAGCCTTACAACGTGCTTCTAGTCGAGCGGCTGTTGAAACCATGTCACCTAGAATGTCATAGCTATGTCTGTCAGTTGATCCCATCTCACCAATAAAGCCAATACCTGTATTACAGCCCCAACCCATTGCGGCTGGTGGTAAGCCTTGTGCTTCCATTTCTTTTGTATAAGCATCAACAGCGTCTAACATCTGTAAGCCAACAGCAACAATAGTTCTAGCATGATTAGGATCTTCGATAGGAGCACCATGTATGTGCATTGACGCATCGCCTACATACTTGATAACCATACCTTTGTTGTCCATAATAGGACGACTGATAGCATCCATGTAGCCGTTCATATACTTGCCTAGTCCAGCAACGTCATCACCGTAGTGTTCACCAATTGGAGTAAAGCCACGTAGGTCACTGAACATGACTGATACGTCTTTACGCACACCACGTTTGATTAGGTCTGGATCTTTTTGTAGCATCTCTACTACTTCTTTAGAGCAATAACCAGCAAACTGTTTCTTGATAGCTTGCTTCTGTAAGAACTCGCTTACAAACTTAACGCCATAACAATGAAGAGCAACGAGCCCAAGGCCAATCGAGATCGCAGTCGCGTCTCCCAAGACAAGCCAATTACTGAAAGCGTACATAGTACCAGGAATAACGGCACCAATAATAACCACAGTAGCACCAATGCCAACATAAGTCCACCTCGATAAGAAAATTAATAATAAACCAAATGCTGCCAATGCTAGTATTTCAACACCGTCGGCATAATCCGGACGCTGTATAACCACTCCATTAATCATAGTTGTAATAACCGCAGCCTGTAGTTGATGCGGAAATACTGCGCCCACTGCTGTTGGTACTGGATTGCTGATACCTGCGGCAGTAGGACCTACTACAACAACGGCACCTTCAAAGTCTTTAGGCAAATTAGTTAAATTGTACGACTTGTTGGTTTGACTCCAATCAATCCATACACGGCCTAGATTGTCTGTGGTAACAGGACCAAATTTAGGCACACGCATTTTCTCAACGCCGCCTTCGAATAGTTTTACTTGGAACGTAGTGTCACCTGCGGCTACACGTAGGGTTTCCATAGCTAGGCTAGGATATAATTTTTCATCAACAGCAACGATCAGCGGCATACGACGATTAACACCATCTACTTCTGGTAGTGTGTTTACAATTCCAACACCAGCTGCGGCACTTTCTAATTGTGGTACGTTAGCAATAAGTCCCGGATATGCGACGATTTGATCTAACCATTCTGGACCTAATACAGCACTACCCGGAACACGGGGTGTATTTTTTGTTTTATCGCTGGGGATACTAGGAAGTATTACTGGATAATTTTTAAGAGCGGCTCCAAGATCCCTATCTCCACCAGTGCGATCGCGATCAGCCATGAGCACATTGAGAACAACAAGGCCAGCGTTACGATGATACAGGTCTTCAATAATTTCAGCATAGTTAACCCTCGGTAGTGGCCATTGACCATATTTGTCTAATGCTGCTTCGTCTATGTTTACTGTAACAATATTATTTGGAGCAGCAACTTCTTTTGGTTGTGTGATTAGTGTATCGAAGTAACGTAGTCTTACGCTTTCGACAAATGTGGGGTCTGCTACACGTATGCCCACTACTAAGGCTAGCGTTAGTAGAGCAGTCCAAGGGCTTAAAAGGATTTTTTTTAGCATCACATATTTATTGATAAATTACTGTATGATTCTAAGAATAGTTGGTGACAGTTTTGCGTCCACAGAAATGGGCGGCTACGGCAAAGATCGTACTTGGTTCTCGCAGCTAGGCGAAATGCTAGGTGCGGAAGTTATGAATAACAGCATGATTGGTGCTCCGCAGGATTTCTCCTGGTATAGTCTACATGACTGGGCACCGTTCGTTTCGCCAGATGATTATCTTGTTATTATACTAACACACCCTGCGAGATTTTGGTTTGTGGAAGATGATCCTACTATGGGCAAGGCAGATCATCTTAGAGAGTTTGCTTTTAAGTACGGACAGGGAGTAGCCGATGCCGCAGGACTTTATGTTACCTATCTACAAAGACCTAAACTAGATACAGTATTCCTAGAAAATCGCTTAGGTTGGTTGGCCTATAATGCTCACTATCGAGGTTGGCGCAGACCTTTAGTGATCAAAGCATTCCCACAGACTATGCCTATGGCCGAAGAATACCCTATATTAAATCTATCCAAAGGTGACCTTACAGAAGTATCGAGTAGGGAAATCATTGGTAGAGATTTTAATAAATGGTGTAAAGGCTACGACATTAGATTCAATCACTTGTGTATGAGGAATCATACAGTATTAACAGACAAAATCTATCACAGTCTAACCACAGACACGCAGTTAGATCTAACCACCGGTTTCCATGAAGATTTTTTAGATGAGACTGTTTTTAAAAATGAAAAATTCTTAGAAGCAGAATGTTCATTAGAAGCGGTTGATCGTAGAAAGAGGGAGATGAAAGCCACCTCCCTCGGTCTGTTTAACTTCCTAAAAAATTAAAATCTAATAATACCGCGTAGGCTTATAGTATTATTATTGATATTGTTGCCTTGCTGTGTTGCCGCTGTTAAAGCAATAGAACCTTTCTTTGTTGGAGCATAAGCAATAGTAGCAGCACCTGTTGTTACAGAGTCTGTTGTTGTGCCAATATCACCAATTAAGCGGAAATCGTTAATTGCTTTTTCGTAACGTACACCGGCTTCACCGTATGTGTAGTTGTCTGTAGTTTTAGCTACAGTTCTAGCACTTTGGATGTCACCAGCTTCTGTGTAACCACCTATTGTCGAACGACCAACAGTAACACCAGCGTAAGGACGGAATCCTTTTGTATCTGGAGCATACACTCTGTTGTTCAACCACACATTGTCACCCTTAGCAGAATGACTGTTGTTAAACACATTTTCTACAGTACGATTGCCTTTGATGTTATTGTCAGCATAACCTAAGTTGTTGACAATAGTTGCGCCATTTTCTAAGTTGTAAACTGAAAACAATCCAACGTGATTTTTGTCTTGTGCTGTTTTAGAATCTGTGCCATCCATTGTTGTGTTAACACGATTGTATTGAGCACCTAGTCTCCAGTTCGGCTTGATTTCTTTTTCAACGCCTAGACCATATATTTGACTATTCGCGTTGTAGCCGTTGTTAATGTTTGCCTTAGCGCCACTGGCATTTACATACATTGTTATTTTCTTTTCTTCGTCAGTATAACCATCTGTACGGAAAGCATCCATGTTCAATCCACGATCTAACTGTTTGTTTAGATTGTTCAAGTATGCCATTTGATCAACACGACCACTGAAACTATCGTTAGCAACACTAGTATTAACACTGTTAGACAATGTTGTGTTAGATGTTGTAGCACTATCAGAGGTTGTTGTAGTACCATCACTCCATGTAGTTGTTGTTCTTACTTTAGTTACTACAGTACGCTCCATTGGAGTAGTTACATTTGTTGTTGTTTCGCGAGCAATAGTCTGCTTGCCACCAGCTTCGCTGGCATCGTGATGCGCTAGGCTAGCTGTGATCACAGGCAATGTTGTGCTGACTGCTGTTGTATCGCTGACTGTAATAATTGCTGTTGATGTTCCTGTTACTGTTGGGGTAGCAGGTGTTGTTGGTGCTGACGCTGCTGATGTAGCACTACCAACGTCAACTAATGTACCGCCACCAGGAGCCGCACCAGGAGTACCGCCACCAGCACCACCGTCAATAGCATAGGTAGCTGCTGCAAAAGCACTTGGTCCAAATATGTAAGCATAGTTCCAAGTAAGTATGTCGCCTACTGATACGTTAGCAGCATAAAAACCAATACCAATAGTGTCATCAGCTCGTTTAACATCAACTGTGCCGCCACTGTAGTAATTTTTAGGATCGCTGGTCCAACCTTGTATAGCAGTATTGACGTTGCCGGATTGCGATGAATATAATCCTAAAGCATAGCGGCTCACAGTTGCTTCTGAGAACACTACGTTAGTCTTAGGAATAACACCGTAACCACGAACGTTGTCAGTTGCTGAACTATCGCCAGGTGCTGCTACAGCATCTGGATCAATGTAACGACCAAAATATAAATGTGGCATTGCTGTTTTAGCATCTAGTCGTGTAGTAATGTCTAGATATTTCTGTGCTGAAGGTAAACTGTATGTATGACGTATATCAAATTCTGTAGCACTACCAGCCCATACTGCTGAGCTTGCTGTAGGTGTTCCTACCCAAGCACCTGATACAGCAGTATTGCCATCCATTTGAAATCCGGCATTATTATTACCGTACAGTTTGAGTTTTGTTCCTGTTGAATCATCAATTCGCACAGCCCAACCCTCATAAGGTGAACCTGGCGTTAGATAATCGTAGCTAGGGTTAAATGTTCCAGTTCCTGTATTGTCATACTGTAGTCCTGGTTTAGTGTTTCCACCACTTCCAAGTGTACCTGTCGTTTCGTTTACACCTGCTTTGATGTATTCATTCTGTAGTATTGAATTGCCGGCCAAAGCAGACGTTGATATAATTGTGGCCAAGAGACCACTTATAATAGTTTTTTTCATACCGATTTCGCTCCCGGTTAGTATAGTTATTTAAAGGGAAGGCAGAAAAAATTAAACTATCACTTTTGAGTTATGCTGATGGTACTGGTAGCACCTTTATTAACCTGTTGAACAACCTGTTGGCCGTCTTGGTTAATACTCAAGGTAGTATTTTGAGTAGTGGGTAGTGTAACTGTGGCATTATGATTTGTTACACGATATAATGTTATCTTACTTTGGTCTTCGTTAAAGTAATAGAGTAAACCACTGGAGGCATTGTAGTTAGGTAGCAAGGCAACATCTATTTCATTGCTTAATAGTGTTTTGTTTTGTGCGTCAAGTTCATTCCAACTATAAAATGCCAATAGGTCAGCATTAAGGTCATTTCTATCTAATGCTCTGTTGTCGTCAAGTTTATTTTCATCTAGTTTGGTGAACTTTAATAGATCAACATCTAGTTTATCAAAATCTAATAGACCTCTTTCTTTCAATGCTTTTCTATGTTCGTTACCGTCGTCTTGTATTTCTGGTGGCTTGCTGATAATCAGCATATTGTTTATGTTAGCTTGATCTAGTTTTACTACCACAGGCTGGCTAGGAGTCTGATAAGCAGACACAACCATAGTTGCCTGATAGGGTACATCTAATATCACGACTCCGCCTTCGTTGCGTACTTCAATGGCACCTGTCACACAGCCTTTGCTGTCGCAGCTAGGTAACAGCACTATTAGACTGCGACCCATTTCGTCTACGGTCATAGAGAAGTCTGTACCACGAACACCTACACTGGCTGTGGGAGTGTTGATTGCTACCTGTTGTGGATTGTTTTTAGCTATCTGTCCACTGGCATACCGAGCTGTGCCTAGTGTTAATTTCATAGCCAGTTTACCTGATCCTTTGTTAGGATCGTAGACGAAATCATCTATGACTATCTTACTGTGTTCGTTTATTTTCACAGTGGTTTTATCGTCAAAGGTCAGCTGTGCTGTAGCCTTGGCAGTTGAAATTGCGTCATTCATTTCAACTGCCGTGTTTAGGCTAGATGCTATAGATTTTTTAGACCTTAATATTTCCGTTGGGCCAGTTTGTTCAGTTACTTTACCTACACCCGCCCAGAGATTAGTCTGACTGAGTGACAGAAATATTAACGCCAGCGCCTGAGCTAGTGATATTCGCATTCTTCGCAGTCGCTCCCGATTGTGTTAGGACTATTTGATTAGGTGATGAAACAGTCGATGTGCTAGTAATAGCAATTTCACCTCTGTGAGCTCCTGCTCCTGTTTGTGTATGCGAAACGGTGTTGTAGTTTCCAACGATATCTATTTTGCTGAAATAGGCACCAGACCCTGTTAGAGTCTGTGTTACCGCGTTATTATCACCTAATATGTCTTGTCTAATTACGGACGCATTACATGAAGCATTTAGAGCAGTACCGCACTCTACAGTTGACACGTTGTCACTGCCTAACTGATTGATAGTTAGGGCTGTACCTGTGCCTACACCGCCTAGATTAGGATTGTTCAATGATAGTGATATCAAGTTACCGACACCAACTTGTTGTATATTAACGGTATTGCCACCACCACCGATATATGCGTTGTCGCCTGTGTTTAACCCTTCTATCTTATTACTGGCACCATCCTGAAGGATAGTCACAGCCGTATCGTCACCGACTTGCTCGATATAAAGGTCATTGGCTAACGATACTCCTGAGAATAGTAATGTTGCCATCAAGGCAATTGTGCTAGGTTTGCCTATTATACCCGTCATTCTTTTTTTCATTTCGCTCCACCTTGATCATCTGCTGATCTTGTTATTTTTTCACTTCTAGTTGTATGCTTTCTCTCTTAACATATCCTTTCTTGCCGTCCTCGGCAATGATCTTAATCCACTCCCCTTGCTCTTCTTCTACTTGTATTGCTGTGTTCTTTGTAAACAACCAAACTCGGGTCGAGGTTTCGTTAGGTTCTCTCCTAACATAATGCGTGTCCTTCATTACTGCTTTTTTACCTACTAGTGTGTCTGTGTTCTTTTTTTCTGCGGCAGGAGTCTCTCCCTGCTTATCTAACGTTGGGAATCGAACCCAATCATCTTTTTTATCTTCTGTCTTCAAAGGAAATTCCTGGCTTGCGGAACTTTCGGAAACTGCGGGGTGTTGACGCATAGGAGTTTTAAAACGCCAAATTCCTTTTTTCTCACCTTCGATAATCATATCAAATACTGCCTGTTCAATTGCTACACGAACAGCATAAGTTGTTGGTTCATTTAACGCAGCACCATTTTCCAATTCAACTGCTTTAGTACCTGCGTCCACAAATCGTAGTACACCTACGTTATGCTGTGTACTGTAAATTGTTTTGCTCACTGAAGTAGTCAATAGCACTTCGCCTGAGCTTACGCTTATTAGACGTATAGAAACTACTATCTCATCAACGCGGTATTGTTGGCTTCCACCTATGCCTAGGAATCTTGCTCCACTACCGCCCGAGCGGATGTTGCTGTCAAATCCTATAATGCCTCCCTCGATCATAGCACCTGCTACGGTCATTGGCTTTAAAGGTTTGGCATCCTTGCCTTCATAAACTTCACGTTGATTGCGTATCAGCTGACGTTCTTTGATAAGATTATCTAAGCCCACACGCTCTACTACACGGAACCAACTAGGAGTATCCTGTAGACTTTTAATTAAAAATACTTCAGCACCCTGTGTTACTGCTTTACTAAAAACAGCTAACCTATCGTTGGGTTTCATTTGTCCTGTTTTATCAGTGAACCCGTATACCGCAATGGTCATTGGCGGTCCTTCTAGGGGAGGTATCCTGTTGTATAGATTTTCTTTTGGCTTAACAGCTATCGGTTCTTCTTTGACCAATTCCATTTGTACACTGGCACACCCAGATAACAAAGTAGCTATCAGCGATAATAAAATTAATTTTTTCATTAGAACGCAAAGCTCGCTATAGGTACAGTAATTTCTGTACGACTACCATTTGACTCAATGATAGTTAAAGTAACTTCAGTTCCGGTTTTAACCCAGCTGATGTTTGTTCCCTGGAAATTCATAGTTCCGTTGCTTGCTCCGCCCTCAGCAAATAACTGATCAGCTAACTGTTTAGATAACTGCGCATATATCCTTGCTTCAACGTTGACCAAGAACTTAGATAAGTTGCTGTTCTTTTTGGCCAATTCAGCTGCGTCAGCAGCGGCTTTGGCGTCATCTTTGATTTTTTGTCTGCGCTGGGATTCTAGCTGCTCGATAGCCAATACGTGAGAAGAGTACCCGTTACCTGGTATAAACGATGGGCTTTGGAAAGTATGTACTAGTTCAGCAGCACTGGCATTAGATAAGCATACTACCGCTAGTAAGATACCGATTTTCTTATACATTTAGACGCTCCCGGCAATACTATAATTGTATTTAAACCGAAAGCGTCAAAAGTTAAGTATTGAGTTTAACCTAGATTAAATTAAGGTGTATAGACCTGTACACCCTGTTGTTGGCTTGAATAAAAGCCATATGATATGTCTACTTTTTCAGCAAACAATTCCGGACTGTCAACATATGTTACTGTCATCTTTTGTGAATTAAACAAGAACATGCCAGCAAATTTAGATTCAGCTTGATAATAGCTATAAACGAATTGTTTTAGATAGGCTTTGAAATTGGCCCAATTAACTACTCCATTACCGTCGATCGTACTGTGGAATCCTGCCAGTTGGTCTCTAGATATGCTAGGATACAAACTGGTAATAATATGTGTCATAGCATCTACTATAAGATTGCGAACTTCGGCATGGTTTACACCCATCTGTACGATCTGAGGACCCATTGAGTACAAATTAGACTTGGGACCTAACACTACTTTGATTGTTTTAGGATCTAGATCTAACTTGCGTTCTTTGATAAAAACAGCAACTTCTGTCTGAGCTGCTTTAATTCCGGGCTCTACCTTACCGTAGGCAGCACTGCTACCGTACATTCTTCCTTCGTTGTCCTTGACTTCAAACCCCTTGCCAGCAATAGTAATATCGCCAGCACCGCCAATAAGAATTTCAGGACTTAGTAATGCTAGGAAAAATTCTCCCTTGCCGCGATTAAGTGTCTTTTCTTTTACTTGAAATTTTCCAGCTATAGACATCAGCGTAGGAGCAATGTCTTGATAAAGTGTTGGATAGTTTGTAACAACAAGAGTTTCGATAGACTGTGTTTTACCCGGAGACATCAACAGTCCAACATCAATAATTCCAGTTTCTGATAGCTCTTTGGCAAAACCAATCTTCTCATCGACAGAAGCTGGTGAATTTACAATAGCGTGTGACAGTGTACTCTGTACGCTGCGCAGATCTGGGTCTCGTTGGAATATAGCATCAAAGCCTTTACCGATATCAATTTTGCTTACATAGCTGAAAATTTGATTCAGTTCTTTGATGTCAAATATTCTGGAAATTTTAGACTGTATCTTTGCCTGTACAACTGAAGGATTTGCTCCCTGTGTAGTAGCAGCGTTAGACAGTTTTTCAAATAGGAATTCAAATGCTCTCATGCGTATATTTACCTGATTTCTGGAAACAGACAATCCTGTATAAACACACTTACATCGTCTTCGCTGAGCCCTAGACTAACCATTACACGCGGTGTGTGCGGGTTTTGCTTTTGATTTTGAGCGTAGAAGTTTTGCTCAAATGTAGTGTCTGCTACTTTGTTGTTAGTTTCGCCTACAGTTTCTAGATAATGATTTATCAGTATATGTGCTAGGCTACTGATCTGTGCTAGTTCGTGTTCGTCACTGACATTGCCAGCAGCTATCATACTGGTACTGAATATGCGCTGCGCCCAGTCTGGAAGCTCTCTTTTTTTGATCCATTCATATCTGCTGACTTCTTCAGCAAAATATTCTATCATAGGATGTGTACGATCTGCGGTAGGGCTGTAGTCAATAAAACAGCCCGTGATCTTATTTTTTCCTGCGATCACATCGAACCCAAAAATAGGTGCCGGGTTATGGGTATGCGGGAATATACAACAGTGCATCATCCAGAGGCCCTTTGTGGATCGGGCGTCAACTACATCGACGTGAGCTCTTCGATAATTTTCACTAGTCCAAACACGGTTAACCCATCCCGGCTGATTGAATCGCGACATCCCGGGCTCGTGTACTTCAACACCCGTTTTGCCAAATTGATCTTCCAACAGGTGTTGGATATCAATTAGAGTTGACCAAACTTGACTCATTCAATTCCTTCATGATAGCAATAGCATGATCAAATGCTACATTGGCTTCTTCACCTAGACTGTCGTCGATCTTAGTTCTAATCTTAGCGACTAGTTCGTCTTTGTTACGGAATTGATAAAACTTACCGGAACCAGGAACCCGTTTGGCAATCATCTGCCCGCCATATAGGTCGCCCATGTGACGAACATAAAGGTGTGCCATTAATAAATGACAACGGTCTGGATCTGTACCGAGTTCGTTGAGATATTTGATGTAGGCAGTTGTGGCAGGAACTAGAGTTAATTGGTTTTGTGGAATTTCTAGTTCTTCGAGATCTTCGTAGATCGCCATTACTCTAGGAAGGCCGGATAGTTCTGTGAACAATCCGTTTGTTGCTGCCTGATATTCTAAGGCACTATAGACTTCCAACATCTGTAACAGATATTGAGCATAGTGTTCTTTACTGATACTGCCGCTCAATAAAAGTTTAGCAAATGCTGTTCGCTCCGCATCGTGATGTTTCTCTGCGGTTAATTCTTTAAGACTCATAAGGACTCCCTTCCTAATTGTTAGCGATATTTATTAGGATACTTCAGGAGCCAAAATAAAAGATCTCTTTCTTCTTGGAAGCGAATGATCGGACGTTCGCCATTGGCAGTCCATGTCCAGCGAGTACCTTCCGGACCAAACATAGACTCCATAGTAGATACTAGATTTTTATTTTTCTTTTTACGTGTTTCACCTTCAATAAGACCTTCTACAGTGATCCAGTGTGTAAACCGGCGACCTGTATAAGAATTATATTTTAGCGTGTTAATCTCTTGTAGATTCATTCTTCCTCAACACGGATCTGTAACGGAAATCCGTTTTCCTGTGCTAGTTTAGTTGCTTCAACACCTTTGTGTTCTGCGATTTCAAAAGTGTATACTCCGGCAACAGCAGAACCTTCATTGTGAATTTCCATAGTCAATTGTTGTGCTGTAGATTCACTGTGTTTAAAAATACCCATTAGTAGTTCGATAACAAATTCCATAGGTGTGTGGTCATCATTTAAAAAGATTACCTTCCACATTTTTGGCGGTTGAAGTTCAATCTTAATTTTGTTATCAATTTGGATATCTGTAGTTGCCATTTTATGCTCCCTAGTTGGGGGAGTTGCCTCCCCCAGTTTACACTATTACTTAACCTCAACCACTTCAATAATACGTGGTTTCAGCTCTTCTGGGACGATTCTTTCCAGTTTAACTGTTAAGATCCCGTCTTTGATTTCTGCGCCTTGTACTTTGATGTGCTCAGCAAGCGGAAATACTCTGTTAAAATTACGTGAAGCTAGCCCACGATGTAGATACTGGATTTCAGCATTTTCATCGATCTCAGCTTTTTCGCCTTTAATGGTAAGCTCGTTATCTTCCAAAGAAACGGTTACTTCATTCTTGGCAAAGCCGGCCACAGCTACTTCGATCAAGTAAGTGTTCTCACCTGTACGAATTATGTTGTGTGGAGGATAGTTGTTAGATACTTGATTTGCGAAACGACGCTCGAGTTGATCGAACATAGTATCAAAACCAATTAGTGCTCTATTTAGAGCGTTTGGGTCGAAACGATTAATTGCATTCATGTTTATCTCCTTATGATTAAGCAAGAGTTTCATGAAGGCCCCACCTGGGCACCTTCATTATAATAATATTATACAATCTCTGTGTGTGTTTGTCAATCTGTTTGTTTGAAGTCAGCATCCACTACAGTTTCACCTTCTGTTTTGGATTCTTCTTTTTTGGCTTTCAAATCAAACAATGGCTTGGTGGCAGCAAACAAGTCACTGATCTTTTCAGATATTTTGTCCTTGTCGGTTCCTTTGAGTTCTTCTTCAAGAGCCTTAACAGCATCTTCAAGTTTGCTTTTTTCTTCTTCAGATAACTCGGAACTAAACTGCTCAATATCTTTCTTGATAGAATGGATCTGTGCTTCTGCTTGATTTTTAGTTTCAATCAGATCACGTGCCTTCTTATCTTCCTCGGCATTGATTTCTGCGTCACGGATCATATTTTGGATCTCTTCGTCAGACAATCCGCTGTTGGCTTTGATCGTGATCTTGTTTTCTTTGCCTGTGTTTTTGTCCTTGGCACTTACTTTTAAAATACCATTAGCATCAATATCTAGTGTAACTTCGATCTGTGGAGTACCACGAGGTGCCGGAGCAATACCTTCTAGATTAAATTCGCCTAAGAGTTTGTTGTGTTGTACAAGCTCACGCTCGCCTTGGAACACTTTGATTGTAACAGCAGGCTGATTGTCGTCAGCTGTTGAGAATGTCTGTGACTTCTTAGTTGGGATCGTTGTGTTCTTGTCAATCAACTTGGCCATTACACCGCCCATTGTTTCAATACCTAGGCTCAATGGAGTAACGTCAAGTAACAGAACGTCTTTGCGATCGCCTGCTAGAACAGCACCTTGGATGGCAGCGCCGACAGCAACTGCTTCGTCTGGGTTAACGTCTTTACGTGGTGCTTTGCCGAACAGTTTCTCAACTGCTTCCTGTACCTTAGGCATACGTGTCTGTCCACCAACAAGAATAATCTCATCAATGTCAGCTGGAACAACACCAGCATCTTTCATAGCAGTACGGCAAGGAGTCAACGAACGCTCAATGAGATCTTCGACTAGGCTTTCTAACTTGCTGCGTGTAAGTTTAACAATCAAATGCTTAGGACCACTAGCGTCAGCAGTGATGTATGGCAAGTTAACTTCTGTTTGATTGTTGCTAGACAATTCAATCTTTGCTTTTTCAGCTGAATCTTTCAAACGCTGTAATGCCAGTGTGTCATTCTTAAGATCGACACCTTGTTCTTTCTTGAACTCGTCGACCAAATAATCCATGATACGTTGGTCAAAGTCTTCGCCGCCCAGGAATGTATCACCGTTGGTGCTCAGTACTTCGATCTGTTTGTCGCCATCTACGTTAGCAATGTCGATGATACTAACGTCAAATGTACCACCACCAAGATCGTATACAGCAACCTTACGATCCTTGCTGTCACGCTTGTCTACTCCATATGCTAGAGCAGCCGCAGTTGGCTCATTGATAATACGTAGTACTTCTAGGCCAGCAATCTTACCAGCATCCTTGGTTGCCTGTCTTTGGCTGTCGTTAAAGTAAGCAGGTACTGTGATAACAGCCTGTGTTACTTCGTGGCCCAGATAGTCTTCAGCTGTGGACTTCATCTTGCGAAGAACTTCTGCTGAAATTTGTGGGGGTGCTAAATTATTGCCCTGTGCTTCAATCCAAGCATCACCGTTCTTTGCTTCAGTGATTTTGAATGGCATTAGGTCTATGTCTTTTTGTACAGCCTGTTCTTTGAACTTACGTCCGATTAAACGCTTGGCTGCGTAGATAGTGTTCTTGGCATTAGTCACTGCTTGACGTTTTGCTGGAGCACCTACTAGGATTTCATCGTTAGCGTAGGCAACGATACTAGGCGTAGTTCTTGCGCCTTCTGAGTTTTCTAATACTTTGGGGATTCCGTTTTCAATAACGGCTACACATGAATTTGTGGTACCCAAGTCGATACCGATGATTTTACTCATAATTTTTCTCCTTAATTAAGCGAGTAGGTTGGGCAACTGCCCTGTAAACAGCCCACCTGGGCACTGTCTACGAATTTATTTATATCAGATAATCTCTAAATTCTCAATTTTTGACCATTTTTGTAACTTAGCGATTTTATTATCAGCAGCTATGCTGATCTGCTCACTGCCTACTATGTTAAATTTAATACATAGATCAATCATGGCCTGTAGATCGCCTAGCTCTTCAGCTAAATGCGCCCTGTTTGTTTTGGGCTTACCTGGCTTGACGTTGTCTAGCCCAAAACGGTGACACTTGCTAATAGCCTGTATCACTTCCGCACATTCTTCGGAAAGAATGTTCATTACTTCGCGTTCTTGTTCGTTCATTTGAATTCCTTAAAGGGCTGGATCATTTCGCCGTTGAACATAGTCGACGAACGTAATCTTTTGAGAACATTTTGTACACCCACTGCTTGGCTATAAGCATCTTGTAGAGCATGATGTTTTAGTACGTCAGGGCGATGATTTTCAATCCCCAGGTCAAAAATAGTTCGTGTGTCTCTGACCTGCCAAAAATTCCAAGGAACAGCTTTGCTGACTTTCCTAAAGATATTTTCACAGATAGGAACATCAAAGCCTGCGCCATGACTCCATACACGTTTGGCACCCCAACAGAATTTGTAGAGTTGATTCATCGCTTCGTGTACTGGCAAGCGACCTTCTGAACCAAATGCTTCGTCCTGGGCTTCTTGTGCCTGCTGTGACCACCAGCGAAGTGTATCATCGCTGACTTCTAGTCCAATGGCGTCGCAACTGTCTAAGTCAACTTTGACATAGAAGCTTTCTGCCGATGGCTCTTTCATTTCATCACCAAATGGGTCAAACCTAACGGCACCTATAGTCAGTACTGCTGCGTTTGGAGTGGTGGCAAGGGTTTCTAAGTCGATCATGATGTCTGTATTCATAATATCAGTATAACAGAGTAATTAGATCGTGTCAATAGTTTTTTGGTGGTAATTCTTGAGAACGGATATATTTTTTCCAGCGAGCCTTGGCTGCTGATTTTTTACGCTTGCGAATGCTGGTAGGTTTTTCATAGAACTCTTTGGCTCGTAGAGTTTCCATGAGTTTACTGTCTTGGATTTTCTTCTTGAGTTTACGAATGGCTTTTTCAACAGGCTCGCCTTCTCTTAGAGTGACGATCATACCTTTTACCATTCTATTGTTTTGAAAATTGTCTTTCATATGTGTTTACGGCTTCTCCTAAAAGTTTATAACAAGTATCTACATCAAATAAAGCACGGTTGTTAATAGGTTCAAGTTCACGCAATATTCCAAAATAATAACTGTTTGGCTGCGCAGCCATGTACCCCATTAATTCTGGACTAAGATTGTCAGCATCAAAAATAATAATATCACTCTTTTGCTTCTTATCAAATAACCAACCACGGTCTTCTCCTCTGTTCCAAACGTAGACTACAGTAGTTGGCACAGATTCCAATCTAGTTAGTGCGGTTGATACTCTTTCTGAATTTACTTGATCAAGTCCCACTAACAGTATTCTAAACCCATCATCTAGGATATCATCAGGAGCAGTAACTAAGGTTAGTTTATTTGTCATTCTTTTCTTTTGATTCTTTTATCTTTGCCCATAGTGTCGAAGCATTCTGTTCAGAATTTTGTTCATAGCCCTTTAATCTTCTTTGAACTGTTTCGTCACTTGATCCTTGCCTATCTTCTCTATGTAGGTTGATGTCTTTTTTTTTAGGTCTGAAAGTTTTGTAGATATTCCTGTGCTTTCGTTTTCTACAACTTCAGTGAGATCAGGTTTGTATCGATCGTCTGCCTTTAACTGTGCTTCTAGGTCTGGAAAAATTTGATATCCTTTTGCGATATCTTCTGGTGTTGATGCCTCAGCTGGCCAATATTTTTCATCAGTCCATGGTAGTGTGTCTATGGTTCCGTTTTCAAATAGTTTGCGTTGAAATTTTAGACTGCCTTCTGGATGATCGATTTTCCACGATCTCATAGCTATCTTTTCTTCGCTGGTAGCCGAGTCTAAAACTTCGTCATCGTCTTTGGCTACTTCTTCGCTGGCTGCTTTTTCTGCTTCAGCAATCATTTTGTTCCATTGTTCCAGTGGTAATTCCTCTACTACTGTTTCTGGCTTTTCCTCTACTACTGTTTCTGGCTTTTCCTCTTTGAGTAGGGCATCTAGCTCTTCTTGTGTGACTGCGGCAGAAGGAGTGACTTTCACTTCTGGTTCTGGCTCGGGAATATATTCTTGCGGTTGTGGCACGAAGTCGTTGATACTCACCTGCTTAACAGGGATATCTTCTTCCTCTTCTTGTTTGCGGAACCACTGGAAGCTGTATTGACTGGCTAACAATAATACCACAGCCAGCGGATCAAAGATAACCACAATTAATATGATAACAGCTCGTACTGCTTTTTCTAATAGGTCTTCTCCGGGATTGTCTCCGTACAACAGAGCTGCGATATATTTGATTGGGCCAACCTCTGCTTCTACTTTACGTAGTTCTTTGGCAATTGGTGCTCTTTCTTCATTGAGCTTGGCAATTATTTCTTGTGCTCTAGATATATCTTTTTGTAGAGCTTCACGTTCTTTGGCCTGGGTTCGTCTTATCTGTACAGCACGTTCTGTGCCTTTGGTGTCGTTGCTACGACTGATAGTTTCGTTGACCTGAGCATCCATTTGAGCTAATGCTTTTTTAGATGCGTCAATGTTGTCTCGTTGTGTCTTAATCTTTTCATCAATCAGTGCGACTTTGTCTGCGACATCGCCTGTGGGCACAGATTGATCTAAATGTGCTTTACTTAGGTATCCAAAAATACCCATCGATGTGATCATCATTAAAATGAGCACAGCAATCATTAGGTATGCTCGTATGAGCTTAGGTGCTATGGACCAATTCTGTTTTAACCAAACAGTGGCCACTAGTTTGCTGACTTCAAGTGTTACACCCATTATCATGATAGGTATAGCAGCGGCAGCAAAGATTGAAACCAAACCAGCTACAGAATAATAAACGGCCACTGCCGAAATTGACAGGCCGCTTATAAGTGCTAGATAGGCTATGAATTTATCGCTAATAGTTATTCTCATGGCAAGTATTTAGTAAGTTTTAACCCACTCCCATTGGTTTTGATAGTTGTCATGACAGGCCAACCCTGTGAACGTTTCTTCTATGTTAAACGCAAACACCTTCGACATCAGCACTCGACAGGTCTTGTCGCTAGACACTACCCTGGTTTCTAACGGTACTGAGTATCCAGACGCATCGCCCTTGACCCATTCTACACGTTGTCCATTTTGAGCCTGTCCTAGAGCAACGATCTGGGAATCGAAGTACAACTTAGTCTGTTCCTCGGTTAGAGTTTTAAACCAGCCAAGACTTAACCTTTTAACAGATTGATATCTGCGCTTCTCTTGGTACTCAGTGGCATCAAATGCCACAGCAACATTAACGATACATGTCGCCAGTAAACAGCCTAATATTGCCTTTGTTATCAATTTCACAAGCGACTCCTTTGAATCGTACTTCACCAATTTGATGGCCAAGATATTCTCGGCAACGGGTTTTGTCTATTCCTGGTTGTGTTTTAGCTACTTGAACTACTGGACTGTCGTCACACTCTACTACAGTTTTACTGGAGACGTTAGTCCCGTCTACTACAGACACTGTTTTTTGAGTGTAGCAATACTGTGCGGTAGGCCTATAAGAAGTAGGTGCTGTCGAACAACCAGACACTGCTATAAGGAGAAATACTAGACATATAACAGTCCACATGATCTCCTTTACACGGTAGGAGTTCATTATTGCCCCTTAGACTTGGCTTCTTGTATCAGTTGCTCAAAAGTATCTTTAGGCATCTCGAGTCGAACAAACGTGTAGTGACGTCCGCCCATTGTGAAATGACCTTTTTCGGTTTTGACATGTTTACGGATAGACGTGTTATCTACTTTGTAAGAAATTACTGTACGAGTAGATTTCTTGTCGTCTTTGATGTCGATGGTAGTTTCGCTGTTCACTGTGCCGTTGATGCGTTTGGCAAAGTTATTCATAGCGATAGCGTCCATCTGTTCTTCTGCGGCCTGCGAAAAAGCTGACTCACCTGCGCCACAGGCATAAACATAATCTTTGGACCACCAGAACCAACCTTTAACGCCTTCTTGTGCGCAGTCTGAATACCAACTGGGCTGAGCGTAGGTTTTACGTTCTTGAACTTCTTTCATGCCAGCGCAGCCAACCAAGGTTGCAACCAGCGGAGCGATTAATAGTGCCTTTTTCATGTGTGCCTTTCTGTGTGTGTGAATTACAACAATATAAAGTATAACACCTTGGCTAACCAAAGTCAACCAAGGTGTTTACCAAATTATTTAAAAAATATCAATGCCACTAATGCTGCCTGTAAAATGAAACCAAACCCAATGGTTACCAAATTAAGCATGTCTTTGAGCACTGCGGCTCTAACAAACAATAGTGTAAGTCCTGTCCAAACTAGCAGTACCATATCTAATGGAGGCATACGATCTGTAAAGCCTCCCATTACAGCAACTAGACTAGGAACAGTTGCCGCATGTAATAAAAGTATTGCTAGCCACCCTAGCGTTTCGCTAGACACATGACTGATCTTTTCTGAAACAAAGTTTTTAAGATTGCTCAAATCAAAATTAAAATTAAATTCTTTCATTTGTGTCTTTGCCTTTATAAAAAACGTGGGCACCTATTTTTCCAATTTTTGGTAAGCCCCAACGAGGGTTAACGTACTCAGCATGATAATACAATGCGTCTTTCAAAATGTCAAGTCTAAAGTTTTCTAACAAAACTTTTTTAGCTACTTCATAACTTTCGTTATAAGCTACCTTGTTAACAGGTCGTGTCTTGACAGCACTGTCGCAGAACCATGAGAACTGGCAAACGACTTTGTCCATAATGACATTTTTTTGGTAGATAACACCGCAGATGTCTTTGGGAAATTGCGGATGATTAACACGGTTCATTGTAACCTGTGCGACTGCGACTTTACCTTCGAACGGCTCTGAGCCAGCTTCACGGTAAATGTTCATAGCCAAGCAGTCTAATTGCTTTTCACGGGTTTTGATTGAAACAACGTCTGCGCTGTAAAGAGCATTGTCGTTTTTGAGTTTGACTATCTTAGCTTGAGTGATAGCCGATACAAAAGTCATACAGCAAGCAAAGCCGATGGCGGCAAGACTGTATCTAATAAATTTTTCCATAGTGTCCTCCTTTCACTTGGTGTCGCTTTATATCAAAATGATATTATACGACATTACATTAAGGGAGTTAACTTCACGAGGCTCTAATGATGAACCCTGGGTTCGTGTAGTTGATCTCCATTGGACGCATGATCTCATAAATCATGTGCCTTTGGCGAGCATGGCTTCCCGAATCTCACGGGTTTCTCATTGGCCAAGACTCGCGGGTTTGGTCTTTTACAAATCGCTCCGACCAAACCAACTATCTTAGTTTCTTGCGAAACGTATTTTATATAGTTCATTTTTAAGATTATAACATCAAAACCGGTAATTATCGACGCATTTTGGCAATTTCTGTAGCCTGCTCTTCATTCAATACCGGAACAGCGTTGCTTTTATGCATAGTTGCGATGCCCTTGATCAGTGTACCTGTGTATACAGGACTAGGCTTTTTGGCAGCAACACCGCAGCTATCTGGACTGTTCAAACTAGGATAATGCGGAGTCTGTCGCTGATAGCTAGGAGATGACTGATAAGGAGGAGCTTTCAGGCCTCTTTCTTTTCGAGTGTTCTCCAAATTGATCTTATGTTTCTTTAACAGTTCTTCCCAAGACTTCGCTGCTTCTAAAGCCTTGGCTTTGTGTTCTGCGCTTTTAAACTTTGGCTTCTTGCGCTTTTTGGTATTGGTTGTTGACAACCACGGACCTTCTAAGTGCATTGACATTATTATCTCCAAAATACAACAAACAGTTACTAGTATACGCTCTTTCAAAGATAAAGTCAAGAAAAAGCCCACCGAAGTGGGCTCTTGTATGATAAGAACAATTATCTGTTCATTACATACATGGTTACTTCAAATCCGTAACGCATTTCAACTGCTTCTGGTTTTGTCCACATAGTCGTTCTCCTTTGTTCAACAAATTTAAAAACATACTGTCTGTGTAACTGTATGTATCTATATTGTATAGGAAAAAACGTCTATTTCACATACAGAAGATCATTAAAAGATACTAGCTAGGCTCTTTAGAATCTAACCAAGTATCCGACGTTGGCGCCTGTGTAATCTGAATCACCACGTGCTCTGTCGATTCCAAAAATCACTGCCTGTGTCTTAGACACAGAGTATTCGGCACCTAGCTTCCATGTACGTGTTAGGTCAGCATTAGCAGTTGGGTCAAAGGCATCGCGGAAACGATAACCAACCTTGACAGCTAGTGCTGGACTCACAGCGTACTTAACGCCAGGCTCGACTGAGTAGTATGCGAACTTGTCGCCAGGAATAAACTTTTCACCAGCAGCCACACGAGCATAAGCAGTGATTCCATAGTTGAAATCAACACTAGGTGTTAGGCCAAGTTCCAAACGAGTTTGGTTGGCGCCATTGCCGTCTGTGAAAAGCGATTCACTGAACACGTCTGCCTTTAAACCTTTGACAACATCTGTGCCAAAGTTTACTTGATAGCCCTGACGATTGGCTGCGCCACCGACAGGATCTTCAAAACGGTAAGACATGCTAGCAAAGCTGTCTGCGAAAGCAGGAGCAGCAGATACTAGAGCGAACAAAGTTGCGATCAAAATTTTCTTCATAATATTTCCTTTTGTGTGTGTTTAGTCTCTAGAATAAAGACCAACACAATATATATTAAGCCTGTCGAGTTAGATAGCTAATTCTGACATTATCTGCGCCAAAATATTCCATAACGCTGGCTTCACAGACTTCTATGGCAAATTCCTTACAACTAAAGATATCGATGTAAGCATGTCCAAAACTAGGAACGAAATGCCCAGTGATACTGGAAGTCTCGATTAACTGTACCAAACTGTAGCCTGCCTTGGCAGGATCATGTTCGGCAAAATATTCGATAATGGGCTCACCGTAGGCCTTCATATCGATACGGCTAACCAATCTCTTAACAAAGGCTTCGATGTTTTCTCGATCGTTGATAAGATCGACATCGCAACCTGAACAGTCTAACATCAAATGATAACCCCAATATGCCATTTCTTTCTCCTTTTGGCAAATGGAACAGGCTACCGAAGTAGCCTGTTCTGGAAGTTTCTGTTGCTAGGTATTCCTACCCCAGGCAGGGTTTAAGCTGCCAATGCGTAAACGTTGTCGTTTGCGTTTAGTTTGTTTGCTTGATTTAGGGTCATCGCCTACCCTGCTGTCCACTTTGATACTCAATACCCTGTCGAACCTAATTCAGGCCCATCAAAAGCACTTCTCGATTTACATTCCCCCGAATACATCATTTCTGGTTCGGCTAATACGCAAATGCTTTTGGTGGACCTGGCCGGTACTGCCCCGGCGTCCAGAACACCTTTTTCATTGCTTCACACAGCAATAATACTATTTAACAGTCTTTGTTGACAGTTGTCAACCTTAAATTTTGAGTTCACTATTTCCGCCTGGCCCAATTATGCCTCTTGGAAATACATTGAAAGCCAAACTGTAACGATTCTCTTTGGAAAGATTTTCTAAAACACTGTGATTTAACAGAGATGGAAATAACAATAATGTATTGTTTTCGGGAGATATGCCCATGTCCGAATTGTACTCTGTGTCTTTGCCGTTGTCAATACAAAAAGTATCACGCCAGAGATTGGTATGTCCTCTTTCTCTATGGAAACAGATAGCACCCGAATTGGCAGGAACTTTTGGGTACCAAACTCCACTGATCATGCTGTTGCTGTGCCAGTGCATGTCATGTTTGCCGCCAGTCATTGCTAGATTTAACCAACTGGTCGTAATTTCCCAGCGTTGGTCACGTGTGGCACCTATTACTTCGTGTACGAAATAGTCTATGTGTTTCTGTATCTGAGACTTGAGTCCTTTCAATTGAGAAGCGTCAAGCAGAGTTCGTTTCGGTGATTCGAGGTGCGTATAACTCGTTTCGTCAAAGTTACTGACTTCGAGATTCATGAGGTACTCAAATGCTATAGGATCTATGCTGTCTGTCTTGGTCTGATAGACAGGTATAGGCCAAAGATTGTGTACCTTATAGTTCATTTCAACCAGCCTACTTTTTCTCCACTGTCGAGTCTGCGTTGGTGTTCTTCAACGCTCCCAGGAAAACGCCAAGCCCAAACGGCAACAAGGGCCATAAAGCCAGCAGTACTGATAATTCCAATTGGTTTTACTCCTGTGAAAAACATAATGATCAAACTAGTCGACATCATGAATAACATAAAAAATTTCATCTTAGTTGGAAATACTCTACGCTCATTCCAGTTAGTAAGGAATGGTCCGAACAGTTTGTGATTGTAGATCCATCTGTGCATGCGTTCGCTACCTTTGCTAAAGCAGTATGCGGCAAACACCACAAAAGGACTATAGGGTATTCCTGGAGTGATAACTCCAATATAGGCCATGCCCAGAGACAAGAAACCTAATGTTGTCCATAATAATTTTTTCATTATCCACCTATAATAATATCTGTGTTGCCCGATATTACAGCGTGTCCAACATCAGTTTCATCGCTCTCTCGAGCTACTGCCTTATCGTTGATTATTACAGTAGTCGATCCGTGTAGTATACAAGAACCAGAAGCTGTGATAGATCCAGCAGTGGCCACGTAAGCATCATTTATGATCACGTTATCAGAACCACTTAATATGGTAGCATCTGCTGAATCAAAATTAACACGAGCAATAGCTTTATCAGTCATTATTAGCCACCAGTTTTTGCTTTAACTTCAGTTTCAGTCTTAAGAGCATTAGCATTTGATTTTTGGTTCGTTGTGTTAATGCCAATTGCCTCTAATCCGCTTTCGAATTTCTTTTTAATCCAACCTGTTCCTGCTTTTAGTCCAGCTGTTACACCTGTGACATTACCAAGATAAGAAGCAGTACCTGCTATAGCACTAGTCACTGCTCCACCTGCTGCCGCCGCTGCCGCCACATTAGTCGCACCGGTCACTGACTTATTAATCTGAGTTTGAAGATTAGGAGCTGGTACTGTAACTTCTGGCAAGTTATTTCTCTTAAGTGCTGCCTGTGTAGCAGCTTTGTCAAATTCGTCTTTGTCTATCTGTTGTGCTACTGCGATCTGCTGAGTGGCTAACATCTGTGCTAGTATAGCATTTGTTATTTGAAGACTAGCATCCAAATCAGCTATAGCAGATTGAATAGAAGTTAGACTTTCGGTTCCGGTATTTTGTTGGTTGTTTACACCAACTAATGCGGTTGCTATAGCATTTAACGATGCGGCTGTAGATCCAGGAATGCCTTTTCCTAACGCTCCCATTGACTCTCTAATTGCCAACGGAGCATCATCGGCAATTACAAAGGTACCTGGACCTCCTGTAAAATTTGCTGTAGTTGTCATTTATGGTCTCCTATAGTGCCAACTTAATGCCTGTAGTATTTTGTATGTACGCATCGGCAAATGATTTGTCTGTGGCTTCCATGATCACTAACACTGATCTTGATATCTTTACTGTCTTATCGGGATTAACTGTGAAAAGGTAGGGCATCAATCCAGGACCCTGTTGGCCCATGGCCACTACCATTGGTTTGGACATCTTTATATGACAGTCTGCTGATTCGTCTTCCAATTTACCAATAATTTCTTCACCTGAGGTCAATTTTATAGTAACGACTTCGCCTACTGCTACACCCTTATCAATTAACATATTATCCCTTTAATGTTTCAAAAAAATCTTCTGGTTTACCTGCTAAACCCTGATACCCGCCTGGTAGTAGTACACCGTCTTTGAAAACTTGCGGTACTGAACGCAGTCCTTGATCAACAAGGAATTCACGAGCATCGGGTTCGTCTTCGATATTTACTGTTTTAAATCCTACGCCCTTTGATTCTAGGAGAGCCTTAGCTCTATCGCAAAATGGGCAGTTATTCTTTGAATAAATTGTAATCATATTTGTCTCTTATAATGCTGGTAATTCGTCATAGTCAATGGTATCGCTCATGACACCTATAACATAATTAGTCGACTCGTTCTCTTGGAGCGCAGTTTGTTTCTTATGGGTATCACTGTGTTTATTGAACCAAGGTATTGGTGTTGTTTTTGGAGCAGGCTGTTGATACTTGATGCCAATATCTTTTAGGGCGGCCGCAGCAGTATAGTCTACGAAGTCTTTTAGAATGTTAGCATTAAGTCCAATAACAGGACCTTTCTTGAACAAGTAGTCTGCCCATTCTTTTTCTTCACGGATAACATCTTCATAGAGAGCATAAACTTCAGCTTCACATTCTTCTTTGGCTTTGACAAATCTAGGATCTTCTTTGACTACCTGATTGATCAAATAAGCAGTCCAACCTTTGTGTAGCAGTTCGTCTTGTAGGATCAAGCTGATGATGTTGCCATTACCAATAAAGATCTTGTTCTCTACCATTGCCAAACTTGTGGCAAACGACACCATAAAGCGGAACGCTTCTAGAGCATAGCTGGCATGTAGTGCTAGCCAAATTGCTTTGATGTGTGTTGCTTCATTGATTTTTTCGCCTGTTTCTTTACGGCAGTTAATCAAATGTAAATCATCGTAATAACGGCCGACACTTGATGCCATGTCTACAATTTCTTTAGTGTCGTGGATTGTGTTAAACACTTCCTTAGGCACGTTGTATATGTTACGGATGATATGGCTGTATGAACGACTGTGGATGTTAGTCTCAAAGAAACCCCAGTTATACATCAGTGCTTCTACTTCCGGTAAACTACATACAGGAGTAAACACCTGAGTTGGTCCACGACCCTGGATACTGTCCAAGGCTGTCTGTCTTAATAGGTTACTGGTAAAGATATGTTTAACAGCATCGCTAGAATCTTTAAAGTCGCTGGCATCTTTGGACAAACTGATCTCTTCAGGTACCCAAAAGAACCCACGTGCGGTTGTTTCAAAATTCTGTACCTTAGGATACTTGACTTCTTCAAATCGTTGAATAGTCACTGGACCCTCTGGATCCAAGAACATCTTACGACTTAGGTAGTCTGTTTTAGTGGTTAGATTGTATTGTGCTGTACTCATTGTTTATCCTGTTTTGTTAATTCAGTAGTATTCCAAATATTTCTATTATGAACAACCTTGTCTTTTAGTATTCTTATAACTTTCTCTTTCTCAGTTTCGGTCCATATAAAATGTAAACTATTTAACGGCGGTCTACCTGTTGTTTCATCGTACAAAGACTTATGTTGGTAGTATGATTTTAACCACACCCATTGTCCACTAGTGACTTTGACAGGCTTCCATGCAAATAGTTTACTTTCCATAATTTCCAGAAGCCAGAACAATCTTACAAATGTGTTCTAATCTTTCAATATGTTCGTACGCTCGCCACGGAGTCGTATCGATAGCAACTACACCGTGTCCTTTAATGCCTACAATATCGTAGGCAACATTACCGTCTCTATCTAGTTGAAGATTCGTGTGGCACTGATCCGCAAGCTCTTGACTAATAGGCGGAACATCTCCGACATTGGGTGCTACTCGAGTATAACGGTTAAGCTCCGGAAAAGCATCACTGATAGTACTAAGGTCGATACCGGCATGCATAGCCGCAATACTGTAAGTAGGATGTACATGTACAACTACTCTTACCTCGTCCTTATGCTGACCCATTTCTTTTTGTAGACCAAAATGTAATGGTATCTCTCCGCTAGGTACTAGATTTTTACTGATGTCAGTATAGGGTACATCTTCCCAAGAGTAGTTGAATGCCGCTGTTCCATATCCACTATGGATGCTTCTGTGTATAGCTATCTTCTTAAATTGGTCAGGTTGTAGTGTTTGCTTACGCACACCGCTTGGAGTAATGTAGAAGTGATCACGATCATGATGACGGATGCTGACGTTGCCATCACGACTGGTAATCCAATTACGCTTATAAGCGTCTACCATAATATCACATATCGTTTCTAACATTTACATAATCCCAGTTTATTATTTTCCATTGATTTTCTAAATACTTTTTCTTGTCGTGTTGATAATCCAACGCCCAAGCATGTTCCCACCAATCAACTAATACTACTATATCTTTTTTTATTTCGTGATTCTTTATAGTTTTAATTTCGCCAGACTTAGAAAGATATACCCACCCACTACCTTGTATGCTCATGGCCACTTTGGTAAATTCTTCTTTAAACTTATCAAAGGATTTAAATTTTTCTTCAATAAGTTCTAGGGTCTTGCCGGATGGCTTATTGCTAGATTTTGGTGCTTGATATTGTTGGAACAGTATGTTATGTAAGAACACGCCAGCTTCATTGAAGTCAGGGTCACCTTCGCCTTTGTTGTATCTGTCAGCATAGGTATGAGCTAGTTTACCATAGTGATAATCGATAGTATCCTCTGATATCGACGGATCTAGATCATCCTTGTCGTATGGCAATGCTTTGATTTCTAATTTCTCAGCTTTGCCCTCTAACAGAAAATTTCGTATAAAGTTATAGGTCATAACTTACACGCCTCGCAATCATCTTCTAGTTCTTCGTTATGATACCCGTTGACTTCTTTTTCTACATAAGCAGGTTCAGCATCCTGTGCCTTAGATCCATGCTTGTTGATCAAGCTGTAATAGAATGTCTTCAATCCCCACATCTGTGCTTGCATTAAATTCTTAGCAATCAATGTGGTAGGAACTTTTCTGTCAGCGAACCAAGCAGGATTGTAGAATGTGTTTGTAGAAATACTTTGGTCAACATATGCTGCCAATACTGCGGCAGTTTTTAGATATCCAACGCAGTCTTTCTGTTCCCACATTAATTGATACTTGTTCTTTAACTTGTGATAGTCTGGTACTACCTGTGTAAATGATCCTGCCTTTGATTCCTTAGTAGAAATCAAACTCATCGGAAGTTCAATACCATTGGTAGAATTAATAACCACACTACTGCTTTCCACAGGAGCAATAGCCATAAGTGTCGCATTTCTAACACCATACTGTTTCATGTCCTTTCTTAGAGGTTCCCAATCTAGTTCAGGTTTGAAGTTAGTAAGCTCATTAACGCCTTTGGCACGTAGTTCCCAAGGAAACTTGCCTTGACCGTATCGTGTCTTATCGCTGTCTTTACATGGGCCACGTTCTTTGGCCAATTCAACTGTAGCTTCAGTGAGATAGAACGCTTGGTGTTCCATCCAAGATTTAACATCTTGTAGAGCATCCTTGTCACCGTAACGTAGTCCACGTTTGGCATGCCAGTAGGCTAAGTTTGTAACACCAATGCCCAGTGGTTGTATCTCATCGTTAGACAGTTTGCTCTGTATCGACAGGAAGTCTTGATAGTCTAGAATATTACATAGACTACGCTGTAATATGCGACATGCTCTACGCATGTCTTCTGGGTTACGGAACGCACCCCAGTTAATGGATCCCAGTGTACATAACGCTATGCGCCCCTCCGCGTCGTCTAATCTCTTAAATGGACGGGTTGGTAATAAGATCTCACAGCACAAGTTACTTTGATAGATGGTATGATACTCAGGATCGAAAGGACCTTGATTCATGACATTATCAATAAACACCAAATAGATGCGACCTGTGTCTGTACGTTCCTTCAAGATGCCGCTTTTGAATACTTCTTCAGCTGACATTGTTTTCTTGCGTAGGTCTTTACGCTTTTCATACTCTGTGTATAGTTTTTCAAAACGTTCTGTATTTTGATAAAACGCTTCATATAGTTCTGGTACTTCGTTAGGGTCGAAGAATGTTATGTTTTCTTTATTCCTGAATCGTCTCCAGAAAAATGCTGACAAAACAACTCCGTAATCCATATGTCGTACCCGTGTTTCGTCTGTGCCTTGATTATTCTTAAGAACAATAAGATCATCAAACTGATAATGCCAAATGGGATAAAACACAGTAGCACTAGCATTACGGATTCCTCCCTGTGAGCACGAACGCAGATCACCAAACCATTTTTTAAGGAACGGAATCATGCCAGTGTGCATAATTTCACCACCTCTGATGGGGCTACCCAATGGACGTAGTCTGCCAATCTCCAAACCAATGCCAGCACGTTTGCTGGCATACTTGGCCATCATTTCGCCACTAGCAAAAATGGAGTCAAGATCATCATCACTACGAATGAGTACACAGCTACTGAACTGCTTAGTGGGAGTCCCAAGGCCAGCAAGAACAGGAGTAGCGAGAGTAAATAGACCGTCTGAAGCCGCATTGTAGTATTCCTTGATAAATTTCATTCGAGCACTGTTAGGCTCTTCTTTGTGAAACACTGTAGCCGCAGCTACCATATAACGAACCTGTGGTGTTTCGTAAATTTCTTTAGTAGCACGATTGCGTACTAGATATTTTTCTATTAGTTGTTCAATGCTGGCATAACCGTACTGCTCATCTTTTTCGTGATCGAGCATGGCATCCATTTTATCCCAATCGTCTTCGCTGTACCAAACAAGAAGTTCAGGAGTATAAAGACCTACTTCAATATTCTTTTTAATGATGTCGTAGAGGCGCGGAGGGGTATAGGTTCCATATACATCTTTTCTCAGCATACTAAGACGTTGCTTACCTGCTACATATTGGTAATTGGTATGTCCTACACCCGGATTAGATTCTACATCAATTAGGTCTACTATGGCTCTTAATGTTAGAGAATCAATTGCTTGTGTTGTGATGCCATCATAAAAATGCGGACTTGCTTTGATTTCTATCATTGACTGACTGACGTCAGCTATACCTTTACATACTTTTGCTACCTGCGCTTGCCACTTTTCGATCATTAGTGGTTCTTTTGTTCCATCTCTTTTAATTACTGTGATAATGTCGTTCATTCTCGCCTCAATACGTACAAATTTTTTTATAGTGAGAGTATTTATGGTACTCTTAGATTGACCAAATCTTAATTGAATTAGACGGCAGTTTGTCTATAGTAGACACTTCTCTGTAATCTAAATTCAAGACCGCTTGGTTATCCACTACAAGATTATATCGCCTCTCGCTGGGCGACATAGACATATGTATCTCGTATTTGGACTCCTTAAAGCGACTAGTTAATTGTAAAGTGTAGCACATTCCTAATGCGATAGCAAGATCGCAAAAGCGGTTATCCATGATTAATCGCCATGGATCAGGCCAATCTTTAGGATTGTAAGGGTCTAGATATTTGCTAACAAATGGAGCCTGCGCCCAAAAGACTGCTACATCATTCAAAGGATCGGGAGAAGTTTCTAGAGTGTCTCTAAACTCTTTCCAGGCTTTTAGTTTTTCTGTATAATGGAGATCAAACACCGTAGTTAACGAAATAGGTTATCTTATGTGAGCCAGCTAACACAGGGTTTTTATATTTTAGAATCATAGATTCAGAACCTGCGGTTGAGTCACTTCGGTCTACTAACGTTACTGAAAATTCCAATGCTTCAAAATCCGACGATGGTGCCACCGATGGTGGAAACGCAGCATCATCTTGTGAAACAGAGTAACTGTCGGTTAGTATAGGATCCATAAGATTATCACCTACCGTTATAGTCAGTGTGCCATATCTTGAATTACCTGTACTGAACGTCACAATATAATTTAGTATTGTCTTACGGTTCAGTGTGGAGAACATGGCTAGTGGAGTTGGGGTTATCTGTTGATACAGTGTCTGTGTGATTTCGTCATTGATATAGACATTGCCTGCGTTGAGTACTTCAGGATATGCTACTCGCTCATCGCCAATGATGACATCGGAGTAAGCATTTTGTTGTCTGTTAAATGAACAGTTTTCTACTATGTTGTTACCAGGTTGTTCAAATACCACAACACTCTGTTCTGGATTAGAAGCAAGGTTGGCGTTATTTCCGCAGTCAATGAACCTACTGGTTAAAATTTTAGTACCTGTGCCGTAGTCGGCGGTAAAAGCTCTGCCAGCTATTTCTTGGAATTCACAACCGTCAAATGTCCATTGGTTAACTTGATCAACTACACCGTTGATCTCAACGCCGCCAGTTAACACATGGAAGTGACAGGTATTGAAAGCTACTTTAGATTCATATGCGTCGACTTGTGTAAAGTTAACTGCTCGATATGCTTTTTCAAAAGTACAGTTATCAAACTCTAAGTGATCAACTGTTGTGCCGATCTTTTCTGAATTCTCAAAATATACCAGTGCGTTTCCGCTGAGTGTTTGAGCTGCTGTGCCAAGGTTAGATATAGGGCCCTGGAAGGACACATATTCAAACTCACTGTTTTTGATACCAGATAGATCTATATGACCTGTGGTAAATCTAAAACTTAAATTTCTAACTAGGATATTTGTCGGACGGTCAGAGCTTTCAAATGCTGCTTTCAGCGTACCGTCTGTGGATTGTAGTTCTACTGTTGAGCTGTTTACTAACAGTACAGATCCAAACTGTGATTCACCGTCTAGGATAGCGTATGATGGTATTCTTAGAGTTCCGGCGATTCTATAATGTCCAGTCGGTATGAACAACTGCTTGCGGAATTCTGTGCTGGTGTTTCTATATAACTGATCTAAGGCTGTTTGAAATGATTCAGTGTCGTCAGTGCTGCCGTCGCCTGTGGCGCCAAAATCTTTGACGTTAACACGATCGTCTAACTTTTGTTGTAGTGTTCTAAAAACAGAACCCGTGATGCTAGGCTCACTTCGACCCCAACGATAACTTTCGATAAGTTCTAGTAGGTTATCGTGTTCTGTTAGTACTTTGGTATTTCCAACATACGGAGACCCGTCTGCGACGGCTCCATTACCAATGTAAAGTTCTTGAGAATCTAAAGCCCAGGCAAGTTCGCCGCTGGATAGTTGCGGGATTCCTGATTCACCATTTTTTCGTCCTCTGCGGACTTGTATTTTCGATATCTGTACGACAGCCATAGATGTTTACCCTTGTTAGAGTATTTATCTGGCAGCGTTATAGTATTCCTCTACCTTATTGAGCCACAGATCTTGATATTTGTTAAAGTCCTGCGGCAGTAGATCAAATTGCTGATACTCAAAAGCACGACTACACATAAAAACGTGCCCTTCACGAATGTCAGTTCCGTAGACTTCATTATGTGCTAAGATATATGCTATAAGTTGTAATTTGTAATCTTCAACCCATTCTTCTTTTTTGGGTTTGTTAGTCTGCTTGTAGTCACAGACGCTGGGATTGTCTTTGTAGACAGCTACTAGATCAGTGGTTCCTGAATACAGACCTGGGAAGTAAAGACTCTGTTCCATGGCCCAAACTTCATTAACGTGTGCTAGGCCATTTTTAATAATCTCGTCTGCCATTTTGTTAGCCTGGACGTGAACAGGATTGTTGCCAGGCTGTCGCTGTATGCCTGCGATAAATCTTTCTAGATTGGCGTGCATAGCAGTTCCAACGCCCGCAGCCTCAGTGGTTATCTGTTGTGCTTTTTGTTCACCAATACGTTTCTTCCATTCGTTTAAATGTGTCATGTCCTTGGTTGCTGAAAGGATCGTTGTGACACTAGGAAGACTTTCTCCGTCCGGAGTAAGATATACACGTTTACGTGTTACAGGGTCATTGACCTGCTTACACTCTTTGTACTGTATTTTTTGGACGTACGGTGGTGGTTGGATTTCTATTAGCATATTAGATACATTATAAATTAAAGTTATTAAGTTGTCAAGCAGTCATTTGCTTATAGGCATTTGCCGCAGCAGTCTGATTGACATTGTCTTTAGATTTATCTATATCTGAACCTGGCTCTTCTCGATCCCGGCTTGTACCAGGTACTTTGAGTTCTATGCCACGTGGAGTGAAATTTCTAACCATGTTTTGGATCATAGGTGAAGCATCATAAATGCCCTTGAAAGTTTCCTGATCCAATTTGATACCCTGGCGGGCTAACACTTGATTGAGGTATTCCCAATTGATGTTTGCTGGCTGTCCGCGACTACCTGATCGTCCTATAATATTCTTTAGGACAAGAGCGACCTGCGAACCATCATCGAATTCATATAATCTCATTTTAATCCAGCATTTTGTTTTAATCCTGCTAGGGCTTTTTCAAGTTCTGCTACTTGCCCTGCTAGATTACTTTGATAGTCTTGGTGTGCTTGTGCTACCTGTGCTACCTGTTGTACTGCCTGTTGATTTGGTTGTTGTGCCTGTGCTGTGCTACTGCCGCCTGTGCTACCACCACTGCTTGGTGATGTTAGTTTGTCTACGGCTTTGGTAGCCAGATTTGATACTACATCTTTGCCTATGTTTTTTGCTCCCTGTACTGCTGCCTGACCAACTGATCGAGCACCAGACGCTGCTGCGCGGCCAGCAGCAGAAGCTGCTGAACTCACACCTCTACCTACAGCAGATGCTGCAGTACCAAGGCCTCTAAGAGCAGTTCCACCTACTGCTACTGCGCCTCTACCGATAGCGCCGAGCACAGCTGGCAATATTTCATCTAACTTCTCTTGTTCCTTGTTAGAAACAATTTCGTCTAATCTCATCCTGCTAATACTTTTAGTAAGTTGCCTGAACGATCAATGCTTTCTCTTTTTGCGCGGCCTGCTTCTTCTGGTCCGCCTGCTGCTGGTTCTGCTGCGGCAAATGCGTCTTCACCTTCGTCGCCCATAGCAGCATCTGGATTCATAGCATCTGGTTCTGCTGGAGCACCTAGATCATCTGGAGCACCCATGTCAGCTGCTGGATCTGGTGTTTCTGCTCCAAGCATTTCTTCCGGCTGTTCTTCGCCAGTTAGACCACGCACACCAGATGATAGTGTTTCACGTGTTTGCTTGAGTGTTTCTAATGCTGCTTGAATAGCTGGAGCCACTGCGCTTAAGAATGCCTTAGCTTGTTGTTGTCCCATTTCGTCACGGATGGTATCACCTAGTTCTAATAGCTGATCATTTTCCATGCCGGCTAGTTCTTCAATCCAGCGACCTACTCTATCTACCATCGTTTTGGCAGTTACCACTGCGCTGGCTTTATCAGTGGCGCTTTCTTGAACTCTAGTTGTCATATCTTCTTCCTTTGTTGTTTCGTCGGTTTCCTGGATTTCTTCGCCACCCACAATGTTCTCACCGCGCTCAGAAATCTCTGCGTTGATCGCATCTAGCATCCATTGTGCTTTAGTGTAAGCATCATTCTCTACAGTTTCGTTAAAGCTAGAACTTTGCTTGTACTGATGTACTTGTGTGCGAAGTCTGTTTCTAGCGTCTTGTAATTGCTCTAGAGTGTATGATTCTAAGTTGAGCTTCTGCCCAAACGTTTTTTCAATGGTTTCGTTGATTTTGCGAGAATCAACTTTCTTAAAAATGTCTGTTGTTTTCATGAGTCCTCATCCAGGAGTTATTGTTATATTTAGTAGTTATCTTGCCAAAAGCTCAGCCTGAGATTTCCAGTGGGCAGCAGTGTCTTTGGCATAGCACAGTCTAGCTAGATACAGATCGATGCGAAATTGATCTTGATCTACCCTAGCCTTATGATACTTATCTTTGAATAATTGATAGTCATCAAGGGCTTGGCCAAATTTAGTATCTGCGTCTATTAGATTACGGATTTTTTCCTGATATTTCATAGGACTCAATGCTATAAAGTTTGCTACTTTGATTGCTACTTTATTCAGAGAAATGTTTCTATAAAGTAATTCACCATTTTGGTATAGGTTTTTTATAGGACCTTGACTTTCGATCAAGACGCTGCCTACAAGGATACCTTGCTCTGTTTTTACAGGTACGAGGAATTCTTTTTTAGCTAGATCTTTGTGTACTTTGGAAATTACACGATCTAACTGTCTTTTAATTTCAGTCATAAAAAAAGGACCTATGGTCCTTTATTTAAGTATGTATATTTTATAGACCAAAGAACTTGATAATCGTGTGTATGTTAAGCTGTCCTGTCATTCCTAGTCCTGCTAAAAATGCCATACCAATCATTCCATACATCATCATTTTGTCTTTGGATTTTTCTAATTCTTTGATTTTTCCAGCTAGCTCGTTGTGCTGGGCTGTGGATTCTACTCTCATATCACCGAGCGTCTTACTCAGTGTCTCGCCTGTGCGGTCCAAGCAGTCGTGCATCTCCTTCACGTCTACTTTGATATCATCTAGTTTATTATCTAAATTAGCAACCTGTACTTCTACAACGCTAACTCGCTCTGCTACTGTAGGCATCTGGGCCATCTCCAATGTTATAAGTCAAGTGCTCGCTCCGAGCCATGTGCCTAATGTATGATTGAATGCCTAATAATGTTTGCCTATATGTTTTATTTATATCACTAGTACAGTTTTTGGATTATGGTATTAAATTTGTCACCCTTGGTTTTGAATACAGGAACATCAAAATTGGTACTATTATTTAATCCATCTACTATTGGAACACCGTCTAGATCGTCTAGTAATAGGCCAAAAGGCGATAGGTCGTTGGCATAAGATTCGGATCTTTCTACTTCAAACTCATAGGTCCAATACCTAGCTTTGCCTTTCCACGGTTCGGGCAATCGTCCCTCGTCAGATATAGGATCTCGATCAGCTGCCACTATGCCACGTAGATTTATGGCCTGTAGTAGAGCGTTGAAGTTTGATTGTTGTGCGTGTTTAAGTTCACTAGGGTCACTCCTGTGCGGTCGTGTCCGTGTGATGTCTACTAGTGTTGTTATTCGGAACTTTTCCATAATCTGCTGTTATTTAAGCAGATAAAAAAAGGCCGGAATAAATCCGGCCCTTCCTTCCCATCCCTAGGAAATATTAATAACCTGTGTTGAATGAAACTACTTCAGTGATTGTGTAGCCACTTGGTGCTGAACCTAGTGTACCAGTACCTTGTAGTGCTACATAGCAAGAAGCATCTGTAGAACCGTCCCAGCTGAAGCCGACAATAGTGAAAGCGTCTGGACCGTTTGTATCTGTACCGTTACCAGATCCACCTGCTGCTTCAAATGTCTTTAGAGCTGCTAGAAGTTGTGCTTCTGTTGCGTCGCCGGAATCTTTAACAAGAGTAGCGATGATTGTACGACCGCCAAGACCTTGTGTAAGACCGTTGTTTCTTAGGTTGCTATTGAATAGTGATTCGTAGTTAGCTGCTACGGTTGCTCCTGGTGAAGGAACGTTTGTATATGACCATGCCATGATAAGTTCTCCTTAAGTTATAATCCCGCTCCGGGATTGGCATGTTTATTTATATGGTTTTTGGAAAATCAAGCGGAATGGGCTTAAAATCGCTCAATCTGTGCGGAAAGGTGTCCAGCGATCGCGTGGAACTAGTTTTACAGCATCTGCTGTTTTAATGTAGCCTTCACCGCCACGCTGTCCGTTTGTGTGTGCTACAACATCACCCTCTGATTGATCTAGTTCACGGATTACTTCGTTTTTAGCTTTCATAAGCTCACGAACCAGATATAGTAGGCTTTCTAATACATCACCCTGCTGACTGTTCAAATCAGCTACTTTCTTTTGTTTTGGAGCACTGACCTTGCTGGTAGATAACCAAGTAAAGAAATCTTTGCTGCTTAGACTATCTAAGGCTTTGGCTTTGCTGCGTTGATTTACATATGTATAGATTATGTTCTGTAGATCGCTTAGACCTGCCTGCGGTGTAAGGAATTGATCTATACGCTTAGAGTTTTTGTTTACTGCTGCTTCTATCTGTGCTAGATTATCAGCATTTACTTCTGGCTGATGTGTGACATAGTTTTGTCCAGTAACAAATACTGTGCCACTGTTAAACATTCCTGGATCTGTAACAGGCTCACCGGAGGTCAACGGGTCACCGAAGTTTTCTAATATAAAATGAGCAGCCACAGCTACCTTGGCGTTAGACATCAGTTTACCTATGTCACTGCTAGGGTCAACGGTATAGGTAGTTTGATTGGGAGTAAACACCAATTTACCGGCTTGCGGTTGTGCTGGTTTGCCAGGATGAAACAGTATGTCAGCATAGACATATCCACGGAAGTCCGCAGGGGTTGCTGCTTCAAACAAGGGCCATAGGCCTGCCATATCACTGGCAAATTTTTCTCGCCAGTCTTCACCCTTGCCGCGGCTTAGTATAAACTGTTTTAGTTCTTGCGGACTTGTGCTACGGCCTTCTTCTCTGCCCCAGTTGTTCTTACCAACTAAACGGAATTGTCCATCTGGCTCGCGTCCCCATAGCACTGTAGGAGCGCCGTCCCATTTTACTGAAATGTCCTTGGCATCTTGAGCTATGTTTTTTAAGATAGCAACAGCACGAGCACCACCGTTGGGCTCTGTGAACACAAGATCCTCTAGATGATTGAACTCACGTCCTACTTTCTTAGGAGCAGGCGCTGCGGATTCTGTTAAAAATTCAAATGCTCTCATGATACTAGATTAATCAACTTTCTCATCCAACCTATACTACCAGTTTGATAACTTTCAAAGGCTTCTTTTTGAGGCAATTCCATGCCCTGTTTACCTAGTGTTTCTCTAGCTGCTGATATTAGTTCTTCGTAGTTAGGTAATTTTTTAATGTAGTTTAAAATACTTTCAACGGATGTTATATCTTTAGGTGTAGCTGTTTGACCAAGCAGATCTTTGGCCATCTTGTTAGGGTCTTTGGTAATTGTAGTGTCAGTTGCTGGATCTACAAGACCATTTTTGTAGCTGTATTTGAAGCCACGTGCTCTAGCTATACTGGCCAACAATATATGTCTATGTTCGCCTCGGTAGGGACTGTCTTCTAGCCCACCTCGAACACTGAACTGTTGCCACTGTGGATCCGGACTAAACATAAAATCTGTTTGTGCGTATCCATTAGAATCTTCACCGCGTATAGGAGTCATTAGGTGTACGCTGTCACCACTCATTTTTACTCTTGATTTATCAATGCCAGCTGACAGCAGAGCATTCATAAGAGTCTTTTTATCAATTTGTGTTTCATCTACGGACAAGTCTAGATCGCCACTGTCTGTTTTGCGTCCTGTAGTCCCTAGCCATTTAATAGGAACTCCTGCTTCATCTTTGTCAGTGGTAAAATCAAGACCTGTGAGTTTTTCAAGATAAGCGATAGTGGCTGGAATTTCATCACGCTTGATTCTGCGTGTTAAAGGCTGTTTGTCGGCACCTTTGAATACATTGCCGCCTTCTAGTAACTTATTCTCCATCTTCTTGTGATTCCAATAATTTCTTGTTGGCCTTACGTGATTCTGCTACTTTGCGTATACCGCGAGTAAACTTCGCAGGATCTGAGCCTTTGATAGCATTTAGTAGCCTACGCATTAACTCGTCTGCTACTTCTGGCTCATAGTTCTTGTTTATAGACTCTATAAGGTTAATGGCAGAATTAATAATATTTGTGGCACGGCTTTCAATCAGAGCATCTGTGTTTCTAGTTGATGCTACTTGATTAAGCTCTTGTAATATCGATCTTGTTTTAACTTTCATTTCAGCGTATCCTGATGTTATATTTACCCAAATTCTATTAAGCCAAATAGTTTCTTTTTTGTGCGGTGCGCAACGCTCTCAGTATAAATACTAATACACAGAACAAGGACACACTTAGATGTTAACACAACTAAAGAAATTTATCAATAGCTGGTTTTCCCAGCGAAATTATAGCTCCGATATGGAACGCTATATCGTATCAAAAAACCCACAAAACAACGCTCATGTAGAAGAATTAGAGCGAGAATTTAACCAAAGACTACTGGAAGGGAGATTCTTATGAGATCCGTTTGGAACTATCTCATTGGCATGTCTGATAACCTCTACAGAGCACGATCAGCATCGATCGCAGCTAGAATGGGCAACTATCAGAAAGCTAAAGAAATAATGATGAGCAAGTAATGATCGAATTTAAAGAAATACCCTTTCATACGTGGGGGCCATGGCGTAATCAGTGGGGTTACATTACCACTGTGGCTCAGTTCGATGAAGACGATATTATCTTAAAAAGCATTACACCCTACGACAGCAAGATCGTTCGCAGATTCACTGACTGGGAAGACTGCGAACGATTGATAGAATTAATAGAGCAGGATCGGAGATTTTAACCATGTTTAATCTTGCTTATTCGCCTACAGAGCTATATAATAATACATACACTAACACACAAGGAGAACTTATGTTTACACCGCATTTTTTCATCGACACCTTTCAGGGCACAAAGAAAATTGTCACTGATCAGATTTTCAAAGATCCTGCTCTAAACAAAGCAGCTCACGCATATATCGAAGCACAAACACAATTTGCCAAGATGGCCGTTAATAACACCATTGATATGGCTAAGTATTCAGTGGAAAGCATATCTAATGTATGGTTTCCTAAGAAGGAAGGTACCGCCTAAGGTACAAACAGACATACACACATAAAGGAGAATATTATGTCATTCGAAACACCAAAAGTTCCAGAAGTAAAATTCAATAAAAATGGCTACGAAATTCGTACAGATATCCTACACTTGGCCAAGGATCTTGTTTCTCAAGATTTCCAAGTTAAGTTCCAAGGTTGGGAAATGACCGCTACTCGCGATGAGAAGACCGGTCAAATCGTTAGCACCGTCGCTATGCCAGAATTTCCTGGACTCGATAAAGTATTAGAAACCGCCGAAAAGATGTACACATTTGTTAATCAAGGTGCTGGCGCGAAGAAATAACTATTAGCCCGTAGGGCTTTATTATATTTTAGTAAGTAAAGAAAAGCACCCTTCGGGGTGCTTTTTATTTGTCTAGAATTTTTCTAACAGCCATTTGTCTACTGTCTGCTTTTACAAAAGATTTCAAATCCATCTTGGATGCTAGCCATGCTTTAATCATGCTGTATTCTAATATCACATCTATGTTGTCTTTGTTTAACAGTGTCTTGTGTTCTTTGTCAAAGATCTTAGTGTCTATGCTGAGATTTTGAGCGTAACCTCCCCAATGAGGTTTCAGTCTTTCTAGATTGTCTTCAGTGATATATGATCTATCTACTACTAAAAATCTGTAATGTGTAATCTGTTGTGATTTCATTACCAATAGTCGATCTTTACCAGGATGTGCGTAGTAGTGGGTTTCGTTGTTTGGAATGGCTACAACAGGATCTCGCCAGCGTTGATTTTTATGCCAATATTGGTACAGTCTGATTATTTTTTCTAGTCTATAGAAAAAACGGAACTGCTGTTTGTTACGTCTGTTTAGAAAGTTTTCTTTTATGATATCACGGTGCTGATCAAAAGTATTAGCATCGTTGTGGCAGGTCCAATTGAAGATAACTGTGGCTAGGTCGGAGCCATAATCTTGTAGACAGTTATCATAGAAGTTAGATTCTATTAGAACATGAACCCAGCCCAGCGGCAGATTTTCATACCTAATATCATTAGGCATCTATCAGTCTGCGGCTCTTTCTACTCGCAGATCCTCTGGGGTTATAGTTGGGTGTCGTTCTATGACTTTGCGAATAACATCTTCGGCACTATCGCCTTCTATGCTGATAGTTCTATTAGATGGAACGTGTGTCACGTTGAATGTGCCAGGTCCTTCTTCAGCTTCTGGTTCAGCTGCTTCTGGTTCTGAATTGTAAGACAACGGAAATTTGGATTTGAGTTCGTTGATTTCAGCATCAATGTCATAGCCTTTGCCGCGAGTGATTTCTTTGCTCAACTCAACGATTTCTCCAGACTTGGCTTTCATTGCTGCGCCAATCTTTTTCAATAGGCCGGGAAATAATTCAGCAAACTTTTGATCACCACGTGAGTAGCTGATAGATTGGTTACCGTTGTTCATTTGATTAGTAGGAGCATGTATCTGCCACTTACCGTTTACGTCATCTTGATTTTGTTTGTCAATAACACTGATGATAGGACCATCTGGGGCATAACGATTGAACCATTGCATGCCGCTACTGGAACCTGTACAGAAGCTGGCTTGGAAACCTTCTGAATTGTTAAATGTATAACATGAACCGTAGTTGTAGGGAACTACTACTAGGAATTTTTCGTCGTCAATTAGAGTTGTTTCTTTCTTTTCACGCTTGTGTTTTTCAATAACTTCAGCGTCTTTGATTTTACGCAGCTCGTCTCGATACTCTCTAGTCTGTACAATGGCCTGAATCTGGCGTAGATTTTTATATCTATTAAAGTCTTGATGTGCGGGTTGAAGCTTGTTACGTATGCTTAGAGCCTTCCACGCACCTAGCGCATCTCCACCTTCTCCATTGATATCTTCGTAGTCTAAAACACCCTGTGTGTACAAACGTGTTAGCCACTCATCGAATTTACCATCGGCAGAAATATCACCATAGTCTGTAGATCTCAATGATTGATCTAACAGTTTGCTCCAAAGAGCCATGACCTCTTCATCTGTTGGTTTAGTACCTAGTCTAGCAATTTCGTTCTTAGGAACAGTGGAATCGTGACGCATGGCAATGGCCACCAGTTTGATCGTTTTAGGATCTTTGATCTTAGCAGCCACATTAGCTTCTGAGATAACTTGTAATTCGTCGATAACGTCTAGTAGTTTCATCCTGATATCAATGTCCTTTTAAAGAATGCCAGTACAGTGCCTAGCTTTGATGTGTCGCCTTGGGCGATATCAGTTAATAGTAGTGTCATTCCTTCTGAACGTTCTGGGCTTTGTCGGCCATTATACGATCTTTGGAATGCTCCTGTTTGATCCGGATAGTAATGGCTAGCGGCCATCGCTACTGCTATCGATATTGCGTTTTCTAAATTGCTGCTAAGACTGCCAACGTCGCCGCCAGTTTCGATCACATCCATCATTTGTTGTAATTTTCTAACTTGATTTAATTTTTTTTCAGCTTTCTCGTAGGCATCGTTTTTGATCATATTAGTAATCATGCCTTTGATATCTGCGATAGCTGCTTGAATGGCTTTGGCCCATAAAGGTTTAAATTTCATTAGCAGTTTGTCGTTAGACATAGACTTTTCAGCTGATTTGTTAAGTTCAGCTCTGTCTTTTTGTTTTGTCCTAACAGCACCTGTTTCACGCCCAATATAGATGTGCGTGATCTTACCTATACTTCCTTTAAAGAAATCTAATATATTGCCACCGCGATCGTTTCTAACAACCTGTGGATCGTCACCTGTGCTGGCCAGTGCTGTGTAACTGCCATTCTTCTGTTGTATAGCACCCGAGCCTTTTTGTCCTTTGACTAAGACCCAACCTCCACGACTCATGTCTTTCAACACACTCCAACTGATTTTTTCAGTTGGTTGATATTCTTGATTGTGTGATAGGGCATATTCACTGTGAAGTTTTCTAATCACAGCGTCGCCACCTGGATACCCTTTGAACAGATCTATACTTGAGCTAGCTTCAAATACGATGCTTTCACAAAGAGCAGCAAAATTTTTATAACCTTGTGTATTCATAGTAGTATTTATTACCTTCCTAAACGAGGACGATCTTGAGCGATTTGTTGTTGGTTTCTTTGTTGTACGCTGTCTTGTTCTGGCCAGCTGTAAATGTAGTTGCCAAACTCATCACGCACTAACAACCAACGGATGCCGCCTGCGCTGTATTGCCTTATATCTGCTTGATAGCCCGGAATCGTTGTGTCAAAATCAATATTGCCGTCACCTAGATCATCGCCGTGATTGCGTACCCAGTTAGCCACTGCGTTTACTTCTTGTGTAGAGTTAGGCCCTTGTCCATTTAGATTACCAATCATCCAAATATCATTTGTTTCGGTGCGAGTAAAAGCACGGAATAAGTGTCTGCCTAGTGTACGGATAGCACGATTCATATTCCCTGGCAAGTTTGCTACCTGATGGAAGTCGGGATTTTGTACACCAGCTCTGGTAAGATTAGCACCTGCTACTGCTGGTAGGTTTTCAGTGTCTACACGTACAGCAGGCACGTCTGCGTCTTCTGGTTCTGGGTATCCGGGATCATCTGGATCATTTTCTATGTCACGCATACGTCCTAGTAGATCACGCATACGATCATTAGGGGCTATGTTGCCCGCAGCACGTTGAGTGTCACGCTGACTAGCACGTTGTTGTTGTGGAGCAGCTGGTTCTCCACGAGGTTCATCTCTAGGTTCCGGTTCTGGAGTAGGTGCTGCTGGAAGATTAGCATCACTGGGTTGGCCAAAATAGTTGTCAAACGCTGACCAATCAGTTTTATCTTTAGTTTTGGTTTTCTTTTTATCTTCGTCTGCTTCGCGAACGTTTCGTGAACCAGTCTTGACGTCTTTGCCCTGCTCCTTGCGGAATTTGGCTACAAGACCGTTCTTACCATAATTGATCTCATAATCATCGTCACTGGGGTCCATGTTGGTCTTGACACCACTTGGACTTATATGTGTCTCTGTTTCTCTTAGATAATCTTTAAATGTTTTCATTCTGCGTTTTTCCCACACTTGGCACGTTTAGCGTTAGTCAGTGCGCCAAAGTCCACGGGCCATTCCTGTCCTGGCTGTAATTCTTTTGCGTTAGCAGGAAACTTGTAGTATACTCCTGCCTGTTTCTGTATATCTGCGATAGGCATGCGGAACTTAGTTAGATCGTTGCCTAGGTTAACATATGGTTTGGTATGTGGAAACGCCCAACCTGCTACAGCACCTGTTTGTTGATCAATGACAATTTTATAGTAGCCATGTGGAACGATAACTCCGTTGCCGATTACACCATCACCAGCTCCATACAATGCCCCCACGTAGATAGTAAACGGACGATTCTGCTGAACTACCCACCCACGTATCGAGGTTTCTAGTAGTTTCCATATGCCACGATTTAATGACCCGTGTTGTGGGTACATATTTGTCATTAGGAAACTCTCATACTCCACAATCTGTGACCAACTTAGGTCACCATCGGGAGCGGCATGTCCTTTGTCGTAGCCTGTGCCTGCGTAGTCATTAGGAGTAGCACCTCCAGGAACTGACTGATCCGCAACGAATGCGTTCGTACGGGGAAAGCATCCTAAAGCATTTTGTGGAAGTAATGTGTAAGCTACGTAAGCAGGAATCTTTACAGGAGCATCATATGCTACTAGATATGCTTCACGGCAAATTAAACCAGCCTGACGAGCAGTTTGAGCTAATCCGTATGGACTATGAACTTGGCAGGATTGTACTGGTAGTGGAGCCCGTTGTTCCCAAGCATAGACTTGCGTCGAACAGACTAGTGCCAATAATAGTAGCAGTTTTCTCATGTGAAAAGCCTTTGATATAATAATGTAATATTTAGTTGGCTTTTTCTAAATGTTCTGCTTTATCCCATCCTAGTATATGCTTGGCTTTCCAGTGGTTTTGTTCAAATCCTTTAAGATCCTGCCAGCTATCTCTGCGATTCCATATATCTTTGGCCACAGTCAACCAATCAGTGTGACGAACAATGTAGTCAAAATTTAGCATATAATTTTTAAAATACTCGTAGCTGCGACTGTCAAACTCTACGTGTATAACTTCGTAGACTGTGCCATCGCTGGCAATAGCATTTAGATCGAAATCAAATCCCCATTTGGTTTTTATGTCTAACAGCTGACGTGCTAGGGGATGTGTTTCTTGTAGATCAGTGAGCTGATCTCGGGCTTGTCCGCCGTATTCACAACGGCAAAGAAACATGCTGTGGTCTAAGAAAAGTCCTAGATCGTTGCGTTCTAATTCAAACCAGGGTTCTTGCCAACAGCAGTGATTTAGTATGGGATGATCAATAGGATGATTCATGGCAGCATAGTACTTGCGTTCTATACCGTTGAGTTCAAATCCGTCCTTGTCGAAGTATTTGAAATCAGCTGCGTCAATATCTGTGATCGCTTTAAAACATCGAGGGTCGGACATAAGTGTTACATTATGTCTGCGGAACATTAGCGGTATTTCTCTGCTTGTTCTCTACAATCAAAACACTGGCATTCTACGCAATCGCAGTCGTCTGTCATACAGCTATGCCCGCAGTGTTTGCCGCACCTACAGGTACAGCCTAGATTCTTATAAGGTTTATATGAATCGTTGTTATCATTCTGTTCTATCTTTGTCATCTATTGCTCCACCATGTACCCATGCTGTACAGCTACGTGTGCCAGCACATTTAAAATGTAAAAAATTACAGTATCCTAGATCTGATTTTTCAATAGTGGCCATAGCATCTACGTTTTTGTATTCGCCTTTGATACCTGCTTCGATACAGGCCCACATCTTGTCACTGACATCGAAAGCAGCGCAGTTGCTACACAGCATGGTCTTTGCTGTCTTTTCGTCTATCTTCCATTCTTTAGCGGCGTCTTTCCAATAGCTGCCTGGCTCATCAGGATTGGCAGGTCCATAATGATATTCGTCTATAGCCTTTTGTCTATTCTTTAAGTTAACATCTATGTCGTGTGTGGCGATAGGACAGCCTTTGTTGGCTGCTTCTACTATGTTGATATACTTGCGATACATTAATCCTCACTCCATGTCAACCCTGCGATACAAGGACTGATTGAGTTTGTGCTCTTTACAGCGATGCTCAACCAACTGCCGGGTGGTATAGTAATACGGTAAGCACTTAGATCAATGTTAATAGTTCCGTTGATACCACAGAAACCTGTGTAGATAGGTGTGTCTATAGAGTTGTTAAATGTACCCGTAACTGTGCTACGAATTTCATTACAGCGTGTGATGGCGTAGTACTCGTGCTGACCTGAAAAACTACTAGGTTCAAAGTAAAGATACACTTCCACAGGGTCTGTGCTCTGTACTGATAAACTTAAACTTTTAACAATGGCTTCTTTGGCATTTAGAATATAGTTGCCGTTGTTAGCACCAGCATATCCGTTTGTGACCACAGAGTTTTTAATAGTCAACATATGATGTATGTTGTCTTTGTTCAAGCCTGTTTTGCTTGTTGAATATGAACGTGTAAGTTCGTTTAGGTGAATAGTACCTTCAACTGCGGCATAGATACTGGCACCATATACCGTTATATCTGTAGTGTTGGTTGTATTGACAGCATTGTAGGTAATCTTAAAACTGGGATTGGCAGTATGCGGTGTTGTATGTTGATTTACATAGTGCTCGCGATGTACATAGACCAGTGTACCACTAGCTTGATCTTCTATGGCAAAACTGACGACACCTGCTCCTAGCCAACGCATAGCAATCTGATAGACGTTTAGCTTGGTATGATCCAACAACATACCGCTAGGGTTAGCGTCAATTGTTCCACTACCATCTAGTTTATCTATGTTCCAATCTTCTTGATAGGTCCAGTTGTCTGTTTGTGCTACACCTGCCTGTACTACAGTAAATGTAGCAGTAGCATTGCCTGTGCTGGTAAAACTAAAAGTACCCGTCATTGGGCCTAATCTAGGTGCTAGCCATAACATAGCGCCGTCTGTTTGTTGTACTAACCAACCACCATAGCCGCCCACACGATCCACAATGTCCGAGACTGTTTGTGCGGCTGTGCCTGCGGTCAGTGCTACTGTATAGGCAACACCGTTTAAGGTGATAGTAGCAGTCTGTCCAGCGTTTGGTGCTGTTCCTATTACCAAGGTTAGGATAGTGGCCTTGCCACCTGATGAACGAACAATACCAAAGCGGTTGCCGTTCCAACCAAAGCCTACTTTGTTTTCTTGATTGGCCAATCCAGCAAACTGTGTACTACCTGCCACTCCTGTAGTAAAGCCTGCGGTCATACGACATACAATACCTTGTCCTGGGCGATAACGAACGAAACGTTTACTACGCAGTAAACCATAGCCTCCTGCGTCAGTGCCGCTACGTACTCTAAACATACCGTCAACTGACCCAGCACTAGATCCTGTACCGTTAGTGTATGTTTGTATGACGTCTGATGTAGCACCATAGATACCGTCTAACTGTATAACTGCTGTGGGACTGATTGCCAGTGGTTCGCCAAATGCTGATACCTGCCCAGCAACACTTGGACCAGATAACTTAGCAGCCACACGTATCTGTGGTTTGCCTGCGAAATCATACTCCATAGCATTGTGTAAATCAGCTAGGTTAGGTTCCCAGGGATGTTCGTAGTTAGTGCTGTTTGGTAATAAGATTGGCATCTGTTACGCCCATGGTCGACCAACAAGTAGTCCACCAACGTTAGGATTGTCTACTACGTTGTTAGTGTCATTGTCACCTGTTTTGTAACGTGTTGGTAGCTGAGTAGCATCAGCAGATGTATCAGCATAACGACCGGGCTCTACGACATTCTGTGCGGCCCTGTCATTGCCAGCTAAAGTCAGCTTGGCATCTTGTCTTTGTCTTTTGTAGGTTAGTGTTGAAATGCCGTTGTCTGCCATTTCTTACTCCTCTGGATATATCGGGAAGCTGTTTCCTCGCAGATCTCTAGGATGTTTTGGACCGTTAACTCCGCCGCCGGCGTCTGTGGTTACCGCATCAATTGGCAAGACTTTTGGATCAGGTGCTGTGGAATACGGTTTAGTAGACACTAGATCCACTATGTGTTTGAATCTGTTAACATCGCCGTCGGGCGCAGTTATAGTCACGTCTGCGTTGATACCTTTATCGGCAGGCTCGCTGGCTTCGATGCTGTCGATCAAGTCTAGTAGGTCACGTATTATTTCGGTTGCTCTCATAGTGATATTTACCGTTCAATTAATCCCAAGCACCGCCACTTTGTTGCCAAGCACCGTCTGTAAAGATTATTGTACAGAACGCAAGGCTGTCAACGAAACTTGCGTTGGCGCTGTTGAATATCCTAAATGGAAATAATAGCCCATCGGTTCCTGTATAACTGCCAATTCTAAAATTAGCCACACCAACAAACACAGCATTGGGTGTTATTCCATTTTGCGGAACGAGATACATGATCTGTCCTTCAACGCCATCTGCTAGTGTATAATTACCATCTGTGAGTTTGTTGATAGATTTAGTTAGATCTATGGCTGTGTATGCTTGTGTGACTGTAACTACACTGATGTTAGCATTATGAGATCCACTGCCGCCCATATCTGCTGAGTTCAATGTTCCAATGGTATCACCTACTACGCTGTTTCCGCTAGTACTGATTACTGTGTAAGCAGGCACACCTGATGTAACTATCACAGTAAACGACACTGGACCTAGAGTAAATGGACCATAGTTTCCATCTATCAGATCGGTCCAACCTCCAGAATCTTGTAATGTAGCGGCTGGTCCAGTATCGTTGCCTGTGCCAGTCTTAGATACTGTGCTTTTGACTACAGCACCTGGTAATGTTGTAGTACCGCTTGGTTCAAAACTCCAAGTTTTGTTGTTGGCAACAATTTGAACTTGACCTGCTGAAATTGCTCCACCGCCAGAACGGATACGAACATCACCGCCAGTGTAGGCGCTACTATATCCGCCGTCAATATGTACGTGGCCGCCTTCGTTGTAACCATTACCGCCTGCGATGTTTACATAACCACCGTATCCTGATGATACTCCATCAGCATCGCCCGCATAGATCTTAATGTCTCCACCATTGCTATCAGCATCACCTGCCCATAGATAAACATCACCACCTTCACCTGCGCCATTGCCGCGTTGTCCTTGGATGATTAAACGTTGTGCGTTTTGATCAGTACCAGGAGTTGGTCCAGTGATAATTACTTGTTGACTTGCGTCACCGAACTGTAAGACTTGACCAGATTGACTGCCGCCATTGTGTAAGTTCACTGTCAGAGTTGGGAATGTTACAGAACCGTTTTGACCAAATACCCAATCATATGACGTAGTAGTATCAGAGTTGTATGTGCGTATTTTAATATACCCCTGATGATTGATATCTACAAATTGAGTATCATCACCCAGGATCAAGTCGCCTGTGCTGTCAGTACCTTTACCTGCGGCAATGTGTATGTGCGGAGCATCCTGAGCCAGCGTTGGGTAAATGTCGATATACTGTCCGTAGTTTCTAAAACTTTGACTAATACTATTGGTATCAACGTGTGGTATTATGCTGATGCGACCATAGGAGAAGTTTTCTTCAGCGGCGCCGTTTCCTCTAATTTCGTTACCACTGAAACTGATAGTTCCAGTGGCCTCACCTGGTCTGTACAAGGTAGGTATTAGGAATTCAGAGTTGTCAACATCTGCGCCAAGAGCAGTGATACTAATAGCACCACTGATGTCACTGTCTGTTTTACCAGCATCATCTATAGTAAGATCGCTGGCTGAACTGTTTAACAGTCCTGAGAATGATGCTGGTGTATAGTCCCAGTCGCCTACAGTAAATGTAGTACCTTCGGTGTTAAACTGTGCTATCAAGGCATGTACCTGTTGTCCAGGATCACCAACTCCGCCGCCGATGGCCACGTAGCCATTCTTGACCGCGATGTTGCTGCCGCTGCCAGTGTTAGTATAGAAGCCACCGGCAAATGTCCAACTAGTAGTATTGTCTAATAGACGTTGCCATGCTACCTGTCCATTTTCTAGATACTTGGCTACAACACAACTAAAGTCAGAGGTATCACCGTTGCCAGCGATGCCTGCTAGGTATAGATAATCATCTGGTCCTATCGCTACACTGGTCGCCCAAGTATCACAGTTACCTACTACACGACGACTCCACTGTGCTGTACCCGAAGAATCAAACTTGACTAGACTCATTGCGGTGTTAGTGCCGCCTTGACCGTTATCCTTTTGATATTGTCCAACTACATAGATATTACCTGCGCTGTCTATGTCAGCATCTGCTCCGTTACAGTTATATCCTGTGTCAAACAATACTGCCTTTTGCCAAGCGATAGCGCCGTTGGTGTCATACTTGACTACCAGCATACGGTCTTCTGTGTCACCAGATTCGCCTAGTTGATCCATGTAACCAATGACTACGACTTCACCGCTGGGTCCAACAGCCATACCATAGGCTTCTTCGTCGGACTGTCCATCTAAGACCCTAGCCCATAGTATTGTTCCGTCTTCAAATAACAGTTTAATAACAGTTACTTGATCATCTGTGCCATTATAAGCATAACCAACTATAACCGCGTCTCCGTTACTGCTTATGTCAATGACACCGTTGGTGCTTGAGTATCCAAAGTCATAGACACTACTCCAATTGATAGTACCGTCAATCAGGCTTAATTGTGTTACGGTCGTTCTATCATAGTCTCCTGATATCTTACCAGTGACATAGATCACACCGTTAGAAGAATCTACTGCTACACCCCAGCCATCTGTTGATCCAGCACCTTGATATCTGACCTGCCATAACTTTGTGCCTGTGCTGGTAAACTTGGCCACAGAAGTATAGTTGTTGCCGCCCTGTGGATTGTAATGTACAAACAGGGCAATGATATTACCGTCACTGTCATATTCTATGCTGTTGGCGCTGCCTGGAACATCGTTATTTGTATCATTTGACTCAAATGTTGCTATCCAAACATTTTGATCTGAGGCAGTACCGCCTGTTGGATCAGCGTAGGTCATTTCACCTGTTGTGGTATTGTAGTACACAGCCTTAGCGGTATTTTCTACGTCTTCACGAACTGGTTTAACAAACAAACCAGCACCAGTTGGATCTAAATTCTCACCTGTTGCGTTCAGTGTGATGCTGTTGTCTTCAGCAAAAGTGTATGCGGCTCTTGCGCCAATAGCGATAGCGTTCTCACCTTGAGGTGCTTCTGTTTCATTCCAACCTGCTTTAGCACCAATGTACACACCACCTGCTTTACTGTTGTAACCAACATCGTCGTTACCGATAGCAATAACACCCGCACGATGTGGGTCATGGATACCCTGTCCTAGACTAATGCCAGGCCCTAAATCTGTTGGACCAACATTAACACCTTGATATATTCTTAGCGTGATATCTTCATTGATGTTTAACTCATAGCGAGTGTCGCCTTCTGCTTCTGGGGTAAAATCAGTGTTGGCTTGTAATCCGTCAATACCATTAACTGAGAGTCCCACTAAGCCAGGTTCTATTTCTGTAACTGTACCGTTGATTAAAATTTCTGTGACATTTTCTACGCTAGGACCTTGACCGTTACCTACTGATATAGATCCGCCACCGATTTGACTAGTAGCATTTGAATCTTCTGGGTCTTCTGCTTCATTTTCTTCGCCTGGATTGATAACTTTGGTAGCAACAAACTTGCCGTTAACGTTGGTAAGTTTAATATTGTCAAGATAGATACTGCCGCCTGCGGTGTAAACGTGACGCCACTGTTTTGTTGGAGATCCTAAATCGTAAGTATTATCTGCGTCTGGAACAATGTTTGTCTTGGGATCGTAAATGCTGGGTAACAATGACCATATAGTTGAACCGTCACCAATTTTTAATATACCGTTAGTGGTATCGTAACCTGGTTCACCTTGCGCTAGTACTGGATCTTCTGACGCCCAGTTAGCTGCTGTGTCTCTTCTTAATTTAATCTGCGTTGCCATTTTTATATTCCTTAATATACCGTTGCTGCGTTACCGCCGTCGATAATTGCCATTAACTCGCCATCAACTACAAGGTTTGATTTAAGTCTTATTGATTGTTCTACAATAATTGAACTGCTGTCAGTGGTGCTAATAGTACTGCCATTAAATTCAAATGCTCCTAGATTCAAGGCAGTGCCGTCATTAATTCCTAAAGCTACGTACAGTTCGGTAAAATTGTCATTGATCTTACTAAACGCTAGGCGTAAAGGATCACCTTTACCGCTGTTTGGTGTCGATACATTTATTATTTGTTTTGCCATTATATTCCACCTAACCTTCTAATTGTGTCAAGCTCGTCCTCTTGCCCCTGTCGTTTCATAAACTCTACGATCGTATCGTAGTCTTTCATTGTGGCCACTCGATTTTGGCTTAATTTTGTAACGATTTCTGTGACGTCATGTAGATCCATGTCGTTCTTAATGTCCTCTCTGGCCAATTCCATCAAACGCAGGAATAGGGGAACATCAACTTTGATTATATCCATAGCGGCAGCACCTTAAATAGCTTATTAGATATTTATCGGACAAACATGATTAACAAAGAACCATTTCAGAGACTGATTGATCGGCTAAAAGCTGAAGGAAAATATAGGGTTTTTAACGACATCCTGCGAGAAGCCGGAGACTATCCTTACGCTATTTGGTACGGTCCCTACAACATTAAAAAGATCGTAAATTGGTGTAGCAACGACTATCTAGGCATGGGACAGCACAAAGTTGTTCTAGATGCCATGCACACTGCGTTAGATCAAACAGGAGCAGGATCGGGCGGCACACGCAATATCGCAGGCACTAGCCACTATCACGTTGCTCTAGAGCACGAGCTTGCTACTTTACATAAAAAGAGCGGAGCACTGTTGTTCAGTTCTGCCTACGTTGCCAACGAGTGGACATTGATCGCCTTGGCTAAAATCATTCCCGACATAGAGTTTGTTTCAGATTCTAAGAATCATGCTAGCCTCATAGAGGGTATGCGCCATAGCCGGGCGCCTAAACACATCTTCCGACACAATGATCTAGCAGATCTCAAAGAGAAACTAGAAACCGTCAAGGGCAAGGCCTGTGTCGTACTAGAATCTGTTTACTCTATGGACGGGGATATATCTAAACTACCAGAGATCATCAAGCTGTGTAGATTATATGCCGCTATTATCTACGTAGATGAAGTACACGCTGTAGGACTCTACGGAGAGCAAGGAGGCGGCATCATAGAAAAGCTAGAACTTGAGAACGATGTCGACATCATCAACGGCACATTGGGCAAGGCCTACGGAGTACAGGGTGGCTACATCGCTGCTGACAAATTGATCATCGATGCTGTGCGCAGTATCGCCAGCGGATTTATCTTTACAACTTCTATGAGCCCGGTGACCTGTGCGGGTGCGCTGGCTGCTGTGAAATATCTAAAACAACACGAAGAACTGCGTGTCAAGCATCAAGAGCGAGCAGCTAAATTAAAGCAGTTATTCAAAGACAATGGCATTCCTGTTATGGATTCTGAAACGCATATCGTGCCAGTTATGGTAGGCGATGCTTTCAAATGTAAGAAGATATCAGACGAGCTGTTGAACGAGCATAACATTTATGTACAGCCTATCAACTATCCCACAGTACCAGTGGGCACTGAACGATTAAGGTTCGCTCCTACACCTTATCACACAGATGCTATGATGGAAGATCTTGTAGCTAAACTAAAGACTCTGTTATAATCCTGGAGCTCTGCTGTAGCAGATAGGATACCAAGACATGCGTTCTTGGAATATTTCTGCCGAGTCTATCAGTTCAAGGTCTTTAAAAACTTCTATAGATTTCTCGCAGAATTCTTCATCTAGGCTCACAGAAAGATTAGGTAACAGATGTGTCTTTAACCAAAGGTAGTGCTGCTCAGGACCTGGATGGTGATCCCAGATAGTCTTGCTTTGATCTCTGAGAATGCCTATCATTCCTAGCATAGGATTCAGTTGATATATCTTTAACTGTTTGCCTTTGTATCCTAGATCATCTGTAAACTTCTGTATAGGATACAGCCAGTCTTGAGTTATGCTGTCGTAGAATCGTAGGTCATCGAAGTGTTTGTATTCGTCTTTGATATCATAGTGACTGGTAACTATGAGCTTACAGCCTGTGTTCTTTAGCAGAGCCATAGCCATATTGATAAAGTTTAGGCTGTGTAAGCAATAGCTCTTTTCACGCCAACTTTCTGTTACAAACTTACTTTCCCAAGGATTGGTATGTATGTTGCCTGAACAACGCCAGCGTGTGTTAGGCATGATATCTTCTGCGTGTTGATCGTATCTGTGAAAGTTAGTCCACTGGACAATAACTGTGTCTGTTGAACTAATTTGCTTTGACAGCACACATTCTGAAATACGTTCAGCTATGGCTCGATTACCTGTGCCTCGTATAGCCCAATTTTCAAATTCGTTGTAGCTACGACCTATCATGTCAGCCCAAGTGGGCCAATTCCAATCAGTGTAGCTACAACCAAATGTAAAAAGTCTACTCATGGACGTTTGTCAATGACTTGATCTACTAGACCGTAATCTAATGCTTCCTGAGCACTCATGAAATAGTCACGTTCCATGTCTGCGGCAAACTGATCATAGGTCTTGCCCTTGCTGTTATGTTTGACATAGATGTTGGTAAGGTTCTCTTTCATCTTCTGAATCTCACGAGCTTGAATCTGGATGTCAGTGGCCTGTCCACGAGCGCCGCCACTGGGCTGATGAATCATATGTCGAGCATTGGGCAGCATAAAACGTTTGCCTGCTGCCCCTGCCTGTGCTAGCAGACTGCCCATACTACAGGCCTGGCCCATTACAAACGTAGCCACGTCACATTTGATAAACTGCATTGTATCATAGATGCTCATGCCTGCGGTAACTACACCGCCCGGACTGTTGATAAACAGTGAAATATCTTTGTCTGGGTTTTCACTTTCAAGGAACAGTAGTTGTGCCACAACCAAATTGGCCATGTGGTCTTCAACTTCTCCGTTGAGCATAACGATTCTCTCTTTGAGCAAACGGCTATAGATATCATAAGCACGTTCGCCACGTGAGCTGGACTCAACTACCATTGGTACTAACATTGTTTTATTCTCCTTGGATGATTTAACATTTATAATAGCAGACTTGTCTTTGTAGGTCAAGTGTTATTATCTATGTCAAAAACACTTGCTCGAAGGTTAAAATGACTGTACACTTGTTTAGTTAAATACTCGTATTAAGAACGGTAAAATCATGTCAGATACACTATTACTAAACGCAGACGCTCAACCAGTGAGCCTATTGCCATTGAGCACAATCAATTGGCAGGATGCCATACGTTATCTCGTTCTAGACAAGGCACGAGTATTAGAGTGGCACGAAGATTGGGTCGTTAGATCTGCTCGCTGGGAAACTCGTGTGCCTGCTGTTCTGATGTTAAAAGAATACTACAAAAAGAAAGGCGTTAGCCGTTTGAGCAAACGCAATGTATTCTTGCGAGACAACTACAAATGCCAGTACTGCGGCACAGATGTCAACGAGGATTCAGCTACACTAGATCATGTGCTGCCAATTTCTCTTGGCGGTAAAAGCACATGGCTGAACTTGTCTACAGCCTGTAAACCCTGTAACTATCGCAAGGCCAATCATACCAAAATGAAACCTGTGCGTTTGCCTTACAAGCCAGATTATTTTGAATTGGCTGAAAAACGCAGATCTCGCGGGTTCCATATCGGGCATCCAAGCTGGAAAGATTATCTAGGTAGTTAATCAAATCTCTTGACATTAAATCTACTCATGCGTATAATTAAACGCATGAGTACACAATTCCATTCTGCTTTACAGAGCATACTTGCGATGCCCTATTTTAAAAATGAACACGCCCGTTCTGGCGGAGCGGTGTTTGGTCACGAAGAAGCTGTGGCTGAAAAGATCAAGGCCGCAGGCTTTACAGAAGTAGATAAGAAACAATATCCTAAACTCACAAAAGGTCTTCTTAAAAAATGGGCCAACAGCGGAAATGATGTTGATCTTAGGAAAGCCACAGAGGGATTGCCCGAAGGAACTTATATCTTACAGCCAGCTGGCACACAGGGATTTCCAGATGTGCTGGTCAAAGATTGGGGAGATCGTTTTGTCTCAGTAGAATGTAAGAGCGGCATGAATGGGTTATGCCCTATGTGGAACGATAATATTCCTAAACCTAATTCCGTATATGTATTGAGTTCTGGCATACGTAATGAAACAACAGTGTTTATGGGCAAGGATGTTATTAGTCCAGAAGAACAACAGCTAATGGACGAACAAGAAGCCGCTATCGCTAAATTGGTAAAAGAATACAACGATAAATTAAAGGCCATAGACAAGTTTAATCGTGGATGGATACAGAAGAGTCGTAAGCAACATTTTCAAGGTGGCGGCAATCTAAAGACTAATTACTTTACTCACAGTTCTAGAACAGAATGTGAAAAGAATGCGTTAGAATTTGCCCAGCAATGACCAAACCCTTAAAGCCAGTTAACCTACATCTCAGCTCTGTGACTATCACAGATGTAGAGAATCACAAGAACGTCACAACCAAAGAGCTACAGCGAGACCTCAAGAACCTAAACAAGTTTGATGCTCTCAGCAATGCCAACAACTTTGCTGGCAATCCATTCTTGTATCATTTCCAATTTAAAAATCTGTTGAAGTGTCGCAGGCAAGATGGCAAAACTATCTACGACATCTATAATGATTCCGCAGAGTGGGACAAGCTGATAGAGCAGACAAAGCTGCGTAATAGAGGCGGACGAACTGCTGCTGGCAATGTCTTTGAGTGCTTTCGTATCAACCTAGGCTCTGTTGTGATGTTCAAAGCAACCACAGCCAAATACCTATACAAAAAGTATAAGGCCAAAGCTGTGTTAGATCCCACAGCAGGGTGGGGTGGTCGTATGCTAGGTGCTTGGTCGTTGGGCATAGATTACACAGGCATTGATACTAACGTTGAAATGATTCCTGCCTATGATGCTATGATGGCATTCTTAGATGCTGAACTAGAATCAGTCAATGGCATAGACAGCAATCTGTTTAGAATGGACAGAGACTTTGATCTAAAGATGATTTGGCAAAGTTGCTTAGATGTAGACTTTAGCCAAATCAACTATGACTTTGTATTAACTAGCCCTCCTTACATCAACTTAGAACTCTACGAACACATGGAGCCTTGGGAAACGGACAAGGCATTCTACGAACTGTTCTTCATTCCGCTTTGGCAAAAGTGCGTAGACAACATCCAAAAAGGTGGGCATGTAGCATTTAACATCTCGCCCAAAATGTATGCGGACGCACTCAAATACGGACTCACACCCTGCGACGAAGAAGAAGACCTATTACAACAAATGGGTCAAAAAGTAGATGCTCTTAAAAAGGGCAAAAAGAAACAGGATAAGATCTACGTTTGGCATTGTTGATCTTGACTTATAACTAAACCTTTAGTAAACTGTAGTTACTTGTTAATCAAGTAATCACAGTCGTTTGTTAATCAAACGCATTAACTATAGGAAATTGTTATGTATCATAAAAAGATAACCGATAAGTTCAGTACGGACTTGTTTGATGTTTTGGGTCCAAAAGAAAATCGTGTTCCTTGGAACTCACTTAGTCTCACAGAGCAAACAGCTCGAATCAATAGAATCCCCGAATATGTTAATACTCGTTCGTTAGGTTCGCATCCAACGTTTGTAGACATGCTGATTTTCTGTTTTCAGAAATTAGTTAACATGGGAGATGAAAACCCGTTAAGGGGTATTGACCTACCTGAGTTTAGTTCACTCGGTGAAGCGGCAGAACAAATGAAAATGCCCGCTATGAACTACGATCCTACAAACTTACACGACATTGTAATTTTAGTTAAGAACGCTGCCAAGCAACGAGATATTTTCCTGCGTCACATCTTTGCTGATATTGTTTTCCGTTTCAATCCAGGACTTGTATTTCCAGGTATTGGCCGTATGAATTCAAAAGGTCAGTTATTTGTAAACGATGCTCAACATCGAACACTGGCATGTATGATTCTTGGCATTGAACAAGTGCCATTGAGCTTTATTCGTTCCGACGACGAGTATTGGGATGTTGCTCAATACGCTGCTATTAATATTCACAGTCTAAGTGCTAGCCCATTTGATCATTATCGTATTCGTGTACAACGAGCAAATGCCAGCGAAGAAGCAAATATGCCTGTAGAGAAAGAAGATATTATCTGTAGAGAAATGGATACACTGTTCAACGAACTTGAAGTTGTTGTAGTTGAAAAGAAAGACACAGTGGGCTCTAATTCTAAAGTGCTTACAGGCATTGGTAACATGGTCAAGTATCGTAAAGACTATTCTAAAGATGCCTTTGAGCGAGCAGTTACAATCAATGCTATTCTGTTTCCAACTTGTGTGTTTCAAACTGCTAATAGTTGGGGACTCATGGAGTTCTTAGAACATCAAGATAAGAAAGTAGACAAGAAAGAGTTTGATTACAAACTTCGTAATGCTTTACGCAAGGCTTGGCAAAAACCAAACCAAGGCAATCGTTTACACAAAGATATCAAAGACTGTTACAAAGATCAAACAGACTCCGAAGCAAACAATAGTCGTGTCCCAGAGCCTGTGATCATCGCACACGGTATTTGGCAAGTGTGTAAAAAGTACGAGCCAGAAGGCAATTGGATTGAACCCCCGTGGCCTGCTAAAATGCAAAAGTTTACTATGGACTTGGTATGAAGAACTGGACTATTGTAAACGAGTCTATCAACGCTCGTGAACCATACACTAGTCCAGACGAGGGCACATACTATAATAGAGAACTGTTTAAACATTTTTGTAGGAACAGAGACTATAAGTATGTGGCTATATTTGGTTACTATAAAATCAAATACAATTGGTCTGAAGAACAAGCTCAAAGCATGTATGACAAAAGTCCGGACGGATGGACGGATGGACTAGGTGTATATCGATTGTTTGACTGGGGCAAAGGCGAAAACAAACTTAAAATTGGTGATGATTGGGAATGGCACGAACCTCAGTTGGATCATATTATTCCTAGATCAAAAGGCGGGCAAGACACTCCTGAAAACTTTCAAGTGTTGCCTGCGATCATCAATAGGATTTTGAGTAACCTTACAGACGAGTCAGCACCCGCAGTGTTGCCTATTGTTTTAGCACAATTTTCAGCGGTTGACAATCTAGTAAAGTGAGCATATAATATACAAATAATAATAACAACAGGAGAAGTAAATGGATACTATTTTGGTGCTATGGGCGTTAGCTTGGGGCAACAATGCCTACAACGAACTAACACAACCTCCTCCTGTTGTTAAAGTTGAAAAGCTAGAAGTGGATCCAAAATTGTATTATCCAGATCTAGCAGAAGACATGTGGGACCCAAATTGGATTAATAAGAAAGGTTAAGATGCGTACACAGCCCGAAAAGATCATACAGCAACTAGAAGCAGACAACAGCCGTTTGGCCAAGGAAGCTATTTTAGAACAGGCAATGACCGAAGGGTTAGACGAGTTCTTTGAAGGGCTTCGAATGTGCTACGACACACTCTATACCTTTGGAGTCAAGCAGGTTCCTATCAGCAAAGCCGACGGCCAAGGTCTGCCTTGGGATGCTTTCAAACAACTAGCAGAAGCATTGTATAAAAGAGACCTCACAGGTCACGATGCTCGTGATGCTATTCAGTTAGCTATGGATGTTGCTACCAAAGAGCAATGGAACGATTTCTATCGACGCATCCTTATCAAAGACATGCGAGCAGGCTTTAGCGAAAAAACAATTAACACCGTAGTTAAGAAAACAGGCAAAACTCAATACAAGGTTCCAGTGTTTGAGTGTATGCTCGCACACGACGGAGCCAATCATGAAAAGAAAATTACGGGTGTTAAACTGCTCGAACCAAAGTTGGACGGAGTACGTTGTATCACAGTCGTCGATTACGAAAATAGAACAGTCGTTCAATACACACGCAATGGCAAAGTATTGGAGAACTTCGGTCACATTACTAGTGGCCTTCTTGAGCATATTGATGCTCTTGGTAGATCTTATGTATTGGATGGTGAAGTAGTTTCTAACAGCTTCCAAGATCTAATGAAGCAGGTACATCGTAAGAGTGATGTACAGGCACAAGACGCACGACTGATGCTGTTTGATATCATTCCATTAGTAGAGTTCAAACAGGGTGTCAGTGTCATGGGCCAACGTCGTCGTAGCAACTTCCTTAGGACATTTAAGGCTGTGTTTGACGAGATTGGTTCTATCGATATCATTCCGCAGAAAGAAGTCAATCTAGACGAATTTGTGGGAGATCTCGAATACAAAGAATACAACAAAGAAATGGTTAACGCAGGCTTCGAAGGGATCATGATCAAAGATCCTGAAGCCAAGTACGTGGCCAAAAGAGATACTGCTTGGCTGAAGCAGAAACCATTTATTGAAGTCAGCCTTACTGTTAAAGACATCGAAGAAGGCACAGGTCGTAACGAAGGACGCCTTGGTGCTTTAATATGCGAAGGAGAAGACGATGGAAAGTTTATTATGGTTAATGTTGGTAGTGGCTTCAGTGATGCCGATCGTGATTCTTTATATTCTAGCAAGGATCTCGTACTAGGACAGGTAGTAGAAGTACGTGCTGATGCTATCACACAGAATCAAGACGGTACCTACAGCCTGCGTTTTCCGAGATTCTTGAAGTTCCGTGGATTTACCAAAGGAGAAAAGATTTGAAAGCACAGACACCTGCTGAAGGCATCCTAATACATAAAGATTATGGAGATGCCAAACAATACATTATCACGTGTGAATGTTGTGACGAAGGTCACAGCCATCATATTTGGGTAGAAGCCGAAGACGTTGGAGTTACTGTAACTACCTATGTAGATGTAAAGACCGACTATTGGTCAGAAAAAGTAGAACAGAGATATGATATCGACAATGAAATCTATCAGAACATCCACTGGTATTTTGTTGGACTGTTTAATGATTGGCATCGTCGTTTTAAATTGATATGGCAGATACTGACTAAAGGTTATATCCAATATCAAGCTTCACTGATCATGAGCCAACAGCAGGCTCTTAACTACGCCGAAACTCTTAAGAAAGCTGTAACTGATGTAGAAAAGTTTCGTGCCAGCAAAGATCCTAAAAACAAAGAAGCAGTCAAGGCCGCTCAGGAAGGAGATTGCGTATGAATTCTGTAGAGATGGCAAACGATTTAATCAATCGTGCTAAAAATCTTAAATTGTTTGAAGTGGAACGAGACATCAGCGATAGTAGTATTTTGTTTGATGGCCCGGTTCCGTTTGATCTACGTGCTAATCAAACAACTGCTTGGTTCAAAGTCTATGCTGTTACTTTGGAAGAAGCAGAAGCACAAGTCGATAACTGGTTAAGCTGGAGGATATGATGTCTAGAGTATATAGGATCAAACCTTTACACAAGAAGAGTATCTGTTGGCACATAGAACTGTTCCGCGAAAACTCAGATGGATCTATCAGTTGGGTCAATATTGATGACCACTATCGTTGGGGGCAGGGCTTTGTCGAAGAAGACATGTCCTGTAATCTGCCCTACGAAGGAGACACACAGGCAACTGCTCGTACAGATGTAGGTTGGGGAGCAGAACTAGATGACCAACACGCCTGCTGGTTTGAATACAGCGAAGACTTTACTGACGAACAAAAAGAAGAGTTTGAATCATCCTATCACGATGGTAGTGCGGCATGGGTGTTCGACGGAGAACATGATTGGCAAATTGAAGATGATTATCTAATCATTGATAGTCCTTTCCAGATAGATCTCTGCGATGAAGATGGCACAGTCATTGAAGAAAACGTAAAACTACGGACTCGTCCTGAACCTAGAACTAGCTGGCCGTTTAGCCCAGAAAATCCTGGTCCTGACAGCGAAGGTGGGGAGACAGACTAATGAGTGGACGAGGAATCATCTCACAAGAAGCAGAACAAGTCTGCGAACTCTGTGGCAAGATCGATGAGTGTAGACCTTACGGTGCTAATGATGAACAAATCTGTTTTGACTGTGCTACATCTACACCAGAAGCAACTGCTATATCAGAAAAGAAAATGGCTGCTTATATCTTTGGAGAAACAGAATGATAAGACTTTGGTTGGTATTTGCTATCCTTGCTGTTCTTATTCACTTTGGCATTTCAACGTGGAGAAAGATGGAAGGCAAAGAGCGTCTGTCATTGACAAAATCCATTGCCTATAGTATAATTGTTTCATTGCTAGCGTTGCTGGTAATGACCACCCTTGTTATTTTATTTTAAGGAAACATAATGAAGCGTATTTTCACCCTTTCTATTCTCGCCGCCGCTGTTTTGGCAACGGGTTGTACTCGTATCGAAACTGGTGAAGTTGGCCTCCGTGTTGGTTTTGACAAGCAGGTTAAGAACGAGGAATTGCTGCCTGGTTCGTTTAATCAAACAATCATCGGTGATGTTCTTACATTCCCTGTGAAAGAAGTTGCTGTCAAAGTCGATGACATTACTCCACAAGCCAGCGACAACTCGACAATGAAAGACTTTGATTTGACTGTTATCTATAACATCAATCCAAGTCAAATCGCTGAGATTTATAATACAAAGAATAAGAGTTTCCACGCTAATCACAATGGTGACACTTATTTGATGTACAACTACATTTTCAATGCCGCACGTAACGCAACCTATAAAGCTGCTCGTAAGTACGAAGCGTTGAATATGGGTGATAACCGTGCTACCATGGAAGCTGATATCAAAGATGGCGTTACCAAAACGCTAGCCGATGAAAAGCTAGACGGTACTATCACTGTTACGCAAGTATTAATTCGTAGCATTATTCCAGCAGACAGTGTTGTTGCCAGTGCTAACGAGTTAGTTCGTGCTAAGAACGAAACCAAGCAGAAAGAAGCAGAAGTTCGTACTGCTCAACTTGAAGCACAGCGTATCCAAGCATTGGCACAAAACGCTGGTGCTATCCAATACATGGACGCACAGGCTCGCATGAAGCAGGCAGATGCTGCTCTTAAGGTTGCCGAAGCTATCGCTAATTTCAAAGGTCAAACTTTGGTAATCGGTGCTGGTGCTAACGTAAACGTTGGCAAGTAATATGAAGCTGTTCGGACGTAGTAGTGGATACTACCTATTCTGGACAGGCTTTGTATATTTCTGGGTGGGCATGTATCTTGCGTTCACGCAGGCTGCTCGCCCAGAAATTGCCACACTAGGATTTATACTGGCTCTTAGTGTACCGCTTTGGTGTCCGCCAGTTGCTCGTCATTTCAATATGGAGCCTTTGATGTTTGATTTTTTTAAGAAAAGAGATTATTCTAACGTAGTCAAGTTTCCAGAAGCTAAAGAAGTTCCCTACGTCGAACCTCCTAAGGAAAAAGAAAAACCTACCCATACGTACTATCGGTTAGGACTTACTGACAATAACCGTGTTAGCTTTACGATGGGCTATAGTGAAATTACTATGAATGCCGCAGGTATTGACAGTATGATTAAACTGCTAGAAACCTATCGAGATATGTTAAACGAAGAGCATGATGGTGAGTAATGCTACAACTAAGATTTGAACTAAAGAATCCTTGGTCTAAAGATCGTTTTAAGAATCTAGGCTGTGTCAGCGGACGCATTTCCAAGAATAAAGCGTGGGAATTAGAACACACATTCTATGATGGTCTCATAGCAGACTGTGAGTTTAAGTTCACGACCAAAGAAGATCATGCTGGTCTAAACATTATGATAGGTGTTCTAGGCTACGCTGTTCATTTCAGCATCTACGATACTAGACACTGGGACTACGAAAACAACTGTTGGCAAGTTTATGAAGATTTGCGCTAGAAGCCTAATGGTCAGGCACGGGTCTCTAAAGCCCAGGATAGCAGGTTCGATTCCTGTCTAGCGCACCACAAATTATGGAAGTGACACGCATATATGACGGAGCAGATTGTTACCCCTGGCGAGAAGTTCGTGCTTGGTGGCCAGTTAAAACAATCGGTGGCCGATACATTTGGGGCAGCAAAGTCTACAAGCGTAGATTCTGGGCAGTATGGGGTACAGGGTTCCATATGGAGCCAGAAGTTGAGTACGCAGAACTATTTGAGATATTAAAATATGAAGATTGAAACAGCCGAAATAACTCACATCTTTCCTACAGAAGTTTGGTTTGAAAAAGACTTCATGGGAACTGTTCATATTAAGATACAACACATGGCTCCTGGTACTGAGCCATTTACCTTTGTCACTATCAACTATGACTATGCCTATACCAGCAATAGTCACCAACGAGACTTTGCTAAAAAGATTGGCGAACTACTAGGACAGCCAGATATACAAGAGCGACCCTGGGTCATGCCCGATAGCTGGAAACAGGACCTGGAAGACCTACAGGATGTTGAATGCCATTGTTATAACTGTAACAAAGATGTAAAAACTAAATCTGGGTGGCCTTTGGTTATGACGCAGATGATCGTTTGTCCCGAGTGCGGCAATAAACGTTGTCCACACGCAACCGATCACAGTCTAGAATGTAGTAAATCAAACGATCCAGGACAGCCCGGAAGTAGATACTAATGAATGTTCTAAAGATGACTCCCGAAGAAGCACAAGCCTTTATTAGAAGAATAATGGGTCCACCTAAGCGTAGACTCGAAGGCTCAGAACATGACAAGGTATGGCTGCTGTTACAAATGACAGAACCTGTGCGTGAAACCAACAATCAACACAGCTGGTGTGCTGAATATAACATTGGAGGAATAATGTATGATGTACATTATTTCCCAAACCAAGATCCGTTCATTGAGGTGTATCTAAATGATTGATTATTTCGAAGCACTGAAAGAAATGCATCAAGGCAAGGTTGTCAAATATGTTGGCACTGTAAATGGCAATGTGATGAGCGACCGTGGTGCCAGTTTCTGTATGTGCCGTGGTTGTATCTTTTTATTCGACAACGGTGTAATCAAATGGAACAAGTTGGGATACATGGTTTACGATCCAGATTACAGATATGAACTAACCGGCGAAACTGTAGATCCAAGAGCGTGGAAACCAGAAAAGAAAACGGACCGTAAAGAGATTAAATCAAAGTTAGGCTACAGTCGTATAGGAAGGAACAATGTATGAACGAACGAATCAAAGAACTCTGGGTCAAGGCTGCTGACTCTACAGCCGCTTTTCCTAGTGGACAAAATAATTCTTGGGAAACTCAGGTAAATTTTATGGAAAAGTTCGCCGAGTTGATTGTTCAGGAATGTGTTTCTATTGTAGATGATGCCGAACGAGGCGGTAGCAATGAAATCTGGGACAATGCGGTGAAGTTTATTAAACGAGATTTACAAGAACATTTCGGACTTGGATTGGCAACTGAAGATAAAAAGACCCTAATCAAAGAATTACTAGGAGTGAAAAATGTTCAATGAACACTTTAAAAATCAAATAGAGCAAGGTGCTAAAGAGATGTTTTTCTATGCACTTGAAAATGCAGATCAAACTCGAGTAGAAATCAAAAGCCATAAAGGCACTATTGATACGTTTCCCGATCTAGAATATATTCGCCATTTAAGTGATGGCGTGCCGTTATTCAAGAATAAATAAATTTGTAGCGGGTGCTACAAACCAACACTCTTTAAACACTAGGTACTTAGAGTGTGTACCGTAACAAGGAGAAAACATGATGTATGAATCAAAGCTCGCCGCGGCTATCAAAGTAAACGGCAAAGTCCTCCGTGAATTCAAGGACACAGTCTATATTCCATTTGCCAGTGAATATAGCATTCTACTAAAAAATCTCAATACAACTAGAGCAGTGGTCAATGTGTTCATTGATGGCGAAGATATGGTGCCTGGTGGTATCGTTCTTAACGCTGGACAGGAAGTTGATCTAGAACGTTCTGTAAAAAACGGCAATCTCAACGAAGGCAACAAGTTTAAGTTCATCGAGCGTACAGGTGCTGTAGAACAGCATCGCGGAGTTAAACTAGAAGACGGTCTTGTTCGTGTAGAGTTCCAGTTTGAACAGCCGTATCGCCCAATCTGGAATACTTCTAATATCTCAGGAGGTATCTATCCACAGGGCAGCATCTTAAGAAGCAGCGATGTTTCTTACAGCACCAACGCTTCACTGAACTCTGTGACGGCTTCTGCTACATCTGCTACCTTCGATGCTGGCATCACTGTGCCAGGCTCAAAGAGCGAACAGAAGTTTTCTACTACCTATGTAGGCACATTAGAAAGTGTTAAACATAGCATAGTATTCCGTCTACTAGGCGGAGAAGCTGTTAAAGAAGCTGTGACTGTTAAGCATAAACCAAAATGTGTTACCTGCGGCAAACAGAACAAAGCCACTGCCAAGTTCTGTACCGAATGTGGCACTGCTTTGGAAATATTCGCTTAAAAATCACGCAGCGGGTCTTGACAGGTCCGCTGCTTTCACTTATACTGTATAGACATAAACAACTTCATAGAAAGACACACATGACTTACTTTCTTAAAATGGGCACCACTTTCCGTGTCAGCACCAAAGAAGCTCTTGACCTACATGAGCAACTGCCTGCTGGCAACTACGTGGTTAAGAAAGACGAAATGACTGGACAACTGTTCTTGGAACAGATTGACAAGTTCGAGTTCAAAGGCAAGATCTACGGCGATGCTAATCGTCGTGCTGAACGTATCCTTAACACATTTATGGATCGAGATAACAGCACTGGCGTTATGCTCAACGGTGAGAAAGGTTCAGGCAAGACTCTGTTGGCTAAGACGCTGAGTATCAAAGGCTACGACATGGGCATTCCTACTATTGTTATCAATGCTCCTTGGTGTGGTGACAAGTTCAATGCGTTCATTCAAATGATTGAACAGCCTGTGATTATCATCTTTGACGAGTTTGAAAAGGTCTACGATGAGCAGGAACAGGAACAGATGCTGACATTGTTGGATGGTGTTTACCCTTCAAAGAAAATGTTTGTATTAACCTGTAACGACAAATGGCGTGTAAACAGCCATATGCGTAATCGTCCTGGTCGTATCTTTTACTCACTGGAGTACAAGGGTCTTGAAGAAGACTTTATTCGTGAGTACTGCGAAGACAATCTCAATGCTAAAGAGCACATCGAAAAGATCGTGGGCATCGCTGGCACGTTTGATCAGTTCAACTTCGACATGCTGAAAGCCATGGTCGAAGAAATGAATCGATACAACGAGACTCCGCAAGAAGTCATGATCATGATCAATGCTCGTCCTGAGTACAGCAACACCAGCCGTTACGCTGTCAAGTTGGTGCGCAATGGTGAAGAGCAGGACATCGAGTTCCGCGAGTGGGAAGGCAATCCTTTGACCAAACACATTTCTATCGACTACAAGGTCGTGGAAAACAAAGGTACAGAGGAAGAAGAATGGGACTGGAACAATGTTCGATTCACTCCTGCGGATCTCAAGAAGATCGACGATGCTGGACAGAAGTTTGTGTTTGCCAACGCAGATGGGTCACAACTGGTGCTTCAGAAAGCCAAAGAGAAAGAATACCGTTACTGGGACGCTTTCTAATAAAAGCCCCGCAAGGGGCTTTTTTATTCTCTACCCCAATTGATGTTTAACCATGCTCTTTCGTGTATGTAATGTAATACAGTCAATACAATGTTGGCCATGATTGCTCCGCTCCATCCTGCCCATATCGCAGTAATCAGTGTTGCTATGATTCTCCAGCATATTGCTCTTGCTATAGTCCGTTTGTGTGTTTCCATTTATACTCCAATAAAAAAGCCCCTTCCGGGGCTTTGATTAATTTTTCTTTCTTATCTCTGTTCGGTAATACTGTTTAGCAGTAAGAATAACAGCACCAACAAATGGTAATATCTTTTCTACAAAATCATGTAGTGGGTCATTCCATTTGTCAATAAAAGGTTCGTGTACTATCATATTGCCTGCCACATAGTATAAAACAAAAGCACCAATGTAAATTGTGCTAGGATATTTATCAAGTATGTTAGCGACTAACGTGCTACCAAACAAGATGATAGGTACACTAATTAGTAGTCCAGCGATGATTAAAATCCAATTACCACTTGCGGCACCTGCGATTGCTAGTGCGTTATCTAAGCCCATGACAGCATCTGCCATTACGATTGTGCCCATTGCTCCCCAGAATGTTGTAGCAGCTCTGACATTACTATGATCGTTGTTGTTAGAAGTTAACTTCCAAGCGATGTAGATCAACGCAAGTCCGCCGACTAGTCTTAGCCCAGGAATCATTAGCAAATATGTAAGAGCCGCAACACAGGCAAAGCGAACACCTACAGCACCAAAGGTACCCCAAAGCATAGCTCGTTTACGTAGGGGTTCTGGTAGTTGTTTAGACGCCATTGCTATAACCAGTGCGTTTTCGCCTCCTAGTACAACGTCTATTAAGATGATGGCTATTAAAGCCCATAAGAATTGAAGTGAGAGAATTTCCATAAGTTTCCTTTAAATTTATGGTCTCGTCTCTTTGTCTACACACCGGGCTTGCGCCGTGATGACGATGTATAAAACCTTTTCAGGTTGACTACTCCCCAGGAAATATTTATAATAAGTAACATAGACATTAACAAAAGGAGATTAACATGTCAAAATAGATTGAATATGCTTGTAAGGACATAGTGTTTCACTTTAACAAGAAGCACTTAGAAGATCAGACCATTCCCATGTGGGTCTTAAAATTCCATGGCGAAACCCTGTATGTAAATCACGTTGATTGTACTGTTGCTTGGTCAACAAAAGAAACGCCTGATAACACACATACCAAAGGCAGCATCAAAGTCAAAGACGTACTGCTACGTATCAATGATGCCAACGAAGCCCAAATATCTCAATTAACACTGGTAGACAAGTTTAGGTTACGAAACCAAAAGCTGGGTATCACACGAGTGATGTTTAGCCCTAATGTCGCATTCCATAAAGCTCTACAGAACAACGAGTTCAAGCATGGTCCGTTGAAACACATCCGTGGTGCTTGTGCCAGTTCGTTCGTGATCACTGATCTCACTGTGAAATCAGAAGTCACTATGGCCCTGTTAAAGTACAGCAACCAATTTAGGATTGTACAGCCCAACGAAACTTATTATCAGCAGTATGACAATGTCAAGGGCGAGAACCTACATGTGGATTATGGACATCCTAGCACACCTTTTGAGTACAGTTAACTTGACAGTTTGATAATATGAGCATATAATTAAACATCGTAACAAATCTTTGAAAGGTACATCATGGCCAGAGGTCGAGCACAACTTCCTGAAAAGCTAGAACGCATTATGGTACAGGCCACTCTCACAGGCTTGACCACTGCTGACATGATCAAGATCGCTAATCGTATGCGAGCCCTAGACGAAGAACGTCGTCAACGTGCTGACATCGATGAAACTATTGCGGGCTACACCTGGACAGCGATCAAAAGTGGTTGGCGAATTGTTGGCACTGAAGGCCATGTGTTCGACTGTATCCGTAGTGTCAAGCGTCGACGTGAGCAATGGCGTGGACTAGAAACAGTTTGGACTATCACTGTGACTAAACCAGGAACTCGATACAAGACCCGCGAGATCAAGGATAGATCACTGCGCATTGGCCACGACTGGAAGAAGCATATGATGCCCGAAACCAGCAAAGATCTCTATGCGTTGATCAGATTCATCGGCGGCACTAACTGGAGTCAAGAATGAACGGCGATGGAGCATTTTTTGGCACAATCTTAGCTATGATGGCTCTGCTGTTTGGGCACCCTGTTGCTGCGGTGTTTATTTTTCTAATCGGAGTGCTGGTATGAACATCAAGATCGAAGGACTGACTAAAAAGCAGAAGGCTATCATGGAGATCCTTTGGAACTGTAACAGCATGGACCAAGCACAGTTGTTCATACGCAGTATGCCCACACATCGTGATCGCTGTGACGCACAGAGCCTTATGATGCTGGCTCTTTGGGAAACACTGGAGTCCAAAGGCGGCCTAGATGAGTGGGCTGAGTTTGCCAACGAATGGATAGCCACACTATGATCAATTGGGCACAGGGTGTGGAAGATCTCAAATATGTGGGAATGGTTATTCCGCCAGAATGCCAGCAGAGTCTAGAAAGCTATCTAGTACGAGGATGGGCACCTGGGGGTTTCTTGACCAGTTGCCTAGCTGGAGATATGTTTCGTGCTGTGCGTGTAGCAGACACAGGCAATCGTCGTATGCTGTGGGCTATCGTTACTTGGATCATGGACAATGCGCCTGAGCATAGTTGGGGAAGTTATGAACTTGTGGAAGATTGGCAGAACGATAAAGATGGCCGTCGTTCGAATTATGCCTTGGCCTGTGAAAAAACTCGTGTATGGGAGATTCTTAAAGATGGATAAAGCATTCTGTAAAGACCTATTGTATGCGGGCATAACTGAGCTGATGGAAAACCGCAGATACTACTATACCAGCACTGTGGGTGTCAACTACAGCCATTGGACCGAAGAAGGCAAACAAGCAGTCAATGAATTGTTGGAGTTGATGACGCCTAAGATACAACAAGCACAGCACAACGAACTAGATCGTCGTGCCAAAGATATGGTTATGAAAGAACTTAAGAAATCCAGTTAGAACCAGTTTGTCACAGCCTGTTTGGCTGATTCCTGTACAGCCCAATCCCACATGTTTTCAGGGTCTGTTTCGTAGACAAAGTCTATGCTGGGCTGTGACAGTGTCAGCCAACTGTGACTGGGCTTCCAAGGACCTTCCCCTGATAGCTCGCCTGTGAGCTGCCCTGGTGCCCATCCAGCATGTCCAAAGTAGGCCTGCCAGTATTCGGGCTGTTCACCAGTCATCATGTATTCAAACATCTTGACATCTGAAGTCAAACCCAAACGTCCGTCAATGACCTGTGTTTTGTTGGTCTGCCAGTCTAGACTGTGTAGTAGGAACACCACGTGAGGCTGTACAGGTCCACCCCAATAGAGCTGATGCTCTGCGATGTTGTCAGTCATGCCATCTACTAGACTGCCCACACAGTGTTCTGAGGGTCTGTTTAGCACTATGCCCATGCTGCCCTGATTGTCACTGTGATCTGTGAGCATGACCACAGTCTTGTGAAATCTAGTGTCTTTGTTAGTTGGGGGTGCGATCAAACAATCGCCAGGTTTGAGTTGTTGTGTTTTAATCATTAAGACCAATCTGGTAGGGGACCACCATACTTTTTGCCCTTGATTCGCTTGCCGCGAACCTTGATGCGATCACTGCCGATCTTGTGACTCTTGCCACCCTCACGACTGCGATAGCCCTGACTCTTACAGCTAGCTAGGTTACTGGCACCCAGAGCTGAGTCAGGCTTGCCCGAAGTGCACAGAGCACGACTGGCCTTTTCTTCATCTACTGTGAGATCTTGTATGACTTCTGATATACGCATACAGTTATTTATTAGCCCACAGCAGTTGCGGCCACACTGACCGCAGCCACGACCAATCGCATGGCTGTTTCGTTGCCAGCCAGTCGTTCAGCAGCCACAACATCACGCAGTTCTGTGAGTAGATATTCATACTCTGATCTGCTGATCTCTTTGGCTAGAAAAGTCTGTGTTATCTGATCTAACTGCTCAGCTATGTGTGCGTCAGCTTCTCTTAGTTCTTGGAATACATCTGTCATGTTATCGCCCCTCCCAGGCTGATCTAGCAGCAGCTAGTCTTGCTTCTGCGGTTTTTATGCCCAGCTTACAGAACGCTGGTTTAGTAGCAGGTTCACTCATCTTTTGCGCATGTTCGTAGAGGCCCCGCATGTTCTTGCTCTGTGGATCTCTACGGAACTCTGTGTAGTCAGCCAATCGTTGACTGTGATCAGCTACCCTGGCCCAGCCTGTGTCTTTACCGTCACAGTTGACACGACCCAGGGCTATGCGGGTGTCAACCCACAGTTCAACCATCACAGGGTCATGTGCTCGGGGCCATACTTCACGTACACGATCTATGACAGCACAGCCCGAGACAGTGGCTGCTAACAACACTAGAGCTATGATTCTCACTTCTTAGCTGCCTTGTCTGCAGGTTTCTTACATTTGGCTAGCGTGGGATCTGCTCGACACTCTGCTTGCCGTTTACTGAGACTGTTGTTTTTCCATTTAGGATCGTTCTTGGGTTTAGCAGCAGCTTTCTTGTTATCGTCGGCTTTCTTAGCAGCTTCTTTCTTTTGCTGAGGTGCTTTATCTAATGCGAAACTTGGTGTAACTACCGCAACTGCGACGAGGGCAGCTAGTATATATTTGATCATTGGTATATCTCCATAAACAGCAACAGTGCTGTTGAGTATTTAACCTGATCCTGCCCACTTAAGGAGAAATAGGCATTGATCCTGATCCCAACGAAAAGCCACAGCCATTTCCCAACTAGCATTAGCATTAGCCCATGCCCAACGTGTCCAATGATCGCCTATATTACTATTAAGCCACGACTCCATATGACTAACACTGCTGACCCAATCCAATTGATCCTGACCTAGATTGGGCCAAGGTAAACGTGCTATGTGTGCGAAGTCGTGCCATTCCGGCAGGTAGAATGATCTCATGATAATATTTACTGTTTGGACGAGGATCAAGAGTCCATGGCTGCTCGAAGAGCAGCGCGAAGCGCAATTTTTAGCAAAAATTCTCAGCTTGACCAATACTGTATTTCCAGTGTATAATAAGCTAATGAAAAGACCTCGCAGATGGCTGGAAGCACGTCAAACACTCACAGGTAAAACACACTGGCATTTGACTGATCACGCACATAAGATGTTGACCTACTGGTGTTTGGGTTTAGCTGCTGTGTTCTTTACCATAAGTGTCACATGGGCTGTGGTCAGCTGTGCAGTATTCAAAGACTGCGGAGTGGGTCAAAGACAACCCGTTAAACCTGCTGCTGACACAGATCCTCACATTCGACAATGGCAGCGTCAGCAACAGCAGATCGAACAGTTCCGTGAGCAACTGCGTAAGCAACAACAGCAACAACAACAAGAAAAGCAGTAAATATCACAGACACTGGGAACAAGATCTCCGAGTGGGGAGCGAACAATGACCTATAGAGATTACATACGCACAGAGCTGTTAGAACGAGCAGCTAAAAGATACCCTAATAACACACGACTACAGATGCTGTATCAAATTGGATTCTTACAAGCACAGCTGGCTGAGGCAATTAGAGCTGACAACTATAATTACTATAGATTTAAACAAGCATTGGCTCGATCTGAACACTGGGAGCGGGAACTATGAACACGTTATTAGCTATAGTGGAAGATGACTTATACTACGTGATACTGCTATTAACAGTCTCCGTGTGGAGTTTCTTCGCGGGCATGTCGTTAGGCTGGCTTTGGTGTATATTACTATGACAGTGCTATGGCTATTAGTGGTATACACACTACAGGGTGAACCTAGAGTACTGGCAGCTTATACAGATCGCAGCTACTGCGAATCGCAGGCACAACAATGGATTGATCAGGGCAGTCACGCAGAATGCCGCAGTAAACTCACTCAGAGCTAAAGGCCCCGCTGCAGCATATAGCCGGGGAGTCTAGGGTGGGAGATCATTTTGGACTGTTGAGAGAGTATTTTTACTAAGCCTCACATACCACACTCTTTTGAATCGTTTTACCACAGTGATCACTGCCCCGACCACAGTCTTTTGAACCATAAACCACCATTTACCACCGTAGGCCAGTAAATCTGATCCTTAAAACGGTTCTCTCACAGTGGCCCCGCTGCGACTGAATTGACATTTGTCTAGAATGATCGTATAATATATGTACATTAACACTCAGTGAGACACACGATGACGAGACTTATACTACTAGCACTCTTAGCTACACAGCTGGCAGCATGTATGACACCTTTGACTGTGGCAAAGCAGCATCGTGCGCCATGGGACCCGGATCCCAGCGAAGGTGGTTCACTGTTGAATCAGCGTAGACCTACCTGTAACGGTCACTGCTGATCTCTGCATGCAGTAGAAAGGCCCCGCTGCTAGGACGTAGACTATGACATTACCCGACGAAAGATATCGTGCTGTATCGCAGACTCGCAGGTTTCTTCTGGATCTCTGTAACCCTGAACACACGCCCAGAGTGCCTAGGCTGGTAAGGGAAACTGCTCGCAGCATGTTGAGACACTATCCCTCTGACTGGGAACTAGATCAGCTAGCTGCTGCTGCGCCTGAGCTTTTACAGCAGCGTATGGAACCTTTGTATAGGATGATCAAGCAATATGAACTGGACTCTGACCACACAGATCCCACATAAGTGCGTCGTAGCTGTGTCGGGCGGTGCGGACAGCATGGCTCTGTTACACTTTGCTGCGCAGGACTCACGTAGGGAAGTCACTGCTGCTGTATACGATCACGGCACGGGTGCTCACACTAGTGCGTTTCCACTAGTAGAGGCCCTGTGTGATCGACTAGGGATTGATGTTGTAACTGCCCGGCTAGCAGCTGAGAGATCACGTGGGCAATCTAGGGAAGATCACTGGCGCCAGCAACGTTACAGATGGTTGCGCACATTGGGTCAGCCGGTGTTAACTGCTCACAATCTAGATGATGTCGCTGAGACCTGGCTGTGGAGCACGTTACATGGTCAGCCCACATTAATGCCAGCAGAGAACCAGGCGGTGCTGCGTCCACTGTTGGCGGTCCGGCATGCGGAGCTGGCTAAGTACTGTGAGCAGCATTCAATTGACTACTGGCTGGACCCTGCGAACACAGATCACGATCAGTTCGCGAGACCCCGTGTACGATATGTGCTCAAGCCCGCAGCAGAGTACGTCCACCCAGGATTTTTCACTGTCTTGCGCAAAAAACTGTTGACACGTCGGCAGTTAGATCATATACTAGAACACTGTTAAGAGATAACGCCCCTATAGCTCAATAGGTAAGAGCACCCGACTCATAATCGGTAGGTTCCTGGTTCAAATCCAGGTGGGGGCACCAAATGCCCGCGTGGTGGAAGTGGTAGACACAAGAGACTTAAAATCTCTCGCTTATGGCGTGCCGGTTCGAGTCCGGCCGCGGGCACCATTGACGAGTTGGAGTGCCTAGGCATTGACCCTGGAGCCGTTAGGGTCTTTGTTTCTGTGCTATAATACGTTTTTTAACTAGGAGCGAGTATGAAGATGGTTTTTGTAGTACAAGCACAGGGATTCGGAGACGACGAAGCTGCCTTTGAGAACATTGCTGCTTTCACTCGTAGACCACTGGCCCAGCAGTATGTTGCTGATCTCCAGGAGCAGGATCTAGTGGACGACATGGAGCATGTGTACAGAGTAGAAGAAATAACCCTACAGGCCTAAGGGCTTGCGAAAATAGGGGTTGACAAACTCTACAGACGTGCTATAATACACACTCAACAACACACACAGGAGCGCACTATGCAAGAAGATCAGAAGCAGTATTTTGTCCGTCGTCTCAACGAGATCGCACGTGAAAAGATCAACGCTAAGGCTGTAGCATTGTTTGGACCCGCAGGACGTCCAGAGCAACCCACTTGGGGCCAGGTCTTTGCTGCGATCAAAGCAGGCGAGATCACCCTGCGCGAAGACAAGGTGGACTACACCGGCGCTTACCTTAACCCCTCTGATGTCGTGTGGCCTGCTATGGAAGCAAAGAAAGCAGAGCTCGCAGACTATCGCAAGACCGTAGAAGCAGAACGTCAGCGTGCAGAAGATTCTGTGATGTTGGACGCAGACGCACAACAAGCCCTGACTGCTTTCCAGGGTATTTAACGAGTGGTTGACAGGGCCTTCGGGCCCTGTTATAATATGGCTATATTAACACTAAGGAGCGAGCTATGGGTACACGTTGTTTGACTTTTGTCTACGAGGGCGCGACGCCTGTGGTCAATCTCTATCGTCAGTACGATGGTTACCCTGAGGGTCACGGTCGCGAGCTGGCTCTGCTGCTGACCCGCGGTGAATTGATCAATGGGCTCACAGGTGAAGATCGCCCCGCATTCAACGGCATGGGCTGCTTGGCTGCGCAGGTCGTAGCACACTTCAAACAGAGTGTGGGTGGCTTCTATATCTACTCTGTAGAGCAGACTGACTGCGGTCAGGACTACGAGTATCACGTCTATGAGCAGGAGCAGCAGCTGATGGTCCGTGTGGTGAACCGTGGCTGCAACATGTTTGGGCTCACTATGAGCGATACCAACACGGTGATCTTTGAGGGCACAGCACAAGAGTTCTATAGTTACTGTGAACCCAAAAAACAATCTGCATAGGGGTTGACAAACGGTCAGCGACGTGCTATAATACATTTTTTAACACACATAGGAGCGAACTTATGCCAGCAATCATCGAACTTCGTAGCGGTACGTACCGTATCCGTGGGCAGGAAACGTCCATGGCGGGCTTCCGTTTCGAGCTCGTAGAAGGTTTCAAAGAGGGTGCCCAAGGGGGCTTTGTTACTGTTAACGGTGGTTCAGTACAGCCCGCAAACGCAGGTATCCCAGATCGAAGCATCCGTATCCGTTGCGCATCAGCTCAGGACTATGTTGTGGTCACGGGTACTGCTCCAGCAACTCCAGCAGGCGATAAGAGCCTAGAGCAGATCAAAGTCTCGGACGCTGTGGTAGCACATGAGACTGACGAAGAGATCATCGAACGACTGCGTGGCCGTTTCGAAGTACTCAAGGACATGACCAAAGCTGTGAAAGAGGGTACAGTACGTGCCATGATCGTCACAGGCCCTCCAGGTGTGGGCAAATCCTTTGGCGTAGAAGAAGTACTCAGCAAGGATGATCTGTTCGATACCCTGGGCCAGCGCAAGCCCAAATACGAGATCGTCAAGGGCGCAATGTCAGCCGTGGGTTTGTACAGCAAGCTCTATCACTACAGCGAGAAAGGCAATGTTATCGTGTTCGATGACTGCGACTCTGTGCTGTTAGACGATCTGTCGCTGAACATCCTTAAGGCTGCTTTGGATAGCTCTAAGAAGCGTACCATCTCGTGGAACACGGACTCACGTGTACTGCGTTCAGAGGGTGTGCCGGACAAGTTCGAGTTCAAGGCGGGTGCCATCTTTATCACCAACATCAAGTTCGAGAATGTACGCTCTAAGAAGCTACAGGATCACTTGGCTGCTTTGGAATCACGTTGCCACTACATCGACCTCCAGATGGACACAGACCGTGAAAAGGTACTGCGCATCAAGCAGATCACCACAGACGGCATGTTGGACAGCTACGAGTTCGAAGACTGCGTCAAGGACGAGATCACAGACTACATCGTCGAGAATCGTGCTAAGATGCGTGAGCTGAGCCTGCGTACTGTACTGAAAGTCGCTGACCTGCGCAAGAGCTTTCCTACAACTTGGAAGAGCATGGCTGAAGTAACTGTCATGAAGCGAGGTTAATATGATAGACGGACCCAGCAGGACATGTACGTGGATTGGGCCCGATCAGGACCCACTGATCCATCACCCGATCCACTACTGTGGGGCGCCCAGCGTCCAGGGCAAGAGCTACTGCCATGAGCACTACCAGCGAGTCTACATTGGCGGCACAGCTCTAACAGGCAAGAAGAAGCTGAAGAATCTTCTTAAAGAAATCGACAGGGCTCACGATCGTGACCCTGAACTGGAGATGGTAAATGAATAAAGGTTTGGTTGCGTTGTTCTTGATCATAGCCCTGGTTGTGGCCGTGATCGTGGGTCCGATCTTAACGATTTGGGCATTGAACCAGCTGTTCCCTGTGTTGGCTATTCCCTACACGGTTTGGAACTGGTTGGCTGTTGTGATCATCGGTGCGTTCATCCGCGCTAAGGTCAGCATCAGCAAAAATGGTTAACCTCAGGGTTGACTTTGTGATAGTAAGGTAGTAAACTGTATAAACGCTGAAGACATTCAGCCATTTAACTTAAATGAAAGGTACACACACATGAAGTATTTGTTCTCGAAGGACTCTAAGACGTTCAAGATCCAGTCAGCTCTTAAGGCTGGTGAAACTCTAACCCAAGCACAGGCTACTAAGCGTTTCGGCGTTAAGAACCTGTCAGCAGAAGTAAGCCGCATTCGTCAGAACGGCTATGCTGTCTACAGCAACACTCGTGTCGCTGGCAATGGTGTTAAGGTTACTGAGTACGCTATCGGTACACCGTCACGTGAAATCGTTGCTCTTGGCTATGCAGCTAAGGCAATGGGCATGACTGTTTAATCACAGTCTGTACTAGTTCAAACAACTGATCCGATTCGCTCCCGGGGATGCTGTTTGGGGAAGGGCCTTTAGGGCCCTTTCTTTTTGGCCCTGGTGGCACTCCGCTCAGTCACTGTGGCAAAAATACAACAGATATTTTGGTTGACAGCCCTGAGTAAATACCGTATAATAGAGGCATAGTTAAACAAAGGAGCGAACTATGTTTACAGCTGATCAAGTTTGGGGTCTTGCCATAGCAGCAGATCGTATCAATGGGGGATACCTCAAAGAGCCCGTCTATGACTTTGAAGTGGATCAGCGTAATCCTGTCAAAGAAGCCAACAAGGCCATCGTCAAGCGTTGGCTGCGTGAACAGGACTTCTCAGCAGCAACAGCTGAAGATATCGACCGTGGCCGTGTAGTTCGACACTACTTCAACGGCTTCCTACTCAAAGAACTCTCTGGAAAGATCAACGACTTCGAGCGCCAGGCTTTGAAGATCGCACAGAAGGACGAGTTCACGGGCCGCGATATGCTGGACTTCTCCATCGTCAGCTGCTTGCCCTCAGTGATGCTGCGTGATCAGGCTCGCAACGAGATCGCACGTGAGATCCGCGTCAGTGAACAGCTGGCCGCCAAGGAAGGGGACGCTGTAGTCATGGACATCGAAGTGATCAGCAGCCGCTTCAACCCTGAGTATAACAAGCATCGAGTCACTGCTCGCGCAGGGGAAAGCTTCGTGGACTTCTGGATCGGCACAGAGCTCAAGGGCACACACCGCATCAAGGCCAAGGTCAAACGGCACCGTGGCGATAATACAACACAGCTTAACTATGTGAAAATCATCGGTTGACAGACCGATTAACTGAGCATATAATAGAAGCATAGTTAGAAACAACTGGGCACAAATTTTACTAGGAGGTCTCAATGGCAAAAAGCACAGAAGCAAGCAACATCCGCACCGTAGGTCCTAAGGGTGCTATCAAGGCAATTAGCAAGGCTATTGCCAAGCGTCGTCCACTCTTCCTCTGGGGTCCCCCCGGCATTGGTAAGAGTGATATCGTCAAGCAGATTGGCGATACAGCAGGCCGCGAAGTCATTGACATTCGCTTGCCACTTTGGGAGCCCACTGACATCAAGGGTATCCCTTATTACAACTCAGACAGCAAGAGCATGGTGTGGGCACCTCCTAGTGAATTGCCTATGGACCCAGATAGCAACGCTATCATCTTCTTGGACGAGCTTAACTCTGCTCCTCCGGCTGTCCAGGCTGCGGCCTATCAGTTAGTTCTGAATCGCCGTGTTGGCACCTATGTGCTTCCCAAGGGTGTAGATATTGTAGCGGCAGGTAACCGTGACGGTGACCGTGGTGTTACCTATCGTATGCCTAAGCCACTGGCTAACCGCTTCCTACACTTGGAAATGAAACCTGACTTCGATGACTTCCAAGAGTGGGCTGTTATGAACAAAGTCCACGCAGAGGTTGTGGGTTACCTGGGCTTTGCCAAGCAGGACTTGTTCGACTTCGATCCTAAGTCTAGCTCACACGCATTCGCAACTCCTCGCTCTTGGAGTTTCGTTAGCGATCTGTTGGCAGACGACGATGTCGACACTGACACGCTGACTAACTTGGTCGCAGGTGCTGTAGGTGACGGCCTCGCACACAAGTTCATGGCTCACCGTAAGGTTGCGGGCAAGATGCCTAAGGCCGCAGACATTGTCGACGGCAAAGAGAAAGAGCTTAAGATCAAGGAAGTGTCTGCGATGTATTCCTTGACCGTTAGCCTGTGCTATGAGCTCAAGGATCGTGCGGACAAGAAGGTCAAGGGTTGGGACTCTATGGCAGACAACTTCTTCCGCTACATGATGGATAACTTCCCAACAGAGTTGGTAGTGATGGGTGCCAAGGTTGCCCTTACCAACTACAACTTGCCCTTGGACGCTTCGAAGATGAAAAACTTCGACGAGTTCCATCAGCGTTTTGGCAAGTATGTTTTGAAAGCCATGGAGAACTGAGACCTCGCTATGGCGTTCAGGGTGGAGTGCCAGCCCAGGTGCTCCGCCCACCTATTCGGTTGACAAGCAGGGCAGATGATAGTATAATATATACATACTAAGGAGAGCGAACAATGGATCCAATCGTAGAGAAACTAACAACTGCCCGTATCGGCCTTCTTCTCAAGCACCCTTTCTTTGGCAACATGGCTACTCGTATGCGTCTTATCGACGCCAGCGACTGGTGCCCTACAGCGGCAACTAACGGCCGTGACTTTATGTATAACAAGGACTTCGTTACCAAGCTCAGCGAAAAGAAGCTGGAGTTCCTGTTCGCACATGAGATCTGCCATGGTATCTTTGATCACTTTGGTCGTGTTGGTAGCCGCGATCGGCAACTGTCTAACATCGCACAAGACTACGCTGTGAACCAGATCCTTGTGGACGAGCGTATCGGCGACAAGATCACTGAAGTTAAGATCTGCTATGATCCAAAGTATCGTGGCATGGCTTGGGAAGAGATCTACGATATCCTTTGGGAGAAGGCAGAGAAGATTCCTATGGATCAGCTCTTGGCTCAGTTGGGTGACCTGCTTGACGAGCATATCAAAGAGCAAGAGGGTGCGGGTGCCGGCGATGACAAGACCAAAGACGGCAAAGACAAGCCTACTATGAGCAAAGAAGAAGCTCAGAAGATCCGTGATGAGCTCAAAGAAGCCATGATCCAATCCGCACAGGCCGCAGGTGCTGGTAAGGTGCCCGCAGGTATCCAGCGTATGATCAAGGACTTGACTGAGCCTAAGATGAACTGGCGTGAAGTGCTACAGATGAATATCCAAAGCATTATCCGCAACGACTACTCCTTCCAACGCCCTAACCGCAAGAGCCAGCACAGTGGTGCTATTCTTCCAGGTATGAAGAACGATCAGACTGTGGATGTGGCTATTGGCATTGATATGTCAGGCAGTATCGGGCAAGAGGATGCTACCGTCTTCTTGAGTGAGGTCAAGGGCATCATGGAGCAATACGAAGACTATGCTATCGATATCTGGTGCTTTGACACAGAGATCTACAACCACAAGCGTTTCACACACGACGACGGTGACGCTCTGTTGAGCTATGAGCCTCAGGGTGGTGGTGGCACAGACTTCGAAGTCAATTGGGAGTTCATGAAGGACATTGACTTGGTACCTAAGAAGTTCATTATGTTTACTGACGGTTACCCATGCGGTGGCTGGGGTGACGAGGACTACTGCGATACCCTGTTCATTGTCAAAGGCTCTAACAACGAAGCACCGTTTGGACAGACTGTGATCTATGATGAAAAGGTTACTGCGTAAGTTCTGGGGGCGGAGTGCCCCTAAGGTAGACCTAGACGCTTTCAGCTCGAGTCAAGTAGGCAGCAAACTATGGCTGACCGAACGGCTCGAGTCTGTGCTTGCGGATCAGGTACAGGCTCCCGTGGCTGGCTACAAGATCTGGATCTACGGTGGTTGGTACGGCATCACTAATCTGATCATGCGGGTACGCGGAGTTATCCCGGTCGAGTATGTGCGCTGCATTGACCGGGATCCCGCATGTGAACCTATCGCTGATAAGATCAACAAGTTCTGGGAATGGCAGGACTGGCAGTTCAAGAGCATAACAGGTGACGTCAACGAAGTCAACTACAGCCAAGACAACCCCCATATCGTAATCAACAGCAGCGTAGAACATATGGGGCCAGGGAAGTGGTTTGATATGATTCCAAAGGGAACTATCGTGGTCTTACAGGGCAGCGATTTACCCCACCCTGATCACGTGCGACGCATACATAGCGTCGATGAATTACGGAGTGCCTGCCCGATGTCCAGCGAGTTCTACTCTGGATCAATGACCTTTAACTACCCTGGGCTAGAGCTAAAAAGGTTCATGATCATAGGGATCAAGTAAACGGCCCCGCTGCATATGTGTGCGTACAACCCGGTTGACAACAACATAAACTGAGCATATAATACATACATCATAACAGCATAGGAGCGACACATGCGATACTACGATACACTGCTTGAGACCAAGCGCGGGCCCTACACTGTGATCGTGGACAAGACCTGGGAAGATCTACACCCTAGGGACTGCTTCGATGACACTGTCACAGACATCAACGAGATCTGTAAAGACATCGATCGTGGTCATCTTGAATGGTTTATGCTGCGCACTCGAGTGTTCTACGAAGGGGTAGAACTCAGCTGTGAATACCTCGGCGGCATGCTCTACGAAGATCCTTCGGAGTGCCTCACAGACGGATCAGCAGAAGATCAGATCTGGATGGCCCTGGATTCAGCTAAGAAAACTGCGCTAGAATACAAACAAAAGTTCGCGGACCTTGATGTAAATATTGAGGAGACCGCATAATGGAAACACTAACAATCATGGCCCTAGTGGCTATAGCATTCTATCTAGGCTGGAGAGCCAATGAATTCATGACTAAGATCATGATTAGATCTTTGATGGACGACATGGGCATCACTCCAGATCAACGGCAGCAACTGATCGAACGCTGCGCTGAAGAGATCAAAGAGATGAACAGCGAGGAAGACGATCTAGCAGAGATCAGCATCAAACTCGAGCAGCATCAGGGCGTGATCTTCGCCTACAGCGAGGATGACGGCATGTTCATGGGTCAAGGCAAGGACCGCGAAGAACTGTTCAAGAATCTAGGAGATCGCTTCAAGAATCTACGCTGCGTGGTCAAGGCCGAGAATGGGGCGGAGCTAATCCGTGGTTGACAGATTGGAAAAATGGTTGTACAATACGATCATGAATACAGACTTTTACCTAAAATGGACAGCTTGCGCAGCTACACTCGTAGGGGCGTTGTTTACTTCGCTGCGATGGGATCCGTTCAACATTTGGTTCCTCAACGTGGGTGCGCTGCTGTACTTGATCTGGTCGCTGAGGATCCGCGAATGGAATCTCGTGGCTATCAACGGAGGACTGTTAACCATATACTTCGTAGGGTTATTCCTTCGATAGGTTGACAGATTGAGCAACTGGACGTATACTACACACACTAAACACACAGAAGGAGAGCGCAATGGGTTATGTAATCGCATTTGTTTTCGGTATCATCGTGGCAACTGTGGGATTCACAGGCATCGCTAAGATCGGCGATCAGGCCGTGGACAAAGTTCAAACCATCACCAAGGAAGCCGCAAAATGAGCTATCCTGGTCAACTCTTCGAAGATCCCTTCTACGATGATGATGGTGTTCTCGTTGACGAGGACGCTGAGTTATCGCCCGAGGAACAGCTGGCCATCATTGAAGATGTGCTTGCGGACTTTGATCCTTTCAGCACAGTCAACTCATGATCGCAGAGTGGGTCTTGATCCTAGAACTCATGAGTCCCGGTGGGGATTTCATGGGCAAGATCGCACTGCCCTTCCACGATCAGAAGTCATGTAAGTTCGTACTAGATCAGGTTAAAAAACCTGTGGATACAGAGTATCCATTAGCGCCAAAAGCACGTGGAATCGTCTGCGTAACTAGGGATCATTGGACGGGCAAGAAGCTGATGCCCGGAGTTCCCTTAGACTACTAAGTCACTGAATTCATTGACGAATCTTTCCGGTTGACAGGGTGGGCAACTGCTGCTATTATAGGCACAGTTAGCAAGAGGAGCACAGCAATGCGCAAGTTCAAGTTCATTATGGATAACCAGGAAGTCTTCCACGTGGTCGCTCGTGACTTCCGGGCTGCATGCCTAGCTTGGGAACAGTTCGGCAAAGACCCTAGAGACATCTGGGCTATTGAACAAACTGGTTGACAGTTTGGCTAACTGGTGCTATAATATACACATACTAAGGAGAGCGACATGGGTTATTTTAAAGATCTAGAAATCGAAGTAATGACCATGGCCCACGAGATGGGTGATGACTTTGGCGATGACGCTATGACTGTGATCACCATCGCTAGAATCCTTGAAATGTCACCAACGGATGTCCAGGATATCCTCGCCGCAGACTTCGATGAAGATCCACGTGAGTTTGCCGAGAGAGCCGCAGACTTGGACGCGGAGTATTACGGTGCCTAAGTTCAAATACATCCTAGTCAGGGCCGCTGTGATCGACGAATACTACGAGGTCGAAGCGGATTCCGAAGAAGAAGCCCTGAGCATGGCCTACGATGGCAACTTGGGAGATCCTGTAAAGACCGAATTCATCGATTGGCGTGATGATGAGTATCAGATCGCTGACACAGAGGAGATCGAGCCCTTGTATCAAATGGTTAAAGACTATGACACCACAAGAACTTGAATACATCCGTAAGGCCAACTTGGTCCTAGCTGACCCCGAGACTACACCCATGGCTGCTGCCAAGATCTGTAGAGTGATCAGTCAGATCTACAAGAAGCAGGCAGAGAACCTGGAGTTTGCTTTGGTTGACAAGGTGGAGAATCGGTTGTATAATACGATTACTGATTAACAAAAGGAGCGACTTATGCCAAATTGGTGCAACAACAACTTGACCCTACATCACGAAGATCCAGCAATGATCCAGCGAGCCTATGATGCTCTGGAACGCGGAGAGTTCTTACAGGAATTCATTCCAGTGCCAGAATCACTCAAGATCGTCGCGGGGTCCGTTGGTGATCCTGATGAACAACGCAAGTTAGAGGAAGCAACTGCTCGCAATGTAGAAGTCTACGGTTATGGCAACTGGTATGACTACTGCGTGGGCGAATGGGGCACCAAGTGGGATGTAGGCGAGCAGGGTGCCAGCGATATCCATCCAGATGGCCGGCTCTTACACACCTCGTTCGACTCAGCATGGTCGCCACCGATCGAAGCCTATGTGAAGTTGAAAGAGATGGGCTTTACCGTGGGTGCGTTCTACTACGAACCCGGCATGTGCTACGCAGGCCACTGGGACGATGGCGATGATTGCTACTTCGATCTCTCTGAGATGAAGAGCCATGAGGTAGCACAGACATTGCCCAGTGATCTAGATGAGGCTTTTGCCATCTCAGAATCTATGGCTGAGTATGAGGCTGAGAACGAAGAAGAGCTCACACAGTGGATCCGTGAGGGAGTGGAGGCCAAGAATGGCACGGACTCTTAAGTATCTACTGACCATAAAGACTGGAACAGACGGCCCGGGTGATCTCGCCCAGGTCGAGAACTTGATAGCCTTGGCTTTCAAGGATCTGCTCTACGATGACGAATTCGTGGAAGCTCTTGGGGAGACCCAGAGCATCTCGAGTCAGGTAACACCCATTTTGGACAATCAACCGCCACAAAGTGGTTGACAATTGGCTAGGATGATGTTATAGTTAATATACTACCAATAGTGGTAGATGTACACAACACACACACTTTGAAAGGCAACTTAAAATGGCAACTGAAAAAATGTTCTCCGTCGCTGGTGTTTCCACCCAAGCTGGGAAGACCAAGATCCGTTTCGCAAACGACACCATGCGCATCAAGATCCTGGCCAAGAATGGCCACACTGACATCGACCTCGTGGAGCTGCCCACAGCTATGACCAAGGGTGAGATCGCAGAGCATCTTAAGACCGTCGAATTCGGCAAGGGCAATCCAGCTGTAGAAGCTGCCATCGCTTACATTGCCAAGAAGAATCCCGTGGCAGTAGCCACGGTGAAGGCCACTGCTAAGACAGCGGCCGTTGCTGCCTAAATATCCGACTCGCTCCCGGATAGCAGCAATCCTTTGCCCTGTTGTGTAAAAGCAACAGGGCTTTTTTTTGGTTGACAACTGACTGTTTTGGCCGTACAATAGAGTCATAGTTAGATAAGGAGCGAAAATGATCATAGAACAAACAGAACAACAGCGTGTAGTCCAAGCCCTCAAGGGATGGCAATTTGTCAGAGGTACACACGGCTGCTTGTATGATCGTGGTTCAGCAGACAGCTACTACGGCCGACCACGTAATCCGCACTATGGCGGTGTGGGTGGTGACAGTGGTCCGCGTGTTGACCAAGGCTTGAGCATAGACGAAATTAAAGAATACTACGCCGGCTATGAATACAACGAACGCTTCGGTGACAAGAAGGACTATCGGTAATGGGCTGGGTAGTCTACGATGATCAGTACCGCTTGGTCAAGTACCACAAACGGGCTTCCACGGCCCGGGCTGCTGTGACTCGATACCGGAACGAACTGGAGAAAGGATATCGAAGCTATCCTAGGATCCTGGGCTGCTGCTCATATCAAGACTTCGAAGGGATCCTGATGGGCTTACGCGGTGATCAGTTCAAGATGTGGCAGTTTTGTAACAGTCAAATTGGTTGACATTTTGGACAAAGCACAGTATAATACACACATGAACAAAGCAAAACTTTACCTACTACTGGCCCTGATCTGCACACTACAAGTCCTGGCCATCTTCACACTAACCTAAGGAGCTGACAATGACACTAGCAGAAGCCTGCGAAATCATCCGAATCAAAGCCTATGGCGCTGATCAACCCTTCCTGGAGCAGCTGATGGCCATCAAGGCCCGTCCAGAGGAATACAATCTTGAAACTCTCAAAGCCTACTACGTGGTCATGGATGCTGGCCAGAAGATGTTTGCGCCGGCATGATGCCCTACACTGTTGTTTACCCAAATGGCCGTCAACAGCAGTTCTACATCAGATCAGTGGCTGACATGTACGCAGCAGTCAATGGGGGACGTGTTGTAGGGCCGCCACAGTTGAAATTGGTTGACAAACGGGCTGCTTGATCATATAATACACACACTGAAACAAAGGAGCGAACCATGAAGAACCCAATACAGAAAAACGGCTTTTTTGCCACTCCAGACTCAATGCAGGCCCTGGAAGATCAGATCATGGCATTCACTGGTCAGGAACGTATGGTAGCAATGACCGCAGCACTGATGGCTCTGAATCTAGCCAGCAAAATGGTTGACGAAGCTATCCAAAACCAGTATAATACAAACACTGAAACACGCACACAAGGAGCCTAACATGTCAGAACGTTCAGCAATGTTTCTCTTGGTCACGGGCATACTGGTAACAGCATTCGGCGTAGGCGGCATTGAGTCTAGCTTGGATGATCAAGGACTGTTAGCTGGGGTAGCTGTCAGTGCCGTGGGCCTATTGATCATGTGGTCGGGCACACTGGGTCTGCGCAACGCAGATCTTTATCGTTAAGGAGCTGCTATGAGACAACTGATCACAGCGATCATCCTCGCAACAGTAGCGGTAACAGCACAGGCGGCAGAACTTACCCCTACTCAGCAGCGTTGGTTGTATGTATATAACGAACAGATAGCCAAAGTTAAGTTTGCTATTCAAGTACAGAACAATGATGCGATCTGTATGGGGATGAATGTAGCTAAAGAGGCGGCGCTGAACATAGGAGATAAATCCTTCTATGAGAGTCACATTAAGCTAATGAAGAATCTACGTGATCGCGGGGCCCTATGCTACGGGTGGAGTTCGTTGTAAAAATACAACAACAAATTGGTTGACAGGGTGCCTGTTTGAGCTTATAATATACGCATACTAAGAAATTAGGAGCGAACTATGAAGCTGGAGAACCGCAGGCACATCGTGTATGCTATCAACATAGCAGGTGCTCAGTACATAGGCTGTACCAATGTAGAGCCCCGTCTGGGAGTAGCTGGTAGCCTAGCACGACGCATAGCCAAGCACTGGTATAGACTCAAGGATGAGCGCAGAAGCAAGTGGGCACTGTATCAGGCATTGGCCACACTGCCCTGTAAGGAAGCAGTACCAGCAGAAGTCATAGTGGTAGCCGCTAGCAAAGCAGAGGGCCATGCTGAAGAGCAAAGGCTAATTAAGTTATTGGATCCCAAATTGAATTCAGACAAGGACTGATATGAATGACAAAGACTACACCGAGTACGACAATCAAGAAGAAGCAGAGATAGCACAGATAGCTAACTTGAATGCCAACACTGCTGCTATCAACGCAGCACGTAGACAGCTAGCCAAGCAGGCCGAGCAGCCCAGCGCAGAAGAGTGCGAGGACTGCGGCGAGGACATCCCCAAGGCACGTCGAGAGATGATCTTAGGCGTACAACGCTGCGTCTCATGCCAGGACATATGGGAACGACGCCGAAGGATGTACGGCACTGG